>Ga0163150_10002874_pt1 | contig 25415 bp, 23 predicted proteins | sample OliLakLV19P2IB_FD_148628 | JGI IMG/M metagenome (GOLD analysis project Ga0163150, IMG submission 148628) | Freshwater microbial mat bacterial communities from Lake Vanda, McMurdo Dry Valleys, Antarctica - Oligotrophic Lake LV.19.P2.IB | ecosystem: Environmental > Aquatic > Freshwater > Lake >...
GTGGAGGACCATCTTGCGCGCGTGCTGCCGCGTGTGGGCAGCGGCCCTCCCCGGCTGGCCGAGGCGCTGCGTTACTCCGTCGAGGCCGGCGGCAAGCGCCTGAGGCCCGCGCTGGCGCTGGCGGCCTCGCGCGTCCTGGGAGGGCGCGACGCCGACGTGCTGCCCTTCGCGGGCGCGCTTGAGCTCGTCCACACCTACAGCCTGATCCACGACGACCTGCCGGCGATGGACGACGACACCCTGCGCCGCGGCAAGCCCACGAGCCACGTCGTGTTCGGCGAGGCCCTCGCGATCCTGGCCGGCGATGCGCTGCACACGCTGGCCTTCGAGACGCTGCTGGCCGGCACGCCGGACGCCGCGCTCGCACGCGACCTGGCGCTCATCCTCGCGCACGCGGCCGGGCCCGCGGGCATGGTGGGCGGACAGGTGGAGGATCTGGCCGCCGAGTGCGCGCCGCCGGAGCACGCGCGCCTGGAACGCATCCACGCCGGCAAGACGGCCGCGCTCATCGCTGCCGCCTCCGAGGGCGGGGCGCGCGCCGCAGGCGCTGCAGGGCCGACACTCGCCGCGCTGCGCGCTTACGGGACGCACCTGGGCCTGGCCTTCCAGATCATCGACGACCTGCTCGACGAAACCGGCACCGTGCTAAGCCTGGGCAAGACGCCCGGCAAGGACCGCGCCGGCTTGAAGATGACCTACCCGGCCCTGGAGGGCGTGGCCGCGGCGCGCCTGCGGGCCGAGCGCGAACGCGACGCCGCCCTGGCCGCGATCCGCGGTCTGGACCGCGAGGGGCGGCTGGAAGCCCTGGCGCGCTACGTGATCGGCCGGCAGAGCTAGCCGGGCGGCAGCTCCTCGGCGGCGGGCTCCGCGCGCGGCCCGAGATCGACCGGCATGGCCGTGGCGTCGCGCACGCACAGGCCTGTGATCACCGCCGCGGCGCCGCACGTGAGGAGAGCCACGCGCAGATCGAAGGCCTCGGCCAGATGGCCGACGAGCAGGCTCCCCAGCGGCGCGGTGGCACCGAAGGTGAACACCCACAGCCCCATCACGCGACCGCGCAGCGCGTCAGGCACGCGCGCCTGCACGACGGTGTTCGAGGACGACATGAACGCCACCTGGAAGAAGGCCGCCAGCATCAGCGGGACGACCGCCGCCCAAGCGTCGGCGGCAAGCGCCAGCGCCACGACGCTCAGCCCCCCCAGCGACACGAGGCGTCCCAGCAGCCGCGGCGTGGCCGGGAAGCGCGTGGCGCGTCCGCTGACCCACAGCGCGCCGGCCAGCGCGCCCACGCCGCTGACGCCCATGAGCACGCCGTAGCCGCGCTCCTCGAGACCGTAGGACTCGCGAGCCAGCGCCGCCAGCATGCCGGTGTAGACCCAGGCGAAGATCATCGAGGCTCCCATGAGCAGCATCAGCGCGCGGGTGCGCGTCTCTCCGCTCACATAGAGAAACCCCTCACGCAGCTGGGCCCACGAGCCCCCCGAGGCCGGCGGGCCATGCCGTGGGGCGGCTGGCAGCCGGGTCAGGGTGAACCCCGCCAGGGCGGAGAGAGCGGCCACCACGAGGTAGCAGGCGCCGGTGCCCAGCGTGGCAAGCACCAGCCCTGCCAGCGCGGGACCGAGGATGCGACCGATGTTGAAGGTGCTGGCCTGCAGAGCAAGCGCATTGCCCAGCACCTCGCGGCCCACGACATCGATCACGTAGGCCTGTCGCACGGGCATCTCGATGGCGCGGAACGATCCCACCGTGACGGCGGCCACGAGCACGTGCGACACCTCCGGCCGACCCACCAGGACCATCAGGCCCAGCCCCAGGTTGCCCAACAGCGTGCCCGCGGCCACCAGCAGCAGCAACGCGCGCTTGTCGTGGCGATCGGCCAGCGCGCCGGCCCAGGGCGCGAGCAGCACGGTGGGCAGCAGACCTGCGGCGGTCACTCCGCCCAGCGCGGCCTTGCTGCCGGTGAGCTCATAGACGAGCCAAGCCTGCGCCGCCACGCGCATCCAGAACCCGTGCACGCTCGCCACGTGGCCCAGCAGGAACAGCCGGAAGCGCGGCACCCTCAGCGCCGCAAAGGCGTGCGCGGTCCAGCCGCCCCCCACGGCTCAGCGCGCCTCATCGGTGGGCAGCGTGAGGATCATGCGCTCGGGGGCCAGGCCACCGCGCCGGTCCCACACCTCCACCGCCTCCACGGCGGCCTCGATACGCACCTCGAACAGGCGCTCGCCTCCCGGGCTGGCCACGCGCGCCTGAGGCTCGGCCGTCCACTCGACGTCGATGCGCCAACGCTCCCCGGGGCCCGTGGGGGCACACGGCACGGCGCGTACCTGCCCGTTCTCGGGCACCCCCAGGACCAGGATGCGCGCGCGCACGGCATTGAGGCCGTCGTGCGCCAGGCCCGAGCGCGAGGCGTCCATGCGGCGAGCGAGCGCCACCGGCCGCGACGCGAAGTAGAACGCGCTCAGGCTGAGCAGCACGAAGAGCACGCCGAAGACCCAGGGCCAGGCCCCCACGCGCAGCCCGCCACCGGCAGGCGAGGCAGCCGCAGGCGTCTGGCCCTCAGCGCGCGCCGTGGTCATCGCGCGCGTCGTCAGCACCGCTCCCGGCGTCGTTGTCGGCGGCCAGGTCAGGAGCCAGGCCTTGCTCCGTCAGCTTCAGGGGACGCTCGCGGGCGCTGCCGTCCGGACGCTCCGCCAGCTCCACCAAGCGCTTCTCCGCGCCGTCCAAGAGCGCGCGGCAGGCCGTCAGGTGCTCGACGCCTTGCTGGTAGCGCGCCAGCGACTGCTCCAGCGTGAGCCCCTCGCCCTCCAGCTCGCGCACGATGGCCTCGAGCGCCACCAGTCGCTGCTCAAAGCCGGGCTCCTCGAGGTCCGGCGTCTTCAGGCCAGCTCCAGAGGGTTCATCGGCCTTCTTCGCGCGCGCGGCCATGCCGGGAGGATACACACGGCCGGACCCACGTACGCTAGCCGTGTGGCCCATTCCCTGCTGGTCCTGGTCGTGGCGGCCTATGCCGCCGTCGGCGGCGCCTATCTGGAGGCGCGCCGCCGGCGCGAGGCGCCGCCGCGGTGGGCCCGTGTGTTGGGAGCGACGGCCGTGCTGGCGCACCTGACGGGTCTGGTGCTGCTGGGAGTGTCGATCGGTCGCAGCCCCTTCTCGAGCGGTGCCCAGAGCCTGTCCTTCGTGGCCTTCGCGCTGGGTGCGCTCTACCTGCTGCTCGAGCTCGTGAGCCGCGTGGCCACCCACGGCGGCGGTTTCTACGCCGTGCTCACGCTGCTCTCCGCGCTGAGCGTGCCGGGACTGCTCCAGGGACTCACGAGCGAGAGCATCGAGCGCGCGCGCGATCCCTTGCGCACGGTGCACGTGGGGCTGAGCCTGCTAGCAGCGGCCGCCGTCCTTGCCGCGGGCCTGCTCGCGGCCGGCTACCTGCAGGCTTACCGGCGCGTGAAGCGCCGCGCCACGGAGGCGGGCGAGCCCGGGCCCTCGCTCTCCGGCTTCGAGCGTCTCGAGCGCGGGGCCTCCGCCTTGGCCGTGCTGCTGCTGCTCCCGGCGCTGCTGCTCGGCCTGCGTTCGGCCTTGCGCACGGACGCGCCCTCGCACCTGCTCCCGCTGCTGGGCCTGGCGGGCGTCCTGCTGCTGCTGCTGGGCGTGGCGACCTTCCTGTGGTGGCGCCGCCCGCTGCGCGGCGCGCTGGCCGCGTGGCTCAACCTGGCGGCGACGGCGCTGCTGCTCATCTCCGTGCTGGGCGTGCATCCGTGGATCGTCGGGGGAGGCCGCTGATGGACCTCTACCTCGTCGGCGTCGACCCGCATGTCGCCCCGCTGGAGGTGCGCGAGCGTCTGGCGGTGGCGCCCGAGCGCGCTCCCGCCTTGGCCGCCCGCCTGCGCGAGCTGCTCGGCGCGCAGGAAGCCCTGCTCCTGCCCACCTGCAACCGCACCGAGCTCTACGTGGTGCATGCCTCCCCGGAGGTCCTTGACCAGGCGCTCAAGGCGCTCCTCTCTGCGCTGCCTGGCGCCCCCTCGCCTGACCTGGGCTGCTACGTGCAGCGCAGCGGTGAGGCCGCGGCGCGCCACGTCTATCGCCTCGCTGCCGGCCTGGAGAGCGCGATCCTGGGCGAGACCGAGATCCAGGGACAGCTGCGTGACGCGCACGCCGCCTGCGCCGCCGCCGGCGCCTCGGGCCCGCTGCTCGACAGGCTCGTGCGCGGCGCCGTGCACGCGGGCAAGCGCGCGCGCGCCGAGACCGCCGTGAGCGCGGGCGGCGTGAGCCACGGCAGCGCCGCCGCATTGGTGGCGCGACGCATCTTCGGCTCGCTGGCGGGGCGTGAGGTGCTGGTGGTGGGCGCCGGCCACATCGCGCAGCAGGCGGCGCGCGCGCTCGGCGAAGGCGTCGAGGCGCGGTTCGTCGTCTCCAATCGCACGCAGGCGCGCGCCTCGGAGCTGGCTGCGTCGCTTCCCGGCGCGCGCACGGCCGGGCTGGAAGAGCTCCCGCAGCTGCTGCGCTCGGCCCACGTGGTCGTGCTGGCGGCCGACGGAGCCCCGTTGGCGGTAGCGACGGTCGCGGAGGCCTTGGGCAAACGCCGCGACCCTCTGTTGGTGCTCGACCTGTGCGTGCCGCGCGCCGCCGCGGCGGCGGTGGGCGAGCTGCCCGGGGTGTTCCTCTACGACCTGGAGAGCCTCGAAGCGCAGGTCGCCAGCGCGCTCGCCGTACGGCGCGAGGCGGTCCCGCGCGTCGAAGCCATCCTCGACGAGGAGTTCGCCCATTGGCGCGACTGGGTACGCACGCAGTCGGCGCTGCCCGTGATCCGCTCGCTCCACGAGTGGGCCGACGAGGTGCGTCAGGCAGAGCTGGCGCTGCTGCCGGAGGACCTCGACCCGGCGGCCCGCGCGGCCGTGGAGGCCCTCACGCGCCGGCTCGTCAAGCGCCTGCTCGGGCGACCCGCGGCGCGTGTGGCCCAGAGCGCACGCGTCGCCGATCCGAGCCTGCCCACGGCGGACCACCTGCGCCAGCTGTTCGGGCTGGGTGAGCAGGAACGGCCGTGACGCCCCTGTTCCTGCGCGCCTTGCAAGGCGAGCGCGTCGAGCGCTTCCCGGTCTGGATGATGCGCCAGGCCGGTCGCTATCTGCCCGGCTACCGCGCCGTGCGGGCGCGCCACTCCTTCCTGGAGATGTGCCGCTCGGCCGAGCTGGCCGCGCAGGTCTCGCTCGAACCCGTCGAGCTCTTCGACGTCGACGCGGCCATCGTCTTCGCCGACATCCTGCTCACGGCGGATGCCTGCGGCATCGAGGTGGTCTTCCCCGAGGGCGGTCCGCAGATCGTCCAGCCCATCCGCTCGCCCGCCGACGTGGACCGTCTGGGAGTCCCCGACCTCGAGCGCGTGCGCGCCGTGCCGGAGGCGATCCGTCTGCTCAAGCGCGCCTTGCCGTCCAAGGCCGTGATCGGCTTCGCCGCCGCGCCGCTCACGCTGTGCGCCTACCTGATCGAGGGGGGCGGGGGGGGCGCACGCGACTTCGCCCGCGCGCGCACCTTCGCCGCGGAACATCCGGTCGCGTTCCAGCGCCTGCTCGAGCGCGCCGCCGACGCGATCGTGCCCTATCTCCGGGCGCAGGCAGACGCGGGCGCCGACGTGCTGCAGCTGTTCGACACCTGGGGCGGCGTGCTGCCGGCGCACCTCTATCAGAGCCTGGTGGTGCCGGCGAACCGGCGCGTTCTCGAGGGCCTGGGACCCACGCGCCCGCCGGTGATCCTCTTCGCCGGCGTGGGGGCCGAGGCGCGTCTCGAAGAGGCCCTGGCCGTGGGCGCCGAGGGACTCTCCCTCGACTGGCGCACCGACCTGGCGCAGGCCTACGCGCGCGTGGGCGGTCGGGCGCGCCTGCAGGGCAACCTGGATCCTGCGGTGCTGCTGGCCTCACCTGAACGCATCGTCCTGGAGACGCGCCGCATGCTCAGCGCCGTGCCGCCCGGACGGCCCCACTTGGCCAACCTGGGCCACGGGATCCTCAAGGACACGCCGCCCGCGCACGCGCGCGCCTTCGTCGAGGCGGTCAAGTCCTTCCCGGTTCCCGCGCCCGTCGTGCGAGCCCGCGCGTGACCGCTCCTCTCACCCCGCGTCTGACCCTGGACGGCGATCGCCCCCCCGACGCCGCCGATCTCGCGCGCGCCATCGAGCTGGCGCCGCGCTACGACCGGGCAGGCCCGCGCTACACCTCCTACCCCCCAGCCCCCCACTTCACGCCCGAGGTGGATGCCGAGGCCGCACGCGCCGTCTACGCCGCGCGCGGTCCCGGCGCGCCGCCGCTCTCGCTGTATGTGCATCTGCCGTTCTGCGAGTCGATGTGCTCCTTCTGCGGCTGCAACGTGGTGATCGACAAGGCGCACCGCTCGCGCGGCGCCTACCTCGATACCCTGACGCGCGAGATCGAGCTGGCCGGCGAGGCGCTCGCGGGCGGGCCCCGTGAGGTGGCCCAGCTCCACCTGGGGGGCGGAACGCCCACCTGGTTCGAGCCAGAGGACCTGGCGCGGCTCCACGGCGAGATCGCCGCGCGCTTCGAGATCCGCCCGGACGCCGAGCTGGCCATCGAAGTCGATCCGCGCGTGACGACGGCGGAGCACGTGCGCACGCTGGCACGGCTGGGCTGGCGGCGCATCAGCATGGGCATCCAGGACTTCGAGCTCGAGGTCCAGCAGGCCGTGAACCGCGTGCAGTCCGCCGAGGCCACGCGCGCCCTGGTGGAGTGCGCGCGCGAGGCGGGCTTCACCAGTGTCAACGTGGATCTGATGTACGGCCTCCCCCACCAGCGGCCCGAGAGCTTCCAGCGCACGCTCGAGATCGTGATTGGAGACCTTCGACCGGAGCGTGTGAGCCTCTTCGGCTACGCCCATGTGCCCTGGTTGCACAGCCACATGAAGCGCATCGACGAGGCCTCCCTGCCCAAGGCCGCCGAGCGCCTGGCCCTGTTCCACCGCGGGCTCATGGCCTTCGTGGGCGCGGGCTACGAGTTCATCGGCCTGGACCACTTCGCGCGGGCCGGGGACGAGCTCGCCGCAGCGCGCCGCCAGGGCACGCTGCGGCGCAACTTCATGGGCTTCCACACGCACAAGGGCACCGACATGGTGGCGTTCGGCATCACCGGGATCGGTGACACCCAGGGTGTCTACCTGCAGAACCTCCACAAGCTCCCCGAGTGGACGGCAGCCGTCGCCGCGGGGCGCCTGCCCATCCAGCGCGGCTACCGCCGCACGGCCGACGACCAGCAGCGCGGTGCGATCATCCAGGCCCTGATGTGCAACGGCAGCGTCGGCCTCGACGTGCTCGCCCCGACCGGCGGCGAGTGGCGCACGTCCTTCGCGGCCGAGGCCCAGGAGCTGGCGCGCATGCAGACCGACGGGATCGTGAGGCTCTCGGCCGAGGGCGTGGCCCTCACGCCGCTGGGCCGCCTCTTCGTGCGCAACGTCTGCATGCTCTTCGACGCGCACCTCAAACCGTCGCCGGGGGCCGAGGGAGCAGGGCCCGCGAAGCCTCGCTACAGCCGCACGGTCTGATGGCCGCGGACCACGTCCACGACCTGGCCGTCGTCGGGGGCGGCATCGCGGGCCTGGCGGCGGCCTGGTGGGCGACCTTGGCCGGGCGCGACGTGGTGCTGCTCGAGGAGAGCGAGCGAGTCGGCGGCGTGATCCAGACCGCGCGCCTGGGCGCGTACCGCGTCGAGCGCGCGGCGAGCACGCTCCCCTCCACCGCGAAGCACGTCCTGCGCCTGCTGTCCTCGCTGCCCCAGGCGCCCGCGACCCGGCCGGCCTCGCCCTCGGCCAAGTTGCAGTACCTGCTCACCCGCAGCGGCTTGAAGCCCGTGCCGCGCACGCCCCCGGCGCTGCTGACCTCCTCGCTCTTGAGCGTTGGAGCCAAGGTGCGCGCGCTGCTCGAGCTCACGCGGGCCCCGCGGCAGGGCGCGCATGCAGAGACGCTCTACGGCTTCATCACACGCCGCTTCGGGCGCGCCGTCGCCGAGCGCTTCCTGGTGCCGTTCACCTCGGGCATCTACGGCGCGCACCCCCGCCGGCTGGGCGCCGCCGACGCCTTCCCCTCGCTCGTGGCGCTGGAGCGCCGCCGCGGAGGCGTGCTCAAGGGTCTGCGCGCCGAGGCTTCGACGACACAGCGCGAGGTGCTGCTGCTCGAGGGCGGGATGGAGGCGCTGCCGCTGGCGGTCGTGCACGCCTTGGGCGCGCGCGTGAGGATGAGCGCCCCCGTGCGCGGCCTCGCACCCGACAGAGAGGGCGTGACCCTCTCCCTGGCCTCGGGTGAGAGCCTGCGCGCGCGCGAGGTGCTCCTGGCGACGCCCGCGCCTCGACAGGCCGCGCTGCTCGAGGCCTCTGCCCCGCGCGTGGCCGAGGCGCTCGGCGGCGTGCGCAGCACCCCCATCGCGGTCGTGGCGCTGGGCCTACCGCCCGGCAACCCCGCTGTACCCGACGCCTTTGGCTTCCTGCGCGGCGCGGGCAGCCGTGCGCGCATCCTGGGCGCCACCTTCCACTCGCGCCTCACCCCCGACGTGGCGCCCGCGGGCCACGAGCTGGTGCTGGTCTTCGCGGGCGGCAGCGAGGACCGAGCCGCCCTCGACCTCTCGGACACCGCCCTGGCCGACGTCGCCCTCTCCGACCTCGGCCAAGCGCTCGGCGGCCGCCTCGCCCCCGACCTCGTGGACGTCTTCCGCTGGCCTCACGCCCTGCCGCTCTTCTCCCCCGGCCACCGCGCGCGCATGGCCGTCGCCCAGGCGGCGCTGGCGCCCAAGCGCATCGCGCTCGCCGGCTCGCACATCAGCGGCGTGGGCCTGGACGCCTGCTGCCGCGAGGCGGGTCCGTTGCGGCTGTGAGGTCCGCGGTTCACCGCTGCCTGCATGCCCGGAAGGGGCTCCCTGGCGGGGGTGGGATGACGACGTCTCGTCAGAAGAGTGCTCGGGCGCCTGACAATCATCAGGGCACGAGCACGAGCCGGGGAAGACGCGCCCGATCTAGTGGCGCTCGAGCACGCCCCGGGCTACGGCCAGCGCAAGGCCCAGCGCGTGACTCAGGGCACGACGAGGAGGCGCCGTGGCCGTGGGTCGCGGCCGACAGGCACGCGCAACTCGATGGTCTCGGCCTCGCCCAGACCGCGCACGCGCTGGAATGAGAAGCCCAGGAACGAGCCGTCACGGTCGTAGGCCTCGCAACGTACATAGCCCAGGTTGATCGCCTGCACCGCGAGCTGACCTTGGAGCGTGCCCCCTGGAAGCCGGGGGATGAGAGCCTGGTCCAGGTTGGCTGCCGTCCGCGGGAAGGCGTCCGTGCGACGCAGCGTGAGCACCAGGGTCCGGCTGCCGTCCGCCACGGACGTACGCTCCACCGAGAACCAGTGTGCGAAGGCCGAGGCGTCCACGGCCACCTCGTCCGCGGCGAGCGGCGAGACGTTCTCCCACAGGCCCCTGAGGAGCGAGTCGTAATCGACGAACAAGGCGGAGATCCCGAACACCGCGAGCAGGACGCAAAGCCAGATGAGTACGGCGCGCAGGGTCTCCCGCCGGCTCCGTGCGTGGGGCGCGCGGCGGGTCGCCGCTTCCACGGTGCGTTGGTGGACGTCCACCGTCCCCTGGGCCGTGACGACGTAGACGGACTGCAGCTCGACGCCGGGGCGGATCTCCGAGCTACGCAACGTGGAGAAGAGGTGCGGTCGCTCCTCCGGCGCGAAGCTCCGCAGCAGCTCGCTGAGCGCCTCCTTGATACGCTGCGAGGGCTCCGGTCCGAGCGGCTTCGCCGAAATCGTCGCATCGTCGGCGAGGAGGCTGAACGTGCTGCCGTCGATCGTGAGGCGCAGCGGGATCCCGAGGCTCGCGGCGAGGCCCACCCACTCACGCAACCGCGATTCGGCCCCGGGCCGGTCCGGGATCGTGCCCTCGAGGAGCCCGTCCATGGCGAGGTCGCCCTCGGTCTTCGGGCTCACGGTCGCCTCGGCACGCGCAGGTCCACGACAGAGGAGGCCGGGGTCCACGTGTCGAGCCGTTCCGACCAGACCAGGGTCGAGGGATCGACGTCGCCCGTTGCGATCAGCTGGCGGAGCGCGAAGCGGGACACGGGACCGACGACGTCCCCCCCGGACTCGTAGAACCAAGCCGCCTCATCGCTCGGCAGCGCAGGGAGCGGCGGCGGACCTCCGACGGGGTCGCCGTCACCGACGCGCGGCGGCACGACGCCGGAAGGCAGCTCCGTGCCGCCGCGAGTGTTCATGCCCAAGGCCTGGTCGTGCGTGTCGAGCCGGCGCACAGAGTGCTGGCGGAACGCCTCGCTCTTCATCTTCTCCTGTCGGAGCTGCTCATGGAGGCGGCGCCGTTCGGCACTGAGGTGCGCCCGCTCCTGCTTTTCCGCTTTCAGGTCGGAAACCACGCACGCAACGATGATGGCGATGAGCGGAAAGAAGAACCCGAAGACGAACCACCCGGGCACGTTGCGCCCCTTGCTGCCTGCGATGGCCGCGGCGATGACGCCGCCGATGATCGCGATGATCCAGAGCGTGCCGCTCATCGTGTTCCCTTTCGTGTCGCCTGCGGGATTCGGGGGTGTGGCCTATCCTCGCGCCGCCCGCACAGTCGGATCAAGTGGGAAGGAGCTCAAGGACGGCGAAGTTGTGGAAGAAGTGGACCGCCATGCACGGGTACAGGCTCCCCGTCCTCCACTTGACCCACCCGAGCAGGAGACCCACGAGGAAGAGGTAGGGCACGCTAAGGATCGAAAGGTGGATCACCGCAAACAGGGCCGCGGAGATCACCATGGCTCGGGCAGGACTCACCGCCGTCAGGAGCCAGTGCTGGACCAGCCCACGGAAGGCCAGCTCTTCGCTCACGGCCGGAAAGATCGCCACCAAGAAGACGAGAGCGGCCGTCGAGAGTCCCGCCTCGCGCAACGTGTGGAGGAACCCCTCCCCGGAGCCCCCGTCCGACCCAGTCAGGAACGAGTGATAGCCGTAGTTGAGGGCCAGCAGCGGCACCAACGCTGCAAGCGCTGCCCAGGCTTCCCAACGACCGAACCCGAAGCGGGAGAGCTGGGGTCGGAGCGAACGCCAGTATGACGTCGCGAAGAAGCAGGTTGTGACGAAGATGGCGCCGTCCGCGACGAACATGGCCCAGTGGAGCCGCTCGCGGCCAAAGACCCCAACAGCGAGCACGACGCTGCCAATGACCACGAGCAGATAGGTCCAGAAGAGACGCGCCACCTGGGGCACCTTGCGCGAGAGCAGCTGACCCGTGGTGAGGCGCAGGGGCCGGACCCATGGAAGCACTTCCTCCTCGTCCCTGTAGGGCGTGGCGCATGTGGTGCAGAAGTAGTAGGGAGCAGTGAGGGCCGCGCCGCAGTACGCGCAGGGCGCCGCCTCAGTTCGCGCAGCGAGGCTTGCAGGCCTTGCGCTCGCTTCTGCGCGTCCGCCCTCTGGTCGGTCGGCGTCGATCATGACGGCCCCCGCACGGGCCCTGTCCCGGCGGACTCGTTCGCAAAGCGGCGCGGCATGCCGGTCACCCTACGCGAGCCTGCTGCCCAGGACGACGCTCACGGCGAACAACAAAGTGTCGAGGCGGGCCCAGGCGAAGCAGCGCCCATGGCTCGCTGGGCGCGGGGCCCCCATGATGCCGCCCCGCATGACCGCCCAGCAGACCACCCCCCGCCCTGTCGCGGTGACCCGGCGACCGTTGCTGGGGACGGCTCTTGCAGGGGCCTCGTGCGCGTGGCTCGCTTCGCTGCCCGAGGCGGCGGACAAGCCGCCGTCGCCCGAGGCAGTAGGCAAGGACAAGCTGGATGCTGAGCAGAAGGCGCATGCCTAGGGAATTGCCGCGGCCCCCGTCGTGCTGGTCTGCCACCCCGAACCATCCGGGTCGCCCATGCCGCCCTCCGGAGGGGAGGCATGGGCGCTCCGGCAGGCTGGACACCGTGCGTGGCCGGGCCGACGACTGCGGTGCCTCGGGTGTGCCAAGCACCCGTGGCCCCCGCCCTGCGCCAGCCGCGGCAGAGTTGTCCGAACGTTCGGCATGTCACGGCGTTGTGACGCGCACGGGCGCTGCGCAGCGCGCGTCCGATCGCGCGCATCCGACGCGGCGGGGACTGTCGGTGCCCTGTCGTAGATTGCGGATGAGCAGGGACCAATCGGAGGTCCCAAGTGATTCAACTCTCTGACGCCCGGCAGGCCCTCGAGGCCGCGGGCCTGATCCACGGACTCTCGGTCCACGAGGTCCACGCGCGGCTCGAGACGGGCCTGCGCCTCCACGAGACCGGCCAGCGCGTGCTGGCGTTCTACCTCCACGAGATGGAGGCCGGACGCCTCTACCAGGCCTCCGGTCACGGCAGCACCGCGCACTACGCGGAGGCGCGCCTGGGGCTGGAACGGCGCCGCACGAGCGAGCTGATCGGCGTGGGCCGCCGGCTGCTCGCGCTGCCGGCCGTGGACCACGCCTTCTGCACGGGCGCGCTCGGCTGGTCGAAGGCGCTGCTGCTGGCAAGCGTGGCCACGCCCGAGCACGAGTCCGCGTGGCTCGAGCGTGCTCGGGCACTCGGCTGCCGCGAGCTGGCGCTGGAAGTTCGCCGCGTGCGCCCCGGCCAGGCGCCGCGCGCTCCGGGCGACACGAAGGGCCTGCCCGAGATCCGCTTCCGCCTCGACGTCAGCGTGCCCACGCTGACCCACCAGAAGCTCGAGCTCGCCAAGCAGAAGCTCTCCGCCGAGTCCGGCCATCCGGTCAACGACGCCGAGTGCCTCGACGTGCTGGCCGAGCTCTTCCTGCAGCTCGAGCAGGACGGCAGCATCCCGGGGCGCGCGCGTGTCCCCGCCTCGCTCTATCGCATCGTGCTGCGCCCCGACGGGGCCGCGGGCGACCTCGTGCTCGACGCCGAGGAGGGCGCGCTGCCGATCGAACGGGCCGATCTGCTGCGCTGCGACGCGGAAAGCGTGCCCGTAGGCGATGCTCCCGTGAGCGATGCCCAGCGGGCCGGGGGGACGGAGCCCGAGACGTCCACCCAACACACCGAGCACGCCCCCCAGCAGTCCCAGCACGACCTCGACCGCACCACGCCCGCCTGGATGCGACAGCGCGTGCTGGCGCGCGACGGGCAGCGCTGCCGCTCGTGCCGCTCGCGCTGGGGATTGATGGTGCACCACGTCGAGTTCCGTTCGCAGGGTGGCTCGACGCAGCCCAGCAACCTGGTGACGCTGTGCGCGCGCTGCCACGGCCTGGTGCACGGCGAGCTGCTGCGCATCGAGGGTGATGACGCCGCCACGGCCACGTTCCTGGACGCGCGCCGGCAGGTGGTGGGCGCGCCCGCGGCGTCGGCAAGCGAGCTCCCGGAGCTGGTGCGCACACCCGCCCCTGCCGCGCTTGACACGCTGCCCGAGCAGCTACCCGAGCAGCTACCAGAGCAGATCGACGGCGCGTGGTGGCGCCGGCACGCGCACCTGCTCCACATGGGGCCGCGTGGGCTGGTGTTCGACGAGGGTCGAGCGCTGGAGGCGGCCGAGCCGGCGGCGGCACCCGTCGCTTCGTTCGATGCCGCGGCGCTGACCCGCGCCTTCGACTCCATCGTGGGGCAGGATCTGCTACGCGACCGCTTCGAGGTGACCGCGCGTGGAAGCCAGGCGCGCGGGAACGCCTTCCCCCACACGATCCTGCTGGGCCCGCCCGGCACGGGCAAGACCACGATCGCCCAGGCCCTGGCCTTGAGCCTGGGGCAGCGGCTGGTGAAGGCCTCGGGACCGCTGCTGGGCGACGTCCACCAGCTGGTGCGCCTACTAGCCGACCTGCGCCAGGGCGACGTGCTCTTCCTCGAGGAAGTGCACGCCGTGCCGAGGCCGCTGCTCGAGGCGCTCTACGAGGCCATCGCCGAGGGCTCGATCAGTCTGACGCTCAACGCCGGGGCTCAGGCGCGAGCGATCACGTTCGTGCTGCCGGCGTTCACCCTCGTGGCCGCTACGACCGAGGAAGGCGACCTCCCCGCACCCTTCCTCGCCCGCTTCGGGCTGCGCGAGGCCCTGGCCCCCTACCGGCGCGAGGTGCTGGCCGAGATCGTGACGCGGCGGGCCGCGGCGGAGGGCTTCGCGCTGGATGCTGGTGGCGCCGTGCGCCTGGCCGCATTCGCGCGCGCCACGCCGCGCGAGGCCCTGCGGCTGCTGGACCGGGCGCTCGACGAAGCCGCCGGCCAGGGCGCGCGCCGCGTGGGCGAACAGGCCGTCGCAGCGTGCCTCGCGCGCCTGGGCTACGACGAGCAGGGTCTCACGCCCCTTGAGCAGCGTTACGTGGCCACTCTACGCGCGAGCCTGCGTCCCGTGCCCTTGAAGCGCCTCGCGGCCCTCCTCGGCTCCGCGGTGAGCACGCTCCTGCGCGACGTCGAGCCCTTCCTCTTCGGCCGGGGCCTGATCGACGTCACGCCGCACGGCCGCATCGCCTCCCTGCGCCCGCACCTGCTCGAGGCCTGACGGTCTGGGCTTGACGGCTCCGTGACACGCCGAACGTTCCGGAATTGTACACTTGGCGTACCGGAGGCTAGAAGTGGCCCCGGCACGGGGCGGCCTCGTGGGCTCGCCCCGCTACTTCCGGGCCTTGCGGCTCCGGCACTTCCGGGTGGGCTTCTCCGAGGGCGGGGGCGTGTTGAGCGCCCTCCGCAGCAAGTCCTCGGCAGAGCGTCCGGTGGCTGGAATCAGGGGCTCCGGGCTTCGCTTGCGGCGTCGTGTGACGGTCGTCATGGCCCCCAGCCTACCAGCCCCTTGCGCCGCCCGGTCACGGCTGGGAGCCTTCGGGTGGAGGGCCGCCCGTGGATAGGCACAGACTCTCAGGTGAGCAGATCGCGACCGTCGCGGGCGTGTGGCTTGCCATCGCGATCATCGTCTTGGAGATCCTGGACAAGGCCGTCCCTGACATGGGGGACGACTCCGTGACGGTCCTCTTTGCACTGCTGCTGCTGATCGCGATGGGCTTTCTCTGGTTCGTGCGCAGCGCGTTTCGCCTCGACAACGTAGAGGCCGCCGAGAGCAAGAGGCATGAGGAGGTCGTGCGTCGAGCAAAGATCAAGGGCATAGGCGAAAAGAGGATTCTCGCGTGGGAGGAGATCCGTGAGTGGCTGCTGAGGTTCCGAGAAAAACTCAAGATCGCGAAGGAGCCCGCGTTGCCCAAGTTGTGTGGCGGGATCCTCGCGCATCTCGGCAGGCTCATTCCCGATGAAAAATGGAAGTGGGCCGCGGAGATCATCAAGGACTATCCGCGAACCGGCGGGCGAACGATTGATTGGAAGCGCAGGAATGAAGTCTGCGCCTACATCCTAGAGTTTCGCGAGGAGTTCTTGCCGGAGGATGTCTCGAACGAAATGGCGACGTGGCAATGGGACCACTTCGACACTCCGCGTCACGACAAGTACCTCGCCGCGACGTTCGTGCGCGTAGACCCGCCGAGGCCAGATGATAAGTGACTACCTAGGCCCGGTACGCCAGCCGCACCCCATCGCCTTGTCGAAGCGCGGTGACCGCGCGCTCGGAATCGGTCGCCTTTCGGTGCGACCAACGGAAGGAGATTTCGTTCAGGTACTTCTGCATGTGTTGCTTGCTGATGTGGTGCCAAGCGCCCATGACGCAGCGTCGGACCATCGCGTTGTAGGACTCGGCAGTGTTGATGTGGTTCGCGCCGTCCGCGTACCGCTCCATGTGGTTGATGGTGCTGCTGCCGCCACCCCAGACCTTGTGGATCGGCCCGTAGATGGCCGACTGGTCGGTGTTCAGGTGCGCGGCGGGATCGACGTTCGCGGCGATGTTGGCGGTCACGCTGACGGCGTTAGCGCGGTCGGAAGCCTTCGCGCGAGCGCGTCCGCCGCGTTCCACGAGGACAAGGACCGGCACCTTCTTGGTGGGCTTGTAGCCATAGACCCCGCCGGGGCGCTTGGTGTCCGCAAGCCTGCGGGGCTTGCCGCCGACGTAGACCTCATCGGCTTCAACGTGGCCGGACAGCGGGCCTTCGTCGGGGCCGTTCGCCATCGCAGTACGGATGCGGTGGGCCATGTGCCAAGCAGACTTGTAGGAGCCCAGCCCAAGCATCCGCTGCAACTGCAAGGCGCTGATGGCCTTCTTGCTCGCCGCGATCAGGTGAAACGCGACCACCCAATCGGACAGGGGGATGTGCGAGCCCTGCATGACGGTCCCGACCGTGACCGAGAAGGGCTTGCGGCACTCCTTCTCGCGGCACCGGAGGACCCCAGGACGGGTGGAGTCGCCCTCAAGGCGCATGACGTTGACCGAGCCGCAGTGGATGCAGCACGGCCCCTCGGGCCACCGGATGTCTTCCAGGTAGGCGCGGGCCTCTGGCTCGGTCATGCGGCGGGCTTGGGAGAAGGTCTTGGTTTCCATGCTCGGAGTATCGCCTCATGAGCCCGGTACGTCAAGTACATAATTCCGGAACGTTCGGCATGTCACGGCGCACGAGTTGCCGACGCGTTGGCCGCCGCGACGATGGCCGCCGAGCTCGCTGACCAGTAGCCGTGGGTCACCTCCTCGTAGCGCCGACCGGCCTCACCCTCGTAGAGGACGTCGTTCCACCAGCCCATCCCGCCGACAGCCATCCCCGCGCCTCATCGACGAAGCGGACCGACGCCACGAACTGCATCGTCGTGTTGGCCGCGAACGCGGACGGGGTGCCCAAACCGCGCAGGAAGGCGTTCCCGTGGCAGACGAGCGCCACGGCCTGGGCGACGGGACCGTTCATGCTTCCGGCGTACCGCCACTGCCTCGGACGAGCCGGGCTCCAACCTGGCCGCCGTGAGCTGGTCGGCGGCAGTCCCCCTCTCCGTCGAGCAGTTCCTCGACTCGGACTTCCGGCGCCGCGCGCCTAGCGGCTCGTGCGCAGCGCCGCGCGATGCGCGGCGAGGATCTTGGCGAGTACGCGCTCGTCGTGCGCCAGGGAGACGAACCAGGCTTCGTAGGGGCTGGGGGGCAGGTGCACACCCTGCGCCAGCATGGCGCCGTGGTAGCGCTTGAAGCGCGCCAGGTCGGTGGTCTTGGCCTCGGTGAGGTTGCAGGGGGCGCGGGGGGCGAACCACAGGCCCAACATCGCGCCTGCGCACGGAGCGACCAGCGCGACGCCCTCCTCGCGTCCCACGCGCTCGAGGCCTTCCGCCAGCAGGCGCGTCTGTTTGGCGATGCGGGCGAACACGCCGCGGCGCGTGAGCACGGCGAGCGTGGCCAGGCCCGCGGCCATGGCCAGCGGGCTCCCGGCCAACGTGCCCGCCTGGTAGACCGGGCCCTCGGGCGCAACGAGCGCGAGCAGATCGCTGCGTCCGCCGTAGGCGGCGACCGGGAGCCCGCCGCCGATCACCTTGCCGAGGCACGTGAGGTCGGGCTTGACGCCATAGAGCGCCTGCGCGCCCCCCAGGTGCACGCGAAAGCCGGTCATCACCTCGTCGAAGATCAGCAAGGCCCCGTGGCGATCGCAGAGTGCGCGCAGCCCCGCGAGGAAGCCGGGCTCGGGCAGCACCAGGCCCATGTTGCCCACGACCGGCTCGACGATCAGCGCGGCCACGCGGCCGGCGTGTGCCGCGAACACACGCGCGACAGCAGCGAGATCGTTGTAGGGCACGGTCAAGGTGTGCTTGACGACGTCGGCGGGCACGCCGGGGCTGTCGGGAGTGCCGAAGGTGAGCGCGCCGCTGCCGGCCGAGGAGAGGAAGGGGTCGGCATGGCCGTGATAGCAGCCCTCGAACTTGATCACGGCCTCACGGCCCGTGGCGGCGCGCGCGAGCCTAAGCGCGGCCATGCAGGCCTCGGTGCCCGAGACCACGAAGCGCAGGCGCTCGACGCTCGGGAGCAGGCGCGTTATGGCTCGGCCCAGCGCCACCTCGTCGGGCGAGGGCGTGCCCGTGGCCACGCACTTCGCGGCGCGGCGCTGGATCACGCGCAGCACCTCGGGGTGGCCGTGCCCCAGGATCATCGGCCCCCAGGCGCCGATCAGGTCCACGTAGCGGCGTCCGTCCACGTCGATCAGCGTGGCGCCCTGTGCGCGGGCGATGACCGGCGGCTCCCCCCCGACCCCCCGAAACGCGCGCACCGGGCTCGACACGCCGCCGGGGAAGAGCGCGCGGGCCGCACGGTTGAGAGCGCGGCTCTTGGGACCGACGCCGACGCGCGGCGCCCTGCTCACCAGCGCTCCCAGCGACCGCTCGAGATGGCCTCGGCGGCGTGGGCCGCGAAGTAGGTCACGATCCAGCGCGCGCCGGCGCGGCGGATGGACAGCAGGCTCTCGCGCACGGCCAGATCGAGATCGAGGTGTCCGGCGGCCGAGGCGTCCTGCAGCATGGCGTACTCGCCGCTCACCTGGTAGGCGGCCACGGGGACGGGCGAGCGTTCGGCCACGTCGCGGATCAGGTCCAGGCACGGGCCGGCGGGCTTGACCATCACGGCATCGGCGCCCTGGCCGACGTCGAGGTCGACCTCGCGCAAGGCCTCGGTGCGGTTGGCGGGATCGAGCTGGTAGCCGCGGCGATCGCCCTTTCCCGGCGTGCTGCCCGCGGCCTCGCGGAACGGAGCGTAGAAGGCCGAGGCGGTCTTGGCTGCGTACGAAAGGATCGCGGTCTGCGCGCTGTCGCCACCTGCGTGGTCGAGGGCCTCGCGGAGCGCGGCCACCTGCCCGTCCATCATGGCGCTCGGCGCCACGATGTCGGCACCGCAGCGTGCGTAGATCACGGCCGCCCTGGCCAGCAGGGGCAGCGTCGCGTCGTTGTCCACGCTGGACTTCGAGCGGTCCAGCACGCCGCAGTGGCCATGGTCGGTGTACTCGCACAGGCACACGTCGGCGATACGCACGAGGCCGGGCGCGGCCTTCGCGATCGCCTCGAGCGCGCGGGGCACCGGACCCTCGTCGTGCCAGGCGACGTCACCCTTGGCCTTCTTCGAGCCTGGGATCCCGAAGAGGATCACGCCGCCGACGCCGAGCCCCTCCAGACGCTTAGCCTCCTCCGCCGCCGCGCGCACGCCGAACCGGGCGTGTCCCGCGAGCGCCGCGATCGGCACGCGCTCATCCTTGGGCCCCTCGGTCACGAAGAGCGGCGCGATCAGCTCGGCGGGATGAAGGCGCGTCTCACGCGCCAACCGACGCAGAGCCTGCGTGCGCCTCAAGCGTCGAGGCCGATCCGGCATGTGCACATGGTCGTCGTGGGCCATGCAGGCGAATCTACGGCAGGCCCGCGAAGAAGGCCCGCAAGTCGCTGGGGGACACCGAGATGGCGCCGCGGAAGCCCAGGTCGCGCAGCCGGGCTCCGGCGCTGGCGCCCAGGCCGTAGAGGCCGCAGGCTCGCGGCAGCACGCGATCGGATGCCAGTAGCGCGTCCGCCAGCGCGTCGGCAGCGCGCGGGCTCTCCACCAGCACGGCCGCAGGCTCGGGCGCCGCTCGAACCCCGGGCTGGAACGAGGACAGCGGCACGGCGGCGTAGGTGATCACCTCCTCAACCGTCACCCCGCCTTGGCGCAAGCGCTCGGCACCCGCGCGCAGCGCATCCTCGCCGCGCAGCCACAGCACCCGGCGCGGACGCGGCGCACGAGCCAGCAGCGTCTCGGCCAACGCCACGGCGCCCGCCCGACCCAGCAGCACGCTGTCGAAGCCCGCGCGGCCCGCGGCCCCGCCCGTCGTCTCCCCCACACAGGCCGCCGCGTGCCCGGCGGCCTCGCCGGCACCGAGCATGGCGACGGCGAAGGCGCTGGTGAGCAGCACCACGTCGGGTCGGTGGTAGCGCAACGCGGCGATCACCTGCGTGGCCGGCAGCCGTACGACCAGCTCGCTCCACGCGAGCGCATGCGGCACGTAGCTCGGACTGCTCCACGCCTGCGCCTGCTCCTCCACGCGCGCACGGCTGCCCACGAGCCACAGGTGGCGCGGGGCAGCGGCCTCGCCGGCCGTCATCGCGGGGCACTCATCGCGCCGCCACCAGCGGGCCCGCGCCCCGGGCCAGCAGCGCGCGTGCGGCGCGGGCGCCCACTTCGGGCGCCTCGACCAACGCACCCTCGACGCGTTCTTCGAGGCAGGTGCGGCCGTCCAGGCTCAGCACGCGCACATGCAGGCGCACGAGCCCGTCCACACAGACGGCCAAGGCCCCCACGGGGGCGTGACAGCCCGCCCCCAGGGCGTGCAGCGCCGCGCGCTCGGCGCTGACGGCGGCGGCCGCGCGCACGTCGCGCAGCGAGGCCAGCGCCTCCTCGGCGGCCGAGTCGTCGGCGCGGATCGTGAGGCCCAGCGCGCCCTGAGCCGCAGCGGGCAGGCTCACCTCGGGCTCCAGGATCTCCGTCGCTCGCTGCTCCTCGCCCAGGCGCCTGAGGCCCGCCAAGGCGAGCACCACGGCGTCCAGGCGGCCCGTGGTCACCTGCGCCAGACGCGTGCCCACGTTGCCCCGCAGGCCCACGACGACGAGGTCCGGGCGCGCGCGATGCAGTTCCGCCACCCGCCGCGGGCTGCCCGTGCCCACGCGCGCACCCGGCGGAAGGGTCGCGAGCGTGAGCCCGTCGCGCGCCACCAAAGCATCACGGGGATCCTCGCGTCCCGGCACGCAGGCGAGCACGATGCCGGCCTCCTCGGTGGCGGGGAGGTCCTTCAAGCTGTGGACGGCGGCGTCGATGCGGTCGTCGAACAGCGCGCGGTGCAGCGCGGCGGTGAACACGCCCGTGGCCGAGAAGCCCGTGAGCAGGGTCGCCTGATCCTTGTCGCCTTCGCTCTTGACCCACACGAGCGCATGGCAGCATGTGAGCCGCGAAGCCACCCACTCCGCCTGCGCACGTGCGAGCGGGCTCGAGCGCGACCCCAGCCGGAGCAGCCGCACGCTCACCGCACCCCCTGACCGGCTGGCTCACCGGCCGGCGGCTCGCTGCCCTCGACCCGCGAGAGCAGCACGCCCCCGTCGGCGAGGCGTGTGCGCAGGCGCGCGCCCACGAGGACGTCGCCCATAGCACGCAGCACACGCCCATCCGCGGTCGTGGTGAGCGACCAGCCGCGCGCGAGCACGCTCAGCGGCGCGAGCGCCCCCAGCGCGGCCGCGGCGCGTTCCAGGGCCGAGCGCCGGCCCAACACGGTCGCAGCCGCAGCGCCTCGGGCACGGCGCGCGAGGCTCTCGAGCCGCTCGCGTCGCGCCACGAGCGAGGCCGCGGGGCTCAGGGCCGTCAGGCGCGCCTGCAGGTGCTCGAGGCGCACGCGGCGCGTCGCGAACAGGCCCCGCGAGGAGCGCAGCAGGGGCCGGTCGGCCAGCGACTCGAGGCGCTGCCACGCGCGGTCGAGCCGCACGCGCAAGCGCTGGGCGAGCCGCCGTTGTTCATCCGCCAGCCGCGCCACGAGCTCGGCCTTCACCGGCACGACCAGCTCGCCGGCCTGCGAAGGCGTGGCCGCACGCACGTCGGCCGCGAGATCGGCCATGGTCACGTCGGTTTCGTGGCCCACCGCCGACACGATCGGCGTGCGGCAGGCGAAGATGGCGCGCGCCACGACCTCCTCGTTGAAGGCCCACAGGTCCTCCAGCGAGCCGCCCCCGCGCCCCGCCACGATCACATCGGCCCGGGCCGCGCGGTCGGCGAAGGCGATGGCGTGCGCGATCTCCTCGGCCGCGCCAGCGCCCTGGACGCGCACCGGCACGAGCAGCAGGGTCACGTCGGGGTAGCGCCGCCGGATGACCGTGACGAGGTCGCGCACAGCGGCCCCCGTGGGGCTGGTCACGAGCGCGATGCGCTTGGGCAGGCGCGGCAGGGCGACCTTGTGCTCGGGCGCGAACAGCCCCTCGGCCTCCAAGCGCCTCCTCAGGCGTTCGAAGGCCTGCTGGAGGGCGCCGGCGCCCAGAGGCTCGAGCGTACGCACCTGGAGCTGGTAGCGTCCGTGCGGCAGGTAGACGTCCAGGCCCCCGCCGATGAGCACCTCGAGGCCGTCCTCGGGCTTGAACTTCAAGCGCGCCACCTGCGAGCGCCACAGCACGCAGGGCAGCACGGCGCCCTGGTCCTTGAGGGTGAAGTAGACGTGGCCGGAGGGGCTGGGCCGCCACTGGCTGAGCTCGCCCTTGACCCACACCTCCCCCAGCGCCCCCTGGAGCATGTCCCGCACGGCCTCGGTGAGGGTGCTCACCGTGAAGACGTGCGCGGGCTCGCGACGCGGCGCAAGGGAGGTCATGCGCGGCAACCTACCACCAGCCCCCCCACGCCCCCCCCCGGCCTCAGTCGCCGGTGGGCACGGTGACCGTGGTGGGCAGCGGGAGGAACAGCGCCTCGATGGAGAGCGCCTTGCCGCTGCGTTCGTCCACCTCCACCAGCACGGCGCCCAGGCGCTCGTCACCGTGGGCCACCGCGAAGGGCTCGTGGACGTTGAGGCGCATCTTCTTGAGGACGGCTTCCTTGATGCGACCGATCACGCCGTTGTAGGGGCCGGTCATGCCGCAGTCGGAGATGAAGGCCGTGCCCTTGGGCCGCAGGCAGGCGTCGGCCGTAGGCACGTGGGTGTGCGAGCCGAAGACCAGCGCCACGCGGCCGTCGAGATACCAGGAGAGCGCGATCTTCTCGCTGGTGGCCTCGGCATGCATGTCCACCACGATGATGTCGGCCTTGCCCTTGAGCAGCTCGAGCTGACGGTCGGCGTCGGCCAGGAAGTCGCCTTGCGCGTTCATGAACACGCGTCCCTGGAGGTGCAACACAGCCACGCGCACGCCCCGCGGCCCCTCCTGCACGCACACGCCCTTGCCCGGCGCGCCCGAGGGCCAGTTCGAGGGCCGCAGGAGCCGCGTCTCGCTCTCGTAGAGGGGCAGGGACTCGCGCCGATGGTAGGCGTGGTCGCCCATGGTGAGCACGTCGGCCCCGTAGCCGCGGATCTCCTTGTACACCTTCTCGTTGATCCCGCTGCCCGCCGCCGCGTTCTCGGCGTTCACCACGATGAAGTCCACGCCGCGTTCGGCCCGCAGCTTGGGCAGGAAATGCGACAGCACCACCCGCCCGGGGCGGCCTACGACGTCACCCACCGCGAGGATCTTGAAAGTCATGCACACGGTGTAGCCAGCGCCCGCCCTCTGCCAAGCCGGCGCCGACCGTTGGCCCCGCTTTCGCGCAAGGCGGCTCAGTCCATGTGACGGGCGGTTCCTCCGCCCGTCACCGGGCGACGTCCACCGCTCGCACTTCGCGCACCACGGTCACCTTGACCTCGCCGGCGTAGCGCAGCTCGGCCTCGACGGCGCGGGCGATGTCGTAGGCGAGCAAGGGGGCCCGGGCGTCGCTGACCCGCGCGGCGTCCACGAGCACGCGCACCTCGCGGCCGGCCTGCAGCGCGTAGACCTGCTCGACCCCCTCGAAGCGTGCGGCCAGCTTCTCGAGGTCCAGCAGGCGCCGGACCTGCAGCTCGGCGGGCTCGAGCCGCGCACCGGGGCGCGCGGAGCTCACGGCGTCGGCCACCTGGGCTAGCACGGCGTAGGGGCTGGCGGTGCGCAGGTCGTCGTGGTGCTCCTCGGCGGCCGCGATCACGTCGGGGCCCTCGCCCACGCGCCGCAGCAGAGCGCCCGCGGCGTCGGCGTGCGGACCCTGGTCGAGATCGAGGGCCTTGCCCAGGTCATGGAGCAGCGCAGCCCGGCGCGCCAGCCGCGCGTCCAGGCCCAGCTCGGCGGCGATGCCCCCGGCGATGCGCGCGGCCTCGATGGAGTGCCGCAGAACGTTCTGGCCGTAGGAGGTGCGGAACGCGAGCCTCCCCAGGGCCTCGATCACCTCAGCGTGGGCCTCGCCGACGTCGGCCTCGACCAGCGCGCGCCGGCCCTCTTCGCGGATGCGCTCGGTCACACGTCCGCGCGCCTCCTCCACCACCTCCTCGATGCGCGCCGGCTGGATGCGACCGTCCTGGATCAGCAGCTCGAGCGCGTCGCGCGCGACCTCCCGCCGTACGCCGTCGAAGCAGGAGATCGTCACCAGGCGCTGGTCCTCGGCCACGAGGACGTCGCAGCCCGTGGCCGCCTCGAAGGCCTTGATGTTGCGGCCCTCGCGCCCGATCACGCGGCCCTTCATCTCATCGCTGGGCAGGGTCACCAGCGTGACGCTCGCCTTGGAGACGTGCTCCGTGGCCAGCCGCTGCACGGTCGTCAGCACGATGTCGCGCGCCCGCTCTACCGCCTCGGCGCGGGTCTGCTCCTCGGCACGCATGACGCGGCGCGCGCGTTCGTCCACGAGCTCTTGATCGAGCGCGGCGAGCAGCAGGCGGCGGGCGTCGGCCGCGGGCAGCCCGCCAGCCTCGGCCAGGCGACCCTTCGCCTCCGCCAGGATCGAGGCAGCATGCGAACGAGCCTGCTCGGCCAGCCGCTCCCCGTCACGCGCCTTGGTCAGAGCCTCACTCTCGCGCCGCTCGGCCACCTCGACGCGCTGCTCGGAGCTCGCCTCGCGGGCCGCCAGGAGCCGACGCGCCTCGTCGTGCGTCCGCTCGCGCTCCTCGAGCGCCGCCAGTCGCGCCGCTCGCTCGCCGGCTTCGCGTTTGACTTCGGTGCGCCGCCGCCAGGCGCCCAGCCAGGCCGCGGCCTTCCAGCCCACGAAGAGCCCCGCGAGCAGTGCCGCCACGGGCAGAACGACGTCCACGCGGCAGCCGGCCTCCTGAGCCTCGAGCCCGCGCCACGCAGCGCCGGCCCAGACCGACGCTACGACTGCGCCGGAGTCCGGTCAAGACGCGTCCCCCGCCACCCCGCCCGCTGGCCCCCGTGCGCTGGCATCGGCCCGTACGCAGGCGCCGCGGCAGGAGGCTCCCCGGCAGCAGCTCAGCGCGTGCGCACCTGCCGCAGACCCGACTGGGCGAAGAGGGCCACCGCGTCGCCGTCGGCGACCACGGCCTCCATGCGGCCCTCGTGGAAGTCGCCTCGCTGCCCCTCGACGGTACGCACGCCTTCCACGAGCTCGAGCGAGACGCGCTTGGCGGCCTTGTCCACCCACACCAGGGCCTCGCGCGCTTCGACGGTCTCGAGCACGCGCCCGCTGCTGTCGTGTCGCTGCGCCAGCACGCCGCGCAGGCGATCGTGCGCCACGCCATCCACGCGCGCGAAGGTCCAATAGTCGGGCCGGCGCGCGCGAGCGCCCTCGAGCAGCGTGTTGAGCGTCGTGCGGACCTGTTCCACCAGCTGCGGATCGCGCGAGCTGGGCGGCTCGCTGCCGGCCTCGGCGCTGCGCGGGCGCGGCGCCGGCGTGAACATCGGCGGCGACGGTCCATCACCGCCGGAGGCAGCGCCTATCGGCGACTGGGGGACGAGGGTGCTCGCAGGCGCGGCCTCTGGAAGCGTAGAGGAGCGAAGCGCAGGCTGCGGCGACGCGGCATCACCCCGCGGCTCCCTGGCCCCGTCGAGGGTCACCGTCGGCGGCTGGGAAGGATCGAGGGGGCGCGTCACCCTCACCACCGGGCCGCCGCTCGCCGTGCGCTCGG
>Ga0163150_10002877_pt1 | contig 25385 bp, 27 predicted proteins | sample OliLakLV19P2IB_FD_148628 | JGI IMG/M metagenome (GOLD analysis project Ga0163150, IMG submission 148628) | Freshwater microbial mat bacterial communities from Lake Vanda, McMurdo Dry Valleys, Antarctica - Oligotrophic Lake LV.19.P2.IB | ecosystem: Environmental > Aquatic > Freshwater > Lake >...
GTATCTGCCAATGGGTGGGCGGGTGAGAAAGTTGCGCGCAGTGGGAGATCAATCAGCCCCCATCCCTAGCCCGCATGATGCATGAGCGCTTCTGCTGCCATTGTGGATTCGCTGCTGCGACGCGCGTGAAACGTCGTTCGTCCGGAAGTGGAGTTTCGAGTTTCAGGTTCCAAGTTTCAGGTTCGACCTCTGAATTTCACCAATCCGACTCACACAACGTGAAACCAGAAACATGAAACTCGAAACACTTACACGAGGGACGCCCTTCGACGGGCTCAGGACGTCCCGAGCCTGTCGAGGGACGCTATACGCTTCACGAGGAATGCGCGTTCAGGCTATGTCGCGACGAACCCTCATGAATCATGCGGGCTAGACCGCTTGCTCACAGGGAAGGACGAACACATGCAGAGGGAGCATGTTGTCGCCCTGATGCATCTTCGGATCCGCTTTCAAGCGCGTGAATCCATCGATGAGGCGGTAGGCCAGCTGCTCCGATACCGCAGTGAGGATCATGCAGTTGGAGCCCGGTGTCAGGAGGAACTCAACGTTGGGTCCGGTCTCTCCCCTTCCGGCGACATTGTGCAGTTCAGTAAAGGCGGTGACGTCGTATTCTCTCAGCAGGGCATGGATGTGCTCTACCATCGAATGACGAAACACGATCAGCAGCATTTTCATAGTCGGTACTCCAGTGCAACTGCGTGGGGTGTCACAGATGCTGAGAGTTTGTCGGGTATGACTCGCCCATTCTATAGGGTAGAGGAGAACAAAAGACAAGGGCTATTCCACGCATAGAACGAGATGGATACGCGCCGGGCTTTCGAGTAGACTTGTCTCCAAACGAAGCGCTGACGGTGGTGTGCCATGCTGCCAAGGCGGGCGTTGCAGACGTCAGAATAGGGGTATGAACAGGAGGCATGAGATGAACGATCAAGACACGAAACACGCGGTTGAGATACTCAATAAAATTATGGAGCATGAGTTGGCGGGAGTCGTCCGCTATACCCATTACTCCCTCATGGTCTATGGCTATAACCGCATTCCTATCGTGTCTTGGCTGAAGAGTAATGCTGACGAGAGCCTTGCCCATGCGCATAAAGCCGGAGAACTGGTTACGTTACTCGGCGGCCACCCATCGCTGAAAATCGGGACACTCTTGGAAACCGAGAAGCATGACGTGGGAGACATTCTATGGGAAAGCTTGGAGCACGAGAAGGCCGCCATCTGCGCCTATTACGAACTCCTGAAAATCTCCGAGGGAAAGTCCGTTCTGTTGGAGGAATATGCGCGAGAGATGATCGTCGGCGAAGAGCTGCACCTCGACGAGGTGAACAAGATGTTGCGTACGTCAGGCGATGTGAAACCGTTTCGCCCCTAGCCCGCTTGATTCATAACGGTTCGTCGCGAAATGGTGGAGTCGCGCGTAAGTCATTCATCTCGCTCTCTGTGACAGGATGCGAGATTCATCACTAACTCGATGGAGGAGGATGTGACATGTTGAAGGAAGTGGCGGGGGATATTTTATTGACGAAGGCGGAGGCATTAGCTCACGGTGTCGCACCCAACGACAATTTTGCAAACGGGCTAGCTTTGGCGCTTCGAGAGCGGTGGCCGGCAATGTATAAGGACTTCCGGCATTACTCTCAGACGTATACCCCCAAGAGCGGCGAGTTATGGACCTGGTCCGGCGTTGGAGCTGTTCGGATTGTGAACCTGTTTACTCAGGAGGCTGCGGCAAGTCACGGGGCCAAACCTGGTCGAGCCACAATCGAGAACGTGAACCACTGTCTCAAAGCGCTGGGCAAAGTGATCGAAGCTGAGAAGTTCAAGAGTATTGCGCTTCCACGCTTAGCTACTGGCGTGGGCGGGCTCGACTGGAAGGACGTGAAGCCGCTGATAGAAAAACATCTCGGCCATCTGTCCATTCCCGTCTATGTGTACGGCACCTATCATCCAGGGGTTCAGGCAGTGGAGAAGGGCTGAGCGGGGGCAAGTCTTGGGGTGAGGGCATCTCGCCTCTGCTATGTGGGGGGAGGTTCAAGAGTCAATTAGTTGGATGAGGGTCGTTCGACGCGCGCAGTTTGGGATATACCCAGGCCGCCATTTCTGTGTCACGTTCAGGTGCAGCGGTGGGGAGAGGAAACGAGCGAGCGTGGAGAGACCATTCATAGTGGTCGTTTGACGCAGGCATTTGAGACCTCACGAGCCCGCCCCTTATCGAATCGGTTCACGATGAACTTCCGGCTTTCCTCTGCGAACAATAGCGCAATGGCCCCCAGCGCGAGCGGTCCGAAGATCCAGGCAGGCAAGGGGCTGGTTGCAAAGATCTCGTTGCCCCATGGCGTATAGATGATGAACGCCAGGACGACAAGTTCTGTTGCGATTCCCCAGATGAGCAATGGATTGCTGAACCAGCCGAGTTGAGAGAGCGACACCCGGTCTGAGCGGCAAGCGAACACGTTCGCTACCTGGGCAATGACGATGGCGGCGAAGGTGGCGGTGGTGGCCTGTTTGTAGAGCGGATCGGACCAGGCGAGCGGCATGCCCCAGGTCCATCCCTGGGTGAAGAGCAATAAGAAGAATGCACCCATGGCGATCCCAGCTTCGATCAGCCCCAAGAAAACATAGGCGCGCAGGAGGAGCGGAAGGTTCATCAACCGTTCCGTGCACGGGCGCGGCGGGATTGACATCATGCCGGCGTCGGGCTTTTCAGCACCCAGGGCCAAGGCCGGAATCATGTCGGTCCCCAGATCCACGGCGAGGATTTGCGGGACCGTAAGCGCCAGAGGAATTCCGAACAGGCCATACGCCAGATAGGGGACGACCTCGGGCACGTTGCTCGCCAGCACGTAGGTGGAAAACTTTCTAATATTCGCGTAGACGGCCCGACCCTCTTCGATGGCGTTGACGATGGTCGCAAAGTTGTCGTCGAGCAAAATCATGTCCGCTGTTTCTTTCGCCACGTCTGTTCCGGTGATGCCCATCGCAATGCCGATATCGGCTTTCTTGAGCGCCGGCGCGTCGTTTACCCCGTCGCCCGTGACGGCCACCACTTCGCCCATGTCTTTCAGCACCGACACCACACGCATCTTGTGCCGGGGGGCCATGCGCGCGAAGACCGGCTCGGCCTTATCAGGGAGGGTGGGTGTCAGGAGCCGACGCAACGAGTCGTCGCTCATCGTTTCAACCTGGTGTCCTTCGATCACGGAACAGTCTCCGCCCGGATCGGTGAGGGACTCTTTCTGGGCCAATCCGATCTGGCGGGCAATGGCCAGCGCCGTGAGCGGATGGTCGCCGGTAATCATGATGGTGCGCACGCCGGCTTGGCGGCAGCGGGCGATGGCCTCCGGCACTTCACGGCGCGGGGGATCGATCATCGCGACGAGGCCGAGGAAGGTGAGGCCCTGTTCCACCCGGTCGACATCCAATTTTTCGACACCCGTTTCAATGTCTCGCATGGCCACTGCCAGGACTCGATAGGCCTGTTGCGCGAAGGTCTGGCTTTGCAACATGATGCGCCGACGGTCTTCCTGACTCATCGGTGATAGAGCGCCTTGGTGACGTATCTGATGGCAGAGGGGGACGAGCGATTCCGGCGCCCCCTTCACGAAGGCCACGAGTCGGCCCTCACGCCAATGAAGGGTGGACATGCGCTTCCGGTCCGCGTCGAACGGCAGCTCGCCCATTCGGGGCAACGGTTCCTGGTGGAGGAGTCCGTGATCCTGCGCGAACTCGACCAGGGCCACTTCGGTTGGATCGCCTGTGACGGTGGGGCGGCCGCCGGTCTGCCTCACGCGCTTGGCATTGTGGCAGTGGATGATCGCATCGAAGAGCGGCGCATACTCCTCGGCTTCGATGGCACTGGTCACACGTCCGGCGATCACCAGACAGTGTTCCTGCACCTCGATTTCGAGATGGTCCATATAGAAACGAACCACGCGCATCCGGTTCTCGGTCAGCGTCCCGGTCTTATCCGTGCAGATGACGGTGGTACAGCCTAAGGTTTCCACCGACGTCAGTTGCTTGATGAGCGCGTGGCGTTTCGCCATACGCTGGCTGCCCAACGCCAAGGCCAGCGTCACCGTGGGGAGTAATCCTTCCGGCACGTTGGCCACGATGATGCCGATTCCGAAGATCGCGCTGATCCAGAAGCCCAAGCCCATGGAGATGCCGATGACGAAAAAGACCCCGCCCATGGCGACCGACAGCATGGCAACCACATGGGTGACCTTCACGATCTCTTTCTGCAAGGGGCTGAGACCTGTTTCCACGCTCGTGGAGAGGCGGGCGATCTTGCCGAATTCTGTCTGCATGCCGGTGGCGGAGACGACCGCCCTGCCTCTGCCGGAGAGCACGGGGGTGCCGGCGAAGACGAGATTGGGAATGTCCAGGAGATGTCCATCGGTGACCGGTTCCGCTGTCCGCCGCTTCGGTTGGGATTCGCCTGTGAGCGAGGAGAGGTCGACCAGCATGTCGGCGGCTTCGATGAGCCGGGCGTCGGCAGGGATCTGTTCTCCCTCTTCGATCACGAGCACGTCACCCGGCACGATCTCGCTTCGTGGCACGTCATGCGGTTGGTTGTTGCGCAGCACCCAGGCCCTGGCAGGGAGGAGGCGATGGAGGGCATGCACCGCGCGCTCCGCTTTATATTCCTGAAAGAAGGCAAAGACGGCGTTGATGACGATCACACCGAGGATCGCCCAGCCGAGCGTGGCCATCCCTTCGCCTGGCTTCATGAATTCTGCCGTGAATGCCAGGGCGACGGCGATCCAGAGCAGAATCGCCAGGAAGTGAGTGAGCTGGTTGAGGAACCCTCGAATCAATGAATACTGCCCCGGCTCCTCCAGAACATTGGGGCCATACCGACTGAGTCGTTGCTGTGCCTCTTCGGGCGACAAGCCACCTTCCCTGGACTCTAGGTACGTGAAGGTTTCATCAACCGTGAGTTGGTGGAGCGGTCGCTCGTTGAGGTCAGGCACGCTTGCCTCGCACGATCAGGACGGAACAGGGAGCATGTCTCAGGAGACTCTCAGAGACGCTGCCGAGATAGCGCCGCTCGCTCTTGGTCAAGTCGCGAGACCCGATCACCAGGAGATCGGCATGCGTGGCCTCCACCTGTTTGACGATGCTGTCGATGACGTGGTCCATCTGCACGTCTGTGACGACGGCGAAGCCTTCTTTTAGGAAGTCCTCCCGCAATGTCCCGACCAGTCTGGTGGCTCGTTCGACGACCGGTCGCTCCAGTTCGGCGACTTGGGCTTTGGATAAATATCGAACGGCCAAGTCGGTCACCGGTCTCTCGGCCGAGGAGAGGATGGTGGTTGTGGCAGATTCCGGAAGAATGCGGGATCGAAGAAATCGAGCGGCGGTTCGGGAGTGTGTTGAATCATCGACCGCGAGGGTCACTCGTCTCAACTGCGGGATCGGCTGTTTCACGACGAGAACCGAGCAGGGGGCGATCGATGCGACCTGTCGGGAGATGCTCCCCAGTAAGAATCCTCGAATATCGCTCAACCCGCGGGATCCGATGAGGATGAGATCGGCCTTTGCACGCCGCGCCTGTCGCACGATCGTCTGGGCGAGGGGCCCATGGGCTAAGGTGCGGTGAAATGTGGTGCGAGGGCCGGTCACAGCCTGTCCGAGGGCAACTCGAGCTGAGCGCTCTGCTTCGCGGAGGAGGATGCCACCGGCCTTCTCCATGGCGGCCAGGGCGCGCTTCTCCGCCACGGGATTCCTCCCTCTGCCCCCTCGGAGGGCCGATGGATCGACCACATGGAGCAGTGTGACAATCTCCGGCTCCCGGCCGGCGAGCGCTTCGAGCGCTTGTATTCCCCACTGCGAGCATTCAGACCCATCCACGGCACAAAGAATTCGCATGACAGACTCCCTTCCTTCATGACGCCAATAATACACCGGCCATTCTAGGTATCAGTTCTGCATTGGATGTGCCTGTGATGCAGGGGAGCAAAGAAGGAGAATCAGCCCTGTTCTAAGCGGTTATGAAGAGAAATGGTATGCCAGTGTCTATGGATGATGGGGCGTTTTGCAGCAGAGAGGAACGCATCACTGTGGTGATTAGGGTCAACACATGCGAGCGATGTGCGACGAGCGGGAAAGGCGAGACGGGCGAAGAAGCTTTGAGTTCTGAGCTTGAGGCGGAGCAGAAAGCCGTGGTGGGGGAGGGTTCGAGGTTTTCGAAGCTTTGAACTCAGAACTCAGAACTCAGAACTTCCTTTCCCGCTCGTTTCACGTGGCTATTCTGCTAGAGGAGGGGTACATGCCGACAAAGAAGAAGGCTAGGACACGAACGAAGAAAGATTTTAGTGTGATGATGGTCAAGCAGGTCATGCAGAAAATGGTGCAGTCTGCTCATCTCAAGACCAAAGGCGACGTCATCGCGTCGCTCATGATCGAGGGATTTGGGGCTGTGCCGGTGGTGGACGCGAAAGATACGCTCCTAGGCATCGTCAGCGAACATGATCTACTGGCCGCCATGGATGACGGGCACAAACTTGGCACCGTCACCGCGAGTGAGATCATGACCTGTAACCCCTATTCGATCCACCCGGAAGCACTGCTCCCGACGCTGATTCATGTGTTCAGAGCCAGTGATTTGACTCGCGTGTCGGTGGTGGACGCAAAAGACAAGCTCGTGGGTATTATCGCCAGGCGGGATGTGTTGCGTGCCTACTTGGCAGCCGGGCGTGCGTAGCAGGCTGCTGAAAATGACCTCCAGCCGGGCAGGGAGTAGCCAGGTGCCCTTCTTGCTCGCAGAACGCGCACGATAGGAATGTGCTCGTTCGATGCGCGCAGTAAAGGGCAGCCTCGGCCACTCCCCTAAAGATAGATAGAGAGAATCGGAAGGGCCTGATTTAACGCGCGCAGTGGGGGACTCCCCGGGCCATTCTGGCGAAACGTCAACGACCAAGCTTGGAGGGACCACTTTAGTTGCTCCCTGCGGCCTTACCCGTGGAACGGCGCGTCTTGGCGCGCCGGGGTTGGGTGGGTGAGAAGGACAGCCATTTTGAGCAGCCTGCGGAGATGCTCTTTTGTTGTGCTGCAGGTTCCCGGATAGAGGATAGAAATGGAGGATCTATGAGAAAAACGGAGTTCCTTGCAACGGCCTGCGACCCGAAGACCTTGACGGTGGGGCAATTGATGCAGGATGCGGTCTTTACCTGTGGCACCAGGACCGATGCCTTGACCATCAGCCGGCTGATGACCCAACGAAACTTCGGCAGCCTGCCGGTGGTGGAAGAGGATCGGACTTTGGTTGGCCTGATAAGCGAGTATGATCTGCTTCAGGCGATGATCGAGGGCCGGGATTTGCAGAAGGTCAAGGCGGTCGAAATGATGAGCATCTACCCGGTGACGGCTACTGAAGATATGAAACTGGAAGAGGTGGCGAATCTGTTCCAGGATCGATACATCACGAGGGTGCCTGTCGTGCGGAACGGTAAGCTCGTCGGTATTCTGGCGAGGCGGGATCTGCTGTTTGGGTATATGAAAGCATCGCAGTATTGGTCTTAACAGGCTGTTGAAAAAACCGCCAGCTTCGTTCTCGCCTCGAAAGCATCCTCAACGTAGCCCTGAGGCTACGCCTCCGGTGCTTTCGTCGGCTGCGGCCTTGCTGACGGTCTTTTTGAACAGCCTGAAGGGGATCAGACTATGATTCAGCGTTGCGTTGTTCAGAAGTGTATCGACCATGTCCACTACTATGCCTTGCTTCTTCTGGAGTTCACTGATTGCCGTGGCCGTGATAATGGCTTCGCTCTTTCCCGTTTCCGCACAAGCTGATTCCCCCAAGAAGTATCGCGGACTCTGCGCGATTCATTATCCGAGTGATGCCATGGTGGAGTGGGACTGCCGTGTCATTCCGTCCGGCAAATCGCTGGAGACGATATTTGGCGAGTACTGGATCAACGTGGCGCGATTCAATCGGATCGATCGGCGGCATGCGCGCCCTGGTCGCTCGATCAAAGTGCCGAGGCGGATTGAGGATCTGGCATCGTTCAATCCGCTCCCGATGTTCTATCAAACGGCAGAATTGGACGAGCAGTTTATTCTGATCGATCTGGCTGAACAGTTTCTCGGAGCCTATGAGTTTGGCGCACTCAGATTTGCTCAGCCCATCGCATCAGGGAGCGGAGACAACCACACTCCGACCGGCGAATTTCGTCTCTCTGCCGCCCATCGTGCCCATCAATCCTCTCTGTATACGATCGAAGGGACGGACCGGCCGTACCCGATGAACTACGCGCTCCGCTTCCATGTGAATAGGGAAGGTGTGTCCTATTGGATTCATGGACGGGATCTGCCGGGCTATCCGGTCTCGCACGGCTGCATTGGCCTTTACGATGAGACGATGCAGAAGGAACAGTATGGCATCCCGAAGGAGCCGGAGCTGAACGACGCGCAGAAATTGTTTGTGTGGGTCTTTGGAGCTGAGCCGAACGACGACCATGTAATTCCACTCCCCCTTGGTCCGAGGGTTCACATCATCGGTCAGGCACCGGGACATCCGCCGCCCTAAATTACCGTGGTGTCAAAGGCGGGATTTAATTTGGGGCTAACTCAGCATTCTCAATGATGACGCAGTTTTATGTTGGATTGTGAAAGGTTTATGACCTGAGAAGGAGTGAGATAGAGTGATCTGGAATGAGTGAGAAATAGCTCTACCATACGACCGTTTTACGCCCGCTTTTTATCCGGTTCGAGTCCTGCTCGGCTTCCCGACCTGGCGAAACTGGGCACCAATGGGAAGTGAAGATTCCATTCGGCGATATCATGGGATGACCGCTCCGCCGCATACGGAGAGGATTGTGTTTACCAATGCCTTGAGTTCCGAGCACTGTCCAACAGCTACCGATAAATCATTTTCGCGAAGGATGCGAGCTGCATCGCGCGGCTTGACATAGCTGTCTCGGCATTTACCAATCTCGAAAACCTCCATACTGAGCCGACCATCAAATAGTGCGTAGTCTGTGCTCAATAATCGCTTGGTTTCCCGCAGAAATGGCACTTTCGAGAAAGTTATACGCGCACACTTTGACGGTCTCATCAGTAATTCTGTGAGCCGGAGGTCTGTTGTGGTTCACCGCTTCCGGATTACCAGACGGTGCTGCTCTATTGTGTCCCGCCAGGCTCTGGATTTTTGACCAGTACGGCAAAAGCCACGCCTCAAAGTCGTATTGTGCTGCGTGTGGGTGAAATCTCGGCTCGCTACCGATCCATTGCCGCATCTTCGCCTTGGCGTCCGCCGCGTCCAGGAACTCCGGCGGTTGAGCGCCTGTGTATACGTCGGTAAGCGCGATCACATAGTCTGCCGCTCTCTTTCCGCTCAATGAATTAGTAACCACCCGTTGCAGCTTTTGTCCCGTGGGTATTCGGCCATGGTAAGGAAAGGGGTCGATTTTTGGCATTTTCCCAGGAAGCCGCGATTTGAGGAATTCCTGTAGAAAAGGCAAGAAGGCTTTTTCCGTCTCACCTTCAACGATGAGAGTGATCTTCATGACCGTCCTCCCATACGTCCCATCCGCCACACTTCATCCAGGCTGTACTCCGCCAGCCATGATTCAAGGTCCAGCGACTCGGACCAGTTCGCCACGGCGTTGCCGTCTTCATCGATGTCCATTACAACCACTTCTTCGGGCCGTAAGAAGCGAATGAACCGTTCGGAATGGGTCGCGACGATTAACTGGGTCCTTTTCGCCGCCTCGCGCATGAGGTCGGCAAGCAGACTGAGCAGTTCAGGATGCAAACTCACTTCAGGCTCATCGATCATGGTGATCGTCGATAGGGAAGGGCTTTGCAGGAGTGAGACAAGCCAGAGAAAGCGAAGTGTTCCTTCTGATAGCTCGTTCATATACAAGGGTTTCTCGAAGTTCTTGTCCTTCCAGGTCATCGCCAACATGCCCGCGGCCACCGGAGGAAAACTGAGCGCCTCAAAATCGCGGAAGGCCACCTTCAACGTATCCACGACGGCCGCAAATCGGTCCTTGTCGCTTTCTCGCAGATAGTACAGGTACGGCACAAGGTCTCCACCGTCGGAGCCGGGAAGCAAGGCGGGCTTCATCTGCTGTGGTAGTTTGACCGGAGCACGAGGGCCGACGTCCAGAACGTGATACTGAGTGGCGGTAGCTAGAATGCGCCGCAGTTCCTCTGGTTGCCGGAACATCTTTGGAACTTGCGAAAGGGAGGTTTCCATTGGGTTGTGTTCCCAGTTAGGACGGACAAGCTTGTTCTTGTCAATCTCGTAGTAACGGACATCCCTGTCTGATGAATCGATATGTTTGAAGGGGCCTGTATGCCCCTCCTGCATCTGCGATAAGACTTCTCTAGAGATGGAATGGCCGGTGCCCTTCGGTCCCAGGTGGACTTCGTACTCCAGGGGTTGATACCCCGGAACCTCCATGTAAACCAACAGTGAAAGCTCTTCCGACTTGCCTCGCGTCAAAAGGCTGGAAAGGCCTCCAAGGTCCGACAACGCGCTATTCAATTTCCCGGAGGCCGAGGCAGAAAGAAGAGCGAATGCGTCCAGCAAAGATGTCTTCCCGACCCCATTAGCGCCGATCAGCACCATGAATGGCTTGACGATCAGATCGATCTCTCTCAACCTTCGAAATCCTCTGATCTTGACGCGATTGATCTTGTACATTACGTATCCTCCGTTAGCATCTGCTCCCATTTTATCTGGTGCTCACTGCCTTCTTCGGTCCTGGAGCTTCGACCTCACAGAGTTCATCAAGTCCTTGGCAATGGCCATGGGGTGGCCCATTTTGTTGACAGCCCTGCACTCGGTTCGGCCCAATCGGGTAGGCTTTGGGAAAAAGAGAATACGCCGAACACTAGAGAAAATCGAGAGGGAGAACGTTTGCAGCCATCAAGCTAAGGCTTGGGATTGGGCAATAACAGGGGTTCCGACACGCCGCTTGAGTGGCGTTGAGCACCCCGGTTTTCGTTCCAGTAACATATAGGAAATCGTTTGAACCTGCATCTGCGCAAAAGGTTAGGAATTACAATGACGGCTGGCAAGCGGTGCAAGATGAGAATACTTGGAATTGTCAAAGCATTCTCGCCTTACTTGTATCCTCCAAGTGAACATAGGAGAGGTTGCGGTCCATCAACAACTGATTTAAGGACACCAAAGGCCTGTTTTGACAGGCTGGAAATTCGAGGGCTTGCGGGCAGGAACTCTTGCAGGTTTTATAGACAGCGGACTTCAGCGGCTTCCCCGTCTCGACATTCACCCGGATACCTTCGTTTTTTCTTTGCCGTCAGGCCGCGGAAAGCTCAGTGGCATTGTGCGTGACTACGCATAATGAGCCAGTGTATTGAAGGTTTTTGCATAGAGATCCTCGACTTGAAGGATCTCCTCGGCGGTGAGCGACGCAAATTCCTTCGACCTTGCGCGCTCCGAAAAGTGTCCCTTCCCTTGTTTCAAAAACGTATGAAGGAGCGCGACCTGTTGATTCGACATGTCGAGGATAGCCTGAACACCATGAGAAAATTCATCATAGGCACAGAGATAGGCGATCTCCTCAGGTAAATCTCGATCGATGGTGTGTTCGACAGAGGCATAGAGAAATTCCGCATGGGCCGTTGCGTCAAAATAGCGATAGTAGTCCGCCGTATCATTGTTTACCTGGACGTTGCCGGACGGTGTCGCCTCCCAGTCTATACAGTCTAGTAACGGCCGCGAATAGGATTCCAGGGCTTCCCGATATCGCTCCGTCTCGCGGTATATCGCTGCGCTAACCGGGAACACCACGTTGGGTGGATGATACCCAGCTCTCGCAAGCACATGATGAATCAGCCACCGATGTAGTCTTCCATTCCCGTCCTCGAACGGATGAACGTACACAAACCCAAATGCGATCGAGGCCGCAGCAACGACCGGATCGATCCTGCCTTTTATGGAGCGTTCATCGAATGCAATGATGCCCGTAACAAGGCTGTGTAGGTCCTCGGGACGCGCGCTCACATGGTCAGGGATGGGCGTTTGTGTTCCACGATCATGCATTCCCACAAAGCCTCCCTCAGTCCGCAGCCCGAGATGCACCATCCGGGCATCGCCGATCACGATCCTCTGCAGCCGTTCCAATTCAGCGATGCTGAGAGAATGGGACCCTGCTTGACCGATCACTTTCCCCCATCGTTCCATCCTTTGTGCCGACGGGTGTTCTCCTTCAATCTGAAAAGAGGCCTTGCTGTCGCTCAGGAGAAGGAAGGCTGCGGCGCGTCTGATCACATCGGCATGCGTGCGACCGACGATTTCACGCGCGCGTTCATGCAGCTGTTTGCCAATAAACTGGTCTAACAGGGGAGTTCTACGGACCATCGGGCAAAAAGCCCGAGTGCCTGGCAGGTTGTCTACAACTTTATGGCGAGGTGATGGAATACCCTCTTCCATCGCGAATTGCTTTTCGATGTTGATGATCGGCACAGCCCGAACCTTCCCTGGGTTTGGAAGGTCCAACTGTCGGCCTGTGAGCCATTCATGCAGATACCAAATTCGTCTGGTATAAGCGCCAGTCGGCTCAGACCGAATAATCTTGGCGATTTCCTGATCGTCTATGATTTTGAATAGTGCGGCCAGCACACTTAAGTCGATGCCTTCCCACTTGATGGCAAATTCAAGATGCCCAAAGAGTGTGTCTGCTGGTTCATGCCTTGGACTGAGAAGCTGCCACTCATTCGTAGAAACTGGCTGGTGTCGTTCAGCGATGGCACTCAATCGTTGAGGGAGCGGCAACTTCAAGGTGTAGCGGTCTATGAGGGCAGCATAGCCAACTGGTTTAATTGGCTCTGGAACAGGCCTTCCACGGAAATCAGTTGTGCTGAACACTTGATCACCCATTCAATTATCTGTGATGTTTAGTTCACTGTTTATGAAATATAGCCACCTATATGGAACCGTATGAATTTTGTTCTCCTGGTGCATGAATTTAATTCACTATTTATGAATTTAGATCATTTAAATGCGTAACTGTGAATTATATTCACCATATTACTCTTTGTCAATCCATGGTGAGCTGGGTGTGGAAAACTCAATTGATGCTCAAAAATCCTGCTGTGAGCTTGCAAAGGGCATTGGCGCATGAACGGCTCGCAGGATGCTGAAAATGGCCGTCTTCTTCGTATGTGGTGTGTCTGGTTCATCTGGTCTATCTGGTTTGTGTTGTTGCGTGACCCAAACAAACCAAACAAACGAGACAGACCACATAACGGTCTTCTCAGGCTGGCAAACTTTTCAGCATTCTGTTAAACCCTGGCACCTGAAGGCGACTCACCCGCATTGTTCATGACGGTTCGCCGCCCTTCGACAAAGCTCAGGGTTCCGAGCACAGTCGAGGGACGAAATAGCCTGAACGCGCGTTCCTCGTGAAGCGCAGCAGAGAGTGAAGCGTCCCTCGACAGGCTCGGGACGCCCTGAGCCCGTCGAAGGGCGTATCTCGTGAAGCGTGAAGCGCTGGAATCAGGTGCGAAACATGAAGCGTCCGGCTCCGGAACGAAATACGCTTCACGAACGACGTTTCACGCGCAAACACAGCGGATCGGCGATTGCAGCAGAAGTGTTCATGAATCATGCGGGCTGGGACTGGTCCAAAACACATAGCTATGGAAAATCGCAGATTCACACTCCTCGCTCTGTCGCAATTCATCCACCATCATTTGCTTTGGTTCTTGATCGGCGCCTACGCCGTCGCCGCCGTCTTTCCGGAGGCCGGTTTATGGATCAGGAACGTGAACGTGGGCGACGTTCACATTTTCCAGACCACAATCCACGTCTCGTTGCTCCTGCTCCTCCTCGCCACGCTCATGTTTAACGCTGGATTGGGAGTGAAGACGTCGCACTTAACATCTCTCGTGCAAAAAAAGCCGGGTGATGTTGGCCGGACTCGCGGCCAATCTGATCATCCCCATGATCTATATTTTTGGCGTCACCCTGGTTATGCGGCTGTGGTATGAGCCGGACGAAGCCCAGCATATCCTCGTCGGCCTCGCGTTGGTCGCCGCCATGCCGATTGCCGGCGCGTCTACGGCCTGGGCGCAGAACTCCAATGGAAATTTGGCGCTGAGCTTAGGCTTGGTCCTCGCCTCCACCGTGCTGAGCCCGCTCATCACGCCTGTGGCGCTGCAGGTATTTGGGGAGATGGCGTCGGAGGAGTATGAGGCGGTGCTGCAGGACCTCGCCGCCCACGGATCCGGAGCGTTCTTGGGCCTCTGGATTGTGTTGCCATCGGTGCTGGGTATTGCTGTGCGATTTGCCGTTCCTGAAGCCAGGCTCACATCCGTCATGCCGTTTATCAAACTCATCAATGCCGTCGTGTTATTGCTCTTGAACTACTCGAATGGATCGGTCTCCCTTCCTCAGGCGGTAGCGGACCGCGATTTTGATTTTTTGTCTGTGACGTTGGGGATCACCACGGGTCTCTGTATCACGGCCTTTGCCTCCGGATATGGGCTGAGCCGTCTGTTCAAGGTCGACCAGGCTGACCGGGTCTCGCTCATGTACGGACTGGGGATGAATAACAACGGGACTGGGCTGGTCCTGGCCTCTCTTGTGCTTGGCTCGTACCCACAAGTCATGGTCACAATCATCCTGTACAACGTGGTCCAGCATCTGGTGGCTGGTGGGGTGCATGAGGTCATCGGGCGAAATCTTGCGGACCCAAAAGCAACGGCTGCCTAAATCGAGCGACCATTCGAGTGGGTGCTCGGCGGCGATGTGGAGGGCGACAAGCTGATTCCGCTCCCTCGTGGGCCGCGAGTTCACATCATCGGTCAGGCACCGGGACATCAACTGACCTAAATGACTATGCTGCCAAAGGCGGGATTTGATTTGGGGCCGTTTCAGGACCTTCAATGATGAGGCGGGTTTCATTGTCTTTGGCCCAGAAAGTCAACGACGTGCAACCATTGAAGGCGTGAGATTGAGAGAGAGTGTGTGAGCGGAAAAGTGTTCTGTTATACGACCGTTTTACGACCGGTAATCATCTAGAAACCCTCCCCTTGAAACCAGCCGTGTTGAATTGCTCACCTATGTCAAAATCCTACCCCAGAATGCCAACAAGTACCGGTCGATTTCTCATGCAATTTGGCCTATCCTTGAGCCTATTCAAAAACACATGATTCTGATGGCATCGCCGATGCAACAGGGACAGCATCTGAGGGCTTCAACAAAAGGAACAGTTCAGGGGAGCCACAGTGAGTTGATATTGATTGTGTACTCTCCTAATGTACCTCTCACGAAATGAAGGAGAGTCGGCGCGTCGTGGCTATCAAGTCGTGAGGTCGCGTGAGACGCACAAGGTGGGGAGTCGATCGGTCATGGACATGAAGATAGAGGATCGGCGCGCTACGCCTCGCTTCCTGGTGCAATTTCGCACCACGGTGTCAGGCCCCACCGAGCCCGAGGGAGCAGGCCTCATACTCGATCTCTCAAGGGGCGGGTGCCGACTGGAAAGCCCGCTCCTCATGTTGCCCGGCCTCTCGTTAGAACTGCGCATCTATGTGCCCGGCTTGGAGTGGCCGCTGATGATTGAGGGGGCTGATGTGCAGTGGGTGAGTGAGGAAACCGCCGGGCTGGCTTTTGTTCGAATCAGAGAGGCTGAGCAGCAGCGACTCGACGAAGTGCTGACCACTCGGCTCGCCAGGAAGTCCGAGGACGGCGACGACGAGCAGTTCGAAGCGGGGCCGCTTGAGTTCCAAGAACTTGAACAGGCACTCTCGAAAGACCCGCAACTCGCCATCAGCAAGGGCCTGTTGTGGTTCGCTCAAAACCGGGAGCAATTCCGGTTTCGAGGGGGGAGCCTGCTCAGCAGAGCGCTTCCCCATTGCACCCCGGAATTTGCTGCCGCGCTCGCCGCGCTCGTCAAAGCCGGCGGCGATACGGAGGCAGATTTCTCCCTAGCGGTTCTCCAGAACTATCCTGGCGAGACATCTACCTACGTGGTCTTGAAAGAGATTGTGTCGCGATTTCCACATGACGATCGCAAAATAAGTGGAGTCCGGATCGGCATCGACAGCATCGGCGTGGTCTCTGGTGAATTCGGGCTTGCGGACGCATGGCGGGTCAAGAAGGAATCGCTGAGGCACTGGCTGACAGACGAACGGCAGGCGGTCAACGCGTTCGCCGAGAAGCATATTGCAGAACTCGACCGAATGATCGCGGCAGAGTGGCGCCGTGTGGAAGTCGAACGGGAAATGCGAAACAGGAGCAATGACGAGAGCGAACCCGGTGGTTACAGGGCGAAACCCTTCTGATCGAGGAGCGGATTCAGGACCGAGCCTGCATGATTCATGAACACGTCTGCTGCAATCGTCTGCCTGTGCATGCCCGCACGCAGACAGGCCGATCCGCTGTACTTGCGCGTGAAACGTCGTTCGTCCGGAAGTGGAGTTTCTAGTTTCAGGTTCCAAGTTTCAGGTTCGACCTCTGAATTTCACCAATCCGACTCACACAACTTGAAACCAGAAACATGAAACTCGAAACACTTACACGAGATGCGCTTCACGAGGAACGCGCGTTCAGGCTATTTCGTCCCTCGACTGTGCTCGGGACCCTGAGCTTTGTCGAAGGGCGACGAACCGTCATGAATCATGCGGGTTATGCCGTCGCAAAGATTATCGAACAGAGTCAGGCTGGAGTTGACCACTGCAACAATAGCACTGCAACGCGGCAGGGGTGAATCGCATCTCTTCAATTACAAACCGGCACAACCGATTGGCAATTTCATCCCGTACCCGCCGGAAGACTTCTAGCCGGGTTTCCAATGGGGCTGCGGCGGGATCATCAAACGACCAATGTCGAATATTGACCGCGCCAGGAAAGACCGGACAGGACTCTTTGGCTCGATCGCAAACCGTGATGATGTAGTTGAAGGACTGCCCGACAAATTCCTCGAGATTCTTCGATCGATAGTTTCGGACATCAATGCCGATTTCACGCATGGACTCTACCGTCATAGGATTTAGGCCAACGGGACGGGTCCCGGCACTTTCGGCCTCAAAGTGGTCACCCGCAATGAGGCCGAGTAGGGCTTCTGCTATCTGGCTACGCGCAGAGTTTCCGGTACAGAGAAAAAGAATCCGCTATTTCACGATTGGTTCATGTGCAACAACTTGTGGCACAACAAGCCGCTTGGCTCGCCACTGGCTTGGAAGCTCGAACGAATCCACTCACGAACTTACCATCGACAAGGGGGGCGATCGCCTCAACGTCAACGCCCGTCCCATTGAAGAGGTCCCGAGCATCTTGGGCCGTATAGGCGCGCGTTGCTTCTATGGACACCTGCTCGAAACCAGCCTGTCTGAGTTTCCTCTTGTATTCGGTCTCCTCCAATGCTCCAGCTATGCAACCAGCCCACAATTCGATGCTCTGTCGAATTTCCTTCGGCATGTCGCCTCGGATCACGATATCCGACACCGCAAACCGCCCACCCGGTTTCAGCACCCGGAACGCTTCAGCGAATACCCGATCCTTATCCGGCGACAGATTGATGACGCAGTTGGAGATGATCAGGTCAATCGAATTATCCGGCAATGGAATGTGTTCGATATCGCCCTTGAGAAACTCGACATGTGTGACACCGGCCTTGGCTTGGTTGGCTCTGGCCAGTTCCAACATTTCGTCGGTCATGTCCAGCCCATACACCTTGCCGGTGGGCCCAACGCGTTTTGCCGAAAGCAACACATCGATTCCACCGCCCGACCCCAAATCCAAGACTGTCTCGCCCGTCGAAATTTGTGCTAATGCGGTCGGATTGCCACAGCCGAGCGATGCCCGAACCGCCTCTTCTGGCAGGACTGCCGTCTGGCCATCTCCGTACAAATTGCCGGTGATAGGGTCTAGCTGCCCGTTCGTCAGGACAGACCCGGCTCCACAACACGAACGCTGTTCCTTTTGCTGGGATTGTATCGCGGCTTTCCCATACCGAGCCTTGATCTCTTCCTTTAACTCGTGTTGATCAGTCATACGCCCCTCCCATCAAGAAATGTTGATTCATTAGAGTCAAAAAAATCAGCAGCACCGATTGGCTGAAACTGCTGACTTCGCCACCTGCTTCAACGTATCTACCACCGTTTCGAGTTCCTCAATCGCATCTGGATCGATCGAGTAGTACATCCAACGTCCCTCCCGGCGATCCCGAATGAGCCCGGCTTCCTTAAGTACCTTGAGATGAAATGATAACCGAGACTGTGTGGCCTTCATTGCATCTGTCAGCTCACAGACGCATTGTTCCCCATCTTTTAACCGTTCAAGCAATGCTAACCGCGTCTCGTCGGATAAGGCATGAAACAATGTGACAGACTTTTTGAGTGAGACAGATAACGCAACCATGGTCACGTATATATCAACTAAACTTGATTAGTCAAGGGCCATCACAAGGTGACTGTGCTCATTTCGTGCTCAAGCCCACCTTACTCCAGCTCATTCATGCCTACTCCAGCCAAAGTTCTGGTTTCGCGTAACTCTTGGCTAGACTTGGCCTGAATGAGCCTGAGTGGGCTGGAGTAGGATCGTGAAAACGCTTTCCTAAACCGCTGCTCCTGCGACTAGACCTGTCCTTTAGTCTTTGATTGAGGGACATCAATGGGCTCGTTTTGGCAGGCTGGAATTTCGAGGACTTGAGGACCGGAATTCGTGCAGGTTTTGTGGACAGTAGACTTCATCGCCCACTTCTTGGGCTATGGCTCCGCGATGATGTTCCCGCCCGGTTTCTCTTCGTTTTCGTTTCAGTTCTTCACGGCACACAGAGGCGACTAAGGGCTCCTAGAGCCATTCTCCATGCTCGATTTCTTTGGGAACGTTGCCGAATATGTTTGAACAAGTTCAGTGGATCATGACAGAGGTTCGACTGCCTTTGACGAAAGGAGCATTTAAGACACAGGCCCTAGGTCAGAGTCATGGTCCCCTGTCCACGGCTACCAGTCCCAGTTCGGTCCATCCCAGTTCCTTCGCATGTGTTCTGACATGGGTCAGGAGAACTCGTTTGACTATTTCTTCATCGATGTCCTTTGTTCCCTTCACCACTGCGAAAGGGAGCTCAGCCTTCCACAAGACTGTCCCTTCCGCACTGACCAGTCGTAGGTACAATCTCTTCGGATATCGTTCCTTCGATCCCCAAAATGCTTTCTGCGGCGGTTTGCTCACTACTCTTCCGAAGAGCACAGCATCCGCCTGAATATCCCGCCTAATTTGTGTCTCCAGTGCGATGTCGTCCTGGTCGGTGGTGCTCTGGGTCAATTGTGTCAGCACATTCGTGGGGAGATGGCCGGCTACCTCAGCCGGACCGATCACGTGACGATCGCTTACTTGTCCGAGCACGGTCGCCCACCAGTCAGCCATGCGTAGATCCCCGACAAAGGGAGCCACGGCAATGTGCTTGAGAGGAACCTGCTGTCGCGCCTCTGACGGTGCCACCCACGCCTGTTCAAAGGACTCGAACTCAACGTCGCTGCAAAGAGCCACATCAGCGCATATGATGCCCACCCAAGCCAGGACTGAGCAGCCCTGCATCAGGATGGCGGAGAACAAGAGTATTCCCGCAAGAGCGATCTGTTTGAGTTGACTGCGCATAGCTGTTCTCTTAGACATCGAGATGGTTCCCGGAATCATGTGTTCCTTCTTGTGCTCGTTCCGTCAACCGTAACCTCAGCCTGAACCTTCCGCTACCGGCGCGGTGTTTTTTTACTTACCTCCACGCACGGCGCCGGGCGATTGAGATCAGACGGCAGCTTCGTCTGTTCGTCGATACAGGCCGTATCGAGCTGGGCTTGCGTCAAGCCTGAGACCAAAGACAGGTTGGCTCCATGCAAGATTGCCCGCCGTAGATCTGCCGCGTCGAGTCGCGTGCCGGTGAGATCGGCTTCGGAAAACGTGGCGCCTTGGAGGTTGGCTTCTTGGAGGTTGGCCTCCGTGAAGGTGGCATGGCTGAAGTTGGAGCCTCTCAGGTCGGCTGCGACGAGACTGGCTGATTCCAAGATCGCTTCGTTGAACTGTGCGCGCTGGAGCGAGGCCTTCGGCGCATAGATACCGCTCAGGTCGGCTTTGGTGAAGATCGTGCCTGTTCCTCGTGCACCGATCAGCACCGCGTGAGGGAGCCGCGCATCCCGGAAATCCGCTTGGTCGAGATTCGCATGGTAGAAGATCGCCATCCTGAGGTTGGCGGACTGTAGATTGGTCTTCACGAGACGCGCTCCCTCGAAGTTGACCCCCTCCAGATCGGCCCGCTGAAAGCCCACTGATTGCAGATTCGTAAAGCGGAGATCGGCTCCGCGAAGCAGCGCGTCTTGCAGGCTGGCCCCGGTCAGATTGGCTTCGTCCAGATAGGCGCCTTCCATATCCGCTTTGACCAGACGAGCGCCTTGCAGTTGCGCTCCATCGAGCAGGGCGCCTTGCAGATTTGTCTGGTGCGCGCTGGCTTTGGTCAAGACGGTTCGGCGAAGGTCGGCCCCCATCAGATCTGTTCTGGTCAATGTGGTTCGATGGAGGTTGGCGCCGTAGAAATAGGTGTCGATGAAGTTGGCGTCGGTCAGGTCTGCTGAGGCGAGGTCCGCTCCCTCAAAGTGGGCTCGCTCGAAGGTGGATTCGCGCAGTTGCGCCCCCGTCAGGATGGCGTCGTAGAGTGCCGCTTCATCGCCTATCGCATGAAACAAATGGGCGTGCGACAAGCGGGCATGACGGAGATCGGCTCCCGTCAGGTTGCTATCTTCCAAGACGGCTCTCGTGAGATCGGCTCCTGCGAGACTCGCTTGTGAGAAATTACTTTTGGACAGATTCGCCTCGCGGAGGACGGCCCCTTCCAAACGTGCCCGTTCCAGGTTGGCTCCGGCAAGTTTGGCCTTGCGCAGGTCTGCTTGGCACAGGTCTGCGCGCTGATATTCCGGCTTCTCCCGGTGATCGAGCCACTGTCCATGCGATTCCACGATTGCTTGCAGCCCCTTGGGCGGAACGGCTTTCTTTTTGTACTGGCTCTCACAGCGAGTGGAGTGACTGTCTGCCTGACTTGGCTCCGCTGCCTGGGCGATGGTCGGTACGCTGATGGCCATCACCGCGATCAACAGACTGTGGACGGCATAGACTCCGGCATAGGTTCGATTCATGCGTGTCTCCTTGATAAATATTCTTCGATCGTGTGAGGACGAGTATTACACACATTGGTCTACGGCGCGCGCAAGATCGTGAAGAGGTTGCGAGATCCGAACGTCATAGGGGTGATCGCCCTCAAGACTTCGAAGCAAATTGGGCAACAGCGCCAACTGTGTGGCGGCCCGTTCACGCAGTTCCGTCAATTTTCGATTAGAAATGAGGCGGCGGCCCTCAGCCATCACGGGGTGCAAGAGAGGTTCGCCGGGGTGGTGATCGTGAAGAGTAGTCACGACATCATAATCGAATCGTCCATCGTGGGTATACTGTCGGTAGACCTGTTTGCGGCCAGGCCAAGTGGCTTTCCCTTCCGATCGCTTCCGGCAGGGTCGGCCCGCATACTCTTGAAGTTTGTAGGCACAGTCGAGCGATGGGGCATCGGCCGATGTGGTCATAGCGGTGCCGACGGCAAAGCTGTCGATCGGTGCTCCGTCGGCGATCAGCCTCCGCAGTTGGTATTCGTCCAGATTGCCGCTCGCCATGATCTGGGTTTGTGGCAAGCCCCCCCCATCCAAGATGCGCCGGACTTTTCGCGCATGGTCTGCCAGGTCTCCGCTATCGAGCCGTACCGCCTTCACCATGATGCCCTGCTGTTTCAAGCTCGGAGCCAGCGCCACCACTTTGTGTGCTGCCGCCTCCGTGTCGTAGGTATCGATCAAGAGGACTGTGTTCTCCGGCTGCGCCAGAGCGAAATGCTCGAAGGCGGTCGTCTCGTCTCTGTGGGCCTGCACAAAGGAATGGGCCATGGTGCCGTAGATCGGAATGTCGTAGGCCATACCGGCGAGGACCGTCGAAGTTCCGGCAAAGCCGGCCAGATAGCTGGCTCGCGCGGCGAGCAGGCCTGCCTCAGCGCCGTGTGCCCGGCGCAATCCAAAATCGATGAGCGGTTTCCCACCGGCGGCTAAGACCGATCGCGCCGCTTTCGAGGCGATGAGCGTCTGAAAGTTGAGCAGGTTCATGATCCTGGTTTCGACGAGCTGCGCTTGGGGGAGGGGAGCGGTCACGCGAAGAATCGGCTCATGAGGGAAAAACACCGTTCCTTCCTGCATAGCATGCACGTCGCCGGAGAACCGCAGATGTTCCAGATAGTCCAGGCACGATTGGCTGAATCGTCCGGTCTGTTCAAGCCATTTCAGCTCAGCTTGGCTGACGCGTAGCTGTTCCAAGAAGTCGAGGACTTGCTCTAGGCCTGCGGCCATCAAGAAGCTACGTTGGGTGGGTAGTCTCCTCACGGAAAACTCAAAGACGGCGCTGTCCATCATGCCTTGCGCGACGTAGGTCTCCACCATGGTGAGTTGATAGAGGTCGGTCAGAAGAATACTGGAGCTTGGATTCATGCAACGAGACTTTCCAGACGGGTCGGGATCGCTCCTAATCGAATCATGGTCTCCTCCGCCTTGCGCCCATCTTCCCATGACACATTGACGGCCCTGATGGCATCGGTCAGCAAGCAGACGTGGTAGCCGAGCACCCGCGCATCTTTGACTGTGCTGATGACGCAATAGTCCGTTGCGAGCCCGCCGATGAAGAGTCGTCCAATGTTCGCAGCCTGCAAATGCTCGTGTAGGGACGTATCTTGGAATGCTGAATAGGCTTCCTTGTCGGGCAGGGTCGCCTTTTGAATGATGGTGACCGTATTCGGGATGGGGAACGAAGGTGGCGGCAGCGCGCCGGTCGATCCAGCCACGCAATGGATCGGCCAGGGCCCGCCTTGCTCACGAAAGGAACAATGGTTGGGGGGATGCCAGTCTTGTGACAAAAAAATAGGTAGGCCGCGTGATTGGAAACGATCCATGTACCCGCGCAAGACTGGGACGATTTCGTCGCCTCCTTTGACTCCTAATGCTCCGCCGGGGAGAAAGTCATTCTGGACATCGACGATCAGCAAGGCATCGCCGACATACACTTCTTCTCTTTGTGAACTCATGGCGTTGAGACGGTATAACGGGGGAGCATCCCCGCAGGATGCCTCTCAAGGCCGTCTTCGTCGTTCGTGAAACGTCGTTCGGGAATAAAGTTGCTGGTTTCTAGTTTCAGGTTTCATGTTACTAGAAACAACCTCCGAAAACTTGAAACTAGAAACTCGAAACCTGAAACGCTTGAACGAGATACGCTTCACGGGTTTTCAGTATCCTATTACCGTCCCTGCTGGGACAACAGACGTACATAAGACACCACATCCTGCATCTCTCCGTCCGTCAGTTGGCCGCGCCATGAATGCATGGGGCTGAAGACGACCCCGAATTCAATGGTCCGCAACAGTTCTTCGTCGGATTTCAGGAAAGAGGAGAAACGATGAAAATTGGCCGGCGTCACCTTGAGGGCCTGGGCGTCCGGTCCATCTCCCCAACCTCCGACACCATGGCAGGTTTGGCAATGACGCTCATACACGCCTTTTCCGCGCGCGGTATCAGCCGGATAGTCTCCTGCCTCGACAAACGAATGGAATGACAGACTCATTAATCCGGCAACGACGATGACGAGGACGATGGTCGGTATCAGGTCACGATGGCTCAGCTGCATGATTGCCTCCCAGCATCATTCGGAAAATCCATGGCGGTATGTCCAACATTGAAACGTCCACTTGTCATCGACCATAAGAAATATTCCTGCAGGATGCTCAAACAGGCTGTCCAGCAAGGCCGCAGCGAGTGAAGGGCCGAGGCGTACCCTCTGGGGTACGTTGAGGGTCTGAACGATGCGAGAACGACGCTGGCAGGCTGTTTCAGCATCCTGCTAGCTTTTCTTGGTCGTGTGGGCCACAAACGGCGAATACAGTTGCTGCATCTTGGTGCTGCCGCATTTCGGGCATGTCACGGTCGTCGTTTCATGTTGCTTCAGGGTCAAGACCACCAACGATTCCTTCCCGCAGTCCAGACAGTTATAGTCGTACATAGGCATGAAGTACCCTCCTAGTCGGTTGCGGAAAAGCATGTTGGCACGCGAGAACTTCGATCCGCTTGTGTGGCGCCAGCCCGGTCTGTTTGGTCATCCGGTCTATCTGGTTCAAGCAAATAATCGAGACAGACTAAACAGACCACATGAACAAGACAGACCAGCAAAATTTTTCAGCATCCTGTTATGGGGCGATGGAGGACGGGCGATGAACCGTCGTCGCCTGAGGACCTTTCTTGCCCTCTTCAACGTTGAAGGCGACATCCGTGCCGTCACTCAATTCATCGAATGTGAGACCCTGCAGCGCATGTTTGTGAAAATACACCTCGCCGCCGCCCTCCTTGAGGATGAAGCCGTAGCCCTCTATTGGGAACAGTTTGCAGATTACGCCTCGCAATGGCGGGATCGGAGCCGTGCGTACCTCGGTGTGGCCCCGCTTCTCGCGGTGCTTGCGGAGTTCGATGGCGATGGTGTCGAAGGCGGTTCTGATGGCCTCCTCGAAGGTCTTGTCTTCCTTGCGGGCCGTCTTGGTCTGGCGGCCAGGGAGCGTGACGACGATGAGCGCCTCGGCGACGTTGGCCAGTTTTTTGTGGTGGAGATTTTTCGTCAGGGTGACTCGTCCATGAATCAGATCGTGATGCCTCTCCTGGAGGTCTGCCATGCGGGATTCAATCTCATTTTTCCAGCGGGGGGTCATCTCGATGTTTCGACTTTCAATTGCCAGTTCCATACGGCCTCCTTTGGCGTTGATCTCAGCCTGCTGTTGGTTGATATCAGCAAGCGATGTGCCGCACATTCCGAAGGCGAGAGGTATGGCACAAGTGGCTATGGGGTTGAGAGTTTTCCCTCTCGACCCTGGCCTCTCGCTGCGCGATTGGATGCGAAGTGGCGCATTTTCCCCCAGTGGGGATCTAGGCAGTGAAGCTCAATGCGCCAGTTCCCGTTGAGGCGAATGGTTGAATAGATCTTCTGCTGGGCTCTGCCTTGTGCCTTGAACCTAATCCTATGTGGCGGAACATGAATTGCTTGTCTTCATTGCGATGCCCACGCTCAAGAAAGAGTCTCTGGAACGATACCTTCGCGGTCGGTTCGGCCCCGCAGCGACCTTGCTGACCTATGGGGTTATCGGAAAAGAAAGTTCGAAGGGCACCCTCAAACAATATGGCTATGGCACGCCGATCAAGTTGACGTTTCAGGTCGGGCAGAAGATTCAGTCGGCGGTGCTGGAGACCATGAAGCCGGGGCCCTTCGGCCATGAACACCCTGCGGATCGGGCGCAGGCGATCCTCTGGGACTATGACTCCTATGGCCGGCTGCCGCGTCACGTACAGGCGCTTGA
>Ga0163150_10002878_pt1 | contig 25371 bp, 23 predicted proteins | sample OliLakLV19P2IB_FD_148628 | JGI IMG/M metagenome (GOLD analysis project Ga0163150, IMG submission 148628) | Freshwater microbial mat bacterial communities from Lake Vanda, McMurdo Dry Valleys, Antarctica - Oligotrophic Lake LV.19.P2.IB | ecosystem: Environmental > Aquatic > Freshwater > Lake >...
CAAGCGTGACCGGTTCTGCGACCTCCGGCACGCGTGCGCGCCCGCACTGCTCGCAGGCTGCGATGGCAATGCCGCGCCAATGCCCTAGCTTGCGGGCGCCGCCCGCGGCGTCGAGCCGGACGACGCTGCGCGCCGTCGCGACCGGCAGGATCGCCGCGACGCCGAGCTCGGTCGCCTTCTGCAACACCAGGTCCATGCGCTCGGTGCGGGCGATGCCCTGCACCAGTGTCACAGCCAGCGGGGACTCGGCACGCGCCGCGGCACGTCCCGTGACCTCGGCCTCGACCGTGCCGCGCCCGACAGCGGAGATCCGCGCCGGGTAATCCGCTCCGTCGCCGTTGAACAGGGTCACGGCGTCGCCGACGCCGAGTCGCAGCACGCGCGTCACGTGGGCCGCGGCCGCCGCCTCGAGGCGTACCTGGGCACCTGGGCTGAGCGCGGCACCCACGTGCACACGGGTCAGGCGCATGCGGCATCCAGGGCGCCGCGCACGACGCTGGCGAGCCAGTCGATTTCCTCGGGCTGGATGACGTAGGGCGGCATCAGGTAGATCACGTTGCCGACCGGGCGCAACAGGGCACCCTGGCCGAGCGCGTATTCGTACGCGCGAATCCCGCGCCGTTCGCGCCAGTCGTAGCGCTCGCCGCGCGCGCGGTCCTTCACGAACTCGACCGCCGCGATCATCCCGGTCTGCCGCACCTCGGCGACGTGCGGGTGATCGGCAAGCGGCGCGAGCGCTTCGCCGATGCGGCGGGCGAGCGCGCGGTTGGCGGCAATGACGTCGTCGTCGCGGAAGATCGCCAGCGTCGCGAGCGCGGCCGCGCAGGCGATGGGATTGCCCGTGTAGCTGTGCGAATGCAGGAAAGCCGTGAGCTTCAGGTAGTCGTCGTAGAACGCCTGGTACACGGGTTCGGTGGTGACCACGACGGACAGCGGCAGGTAACCGCCGGTGAGCCCTTTTGACAGGCACAGGAAATCCGGCCGTATGCCCGCCTGCTCGCAGGCGAACAGCGTGCCCGTCCGCCCGAAGCCGACCGCGATCTCGTCGGCGATGAGCAGCACGCCGTGCCGGTCGCAGGCCTCGCGCAGGAGCGTCAGGTAAACCGGGTGATACATGCGCATGTTGCCGGCGCACTGCACGAGCGGCTCGACGATGACCGCCGCCACCTCGTCCGCGTGCCGCGCGAGCGTCGCCTCCATCGTGGCGAACATCCGGCGGCTGTGGGACTCCCAGCTCTCGCCCGGCTCGCGAGCGTGGCAGTCCGGGGAGGGGACGGTGATCACGTCCATGAGCAGCGGCTTGTAGACCTGCTTGTAGAGTTTGACGTCGCCGACGGCGAGCGCGCCGAGCGTCTCGCCGTGATAGCTGTTCGACAGTGTCACGAAGCGGCGCTTGTTCGGCCGCCCGACGTTTTGCCAGTAGTGGAAACTCATCTTGACCGCGACTTCGACCGCCGCCGAGCCGTTGTCGGCGTAGAAGCAGCGCGTCAGGCCGGCGGGCACGATGCCGACGAGCGATTCGGAGAGCTCCAGCACGGGCTGGTGGGTGAAGCCGGCAATCAGCACGTGCTCGAGGCGCTCGACCTGCGCCTTCACCGCCGCGTTGATGCGCGGATTGGCATGCCCGAACAAATTCACCCACCAGGAGCTGATGGCGTCGAGGTAGCGCCGTCCCTCGAAGTCGTAGAGCCACACGCCCTGGCCGCGGGCGATGGGCACCAACGGCAGCCGCTCGTGGTCCTGCATCTGCGTGCAGGGATGCCAGACGACCGCGAGGTCGCGAGCCGCGATCTCGGCGTTTTTCGGGCCTGCGCTCACGCGGCGAGTGTATGCGATTGGAAGCGCCCGATGGCGCGGGCTAAGCTCCCGGAATGTCCTCGCTGACTGTCGCCATGGGCCTCGTTGCCGGCGTGCGCACGGCTCTCTCGCCGAACTGCGATGCGCGGCCTGGCGGACTGTCGCCAGGGCTCATCGTCGTGCATGGCATCAGCCTGCCGCCCGGCCGCTTCGGCGGACCGTGGATCGAGCGGCTGTTCATGAACGAGCTGCCGTCGGACCAGGATCCTTATTTCGCGACCATCCAGCACCTGCGCGTCTCTTCGCATGTGCTGATCGCGCGCGACGGAGCGCTCACCCAATACGTGCCCTTCGACGAGCGCGCCTGGCATGCCGGGACCTCGCACTGGCGCGGCCGCGACGCCTGCAATGACTTCTCGATCGGCGTCGAGCTGGAGGGTTCGGACGACGTGCCCTACGACGACCTTCAGTACGAGGCGCTCGCCGAGCTCATCGCCGCGCTGCAGCGTGCCTATCCCTCGCTGGCCGACGGCTGGATTGCCGGCCACAGCGACATCGCTCCCGGGCGCAAGACCGACCCGGGTCCGGCGTTCGACTGGCAGCGACTCGAGCGTGCCATTCGCGGCCGCGGCGCTGCTTTCCGCCGCGAGGTGCTCGCCTGAGCCTGCGCGTCGCGTGCCTCGCGATCGCCCTCGGCCTGCTCGCCGCCTGCGCGCGGGAGCAGGTCGCACCGCCGCGCGAGCGTATCGTCAGCGTCGCGCCGAACCTCACCGAGATGTTGTTCGCGGCCGGCGCCGCCGACCAGGTCGTGGCCGTCAGCGCGTACAGCGACTATCCGGACGCGGCCCGGAGCCTGCCGCAGATCGGCGATGCGTTCCGACTCGATTACGAGGCGATCGTCGCGCTGGCACCGACCGTTGCGGTCGTCTGGGAGACCGGCACGCCGGCCGGCGTCGCCGAACGTCTCGAAAGCCTCGGAATCCGCGTCGTCAGCATCCCGACGCGCAGGCTCGATGACATCGCGGCCGGCATCGTCGCGCTCGGCATGCTCGCCGGCACGCAGCAGGTCGCGGAGCAGGCGGCGCGGGACTATCGCGCGCGCATCCTGGCGCTCCGCGAGCGCTATCGCGGCCGGCCGATCGTGCGCGTCTTCGTGCAGATCGACGACGTGCCCCTCTACACCGTTGGCGGGGGGCACCTCATCACGGAGATCCTGGGGCTGTGCGGCGGAGAGAACGTGTTCGCCGATGCCGACGCGCAAGCGCTGCCCGTCGACCTCGAGTCGGTGCTCGCGCGCGCACCGGAGGTCATCCTCTCGACGGACACCGATGAACCGGCGCCGTACTGGGAACGGTTTGGGAATCTCGCGGCGGTCGCCCGCGGCAATCTCTACCAGTCGAATGGAGACCTGCTGGCCCGGCCGAGTTCGCGCATTGCGGAGGGCGCCGCAGACGTCTGTGCGCGCCTGGACGAAGCGCGCGCCAAGAGACCCGCGTCCTAGGCTTCCGGGTTGCCCGTGCGATCGTGCTTCCAGAGCACTTCGCTGCCGTTCTCGTGGCGCGCCAGCACCCGGGCGAGCACGAACAGGAGATCGGACAGCCGGTTCAGGTATTGCAGCGGCTCAGGCGCCACGGCCTGCGCGCGCGCCAGTGTCCAGGTGCGCCGCTCCGCGCGCCGGCAGATCGCGCGCGCGAGATGACAGGCTGCGGCCGCGGGACCGCCGCCCGGAAGGATGAACTCCTTGAGCGGGGGCAGGCGGTCGTTGAAGGCATCGAGCGCATCTTCGAGCGCCTGCACCTGGGCCGCCCCGATCGCGCGGTGGCCCGGGATGCACAGCTCGCCGCCGAGATCGAACAGCTCGTGCTGCACGCGCGTCAGGAGCTCCGCCACGTCGGCGGGCAAGCTGGGCACGGCGAGCAGCACGCCGAGCGCGCTGTTCGCTTCGTCCACGCAACCGTAGGCCTCGACCCGCGGATCGTCCTTGGGCACGCGGCTGCCGTCGCCGAGGCCGGTCGTGCCGTCGTCGCCCGTGCGCGTGTAGATCTTTGACAGGCGGTTTCCCAACCTCAGCCCTCAGCGGAATTCGTAGCGCAGCGCGCCGAAGAAGCTCTGGCCCATCGTGTTGTACCCGCTTGCCAGTTCGTAGTCCTCGTCGAACAGGTTCTCCGCTCGCGCGACCAATGTAAAGCGTTCGCCGAGCGCGATCTTCGCCTGCAGGTTGGCGAGCCAGTAGGCGGGCAACACCGTCTGGCTGGGGAAGCCGAAGTCGCGGCGCTCGCCGGCATAGAGGACGTCCATGCCGATCTCGTGGGCGCCGAAACGGCGCGAGAGGGCAGCCGTGTAGTTTTCGCGCGCACGCCGCAGCAGGCGAGCGTCCGTCGTGCGGTCGCGGGGATCCTGGAACGTCGCCGTGGCGCTGGCAGCCCAGGCCTCGCCCTCGTAGCGCCAGGCGGCCTCGAGTCCCTCGATGCGAGCCTCCGCGACGTTGCGGTTTTCGCCGTCGAAGGTATTCGGGTCGGTCACCACGAACTCGATCATCTCGTCAATGTCGTTGCGGAAGACCGACAGCGAAATGGACTGCCGTTCGCCGATCGCCTGACGCCAGGAGACTTCGAAGCTCTGCGACTCTTCGGGATCGAGATCCGGGTTGCCGCCGAAGCCGTAAAGGTCAGTCGCATCCGGCGCGCGGAAACCGGTACCCGCCGATGCAGTGATGAGGCCGCCATCGCTCAAGGCGAAGCCGTACTCGGCGTTCCAGGTCGAATGGCCCCCGAAGGTCTGGTGGTCGGTATACGCGGCGCCGAGCAGGATCCGGTGTGCGCCGATGGTCGCCTGGTCCTGCAGGTAGAACTGGGTCGTCGTCGTGTCGGAGGTGTAGGGCGCCCCGAACGACTCGGCCTCGGCTTCCTCGTCCTGCCACAGGATGCCGGCGGTGAGAGTGTTCAGCCCGGACAGGGCAAAGTCGTTCTGCCAGTCCGCGGTGTTGCGGTTGGTGTCGAGGAAGTCCGCCGACTGGTTCTGTTCCAGGTCATCCACTGAGCGCGCCAGCATGAGGCGCGAGGACCAGGCCTCGGTCGGCGCGAAGTCCGCCGTCAGCGCGAGCGCCGAGTTCTCGAAATCCTGGTCCACTGGCAGGACGAAGAAGTCCGAGTACTCGGAAGTGCCGGAGGCGTACCAGGCGCGCATGCCCAGCGTCACCGGCCCGACTCCGGCATGGGCGGCGGCCGTGAAGGAGGTGTTCTCGTAGCCGCGGTCCTCCGTGTCGCCGACGCGCGTCGGGAATCCTTCGCTGTCCTGCCACGAACCTGCCAGCGTTGCGCCAGCCTGCTCGCCGCCGAATCCCGCCGCGAAGCTCGCGGTCTTGGTGTCGAAGCTGCCGAAACCCGCCTGCACGCTGGCGCCGTCGTCCGGCCGGCGCGTGATGATGTTGATCACGCCGCCGATCGCATCCGAGCCGTAGAGCGTGGAGCGCGGACCCTTGACGACCTCGACGCGCTCGACGAACTCGGGTGCGACGTTCTGGAGTGCGGCGGTGCCGATCGTGCCCGGATTGATGCGCAGGCCATCCATCAGCACGAGCACATGGTTTGATTCCGTGCCGCGCACGAAGATGGAAGTCTGCTGGCCGGGACCGCCGAGGCGCGCGACCTCGACGCCGGGAACGAAGCGCAGCGCATCGCCGAGGTCAGCGGCCGGTCGCATCGCCAGGTGGTCGCCCGGAATGAGTTCCACGCTTGCGAGCACCTCCCCGGCGGGACGTTCAGTGCGTGTGGCGGTGACGACGACGGGTTCGAGGGCGGGGCTGCCGGCGGCAGCGGCAAGCAGTATCAGGGCGTTCATCCGTGCTCCTTCCCGAGCGGTGAATCGAAGATCTCACCGATCGCGAAGGGGTATTGAGAGGGAAGGGCGCCTGGCCCTGCACTCCCGGTCGCCCGCCGCGACTGGCGCATTCTGACGGGCCGGTCTCCGGACTCACGGCTGTCCGCATCGCCTTCCCACCGGAAATCCGGCAGTGGCTGCAGGCATTGCCTGCGTGATGCGGCTTGCGCCGTTTACCGTTGCGGGGGCAGTGCCGGGATTGCGATTGCTCGCGCACCGGCTTCCCGATTAGCCCGGGCTTACGCCCGGGGCACCTGTCATCGCGGCACATTCTGGAGAGGCGCTAGTGACCGGTCAAGCGGCGGCCGTTGACGCGACGCAGATGGCGCCGCAGTGTGGCCGCATGACGAATTCACCCAGACTCGAGGCGGCGCTCGCGGCCGCCTCGCAGGCGGCCGGGCTCATTCTCGCCAGTTACCAGGGCGCCGACGTCGTCGCGCGCGCAAAAGCGGACGGCTCGCCGGTCACCGATACGGACATCGCGGCCGAACAGGCGATCCGCGCAGTGGTTGCGGCGAAGTTTCCTGACGACGGTTTCCATGGCGAAGAGACAGTGGCTTCGCGCACCGACGCGGAAAACGTCTGGCTCGTCGATCCGATCGACGGCACCAAGAGTTTCGTGCGCCGCTACCCGATGTTCTCGACCCAGATCGCCGTCATGCAGCGCGGGCGGCTGCAACTCGGCGTTTCATCGGCGCCGGCCTGGGGCGAGGTGGCCTGGGCCGAGCGCGGCGCCGGCGCTTTTCTCGATGGCACGCCGCTCGCGGTCAGCCGTGTCTCCCGCATCGAGGAAGCGACGCTCTCGACCGGCAACCTGCGCTCGCTCGCCGGAGGGCCGCGCTGGGCCGCTTTCGGGCGGCTCGTCACGCGGCTCGATCGCATCCGCGGCTTCGGCGATTTCCTGCACTACCACCTGCTCGCAGCCGGCAAGATCGACGCCGTCCTCGAATCTGACATCGGCATCCTCGACATCGCGGCGCTCACGGTGATCGTCGAGGAGGCCGGCGGGCGCGTCACGGATCTCGAGGGCGGCCCTATCACCCTGGAGTCGCGGAGTATTCTCGCCACGAACGGGCTGCTGCATGACTTGCTGCTTGGGTCGCTGCGGGCGTGATTTCTCGGCGACTGATGCCGGCTCTCGTGTGCGTGATGTTCGCAGGGTTCGCCATGCCTGTAGCTGCGCAGGATTGCGCTCCTGGCTGTGTTTGCCCTGGTAGTACGCCGAAACTTCTGCTCGCTTCCGAACTGCCGCTTGAGATCGACCAGGCGGCATTGCAGCTGCAATACGATGCCCTGTCGGAAATGGACCTCGCCGGAATCGGATACTCGCCGCTCGGACCGGTCGAGTCACTTGAAGGCCGGACCGGATGGGCGGTCCCACCCGACATAAGCGAGCGCGATGAGTGCGAATCGGCCGACGACCTGCTGGCCGTGATAGGAGCAATTCTCCTGGCGAAAGGAACCGAGTCGATGCTCGTGGGGCGTGAGAAAGGCGCCTTGTCGAACCGGCGAAGCCGGATGTTCGTACAGTCGATACGCGAAATACCCGTCATCGACGGACTCGTCGGGGTCGAATACGACGTATCCACACTGGCTGTGACGCGCATCGTGGCAAACTTCCTGCCTGATCGCGGACTGCCTGAGTTCCCGAAGCTGACGGCGCAGCAGGCTGAGCATTCCCTGCCCGACGACTGGACGCCCGGGCCGCATCTCGATCCGGACTCAGTTGAGGTGCCGCAGGGCACGCATCTCGCGTATTTTTCACCGGCAAGACATCAGCAGCCTCTGCTTGTCTGGGCGATACCCGTGAGCGTGGGCGGAATGCCCGAATGGGCTTACGTCAATGCCGTGACCGGCCGGGTGGCAGGGCGCGTCGCCAGCCATATCCATGACGCCACAGCCATTGTTTCGCGACCTTGCCGGCTCAGGCGCTGACGAACACCCGCTGCCCGCGCCAAGCGAGCTCGCCGACCTGCACGTCGTAGAGTTCGGAGAGGTTCGTGTCGGACAGGATCGTCGCGGCTTCGCCGTAACGCCAGCGCCCGTCGCCGAACAGCAGCAGCGCCTTGTCCGCCGCGCGTGCCGCGAGCGTCGCGTCGTGCAGGGCCGCGATGACCAGCCCGCCGGCGTCGGCGCGGGATCGAAACAGTGCCAGCATCTCGTTGCGGTGCCGCGGGTCGAGGTGGTTGGTCGGCTCGTCGAGCAGGCACACCGCTGCGTCCTGGGCGAGCAGCGTTGCGATATCGAGGCGCCGGCGTTCGCCGCCGGAGAGCGATTCGACCGCACGTTCGCCGATCTCCGCCAATCCGACCGCCGCGAGTGCGTCGCGCGCGCAGTCCAGGTCGCGGGCATCCTCCCATTGCCAGAACGGCAGGTGCGGGTGGCGGCCGATCAGCGCGGTCTCGAAGACCGTGGACGGAAACGGGTCTTCGGTCAGTTGCGGCAGGAGGCCGAGACGCCGGGCGCGCTCACGACCGGGCCAGGCGACGATATTGCGACCATCGAGCTGCACGGTGCCCGCAGCCGGCGCGCGCAGGCCCGCGAGCGTGTGCAGTGTGAGCGTCTTGCCGACGCCGTTGCGGCCCAGCACGGCGATGAACTCGCCGCCCTGCGCCTCGAGTTCGAGGCCGCGAACCAGCATGCGGCCCGCGACGGCGACGTCTACCGCACGGCAGCCGAGTCGCGGAACCTGCGCCTCGCTCAGGGCTGCAGCCGCTCGTGCTGCCAGGGCTCGGCCTGGAAGCGGCCATCACCCGTGGGTGCAATGACTCGCCGCCAGCGCACCCGATCGTGCAGGCGATGCTCACCCTCGCACCAGAGCTCGACGGCCGCGGCCCAGAGCCGGTAACCGCCCCAGTGCGCGGGACGCGGCAGGCGTAGCCCGGGCTCCTGGTCGTCGTCGGGCGCCGTGAAGGGATCGGGCGTGCCGAGGCGCTCGGCCGCATCCCGCAGCCGCTCCTGCAGGATCTGCCGTGAAGCGACCGGCGCGCTCTGTTCGCTCGCGATCGCAGACAGGCGACTGCGCCAGGTCCGGCTTGCGAAATAATCGTCGCTCTCGCTCGCCAGCGCATCCACCACCGGTCCTTCGACCCGAAGCTGCCGCCCCAGCGCATCCCACAGGAACACGACGGCGGCCCAGGGTTGCGCCGCAAGTTCGCGTCCCTTGCGCGAGTGGTAGTTCGTGTAGAAAACCAGGTACCCGGGATCCGCGACGATTTCCTTGCACAGGACGATGCGCACAGAGGGCCTGCCGTCGGCCCCGGTGGTGGCGAGGCTCATCGCATTCGGGTTGCGCTGCACCTGCTCGTCGGCGGCCTGCCGAAACCAGGTCGAGGCAAGGGGCATCGGGTCGGCCGGCAGGGGGTCCGGCAGCGTCTGGAAGTGCACATGCATGGTCAAATGGTAGCGCTCCTGCCGGTTAAGCGGCGATTCAGCTTGGTGGGGCGAGACTGGCTCCACGCACATTGCGGAGGAGCCATCATGCTGAAGCAAATCCTGACTGCTGCCTCGCTGGCCCTGCTGCTGGCAGGCCCTGCGCTGGCGGCCGATTCCGCCAAGCGTACGACTATCGTCCCCAATCGCGCGCCTCCGGCGGAAGACCGCGACGGCCGGGGCAATGACCGGGGCGGGGATCGCCGCAACGACCGGGACGACGACCGCGACCAAGACCGCGACCGTGGCCACGATCGTGACCGCGACGATGACCATCGTGACCGGCGCGACCAGGATCGTGACGACCGCGACTGGCGCGGCCACGACCGCGGTCAAGGCCACGACTGGGATCGCAACGACTGGCGCCGCGACGACGACTGGCGCCGCCGCGGCTGGAATTACCATGGCGGGCGCAACGACGGCTGGCGCTACTACCGCGGGCACGACAACCGCCACTGGCGTTACGTCCCGCCATCCCGCTACAGCCTCGATTTCGGCTATCGCTCGGGATATGAGCTCGCCTGGCGCGACTGGCAGGACCACGGACGCTACGACCGCCACTGGCGCCGCAGCTCTTTCTACGGTTACGGGGTCGGGTATACGTACCACTCCGGCTACGACGCGGGCTGGCGCGACGCCGCGTACTACTACGGTCGCGGGTACCGTCCCGACTACTGGAACTACGACCCGCATGGCGGCTGGTATTTCAGCTTCCGTATCGCCGGCTGACGACGACCGCACCCGGCCCGCTTGCGCGACGGCAAGCGGGCCGGTACACAGGGCAGTCCGGAAACCGGGGGCTGCCGCATGGATCTTGCCGAGCTGCGTGAGCGGCTGACGAAACTCGATGGTGAACTACTGTCGCTCATCGCCGAGCGCCAGCGCCTGTCCGAGGAAGTGGCGCGCGCGAAGCGCGCGATCGGCCACCCCACCCGCGACTTCCAGCGCGAGCGGGACGTGCTCATGAATGCGCGCGCCGCCGCCGGCAAGCTGGGCTTGTCGCCCGCGCTCGCCGACAACCTGTTGCGGCTCCTGATCCGCAGTTCTCTCGCGACCCAGGAGCAGGCGCAGCTCGCCGCGCAGGGGCAAGGTGCGGGACGGCGCGCGCTGGTGATCGGAGGCGGCGGCAATATGGGTCGCTGGTTCGTCGAATTCCTCGATTCCCAGGGTTTCGAGGTGGAAGTGGCGGACCCGTCCGCACCCCTCGGCGCGCGCGCGCACCGCACGGACTGGCAGTCCGACGAGTTGTCGCACGAGGTGATCGTCGTCGCGACGCCGCTCGGCATCACGGCCTCCATCCTCGAGCAGCTCGCGCGTCACCGACCGCCCGGGCTGGTATTCGACATCGGCTCGCTGAAGACGCCGCTGCGCAAAGGGCTTGAGGCACTGCGCGAGGCCGGCGTGCGGGTCGCGTCGCTGCACCCGATGTTTGGGCCCAACACCGACCTGCTGTCGGGCCGCCACATCATCCACGTGGATATTGGCCGGCCGGATGCCCTGGCCGACGCACAGGCGCTGTTTGCCTCGACGATGGTCGAGCAGGTGGTCACGACGCTCGATGATCACGACCGCCTGATTGCTTATGTGCTCGGGCTATCGCATGCGATCAACATCGCCTTCTTCACGGCGCTCGCCGAGAGCGGGGAGGCGGCGCCCCGGCTCGCAAGGCTCTCGAGCACGACCTTTGACGCGCAGCTCGCGGTCGCTTCGCTGGTGGCTGGAGACAGCCCCGCGCTCTATTTCGAGATCCAGGCGCTCAACGAGTACGGCGGTGAATCGCTCGCCGCGCTGGTCGAAGCGGTCACGCGGCTGCAAACCCTGGTCGCAAGCCAGGACGCCGCGGGATTCGCGCGCCTGATGCGCCGAGGCCAGACTTACCTCCAGGATCGTGCCGCCGCCCGCCAGACCTGATATGCTTAATGAGATTCATTCTCATTACCATATTGAGGTTCTCATGACCGTCCGGACTGCCCTGAGCCGCCATGCCGGGACCCTGCTCGTCGTCGCCACCCTGGCGTTCTCCGGAGTCGCTGAAGCTGCGGGGAACCCCCTCGTTGTCTACAGCGCACGCAAGTACCAACTGGTCGAGCAGCTGTTCCAGGAGTACGGACGCGAACGCGGCATTGAGGTGAAGTCCGTCACGGATGACGGCGCACCGCTGATCCAGCGCCTGATGGCGGAAGGGGCCCAGAGCCCGGCGGACGTCTTCATCACCGTGGATGCCGGCGACCTCTGGCGCGCGACCGAGGCGGGCCTGCTGCAGCCGGTCCGCTCGCCGATGCTCGAGGCCGCGATCCCGGCGCACCTGCGCGATCCGGACGGCCAATGGTTCGGCCTCGCCGTGCGCGCACGCACCATCGCCTACTCGACCGCGCGCGTGAAGCCGGCGGAGCTTTCGACTTACGCCGCGCTCGGCGATCCGCGCTGGAAAGGCCGCCTGTGCCTGCGCAGCGGCAAGGCGGTCTACAACCAGTCCCTGGTCGCGATGTTCATCAACGACATGGGCGAGCAGGCGACCGAGCGCATGGTCGGGGCCTGGATCGCGAATCTCGCCGCGGAGCCGTTCTCGAACGATACGCTGATGCTCAAGGCGATCGCGGCCGGGCAATGCGACGTCGGCATTACGAACAGCTACTACCTCGGCAAGCTGCAGCACGAGCAGGCGGACCTTCCGGTGCAGATCTTCTGGGCGGACCAGGCCGGCAAGGGTACACACGTGAACATCTCGGGCGGGGGCGTCACGAAGCATGCAAAGAACCGCGAGGAGGCCGTGCGCTTCCTCGAGTGGCTCGCCTCGCCGGCGATCCAGCAACGCTTAGCCGCGGTCAACTTCGAGTTCCCCGCCAACGCGGGCGTCGACCCGCTGCCGGAAGTGAAAGCCTGGGGCCCATTCAAGCCGAACGAGGTCAACGTCGGCCTCATCGGCAAGGCGCAGCCGGCGGCGGTGATGCTGATCGACAGGGCCGGCTGGCGCTGAAGCCGGGCCGCTGGCCGTGGATTCCCTGAACCCGCGCGCCGGCCCGGCCATTGCGGCAATCCTGGTCGCACTGCCGATGGTCGCGATCCTCGCGGCTGTCGTTCACGGCGCGACCGGCGCCGATCCCGCGCTCTGGGCGCACCTGACCGAACACGTCCTCGCGCGCGTGACGGTGAATACGGCGATCCTGGTGGTCGGCGTGGTCGCGATCGCCGTGGCGCTCGGAACCTCGCTTGCCTGGCTCACGGCCGCCTGCGAGTTTCCCGGGCGCGGGTTCTTTTCCTGGGCACTGCTCCTGCCGATGGCCATGCCGGCCTACGTGCTCGCCTTCGTCGCAGTCGCGACGCTCGACTACGCGGGTGCCGTGCCGGCCGCCCTGCGCGGATTCTTCGGCGAGGGATTCGCCATGCCGCCGATCCGCTCGACGGGCGGCGTGATCGCGGTGCTCGGCCTGGCAAGTTACCCCTACGTCTACCTGATGGCGCGCGGCGCCTTCCTGACGCACGGCGCGCGCGTGCTCGAGGCCGCGCAGTCGCTCGGTTTCGGCCCCTGGTCGGGACTATTTCGCGTCGCCGTGCCGCTGGCCCGGCCCTGGCTCGCGGGCGGCGCGGCACTCGTCGCCATGGAGACGCTTGCCGATTTCGGCGCCGTGTCGGTCTTCAACTACGACACCTTCACGACCGCCATCTACAAGGCCTGGTACGGACTGTTCTCGATCGAGACGGCCCTCGGCCTCGCGCTGCTGCTGCTCGTCTTCGTCAGCGTCGCGCTTGCGGCCGAGCGCCTCGCGCGCGGGCGCGCACGCTACACATCGGCCGATGCCGGCTTGCGGGCGCCGGCCAGACTGGCGCTGCCTGGCGCACGCGGCTGGGCCGCCTTCACTTTTGCTTCGGTTGTCTTCGCGCTCGGATTCGTGCTGCCTGCCATTGCGCTCGCGCGCTGGGCGTTCGAGGTTGCGCCGCTCGACCTCGATGCGCGATATATCGACTACACGTTGCGCACGCTCGCGCTCGCCGCGATGGCGGCGGTCGCCTGCCTCGTGCTCGCCGTCGTGCTCGGCTATGCGATGCGGTTTGAAACGGGCCGACTGCCCCGGGCGGCGGCGCGCGTCGCGACCCTCGGCTACGCGATTCCCGGAACTGTGCTTGCCGTGGGCGTCGTGACAGTGCTTGGCGGAATCGATGCCGCCTGGCGCTTGGCGGCGGGCGGCGAGGGGCTCTGGCTGCAGGGCACGGTCGTGGCGCTGCTGTTTGGATACGTGGCGCGATTCCTCGCGGTTGCAAACGTGCCGGTCCAGGGCGGGTTCGCGCGCATCCGGCCTTCACTGGACGAAGCTGCGCGATCGCTCGGTCTCAGCGCGCGCGAACTCGTCACGCGACTGCACTTGCCGCTGATCGGCGCTGGACTCGGCACGGCACTCCTGCTGGTATTCGTGGACGTCATGAAGGAAATGCCGATCACGCTCATGACTCGGCCGTTCGGGTGGGACACGCTCGCGGTGCGTGTTTTCGAGATGACCGCTGAGGGAGAATGGCAGCGCGCAGCGCTTCCGGCGCTGGTGATCGTTGCCGCCGGCCTGCTGCCAGTGGCACTGCTGATCTGGAGGATGGAGCGTGCGGCTCGAGCTGCGTGAAGTCTCGCGGGCGTTTCCCGGCGTCGCGGCAGTCGATCGGCTGTCGCTGGTCGTGGATGCGGGTCGCATCGGCTGCCTGCTGGGCCCGTCGGGCTCGGGCAAGACCACGGTACTGCGCCTGATCGCCGGCTTCGAACGCCCGGACGCGGGCGCGGTGCTCGCGGGCGGCGAACTGCTTTCGGGCCCGGGGCGCTGGGTGCCGCCCGAGCGGCGGCGGATCGGGATGGTTTTCCAGGATTTCGCGCTGTTTCCACACCTAGACGCCGTCTCGAACGTTGCCTTTGGCCTGCGCGATGCCGATTCTGGCGTGCGCCGCCGGCGCGCGCAGGAACTCCTCGAACTCGTCGGCCTTTCCGCGGAGGCCCGGCGCCTCCCACACGAGCTCTCGGGCGGACAGCAGCAGCGAGTTGCACTCGCGCGCGCGCTCGCGCCGAAGCCGCGCCTCGTGCTGCTCGACGAACCGTTCTCGAATCTCGATGCGGACGTGCGCATGGAGCTCGCCCAGCAGCTGCGTGCCGCGCTGGTCGCCGAGGGCGCGACGGCGCTACTCGTGACGCACGACCAGCGCGAGGCCTTCGCGATCGCCGACGAGATCGGCGTGATGCGCGCGGGCCGCCTCGAGCAGTGGGACGCGCCCTGGAATCTCTATCACTCCCCGGTGACGCGCTTCGTGGCGGATTTCGTCGGCGAGGGCAACTTCATTCAGGGCACGGTGCTCGGTCCGGGCCGCGTGTCCACCGAACTCGGCGTCATCGAGGGCCAACTCACGTCGGAACAGCCTGTCGGCACGCACGTGGACCTGTTGCTTCGCCCGGACGACGTGATCCACGACGACGACAGCAAGCTGCGCGCGGAGGTCGTGGAGCGCGCCTTCCGCGGCGCGGAGTTCCGTTACGAGCTGCGGCTGCCTTCCGGCACGACGGTCCTGTGCTTCGTTCCGAGCCACCACGACCACGCCATCGGCGAGCGCATCGGAATCCGCCTCGATGCACAGCACCTCGTGGGTTTTCCGCGGGTCTGAGGCATGATGTAACGCGCTCGTGCGATCGCGAGGTGTTTCTTGCCGGCTATATTGGGGATCGCGTTCCTGGTGATGGCGGCACTCGCCGGTGGCTGCGCCAGTCAGGCAGCCGCGACAGCGCACGCCACCGCGGAGGGCAGCGTGCGAATCCAGATCGGACAGCGAATTTCCGTCGAAGGGGGCGCACTCGAGATCGCGTTCCAGGCAGTCACCTCCGATTCCAGATGCCCCAAGGGCGAAAACTGCGTCTGGGAGGGTGAAGCAGTCGTCGCCCTTGCAGTCCGGTCGGGTAGCCTGCCCGAGGTCCAGCTTGAGTTGCACTCGTCCGCGAAGGGTCCATCCGTCGGGACCTACCAGGAATGGAACATTCGGCTATCGGCGGTCGAGCCCTATCCGGTGACGGGTCGGGCTATCCGGCACGCGGACTATGTGGCAACCCTCGTCGTGGACCGCGGACAATCGGACGAGCTTCCGACCCAGTAGCCGCAGGCAAAAAAAGGGGGGCGCCCAGGCGGGCGCCCCCCGATTCCGTCGTTGCGGAATCCGTGACTGCTAGCGGCTCAGCGGCACTGAAAGACTTGCAGGTCGTCCACGTACCAGCCGAAAGTGCCCCCGCAACCATCGGTGCCGACGTCGAACCGCAGCTGGATCTTGTCCTTCTTTTTGGCAATGCCGGTCAGATCGATGATCGAGCGGCCCCAGGAGCCGTCGACCGAGCCGCCATCCGAGCCCGTGAATGCCTGCTGCCCGGCCATCGGGTTGGTGTTGCCCTGACCTGCGGTGAACAACGTCGCGTTGTAGGCGTTGTAGATAAATGCCGAGGCCGGAATCACCTGCCAGGATCCGCCATTGACGCTGATCTTGACGTTGCCGCCGTCATAGCCTGCCTCAGTCGCTACCCAGTGATCGAACGAGATGCGCGGCATCGGCGCCGTATTCGGCACGGTGATGACCGGGCTGTCGAGGTGGATGACGCCGGACTCGTCGCCGCCAGGAGCGCAGGTGCCGCCCTGATAGTCGACGCCGAAGAACGCCTTGCCGGCACGGCCTTCCGGCAAATTGCCGACGACGATCCAGTCACGCTCGGTGAAGTCCGATGTGACGCCGGCATGCGTCTCGATCCAGCGATCGGCCGAAGAGGTGCCGTTGTTGAAGTTGTCGACGAACAGCTTCTTGGCAGTCTTTCCGGGGGGGCACAGGGTCGGCGGGGTCTTTGCCAGCAGCGGCTGGAATCCGCACTGGGTCGGCGGCGTGCGGAACTCGACCGCCTGGACCGCCTTGGCGACCTGGGCGCAGTCCGTGGCACTGATCACCTCGCCCGACGGTGCGCCCGTCGTCAGTGACGCGAGATTCACGCCGGTGAGATCGGAGCAAGTCTGCTCGAGCGCGTCTGCGTGGTCCGCGAAGTCCGTCGCCGGGTGCTGATAGGCGACCTTCGCCTGATACCAGATATGCGCGGCCTTGGTCAGGCCGATGGCAGTGACGGTCTGGCCGTTGAACGTGCCGCCGTCCACCAGCAGCGAATACGCGCGGTTGTCGACGCCCGAATTGATGTGCACGCCGCCGTTATCGGACGTTGCACAGTGATACAGGGAGTCCGTGACCTTGGCGGGGTCGCCATAGCAGTTCGGGTTCCACATGTCGCGCAGCGCACCCACCAGCCCGGTCGCGGTGCTGTCCTCGCCCATCAGCCAGCGCGCTGTATTGTCAGACCCGAACTCGCGGGCCAGCGTCGCGTTGACCGGGAAATTGGCCTTGACCAGGCCGGCATCCGCGAGGCTCAAGGACATCACTGGAATGACGATTGTCGGGTCGGCGCCGCCAAGGCCAGGAGCAGGGCCCACGGCGTTGTTTGCGATGATGACAGCGGAGGCGCCGACCCGATGTGCATTAGCCGCCTTGGCAGTGAAGGGGCAATTTCCGCGATCGATGAGCGCGATGTCACCCGCCGGGAATCCTACGAGCGCCTCGCAGCCATCGCTGGTGGTCGCGCCACCGCCGTCATTGGCAAGCGTCACGTTGCCCGAGACGTTGAAGAACTGCGCGCCGAAGGCGGCCGAACCGGCCTGCTTGACGCCCGCTATTGCGGCCGGGGAATTGATGGTGAGAACCGGCGGCAGCGCAGTATGGACACTGCAGGCGTCGCCCGTGCGTGGGTCATTGCCCGCTACCTGGTCACGCCCGTTCAGGAGATCCACGGTTTCGCCGAAGATGTCGGAAGCCGCTTCGTTCAGCGCGCCCGGCTGCCAGGCATAGATGAGACCATCCGTGTACTCGGTGTAGGCGTGTCCCCACTCGTGGCCGGTCACGTCATCGGTGGTTATGCCGGGGCAGAACGAGATGAAGGTCCCGTTCCAGGAGGCGTTCGGACACTGGTTGACGCCACCGCGATTGAAGATCGCGTCCATGATTGCGCCGGCGCCGTCGAAGGAATCGCGACCGAAGCCATTGAAGAAGAGATCGTAAGTCTCTTTCGAGGCCACGATCATGTTATTTGCTTCGGCCGAGCCCGTCGGCAACGAATCACCCTCGACCCAGAACGGACTGGCAGGGTAATTGGGGCCAGGATTCGCGCCCGCGCCATCAAAGGCCCGCCGGTAGAGCCCATCCATCGTACCGCTGATTTTCTCGATCACCTTGCCTGAGTGCGCATCGACGAATACGAAGTCGCGCGTCGCTCCGTTGCTGACCACGACTTCATAGGCGAGGCGATTCGCGCCGGGCACGCCCTGCACGAGGCCCTCGCGATAGATGACCAGGCGACCCGCGCCCGACAACGAACCTTCCCGGTCGACGAATTCGACTGCTGCGGCCTCGGCATCGCGCGCGCCGCGCGACGGAGTCGTGGATACGTCGATGTCCGGTACCAGGACCCCGTTTAACACGAAAAGTCGGCCGGTGGCGTCGAAGTGCGCCTTCAGTGTCGCGCCGAACACGGGCACGCCACGGTAGTTCTGTGCATAAGTGAGGCGGGTCGTCCCCAGACGGTCCGTTTCCGATCTTTGCAGCGCAAGATCCGCGCTGCCGTTACGAAGCCCGAAGGCAGCCGCATTCCGGTCGACGAAAGCCGCCGCGGCAGAACCGAAGGCGGCGGCTTTCGCACTGGCCTCGGTTGGCGCCGTGCCCAGCCGCAGCATGGATGCCGGGCCGAGGCGCACGAAGCGCGCCGTGCCGGTGGCCGGGTTGACACTGACCTTGGCGCCGCGATTCTCGGATTTCATCCGGTCAATCGCCTGCTGGCTGGACGCGGAGGCTGCAGAGCCCGACTGGGCCGCCGCGCCGAGGATGCCCGCGATCGCCGAACACAGGATCCAACGTGGAATTCTTCGCATTCTCAGTCCCCCTGAATATTGTATTGCGTGATTCGAGTGGCCACCCGGAGGCATCCTCTCGAGTCCGTTTTTCGACGCTCGCCAACAATTCATGTCATTGGCAAATCAAGAGTGCAAGCTACGCCCACACCGACGGACCTGCAAGAAGTAATGAATGCGCTTCGCGCGTCGCTGAAGTCACGCGGCGCGGTGTGGCCGGCGCAATCCGCGTCCGAGTTACCATAAGACAGGGTGCGTGCGCGGTCGCTCGCGGCGATTCAGGCCGCGTGCTGGCGGTGCATCAGCCAGAGGAACAGCGGCACGCCGATCAGTGCCGTGAGTGCGCCGACCGGCAACTGGCGAGGTGCCACGATCGTTCGCGCGGCGAGGTCGGCAATCACCAGCAGCGCGCCACCCGCGAGCGCTGCCGCCGGAATCACGGCACGGTGCGAGGAGCCGACCAGCAGCCGCACGAGGTGCGGTGTCACGAGGCCGACGAAACCGATGCTGCCGGCCGTCGTGACGGCCGCGGCCGTCAGCACGGAAGCCGCGACGTAGATCGCGATCCTGAGGCCGCGCACCGGCACGCCGAGCAATCTTGCCTGCAGTTCGCCGCGCGCGAGCGCATCGAGCGGACGTGCGGCAAGCAGGCAGGCCGGGATTGCCACGATCGCGAGCCCGAGCAGCCACCATGGCGTCTGCACGTAGCTGAAGTCGCCGAGCAGCCAGAACAGCATCCCGCGCAGGCGCAGGTCGTCCGACAGCGAGAGCAGGAGGCTCACGATCGCGCCGCAGCCGGCCGCCACGACGACGCCGGTCAGCAGCAGCCGGGTCGTGGTCCAGCCGCCAGGCCCATGGGCGACCGCGAACACCAGCAGCATGGCGCCGAAGGCGCCGATCGCGGCCGCTATGTCGACCGCGAGGCCGGCCGCGCCCACCAGCATGAGGCCGAGTGCGCCGACCGCAGCGCCGCCCGACACGCCGAGTACGTAAGGGTCAGCCAGCGGGTTGCGCAGCAGCGCCTGCATCAGCACGCCCGCGAGCGCGAGCACGACGCCCACGCTGAAGGCCGCGAGTGCGCGCGGCAATCGCAGGTCCCAGACGATGGTGCGCATCAGCGGATCGCCATCCGCGAGCCGCTGCCAGGGTGCGTCCAATCCCGAGCTTCCGAGCGTCAGCGAGGCGGCAATGGCCACGATGGACGCCGCCAGGAGCAGGGCCACGAGGTACTTTGCGCGCATCCTCCCCATGCGCGCACTGTAGCCGATTAAAATCACGGCCATGGATCGCGACTCGGACTACATCGACGCCGACGGTTATCGGGCGAACGTCGGCATCATCCTGATGAACGACGATCGCCAGGTATTCATCGGCGGGCGCGTGAACGCGCGCGGCTGGCAGTTCCCGCAAGGCGGAATCCGCCGCGGCGAACGGCCGGAAGAAGCGCTCTACCGCGAGCTCGCCGAGGAAATCGGCCTGCGCCCGGGTCAGGTCGCCGAGGTCGCCCGCACCAAGAACTGGCTGCGCTACCGCCTGCCGCCGCAGTTCGTGCGCCGCGACTCGTCCCCGCTCTGCATCGGGCAGAAGCAGCGCTGGTATCTGCTGAAGCTCGGCGCCGAGGACTCGGCGCTGCGCTTCGACGCGACCGAGCAGCCGCCGGAGTTCGACCGCTGGCGCTGGGTCGACTGGTGGGACGCGGTGCACGACGTCATTTACTTCAAGCGCAGGGTCTATTCACGCGCGCTGCACGAACTCGGCGCACAGGCTTTCCCCGAGGGACTGCCGCCGTATCCGCAGTGGTGGCAGGAGCGTCTCGGCGCGTCCGCGCCGGAAATAGGAACTTGATTCAGAAAGGCCGGGCGACGGCGAGCAATACGATGCCGATCAGGAGCAGCGACGGCACTTCGTTGAACCATCGGTACCAGCGCGGGCTCCTGCCATTGCGCCCCGCGGCGAAATCCCGCAACAGCCGCCAGTTCCAGGCGTGGTAAGCGATGAGCAGCAGGACCAGGGCGAGTTTCGCGCGCATCCAGCCCGCTTCGAGCAGTGCCGGATTCCAGGCGAGCAGCCAGAGGCCGAACAGCGCCGTCATTGCGGCCCCGATCGTCATGAGCGCAAACAGGCGTCGCTCCATGACGCGGAACCGCTCGTTCCCCGCGCTGTCCGTCGTCGAGGCGTGGTATACGAACAGGCGCGGCAGGTAGAAGAGACCCGCGAACCAGGTCACCATGAAGATCACATGCCAGGCCTTGATCCAGGGCATCGCCGCACGCTCCCGTTCGTGGGGCGATTCTAGCGGCGACTCCCGCCGCCAGGTGAGATGAGCTCGAAAACCACCTGGAAGCGGGCCCTCGCGGCGGCCGGGATCCTCGTCCTCTGCTACGGGGCCTTCGAGCTCGGCCGCGCGAGCTCAGGTCACTTCATCGTGAGTTCGATGCTCGAGCGCTTCGCGCTGCAGAAGCGCAGCCAGGCGCTGGCCGAGGATAACGAATCCCTGCGCGGGCGCGTCGCGGCCGCTGAAGTCGGCCAGCAGGTCGACCGCCAGGCGCAGGTCGACACGCAGCAGATGATGGGCGAGCTGCAGTCCGAAACCGCGCGCCAGAAACAGGAACTGGAATTCTACCGCGGGCTGGTCGTGCGTCAGTACGGTTCGGGGGCGCTGCGCGTGCAGGAATTGCGCGTCCGGCCGGAGCAGGACGAGCGCAATTATCTCGTGCTCATCACGCTGGTGCAGGCTGCGACCCGCGACACGGTCGCCAACGGTACGGTCACCTTTTCCGTCGAGGGCCTGCAGGGAAAGGAGCCCGCAACGCTCGCGTTGCCCGAGATCGAGATCGACGAGCGCAAGCAGTTCCCCTTTTCGCTGCGCTTCTTCCAGCAGATCGAGGTGCCGGTCGAGCTGCCCCTGGATTTCCGGCCTGAACGCCTCCATGTGGCGTACCAGCTCGGTCGTAATCCGGAACCCACGAAGCAGACTTTCGACTGGCGCGTGGAAGGCGGCGTGGAGACACCCGCGCTTTGACCCCCTACCGGCAGAAGCCTAGAATCCAACAGTGAATCGCAGCGCAACGGGAGCGGCAACTTGAGCGAGACAGCGCAGGGCAACGACGACCTCGTCTTCACCGACGCCGCCGCGCGCAAGGTCGGGGAGCTGATCCGCGAGGAGGGCAACCCGAAGCTCAAGCTGCGCGTGTTCGTCTCCGGAGGCGGCTGCTCCGGATTCCAGTACGGCTTCACTTTCGACGAGAAGATCGAGGAAGGCGACGCTGAGTTCCCGAACCAGGGCGTGACCCTGCTGGTCGACCCGTTGTCCTACCAGTACCTCGCGGGTGCGGAAATCGATTACCGCGAGGATCTCGAGGGCGCGCAGTTCGTCATCCGCAACCCGAACGCCACCACGACCTGCGGCTGCGGTTCGTCCTTCTCGACCTGATTCCTAGCGGCCGGCGCGGCTGGCGGAGGTCGGCGATGTGGTCGCGACCTGCACGGCCGGCTTGACCTCGGTCTCGAGTCGCGCGAGCAGCGGCGTCGTCTGGGTCTTGAAGTCCGCCATCAGGCTCGCGGGAATCGGGTCCGCCTTCGGCATGGTCACCCGCGCGGGATTCTTGTGCACGCCGTTGACACGATACTCGTAGTGCACATGCGGGCCGCTCGCGAGGCCGGTCTTGCCGACATAGCCGATCACCTGGCCCTGCGAGACTCGCGTGCCGACGCCCTGCGCCTTCGCAAACCGCGACATGTGCCCGTACAGCGTCGTGATGCCCTTGCCGTGATCGAGCACTACCACGTTGCCGTATCCGCCGTTGCGGCCGCGGCTGACGATGCGGCCGGCACCCGCCGCCTTGATCGGCGTGCCAGAGGATGCCGCGAAATCAATGCCCTTGTGCGCGCGCACGCGGTTCAGCACCGGGTGGCGCCGCGCGAGGCTGAAGCCTGAGCTGATGCGCGCGTAGTCGACCGGATAGCGCAGGAAGGCCTTGCGGACCGGTCGTCCGTCCGGCGTGTAGTAGTCCGCCTTGCCATTCGGTCCGACGTAGCGCACGGCGCGGTAGATCTTGCCGGTGTTCACGAACTCGGCGGCGAGAATGTCGCCGTCGCGCACGAACTCGCCGTCCTGGAACTGCTGCTCGTAGGCCACGATGAAGTTGTCGCCGGGCTGCACCTGGTTGACGAAGTCGATGTCGTACTGGAAGACGTGGGCCAGCTCGACAGCCAGGCGGTCGGTGCCGCCGGCCGCGTTGACCGCGACGTAGAGCGAGCTGTCCACCGTGCCGCGCAGCGTGTGCTCGCCGGTTTCGAGCGGGTTCTCGACGATGTTCGCGCTGAAGACGCCGTCCGGGCGCGTCACTGACAGCGTCGCTGTTTCGTCGATGCGCCGCGTCAGCGACTTGATCTCGCCGTCGAGGTGCGTCAGCTGGATCACGTCGCCCGGTCGGATGATGTCGAGGCTCTTGCGCACGTCCGGCAGGCTGCGCAGCTCAGCGAGGTCCGAGAGTTTCAGCTGCAGGCCGCGGAAGACCTGGTCGAGCGTGTCGTTGCGCCCGATCGTGACGGCGACGAACTCGAACGGTGCCGCCGGAGCGATCTGCTCCGCCGCGGCGGAAATCTCGGCGGCCCCCAGGAGTTCGTCGCTGTCCGGCGCGAGGACCGGATTCTGGACCTGTGCGCCCGCGGCCGCGAGGATGGCGCCCGCCACGATGCAGGACGCGATCACGCCGAAGCGCCGCGGCTGGTTGGCGGAGATGGCTTGAACTGCGGCCTGGACGAAATACGGTCGGGTCACCAGCGGTCATTCCCGGAGGGTAGGGGCGGGACGTTAAAGCAATGCAGGAACTCCGGTCAACCCGTTGATCGGGCAGCCTTTGTACTCCGTCACAGATATGATGCCCGCAAGGGAAACCATGCTGGCACCGGGACCACAACTCGAAGAATTGCGCCGGGGCGCCTCCGAACTCCTGACCGAGGAGGATCTTGCGAGAAAACTGGCCCGCGGCAAGCCCCTGCGGGTGAAGGCCGGCTTCGATCCCACGGCTCCTGACCTGCACTTGGGCCACGCCGTCCTCATCAACAAGATGCGCCAGTTCCAGCAGCTGGGGCATACGGCCATCTTCCTGATAGGCGACTTCACGGGGATGATCGGCGACCCCTCCGGCAAGAACGCCACCCGCCCGCGCCTGACGCCCGAGGAAGTGCAGGCCAACGCCCGCACCTACCAGGAACAGATCTTCAGGATCCTGGATCCCGAGAAGACCGTCATCGACTTCAATTCCCGCTGGTTCGGCGCGATGGGCGCCTCCGGCATGATCGAGCTGGCGGCCAAATACACGGTTGCCCGCATGCTCGAGCGCGACGATTTCGCCAAGCGCTACAAGTCTCAGCAGCCGATCGCGGTGCACGAGTTCCTCTATCCGCTGGTGCAGGGCTATGACTCGGTCGCGCTGAAGGCGGATGTCGAGCTCGGCGGCACCGACCAGAAATTCAACCTGCTGGTCGGGCGCGCGCTGCAGGCCGACTACGGCCAGGAACCGCAGGTCGTCCTGACCATGCCGCTGCTCGAGGGGACGGACGGCATACAGAAGATGTCGAAGTCCCTGGGCAACTACATCGGCATCCATGAGCCGGCAACCGACATGTTCGGCAAGCTCATGTCCATCTCCGACGAGCTCATGTGGCGCTACTTCGAACTACTCTCTTCACGGACGCTTTTGGACATCCAGAAATTACGCAAATCCGTGCAGGAAGGCCGTAATCCTCGAGATGCCAAGTTCGAACTCGCGGCCGAGATCGTGGACACATATCACGGCCCTGGAGCGGGCAACGCCGAGCGCGATAAATTCATCGCCCGGTTCCGCGACGGGGCCTTGCCCGAGGCAATCCCCGAGAAAAACCTGGCCTGTCCGGGCGGATCCCTGAAGCTGGCGAACGCGTTGAAGGACGCCGGCCTCGCGGCCAGCGCGACCGCAGCCTATCGACTCATTGACCAGGGCGCCGTACGGGTCAACGGGGAGCGGGTCGGCACTCGGGACGCGGTGCTAGAGGCCGGTTCCACCTATCTTTTGCAGGCGGGAAAGCGCGGTATCGCGCGCGTCATCCTGCATAGATCCTGAGCCCGCCCAAAAACCGTTGACTCCCTCAAAAGGGGGGCTATACTGCGCGCCCCCCCGAACTTGGGCGGTCCGAAAGGATGGCCCGGGTGGGTATGTGCGGCATGTTTTATGTTGTACGGGACCCCTGACCGCAGGTAAAATACGTGGTTCACCCCTGACGCTATTGCCGGCTGGGGTTCTTTAAAAATTTGCAGGTAATTTGTGTGGGGACTCGCGTCAGGTGTCCATTTATGGGCGCCATTGCGAGTAACCAAGAGTCCAGCGAGTCCGGGTCAAACCGGACATGTTTGGAGCTTGAGGTCTCGCTTCAGCTCAAACCATTGAACTGAAGAGTTTGATCCTGGCTCAGATTGAACGCTGGCGGCGTGCTTAACACATGCAAGTCGAGCGGTAACAGGCGTAGCAATACGTGCTGACGAGCGGCGAACGGGTGCGTAATACATGGGAATCTGCCCTTTGGTGGGGAATAACCCGGCGAAAGCCGGGCTAATGCCGCATGAGATCTTTGGATGAAAGCGGGGGATCGTAAGACCTCGCGCCGATGGATGAGCCCATGTCGGATTAGCTAGTTGGTGAGGTAACGGCTCACCAAGGCGACGATCCGTAGCTGGTCTGAGAGGACGGCCAGCCACACTGGGACTGAGACACGGCCCAGACTCCTACGGGAGGCAGCAGTGGGGAATATTGGACAATGGGGGAAACCCTGATCCAGCGACGCCGCGTGTGTGAAGAAGGCCTGCGGGTTGTAAAGCACTTTCGGTGGGAACGAAATATGCCGGGCTAATACCCCGGTAGGCTGACGTTACTCAATGAAGAAGCACCGGCTAACTCTGTGCCAGCAGCCGCGGTAATACAGAGGGTGCGAGCGTTAATCGGAATTACTGGGCGTAAAGCGCACGTAGGTGGCGACGTAAGTCGGGTGTGAAAGCCCCGGGCTCAACCTGGGAATTGCATTCGAGACTGCATTGCTGGAGTACGGAAGAGGAGGGCGGAATTCCCGGTGTAGCGGTGAAATGCGTAGATATCGGGAGGAACATCAGTGGCGAAGGCGGCCCTCTGGTCCAGTACTGACACTCAAGTGCGAAAGCGTGGGGAGCAAACAGGATTAGATACCCTGGTAGTCCACGCCCTAAACGATGACGACTAGATGTCGGAGGGGTCTGCCTTTCGGTGTCGCAGCTAACGCGTTAAGTCGTCCGCCTGGGGAGTACGGC
>Ga0163150_10002882_pt1 | contig 25360 bp, 24 predicted proteins | sample OliLakLV19P2IB_FD_148628 | JGI IMG/M metagenome (GOLD analysis project Ga0163150, IMG submission 148628) | Freshwater microbial mat bacterial communities from Lake Vanda, McMurdo Dry Valleys, Antarctica - Oligotrophic Lake LV.19.P2.IB | ecosystem: Environmental > Aquatic > Freshwater > Lake >...
CAATGTTTGGAATAAGTGTAAGTGATAATTGATATAGCAGTTCGTCAGTCATTCAGAAATATCATCAGATGGTTGTAAAGCCGTAATCTATATTTTAGGGATGTTTAATTGTTTGCAGATTAACTGACAGGTGTACTTTTCAAAGTTTGGGATGCCGGGGAATAGTTGTCTTTTTGTTTGTAATATTATTTTTGTAGATATGATGTTTGCTGCCATGCCGGAATAAGAAACAGTTATTTGCAGCGAGGTGCTGAATAAATTCATTTCTTTTAATTGACATAATTAATTGCTATATCTTCTTCCAAAACTACATTTTCGAGATGGCTTTCTGCTTCCATCGTTTCAAGATACAGCCCCAGGGCATCCATAATATTCTCTTTTGTTTCTTCAATGGATTCTCCCTGTGTAATAACACCGGGAATTTCTTTGATAGTCCCTATAAAAAACTCCTCTCCTTTTGAAATTACTAAAGTAAGTTTCATTGTATAAAATTTATCTAAAGGTAAACTAAAAAATTAATCGGTATGTTTTACTGACTAACGACTTTCATTTCAGTTCGCCGGTTCAAGGCCCTTCCTTCTTCGGTTTTATTATCAGCTATCGGTTTTGTTTCGCCATAGCCTTTGGCAGTTAAGCGTAGTAAAGGAATAGATTTACTTACCAGGTAAGTAACAACTGACTTAGCTCTGTTATTAGACAGGGCAAGATTGTCGGCTGGTTTTCCCACATTATCTGTGTAGCCACTTATCTCAATTTTCAATGTTCGATTTTCAGTAAGCAGGTGCACTAATTTTTCCAGTTCCACTTGCGATGCTGATTTCAATTCAAATTTGCCTACATCAAAGAAAATGTTTTTTAAAACTACCCTTGCATTCATTTCAATTGGCAGCAGGGCAATATTTTTTTGATAAACAGAATCCGGCGATTTATTCATCATCAGGAAATTGTCAGAATAAAAAAGATAGCCCTTGCGGTTTACATTAAAGGCATAATCTTTTCCTACCGGCAGGGTGATGAAATAATTGCCTGTTTCATCTGTCAATACTTTTGTAATGGTTTGTTTAGTGGTAAGATCAATCAGCTCAACAGACGATGGAATGCCTTTCATTGTTTTTTTATCTGACACCTGCCCCTTTACCCATAGTGTTTTGACAGGACGAATATCTTGTCTTAATTCAAAACTATAAATATCGTGGGCGCCTTTCGAATCGTTTCTATCGCTGGCATAATAAGCGGTTTTGCCATCGGCAGCTACAAATAATGTTCCTTCATCATTAATAGTATTGATTGGATAGCCTAAGTTTTTTGCTTTTTCCCATTTACCATCATAGCCTTTTCTTGTAACAAATATATCGTTGCCACCATAGCCTGGCAAACCATTAGATACAAAATACAATGTCTGATTATCTGCATGGATAAAAGGACATTCATCATCACCGGGAGTATTAATACCGGCTCCCATATTTTCAGGTTCACTCCATCTTCCATTTTGCAGAAGGTGGCAAACATAAATATCCTTGCCACCTAAACCACCCATCCGGCGGCTTGCAAAGTATAAATCTCTTTTATCAGGCGATAAACTTGGTTGAGCATCCCATTGATCAGAATTTACCCGGCCACCAAGATTAATAGCGTCACCCCAACCCTGTGGTGTCAGATGCGATATATACAAATCGTAATTGCCATAACTGTCCTGCCGGTTTATAGCAGTAAAAACAAACCATTGGCCATCGGAGGAGATATTTTGTCCTGCTTCACTCATCGGGGTATTGATACCTCCTTCTATTGGTTTAGCAGGGGTCCATTGTCCCGCATTTGATTTGCTGTAATAAAAATCTTCGTTGGTTCCGTTGATACGTCTTGTAAAAACTAATTCCTTGCCATCTATAGTCAGCGAAGGAAGATATTCTGGTTCAGCAGTATTCACATTGCCACCAATATTTTGCGGGGCAAACAAATAATTTTTTACCGGGTTATTTTTTTCATAGTCAATAGCAAACTCATACGACTGTTTCCTTTTTTGTGCAGCGGCTAAACTGGTTGGGTTCTTTGGTGGTTTTTTTGTCAGCAATTCATTTACGGCATCCAACGCTTTTTGAAATTCACCTGATCCGGCGAGTTGGATAGAGTAAGCCAGTTTATAATCTAATGTATAAACCGGATCTATAGGAAATGCTTTTTCATAAGCTGTGGTGCTGCTTTTATAGCTTTTTAATTTTCCATAAATAGCAGCCAGTGAAAGATAAGCTTCCACATAGTTTTGATCTGTTTGAATAGCTTGTTGCAAAATACCGGCTGCGCTGGCAAGGTTGCCATCATCAATTCTTTCCATCGCCTGTTTGTATAGCTGAACCGCTTTTGGATTGATTTTCGCCGGATCGTATTGGGCAAAACAGGAATGAAGCAGAAGAAAGGAAGCAAGGAATGTCAACAGTTTTTTCATTGATAAAAGATTACGGTTTGTATAACGAAGCTACCAGAATTTTATTCCGCAGAAAAGAAGAAAATGTTAAACAAATGGTTGCTTGAAAAGGGTTGCTAACTTTCAAAAAAAATTGGCAACTTTTTCTTTATGGAACATTGATGTATTTGTGGATCTGCAACGAAAGTTCCCACTGCGGATTGGCCTTAATATATTCTATTATCACCGGTGTTACCTGAGTGGCTTTGTCCCATTCAGGTTGCAGGTATAATTTGCAGGTTGGAGAAACTGACGCAGCATATTTTTTGGCCCAGTCAAAATCAGATTTATTGAAGATGACAACTTTTAACTCATGTGCCAGGTGTAAAATAGGTTTCAGCGGAGCTTTAAATTTTTTAGGAGATAAACAGATCCAATCCCACTGCCCACTTAGCGGATGGGCACCCGATGTTTCGATATGCGTTTTAAGACCAGCGGCTTGAAATTCTTCTGTTAACTCATCAAGGTTATGCATCAGCGGTTCGCCGCCAGTAATGACCACCATTTCAGCCGGTGTTTTTTTTACCTGGTTGATCAGATATTCTATGGAGTATTTCGGATGCTTGTCAGCCTCCCAGCTATCTTTTACATCACACCACACACAGCCCACATCGCAACCACCCAGGCGGATAAAATAAGCAGCCCTGCCCTGGTGATAGCCTTCTCCCTGCAACGTATAAAAATGTTCCATCACCGGGAGAGAAATAGTAGTATGCTGTAACGATTCTTTCATAACGGAAATAGTAAGCCCTCCTGAGTTTACCGAAGGAAGGGGTTGGGGTTTAATTCTTCTGCATGCAGGAACGATACGTATTCTTCATCAGTGCTGCAATCGTCATCGGTCCCACACCACCTGGCACCGGGGTTATCCAGGAACATTTTGGAGCTACTTCATCAAAAGCTACATCACCTTTTAATTTATAGCCGCTTTTCTTCGTCGCATCTTCTGTTCTTGTGATGCCTACATCAATAATTACGGCACCCTCTTTCACCATATCAGCTGTAATAAACTCCGGTTTGCCCAATGCCGCTACAATTATATCTGCCTGTAAACAAAATTCTTTGATATTGCTTGTATGCGAATGACAAATAGTAACCGTACAATTACCCGGATTGGTATTGCTGCTTAACAAAACACTCATTGGCCTGCCAACAATATTGCTGCGGCCAACTACAACTGCATGTTTCCCTTTGGTTTCAATTTTATAATACTCCAGCAATAACATAATTCCATGTGGTGTGGCAGGAACAAAAGTGGGCAGACCTTGTAAAAGTTTCCCTACATTCTCCGGGTGAAAGCCATCTACATCTTTGTCTGCATCTATCGCATTGATAACTTTCTCATCAGAAATATGTTTAGGTAAAGGAAGCTGTACTAAAATGCCATCTATATCAGGATTGGTATTCAAATCATGTATGGCATCCAGCAATTTCATTTCAGAAATATCAGCTTCAAGACGTATTAATGTTGATTTGAAGCCCACTTCTTCACAGGCTTTTACTTTGGCTGCTACATACGTTTCGCTGGCACCGTTTGAGCCCACCAAAATAGCAGCAAGGTGAGGAACTTTTTTGCCTTCTACTGCCCTTGAGGCTACATCTATTTTCAATTTATCTTTAATTGCCTGAGCGGCTTTTTTCCCATCTAAAATTTGCATGGCACAAAGGTACTACTTGTCCGTCGGTCCCGGACTGACAAGTAGTATGGATTTTTCAAACTATCAATCAACTAATAAACACTAATCTTTATTTTTTTAGCCAGCACCATCCTTGTAACTTTCATATAAATTCTGACTGCTTGGTACGATATCTTTTTTTATTATCCGCCCTTGTACTTACTTGTGTTTTTTTGCAGGCACAAACGCTGCGTCGTCCTGTTGCAGCCAGTTACACAGGTCTTGGTGCTTACAGTATAAATCATGCTGATGTATTTTCTTTTACCACTAACCAGGCATCGCTGGCACAATTAAAAAATAGTGCTGCGGCTGTTTATGGCGAAAGACGTTTTTTATTAAGCGAATTGAGTAACTATACTGCCGCTATCGGCCTTACCACCAACTCTGGCAATTTTGGTTTGAAAACCAATTACTCCGGCTTTGCTGAGTATAATGAAACACAATTAGGATTGGCCTATGGAAGAAAGCTGGGTAGTAAACTTGACATAGGGGCACAATTCAATTATAATTCAATCCGGATTTCTAATGGATATGGCAATGCTTCAGCAATAAGCTTTGAGTTAGGAACCGTTTTGCATATCTCCGATAAACTGAATGCCGGTATTCACATCAATAATCCCGTTGGTGGAAAATTTGGAAAAGATCAGCAGGAAAAACTATCCTCTGTATATGGCTTTGGAATTGGGTATGATGCTTCCGAAAAATTTTTCATCAGTGCTGAAATAGAAAAGGAAGAGGATCAGCCGGTAAATGTAAATGCAGGGTTTCAGTATAAATTCATTCCGCAGTTATTATTCAGGGCTGGCATGGCTACCGCTACTTCATCTGCCTGGTTAGGATTAGGGCTTACTTTAAAATCTTTCCGGCTGGATGTAACCACCAGCTATCATCCTCAATTAGGCATTTCTCCCGGATTAATGATGCTCTTTAATTTCAAACCCTCATCCCCTAAAGGGGAGTAATGGTTCGGAAACATTAAAACTAAATAGTAAAGTGAAAAAAGGGTTATCAATAATATTTGTTTTAGGAATTGTTTTTTTTTCTCTCCCCTTTAGAGGATGGGGGCAGGAAATACCTGTCAGCACCGAACAGCAATTAGAAAACCTAACGGATGCTGACCAGGGCGAAACAGAAGACGATACTTACTTGCAGGAGCTGGAGCATTTCAGAAGAAATCCTCTCAACATTAATTCAGCAGAGGCAGACGAATTAAAACAATTAAGAATCGTAACCGACTTGCAAATTGCTAACCTGATTTCATACCGGAACTTATTTGGAAAACTATTAAGCATATATGAATTGCAGGCGGTTCCTGCCTGGGATGTAAACACTATCCGCAAACTATTGCCTTTTATTACTGCTGCTACTCCTCTTTCATTGTCGGAAGAGGCGGGTCGGCGATTTAGTGATGGTGAACACAGCCTCCTGCTTCGGGTGTCACAAGTGTTGGAAAAAGCTGATGGCTTTAATAAAGCAACAGGAGGAACTAAGTATTTGGGTAGCCCTCAGCGATTTTTTTTCCGGTATCGCTACACGTACAAAAATTTATTGCAGTTTGGTATAGTTGGCGATAAGGATGCTGGCGAACAATTTTTAAAAGGCATACAGAATAAAGGGTTTGATTTTTATTCCTTCCACCTGTTTGCAAGGAAGATCGGTATCATTCAATCGCTGGCTATTGGCGATTTTTTGGTCAATATGGGGCAGGGTTTGATACAATGGCAGGGGCTTGCCTTTAAAAAAAGTGTGGATGTAATGGGGGTGAAGCGGCAATCGGCAGTGCTGCGTCCTTACAGTTCAGCCGGGGAATTTTATTTTCACCGCGGCGCAGGCATTACAATAAAGAAAGGCAGAATAGAATCAACAGCTTTTGTTTCCTTCCGTAAGCTGGGAGGCAATTTTGTGGCAGACACCGTAAACAATGAAGATTTCATTTCATCCTTTCTTACTTCGGGCTATCATCGCACAGCCAGTGAAAACGAAGACAGAAACAATCTTTCACAAACAACAATTGGTGGTAATATACTTTACAGGGGTAACCGCTGGCAAATAGGGGTGAACGGTATTCATTATAATTTTTCTTTGCCCATAGAAAAAAGAAATGAACCGTATAATTTATATGCCATCAGTGGAAAGCAATGGTACAATTTCAGCGTTGATTATAGTTATACCTACAAGAACCTTCATTTTTTTGGCGAAGCGGCTGCTGATAAAAATTTAAACAAAGCATTTATTAATGGACTCTTGCTAAGCGTTGACTCAAGAGTTGATATTTCTTTTGTGCAGCGTACCATAAACAAAGGGTATCAGTCTATTAATGGAAATGCTTTTACAGAAAATACTTATCCTACTAACGAAACAGGTTTTTATGCTGGTGTCACCATACGTCCGGCAATCGGCTGGCGGATAGATGCGTATGGCGATATATATAAATTTCCCTGGCTCAAATACCTGGTAGATGCACCAAGTAGTGGAAAAGATTACCTGGCACAGGTAACTTATACACCCAACCGGCAAGTAGACGTATATACAAGATTCAGAAATGAGACCAGACAATCAAATCAATCAGATAACACTACGGTAACCAATTTTCTTGCTACTATACCCCGCCAAAGCTGGCGGACACAGTTGATGTATAAGATAAATCCGGCAATAACTCTCAGAAACAGGATAGAGTTATTATGGTATGATAATAAAGGAATCAACAAAGAGAATGGCTTTCTCACATTCTTCGATTTTATTTTTAAACCCATGCTAAAACCTGTTTCAGGAGTGCTGCGGTTGCAATATTTTGAAACAGACGGGTACGATTCCCGGATCTATGCGTATGAAAATGATGTTTTGTACAGTTATTCCATTCCCCAATTTTCTGATAAGGGATTCAGATACTACCTCACCATGAACTACGACCTGAGCAAAAAAGTCTCTTTTTGGCTTCGTTGGGCACAAACTATCTATAAGAACAGGAATACAGTTGGCTCAGGGCTTGATGAAATTCAGGGCAACAAAAGAACTGAATTAAAACTCCAGGCCCGGTACATTTTTTAGGTCACTTTTTAATACCAAGGGTAATTCTCTTTTTTTTGAGCAACTTTAAGTAAATGTTAAAAAATAATTTACCTTGCGGCAGCAATTTTAAAGGCATCTATGTCTTTAATAGCATCTTGACCCATTGAAACTTGACGGTTTCCCTTAATAATCAATGCTTTTAAATTTTAAAAATTAACCTTAACATGAGAAAAATCGCATCACTGTTTACGATGCTAATGCTGTTTTCTGCATTGGCATTCGGTCAGAACCGGACGATTACCGGTACCGTGACCAATGAAAGGGGCGAAGCTGTGCCCGGAGCAACTGTAAGTATCAAAGGTACCCGTACAGGTGTTTCGGCTGATAACAACGGCCAATTCCGCATTCTTGCTAAAACCGGAGACATTCTTGTAGCCTCTAGTTCTGGAATGGAGACTACTGAGTCAACTGTTGGCGCCGGAAGTACGATTAACTTTTCTGTGAAAACAATTGTTATCGCAGGTACAGAAGTGGTTGTTACAGCTCTTGGCCAAACTCGTCAGCCAAAAGAGTTGGGCTACGCTGTTTCTAAAGTAAAAGCAGCAGAATTAACCCAGGCTAAATCAGTTAACCTTCAAAATGGATTAACTGGTAAAGTGTCTGGTTTGAACGTACAAACAACTAACAGCGGCGTTTTCGCTGATACAAGGATCACACTTCGTGGTATCCGTTCATTGACTGGTAATAACCAGCCAATGCTGATATTAGATGGTGTTCCCATTGCATTGGCTTATATCAGTTCTATCAATCCAAATGACATAACTGACGTAACCATCCTGAAATCTGCATCTGCTACTGCCATTTATGGTCCTGATGGAGCAAACGGTGCTTTGGTAATTACTACTAAAAAAGGAAGCCGTACAAAACCACAGATCAGTGTAGGTCACACAACACAAATAGAAAGAGTTTCTTTTATGCCTGAGTTGCAAACGCAATTCGGTTCTGGTTCTTCTGTTGATCAGTATGGATATGGTGTTTATGACCCCATTGAGAATCAGTGTTATGGTGATGAGTTTGATGGTTCTATCCGCCAGATTGGCCGTGATGGTCCAAATGGCGAACAATATCTTGTTCCATATACTGCTCTTCCAAAAGAAAAATTGAAATTCTGGAATACAGGTATGACTAACCAGACTGATATTTCTTTCTCAACTGGCGATTTTTACCTCAGTGCTCAGAATGTATTAATAGAAGGTATTCAGCCCAAAGATGTAAACCGCAGGGTTTCACTTCACATGGCTGCTAATAAAGAATATGGCAAATTCAAAGCATCTTATAGCCTTAATTATACAAAAGGCAATTACGATATAAATGCAAGCCAGCAGTTTGATAATGGTCGTGACTATGTACCTTATTGGAACCTGGTTAACACACCAATGCAAATACCGGTTACCCGTTTTAAAAACTGGCAGGGAGATCGTAATGCGGATGGCACTATCAACTGGGCTAACCCTAATTACTATTTCAACGATTATTATTATAACCCTTACTTTGGTATTGATAATTTCAGACAAGTAGGAAGATCAGAAGATGTTTTCGGAAATTTTGAATTGAACCTGAAAGCTACAAGCTGGTTAAACCTTACCTACAGGCTGGGTGCTACTATATCAAATGCCTCTTCTAAGGCTACACAAGGTGCCTGGACATTTAGCCCTTTTGCCAAAGATCACAAATCTCAGGCCGCTGGTGGAGCTGGAGATTTGCCTTCTGCTACCAGGGATGCTTCTGGTACTTCAAGCCGCATCAACTCCGAGTTTTTTGCAACGGCCAAAAAAACGATTGGTGATTTTAAACTTGATGCATTGGTGGGTCAGTCATTCAGAGAAGATAACTCAAAGAATATAAATACATCAAGCGATAACCTGGCATTTCCTGCATTATTTAATGTAATTGGTCGTAAGGGTGATGCTGTAGTTAATGAAGGCAACTTCAAGTCAAGACTGATGCGTTTCTTTGGAAAAGTAGGTATTAATTATAACAACTGGGCTTTCCTTGAGTTAACAGGAAGCTATGATGTAAACAGCCGTCTTGCAAATTTTTATGATTTCAATTTTGCTGATATCAATTATTTCTATCCCGGCGCAAGCCTTTCAGTTTTGTTAAGCGAAGCCATTCCTGCTATTAAGAACAGCAAAGTAATCTCTTATCTGAAACTTCGTGGCGCTTATTCTAAAACAGGTAATGTAAACCTTGGTACTTACGGTCTTGAAAACACCTATGGACTTGGTGGTGGGTTCCCTTACGGTACATTGGTTGGTTACACATCTCGCAACCTGTTGCGTTTACCAACTTACCAGCCAGAGTTTGTAAAAAATAAGGAAGTTGGTTTTGAAGTTAGCTTCCTTAAAAACAGGATTAGTTTTGAAGCAACTGCATATAGCCAGCAAAACTCAAACCAGATTGTGGATGTAGCTTACTCTGGAGCCACAGGCTTTACACAAGCAAGATTGAATGCAGCTACATTTGATAATGACGGATTGGAGGTTGACTTAAAGTTGACTCCACTTGTAAAAATCCGCAACGTATCAATAGATTTAAAAGCTAATTATACTTATCAGACTAATGAAGTAACCCAGATTATTGAAGGTGTTGATCAGCTTGGTATTGGAAATGGCAACTTTGTAATAGTTGGACAGCCTGCTTACACTTTCCAATTAAGTGATTATGCAAGAGATGATCAGGGTCGTGTAATTGTAAATGCTTCTACAGGTCTGCCAACAGTTGACCCTACCATTAAAAAATTTGGTCAAACTGCTCCAAACCATTTATTGGGAATAAGCCTCGGTGTTAGCTGGAAAGACCTTACTTTCAGCGTAGTTGCTGATTATCGTGCAGGTGCACAAATCTATACAGGTAACTGGGCTAGTGGTATGGATTTCTCAGGCATTTCAAAAAGAAGCGGACAAAACAGCCGTCAGCCTTTCATCATGCCGAACTCTTCTTATTTCGATGGAACAAAGTATGTAGAGAATACAAACATCTATATGGCTGGTGGTGCTTACAATTTCTGGTCACAAGCGGTAAATACTGCAGCTAATACCAACTATCTTGTAAGCGGTGATTTCTGGAAAATACGGGAAGCAAGCATAAGCTGGAATCTCCCTATAAAATGGTTTGGGTTTACTAAAAATGCAGTTAAAGGCGTAAACATTACGTTGAGCGGAAGAAACCTGTTTATGTTTCTGCCAAAAACAAACGAGTGGACAGATCCTGAATTTTCTAACAGCATTGGTAATGCCCAGGGTGTTACAGGATTTGAAACGTTGCCACCAACAAGAATTTTTGGAGCAAGCATAAACATCCAGTTATAACTCTATAAATCTTTTAAGATATGAAACTGAAAAAATTAATATATAGTCTTCCCCTCGCAGTAATATTAGTTGCTGCGGCAACGGGTTGCCGTAAAAGTCAATTTAACATCAATAAAAACGTTAATGATCCTACGGACAGTACCGTAACCTACGATGTAGTGTTGCCGGCAGCCTTACATACCAGCGGTGCTATAATGGCCAGTTCTGGTAGTTGGGGTCCAATACAGAACTGGTTGGGCTTCTGGTCAAGGTCTGGTACTTATGCTCCAAACGTAATCGAAGAAACCTACGAGATTACAACCAATTTTGGAAATGCTGTTTGGAATAACTGCTACGATAACAATTATGACTACAATATAGTACAATCAAAAGCCAATGTGGCCGGTGCTACTTTCTATGAAGGCATTGCCCGCATTATGAAGGCCCATAACTTTCAGATACTGGTGGATGTATATGGAAATGTGCCTTATTCTCAGGCACTAAAAGGAAGTGGTAACCCAACTCCTGCTTATGATAACGGATTGGCTATTTACCAGTCCCTTCTCCGTGAAATTGATGCAGGTATAGCGTTAATCAAAAATGCAGTCGTTGCTGCTGACAATGCTAATAAGGACATCTGGAAAAATGATATCCTGTTTGGAGACCCTGTAAATGGTACAATCGGTAGCGTTCCTGCCATGAAAGTGCGTTGGGCAAAATTTGGTAACACATTAAAACTGCGTATGCTTATACATGCTTATGCGGTAGGTGCTATTAATAAAGCAACTGAAATCGGCATCATTAATACAGAAGGAAGCGGTTATCTTGAAACAGACGCATTGGTGCAGCCTGGTTATACAACTGATAAGCCTATGCCATTCCATGCTAATTATAAGACCGATGAATTAGGACAAACACCCGCAAATAATGTTTACTATGCTGCCAATAAATGGGGTATTGAATATTATCAGGCTGATGGCGACCCAAGACGTTCCCGGTTTTATGAAGCAGGAACAGGTGGATTAATTGGAGTTCCTTACGGACTTCCTCCGGTTACTACCAACGTAAGGGCAGTATTAGCTGGTATCGGACCAGGCTTATACAAGACAAGCAGTTCACCTCAGTTTCTACTTACTGCGGCAGAAGCCTATTTCCTAAGGGCAGAAGCAAGACAAAGGGGCTTTATCACTACAGGGCCTACTGCACAGCAGCTAATGGAAAGTGGTATACTTGCAAGTATGACTTACTTGGTTACATCTGCCAGTCCTGCTACAAATCTGGCAAATTATTTAGTGTTCAATGCCGGCTATCCTGATGTTGATATTACTGCAGGTCCATTAGCACCCGGCTATCCTACAGGTGGTATAGCTACTATTATTTCTCAGAAGTGGTTTGCACTAAATGGTCTTAACCCACTTGAAGTTTGGTCAGATTACAGAAGAGTTCCTTTCTCCTCAGTTTCAACACTTGCCGGTGCATCAACTACCAGTTTTACTTACGGAACTGCTGGTGGTTTTTCTGCCGGGCCAAAAATTTCAGTAGCACCTCAGAATACCTCTAGGGTAATCCCGGTAAGGTATCTCTATCCACAAACAGAGTATAACTATAATTCTGCCAATGTGGGTGCACAGGGTGCCATTAACCAGTTTACCAGCCGTGTTTTCTGGGATTTAAACTAACTTTATACAACTTATAAAATAAGAAATATGAAAAAAATATTGTTAACATCGTCGCTCTTCGCAGTAATGGCATTAATGCTAACAAGCTGTTTGAAGGATAAGGGTTTCGACAACCAGACTTATGGGATTAACGACCCTGATACACAACCTCCGGGTGTTGGGTTTCCGCTAGGTACCAAACCGCAGGGTTTTGGTTTGAATGTAAGTGCTGCTAACCAGGCGGTAAATGGATTAGTATATGTAAATCTGTTGTCAGGGGTTCCTGCTTCTTCAGATGTAAAAATAAATCTTACTAATACCACCACTACAGCAGTGGCTGCGTATAATACTGCCAATGGATTAACAGGCACTGGTGCTGTACTTGCATTACCAACAGCATTATACAATGTTGCTTTATCATTAACTATCCCATCGGGTTCCCGTAATGTACAGGTTCCCATTAATGTAACCAGCACTACCAGCTTAGATGCAACCAGAACGTATGCAGTAGGGTTTAATCTTACCTCTGTAGATGGTGGTTATAAGATTGCAGATAACATGAAAAACCTGTTCATCCTCTTCAATATCAAAAACAGGCTGGATGGGCGTTATGAAATAAAAGGAACCGCTTTAAGATTTGGTGATGCAGCCTTAACAGGTGATGTAGGAACCTATGAAGTTGATCTTGAAACTTTTGGTGCCGATGCTGTTCAATGGAAAATAGGATCCGCTATATATTGGGGTTCCCAGGCATCTCAACTTCCGGGTGGTTTTGAGCCGCTTATTACAGTTAACCCAACCACCAACCTGATCACTTCAATTTCAAGTGCATCCGGTATTTATATGACAATGCCAGTGGTAAGAACTGATATTATTGGTTCTACACAACGGTATGACCCGGCTACAAAGACTTTGTTCTTTGAATTTAGCTACGGTGGTGGACCTTCTTCAAGATTATTTAGTTTAAGAGCAAAATATTTGCGACCAAGATAATTTTTTCATTGAATTTCAAAAGGCTGTTAATTTATTAGCAGCCTTTTTTATTTACACAGAGTGTAAGCATGGTTTTTCAGTATTTTTGAATTTCTAAATTTACAGGTATGAATGTGCCGGGCCGGGTTGTATTAATGGTTTTTATATTGATATCAGCAAATGTATCTTTTGGTCAGGGGATTAATTCAGACCTGGCTATGAACCATAACCGTTTGGTACGGGAAAAAACCGGCGATGGGGTATATAAAATGATTGGTCCCTTTAAGGTAGTAGGAACCTCTTATTTGTTTGGAGAAAAAAACAATGGCAATCTTTTTTCAAATGCCGCTAAAGCCTATAATATTTTTCTTAGCTACAACACTTATAACCAGGAGCTAGAATTTTATTCTGTTTCCAATCCTGATAAGCCCTTGGTGAAAGAACCCGGTGAAGTAGATTCTTTCATTATTCTACCCAGCACCGATTTAGGCATTATCAATCCGCTGAAATTTGTGTATGGTACTGTAATCGGCGGCACTGAAAAAGTATATTACCAGCAAGTATATGCCGGCACTAAATTTGGAATTTATAAAAGATATAAATCTGACCTTGGATACGTTTCCAGTAATTATGTGCAATCAGAACTCCGGCAATTTGATCTTGGGTTTGAATACTATTATACCGATACCGAAAAGAAAACTATCAAAAAGATAAAAGCAAATGCCAGCAATGTGATAAAAGAATTTAAAGGAATTAAAGACGTTTCTTCTGTAGCTACCAATGATGGCTTTAGTTTAACACCTGATGATACATTTGTAAAAGTTTTCGAATACCTGAATAATTAACCTGTAATAACCGACTATGTCCGACGAACAAAATATTCCCAACCAGCTCAACATTGAAATTTCTGAAGAAGTAGCCGAAGGCTCTTATGCTAACCTCGCTATCATCACACATTCACATGCCGGGTTTGTAATCGGATTGATTACCATTGTTTCAGGTTTAATTTTTCTATTTCTTTAAAATGATTATCCCGGCTTACAAGTGTAAGATTATGTTGCCGGGCAATGGCTGCTACCCAAACATCGTTAGTGGGGATGGGTTTTCCTTTCTTGTATAATCTTGCCATTATTTCACCGTAATATTCCGCTGTTATACTGTCAATGTTTAATATAGTGCATAATTCCAAAAAGCCATTTAGCTTTTTAAGGTGCCTTGATTTATTCGTTACACGGTTCACTCCTGTATAGAGTTCACCCAACACAATGGACGAAATAAAAAATTCAGATAGCTTATTGACCCTGTCTGCAATATCTTTATTACCATCAAAAATTTCGATTACAATATTGGTATCAAGTAAAAAATTATTTCCAGTCATCAGGATTAATTGTTTCGGATGATTCTTTTATGGCATTTCTCATCTCATTGGCTTCTTTTTTTGTAAGCATACCAACAAAATCATAAATACTGGCTTTCTTTACTGTTTTTCTCTTTTTTGATTTTTTTAATACCAATTCCAATTCAATTAATGTAGCCTCATTTTTAACTTTCAGCATTTCTTCAATAAGGGTTATTTTTCTTGCTTCTGTGTACATATCTCTTTTTTGAATACTGCAAATTTAACTATTTAAAATGGGTATCTATAACAATGATGCTTGCTCAATTGACCGGTATTGTTGCAACTTCGGCCCCCATCTTTCCCTATCTTTGGTACCAAACATTTTATAATGCCTGATCAGCCTCAACCTCCAAACCAACTCAACATTGAAATTTCTGAAGAAGTAGCCGAAGGCTCTTATGCTAACCTGGCTATCATCACACATTCACATGCTGAGTTTGTAATAGACTTTGTGAATGTAATGCCCGGTACACCAAAAAGCAAAGTGAAGTCAAGAATTATCCTGACACCGCAACATGCAAAGCGATTGATGAAAGCATTGACAGAGAATATTGTTAAATACGAATCTGCAAATGGCTCTATCAAAGACCTGGAAGAAATACAGCTGCCTATGAATTTTGGAGGACCAACAGCACAGGCATAGGAAAGTCTGGAGTCATTAGTCATTAGTCAGGAGGCAACAGCTAAGAAAAGAGTCGGGAGTCATTAGTCGGGAGTTAACAGCCAATACAGAAGTCTTTAGCTACATTATTTCTTATCGGAATTTATCGGGATTGTTAATCATATATCAGATTAGTTTCCAAACCTCATCATTTTTAGCCGTAAGATTTGTATACTCTTCTAAAATGATGTAGTTGCAATCGTAAGAAAAATCTAACCAGACTTGTGTTTCTGCGTTTTCAGTTTCTGAATCATTTAGTTTGCTGATAAAATAATCTTTGTAGCGTCGTCTTCTGTATGCTTCCACCAAATTAGTACAAACAGATCTTGACGATCTTCTTATCTGATCAATTAATGAATATTTCTCTTAATTCGGAAATCTTTTTGTCAGCATAAAAATTTCCATCGCTTATTCATACCCTTTCTTATAGGCAAGCAATTCTTTATAGAGTCCCATTGTAAGTATTTATAAAAATTAAGCAACCTGTATTTACTCCTGACTCCCGACTCCTGACTCATGACTCAAAGAAGTCCCTCATCTGCAAAACTGTAATACCCATCCTCGCTTACAATAAGATGATCTATAACAGCAATATCAAGGAAACGGGCAGCTTCTTTTATTTTATTGGTTAACTGTTCATCAGCCCGGCTGGGCTTCAGGCTCCCGGAAGGATGGTTGTGGCAAAGGATTATATTAACAGCATCGTTTTCCAATGCTTTTCGCAGAATAATTCTTGGGTCGGCGATGGTACCCGTTATGCCACCTTCGCTTACTATTTCAAAATGATTTACTTTATTAGCTCTGTTCAGGTACAACACAGCAAACACTTCATGCCGGTAATCTTTTAGTTTGGTTTGCAGGTAACGGGCAATATCACCGCTGCTTTTTATTATTGTTTTATCAAGTGGTGCCGATGACTCCCGCCTTCTTCCCAACTCCAGTGCAGCGGCAATCGTAATGGCTTTCGCTTCGCCAATTCCTTTTATTTTCATCAGCTCTTTTATAGATAGTTTGCCCAGTTCACCCAGGTTGTCTTTACCTAATTTCAATACTTCTTTGGCCAGATCAACCGCTGTTTTTTCTTTGCTTCCATTATGAATCAGGATAGCCAGCAGCTCCGAATTGCTAAGGCTTTCAGACCCATTTAACAGTAATTTTTCTCGTGGCCTATCGTCTTTTGCCCATTGCTTTATTGAGTACTTGTGCTCTTGCATACAACAAGTATAGCTAATATTTTTATACTGTCAATACCACTAAGTGGTAGAAACAGCCAGCCTCCAGCAACTAATTTTTAAAACCAATAACCTGTACGTATGAAATCCAAGACCTTTACCCCTATGGGCTCCCTGCACCCCATTCTTTTTTTTGCAGGCTTATATGCGGTGGCACTGTTATTTTCTATTTTTATTTGTTCTTCTCTTTTTTACAGTTGTAATGCCCGATCTGCCAGCCCCGGCAATGAGAAAACTACAGCGGTTAAAAAACCTGAGGTACAGACTGCGGCGGTGGCTTTTCGATAGAAGAAACCTTCTTTCTCAAAATTGTGACAGCGATTTATAGCTGATTCAGGCTTTTTTTTGCAAATGAGATTTGCGAACCGTTGCTTGTACGTCGAAGCTATTTTGTCCCTTCATTTTTTGTAAATGAGGCAGGCGAAGTAGTATCTTCACCGCACATTTTTAAGCCATGCAAACTGCTAAAATCTTCTCTGGAACCGGCTCACAGCAACTGGCCGAAGCAATCTGCGCAAGATATGGTACCAAATTGGGCAAAGTCAACATCCAAAAATTCAGCGATGGCGAAATAAGCCCCATTTTCCTGGAAAGTGTAAGGGGTGATTATGTCTTTCTGGTGCAAAGCACCTTTTCGCCTGCTGAAAACCTGATGGAATTGCTGCTGATGATTGATGCAGCCAGAAGGGCCTCCGCTTACAAGGTTATTGCTGTTCTTCCTTATTATGGATATGCCCGTCAAGATAGGAAAGACCGCCCAAGGGTAGCTATTGGAAGTAAGTTGGTAGCCAATATGTTAGTAGCAGCCGGAGCTGACAGGGTGATTACAATGGACCTTCATGCCCCCCAGATTCAGGGGTATTTTGATATTCCGGTTGACCATCTCGACAGTCATGCAGTTTTTATCCCTTACATAGAGAATCTGCGGCTTGAAAACCTTACCTTTGCCGCCCCCGATGTAGGAGCAACCAACCGCATCAGGGAAATTGCCAGTTATTTCAATGCCGAAATGGTAATCTGTGATAAGCACCGGAAACGGGCCAATGAGATTGCCAGCATGGTGGTGATAGGAGATGTGACAGAGAGGGATGTGGTGATTATTGATGACATCTGCGATACGGGTGGCACACTGGCAAAAAGTGCAGGTCTTTTAAAAGAAAAAGGGGCAAGAAGTGTAAGGGCTTTGATAACTCACCCGGTTTTAAGTGGTAAGGCATATGAGAATATCGAAAACAGTGTACTGGAAGAGCTGATAGTGTGTGATACGATACCACTGAGGAAGGAAAGCCCAAAGATTAAAGTGCTGAGTGTAGCAGAGCTTTTTGCCGTAGCGATTCGCAATGCGTATGAGAATAAAAGCATCACAAGTCTTTTTATTCATTCGCAGCGAAGAGATAAGTAAGACCCCCTGTCCCCTAAAGGGAGACGTAGGTCAATGAGTCATTATTGACTTCAGAAGTTCTTTAAAGAAAAATTTTGCTCATAATTTAAAAAGCTCTTACCCTTAAACCAATACCCCGGAGGGGTAAAATGTTGGTAGCTCCGGGTGAAACCCGGAGATAAAATGTAAGAATGTATTTCTAACCCCGTAGGGGTTCAACATTGATGAATAGTGGATAGAAAGATGAAGAGTGCGACGCAAGGGACGATGATCAGGGATCTGAAGCTGGTTAAATAAAATCAGCATTAATTAAGTAAACAATTAAACAATAATAAAATGAAATCAATTACAATCGCAGGTAGTCTGAGGACCGGATTCGGGAAAACAGCCACCCGGCAACTCCGCTCTCAGGAACTGGTGCCCGGTGTAATTTATGGCGGCCCACAGGAGATCAGTTTTTCTGCTCCTGCAGCGGCTTTCAAAAATTTTGTGTACACACCGAGTTTCCAGATAGCAGAAGTAGTATTGGATGGTAAAACTTACAGAACCATCCTGAAAGATTTACAGTTTGACAAAATAGATGATAAACTCATCCATATTGACCTGCTGGAACTGGTAGAAGATAAAAAAGTGATCGCTGAAATTCCGTTGAAGTTCGTTGGAACTTCTATAGGAGTAAAAGATGGTGGTAAGCTCGTCGTTAAGATTAAATCACTAAAAATAAAAACATTACCAAAATACCTGAAAGAGCAAATCGAGGTTAGCATTGATGGCCTGGAACTGAATGGTAATATCAGGGTAGAAGATGTGAAAATTGATCATTACGAAATCCTGAACTCTCCCCGTATTCCAATTGCTTCTGTAGTATTGACAAGACAATTGAAACAGGAAGAAGCAACCGTTGTTGCCCCTGCTGCAGGTGCTGCCAAGCCAGGAGCTGCCGCTGCTGCTCCTGCCGTTGCTGCTGCACCTGCCGCTGCTGCCAAAGGAAAAAAATAAGCTGTTTTCTAAGAATATTCAAACCCGTCCCGATAACTATCGGGATGGGTTTTTTAATTAGTAAACCCGATATTTGGCCTGATTAAATACTTGTATGAAATTTCTGATAGTTGGCTTAGGTAATGTTGGTGATGAGTATGCCCACACAAGGCATAATATCGGCTTTGATGTGGTAAATGCATTTGTACAAAAACATGCAGGCAGTTTTCGGGTGGACAGGCTGGCTAATGTGGCCAATGTAAAATGGAAAGGGAAAACCTTTGTTTGTATTTGCCCTGCTACTTTTATGAATTTGAGCGGCAAAGCCGTTAAGTACTGGATGGATAAAGAAAAGGTATCACTGGAAAATATTTTGATTATCCTTGATGATCTTGCGTTACCATTAAGCAAATTACGAATGAGGCCTGCGGGCAGCGATGCCGGTCACAATGGATTAAAAAGCCTGCATGAAGTGTTAGGTACAATTAATTATGCCAGGCTACGGTTTGGTATTGGGAATAATTATCCTAAAGGACATCAGGCAGACTTTGTATTGGGTAAATGGAACAAGGAAGAAGAACCCCTCGTAAAACTCAAGATTGATAAATCAGCAGAAGCCATTGAAACCTTTGCTGTACAGGGCATTACAACTGCCATGAACCAGGTAAATAATCAGGAGTATTCGCTATGAGAAATGAGATTGATTACTTACTTTAGCAGTCCCGCCCTTTTTGCGGGATTCGACTCCGCTATCTTTTTAAAAATCCAATTGACATATTGATTGCCAGAACAGAATATATGGGATGAACAGTCCTTTCGTGTATCCGATGTATTTATTAAAAACATTTCCAGTTTATGAAAATTTTCTGTGTTGGCCGTAATTATGCAGCACATGCTGAAGAGTTAGGTAATGAAGTTCCCGACGAACCGGTAATCTTTATGAAACCTAAAAGTGCCATGCTGCAGCCACATACGCCATTTTATTACCCCGAGTTTACCAATGAATTACATTATGAATGTGAGCTGGTATTGCGTATCAGTAAGAATGGTAAATATATACAAGACAAATTTGCCGGTAAATATTATGATGCAATCACTGCAGGCATAGATTTTACGGCCAGGGATATTCAAAATGAATTAAAAGCAAAAGGCCTGCCCTGGGAAAAAGCAAAAGCATGGGATAACTCTGCGGTGATTGGAAAATGGGTTCCGCTTACCAACATTAAGAATAAAAAAGACATTAATTTTTGTTTGTATAAAAACAAAGAATTGGTGCAGCAGGGAAATTCTTCCAATATGATTCACAGCTTTGATAAGATAGTAGCTTATATTTCAAACTTTTTTTCTGTTAATATCGGTGATGTTATTTTTACCGGTACACCGGCTGGTGTGGGAGAGGCGGTGGTAGGGGATGAACTGGAGGCTTTTATTGAAGACGACAGCATGTTTACACTGGAAGTAAAATAAATAATTTTACCTGGCGACAAGCATATTATTCTCAACAGGCAATGCCAACTGCATAATTGAAAGCCATTTTGTTTAATCAAAATGGCTTTCTTCTTTATAAATAGTACGAAGTGCCATGAATCATTGACCTAAGTTCTTTGCCAGATGGCGGAGACAGGGGCTTTCCCTTAAATTTGCTTCTTACTTTGTTTGCATGATTGATACCAATATATTACTCCGGGCCTATCGCATAATGAGTCAGGTAAAAAGTATGGCCGAAACTTATGAAGCGAACCGTTCAGTTTGTAAGTATGTTCATTCTACTTCAAGAGGCCATGAAGCCATTCAAATAGCCACCGCTTTTCAATTGCAACCGCAGGATTTTGTTAGCCCTTATTACCGGGATGAAAGTATGTTGCAGGCAATGGGGTTTACACCTTACCAGCAAATGCTGCAACTACTGGCAAAAGGCAGCGATATTTTTACTGGTGGCCGGGAATATTATTCCCACCCCAATTATAAGGGTGATGATATGCCAACCATTATTCACCAGAGTAGTGCTACTGGTATGCAGGCCATACCAACAACTGGTATTGCACAGGGAATACGATATTGGGAAAAAGCAAACCCGGATAAATTAAAGAAAGGTGAGAATGGAGAATCGCCTATTGTTATTTGTTCGATGGGTGATGCAAGTGTAACAGAAGGCGAAGTGAGTGAGGCTATGCAGTTTGCTGTATTAAAGCAATTACCAATTATATATTTAGTGCAGGATAATAATTGGGGTATTAGTGTATCAGCAGGTGAGGCAAGATCAATGAATGCTTATGAATATGTAGCGGGGTTTAAAGGGATGAACCGGGTACAGGTAGATGGAAGTGATTTTGAAGCATCGTATAAAGTAATGAAAGAAGTGTGTGACTTTGTGCGGCAGGAAGGAAGACCTTGTCTCGTACATGCAGAAACGCCATTGCTCGGTCACCATACGAGTGGTGTACGCAGCGATTTTTATCGTACACAGGTAGACTGGGATAAACATGAAAAGAATGACCCGGTTCCACAATTAAGAAAAAGATTACTTGAAAGGGGTGTACCGGAAGCAGAGTTATTACAAATAGAAAAAGAATCGGCAGGAAAAATAGCTGTGGATTTTGCAAATGCTATTGCCGCTGCAGAACCTGACCCCGCCACGGTAGAGCAACATGTTTTTGTTGCTACACCTGTAACAGAAGAAAAGGGAGAACGAAGCCCGGTAAATGCTGAGAAGGTTTTGATGGTGGATGCAGCGTTATATGCCATTAGAGAATTAATGGAAGATAACCCTGAAATGATTTTGTATGGCCAGGATGTAGGCAGACGTTTAGGTGGTGTGTTTCGGGAAGCGGCTACATTAGCTGAACAATTTGGCGAACACCGGGTGTTTAATACAGCAATACAGGAAGCCTATATCGTTGGCTCTACTGTGGGGCTGAATGCAGTTGGAATAAAACCTGTAGTAGAAGTGCAATTTGCCGATTACCTGTATCCGGGTTTCAATCAATTGGTGACAGAAATATCGAAGAGTTGTTACCTCACCTGCGGAAAGTTTCCTGTTTCGATGGTATTGCGGATACCTATAGGTGCTTATGGTGGTGGTGGTCCTTATCATAGCGGCAGTGTAGAAACCACCCTATTATCCATTAAAGGCATTAAGGTAGTGTACCCATCTAATGCGGCTGATATGAAAGGACTGATCAAAGCTGCTTACTATGATGGCAACCCGGTTGTAATATTGGAGCACAAAGGGCTTTACTGGAGCAAAGTACCGGGTACTGACCAAGCAAAAACTATTGAACCTGCAAGAGATTATATTCTTCCTTTGGGGAAGGCCAATATTATTGTAATGGCTTCTGCCAATGCTATTGATAATGGTGAAAGCTGCGTGGTGATTACTTATGGCATGGGTGTGTATTGGGCAAAGGCGGCGGCAAAGAGTTTTAATCAGCAGGTTGAAATAATTGATTTAAGAACATTGTATCCATTGGATGAAGAACTGCTTTTTGAAAGAGTAAATTTGCATGGCAAGTGTTTAGTACTTACCGAAGAGCAACAAAACAATTCTTTTGCAGAGGCATTAGCCGGCAGGATTTCAAAAAATTGTTTTACATCTCTTGATGCACCTGTTGAGGTGTTGGGAGCATTAAACCTGCCGGCAGTTCCTATGAACATGGGATTGGAAAAAGCTATGTTGCCTGGCGCTGAGAAGACCGTTGTCATTTTAAAGCAACTGCTGGGTTCCTGACCTCTGGCAGTGCTGCCTTTTGGTTATACTTAATATAACAGATTTGTATGTAACAAACTTGTATGTAACAACTTTGTTACATATTTTTGTAAACAAACGCAACTGTATGAAAAAACCTTTTAATTATGGCAGGCTAATCAAAGAAGATTATTTTACCAACAGGGTTAAAGAAAGCCAGTGGCTGGAAAAGCAAATTCATGCAGGTATTAACTGTATGCTTATTTCACCAAGGCGTTGGGGAAAGTCATCATTGGTTTTGCATACTGCCCGCCGGATGCAGGCAAAGAATAAAAAGCTGGTTTTTTGCTTTATTGATTTATATAATGTGCGGAGTGAGCAGGAATTTTTGCAACTATATTCATCCACGATAATAAAGGCAGTTTCCAGTTCTTTTGAAGATGCGGTAAGAAATGTAAGAAATTTTTTCAAACAGTTACTTCCTGCTGTGAACATAAGCCCGGACCCGGCAACAGAACTGGAATTGAGTTTTAACTGGAAGGAGCTGAAAAAGAATATTTCAGAAGTGCTCAACCTGCCCGAAAAGGTTGCCAGGCAAAAGGGTATTGAAATAGTAGTTTGTGTGGATGAATTTCAGAATATCAGTTTTATGGATGATGGGCTTGCATTTCAGAAAAAATTAAGGTCACACTGGCAAACACATCAGCAAATAACGTATGTGTTGTACGGCAGCCGCAGGCACCTCATGATGGATTTTTTCACCAAATCCAGTATGCCCTTTTATAAGTTTGGCGAGATTTTGTTTTTAGAAAAAATTACCGGAGAGCATTGGGTGCCATATATTCAAGAACGGTTTAAAGCAACCGGAAAGGTTATTGATGAAAATCTTGCGGCCATTATTGCACTACAGATGGATAACCATCCTTATTTTGTACAGCAATTGGCACAGGCTGTATGGCAGCAGACATCTAAAAAGGCAACGGCGAATGATTTAGATGAGGCTATAGAAGAACTGCTTGACCAGTACACCATTTTATACCAGAAAGAAACTGATATGCTGACTAACTACCAGCTTAATTTTTTAAAAGCCCTTTGCGATAAAGTAGTTTCATTTAACAGCGCTGCAGTATTACAGGAGTATAACCTTGGTACTTCTGCCAATATTTCCAGGGTGAAGACAGCATTGCAAAACCATGAAATAATTGATATACTGGGAAAAAAAGTTTCTTTCAATGACCCGCTGTTTGAAGTGTGGTTGAAAAAACGCTACTTCAGATAAAACAGGCAGGGCACAGAGCTTGTTCGCAGCGTCAGGGCTTTCTGCTGTGCTGGTAATCCGTGTTGGGTCAGCCAGGAACTGAAGCCGATTGAAAAGCTGAAGTTGAAGTTATGTATCGTCCTAGAATTTGTTTACTGTTTTTTTAATAATCCTGCTATAGGTTTATTGTTGCATTAATAGTCCTGAAATAGGTTTATTAAGTGGAATAAAAATACAGCAGATGAAAGTTAAATAATAAAGTGGTTGATGCCAAATAATGCTTCATATAGCTTGTTTGTTTTATTTACCCATAGCTTCTGCTGTTTGTGGTTTTGGTTTGCCTTTGTAATAATTCTTCCAGCTTTTAGTAGTGGTTAACTTGTTTTTATGTACCCGTTCCGGGGTAAGCATATTGCAGCTAAGATGGGGCCTTTCCGTGTTATAGAGATTAACAGCAAGGTTTAACCGGTACTGCAAATCGACTATTGTTTTGTAAGTATAATGTTCTAGGTATATATTGCTCTTGCCTTTTTCAAAATGTCGTCAAAGCGGTCTATATCTGTAAGCAGTTTGGGCAAATCTGTGTCCAGCCATGTAAGAAACGTTACCATTTCTTTGTATTGATTTTCTATGTCTTGCAGATTACCAAAGATTGGTTCGTAATGATAAATTCTATTGCAGGCGATTGTTTCAACGTCAAGCCCTGCAGCAATACTTTTGTTGTGCGTTCGTGCTACTACGCTGTCGTCCAATCTTCCAATTTAATTCCGCTGATACGTTTAAAATGATTTGTGTTATTGGTAACCATTGTCAACTTATGGGTTACAGAAGTCACGCCAATTAAAAGGTCAAAATCATCAACCGGTGTCCCTGCTTTTTGCAGTCGTGCCTTTTCTTTTGCATACAAGTCTAAGGAATGAAAAATAGGAAGTATTTGTACGCCTGTCAAAAAATTATCCAAGGCTTTTTTATTCTTTTCGGGCTTCTCACTTTTCTCAACACCAAATTTAAGTTCGGCTAACGTCATTTCGGAAATATAACAGTTGTCCGATGTCGCGTTGTCAAACTTTGCTTCGAGGTCGAATTTGCCCTTCATGTAAAAGATAGCAATGTTAGTGTCAATGAGATATTTTTTCAAAACGATTCGATTTGTCTTGTAGAAACTCTGCTGTTACGGATTTCTTCGATAATTACTTCGGCAGACTTTTTTGAGTCAAATGCACCAAAGGCTTTTTTGAATGATGATTTTTTGTTAGTCAGGTCGGATTTTACCGAAGCTGTTAGCTTTGATATAAGGTCGAGTTTGTTATTTGTACTTAAATTATCTAAAAGTCCAACATAACCGTCAACAATTGTGGTATTTATTTCTGCTGTTCTCATGGGTCAAATTTAATGAAAAGAACTGAATATTTGATTTTTCTGTCAAAGTGCAATCGGTCAAAAAGCATTCTGACTAACGTTTTATAGTCTTGCTATTAATCAGGCTGTTACAAATCCAAGGTCTTCAGGTTTGATTTCTAATTTAGCGATATTTTTCTTGATTTTCTGTATCACATTCATTTTTCTTTTTTGGTCAAGGAACAGGTATTCACTGGGTGCTTTGTATTCCATTCTTTTCGACACCATATTCCATATTATTA
>Ga0163150_10002883_pt1 | contig 25351 bp, 22 predicted proteins | sample OliLakLV19P2IB_FD_148628 | JGI IMG/M metagenome (GOLD analysis project Ga0163150, IMG submission 148628) | Freshwater microbial mat bacterial communities from Lake Vanda, McMurdo Dry Valleys, Antarctica - Oligotrophic Lake LV.19.P2.IB | ecosystem: Environmental > Aquatic > Freshwater > Lake >...
ATCCTGCCTCTTCCAGTTTGCGCGCATGCACGCTAAGGTTCCCGTCGGTGGTGCGAAGAATCCGTTTTAGTTCGTTAAACGACAAGGTTTCGTTCACTGCGAGGGCGCTCACGATCGCCAGGCGCAGCCGCTCGTGTATTACGCGATCAAATGCCGTAGTCTCGACCGGGTCCGCTTTGCGCGCAGACGGAACGCGTGGTTCGCCCCGTTTTGCTGTATTTGTTTTACCCGCCATACTTCCTCGCAATGATATATCCAAAGACAAGTTGCATGCCGCCGAATCCCGCTGCCATAAACCAGTCACCCCACGCTTGGGGCGCCAATAGCGCCGCGATACCGAGGGCGGTGATGCACGCGCCCATCACGGGCACGATGCGCACGGAATAAGCACCCGCGGTAACGACGCCGGCCCCGTAGAGGAGTAGCCACGCGCCGGGCATCAGGCCAAAATTTCCGTCCCGGTAAAAGACGAGTGTGAACACCACGCCGGCGCCGAGTGTGGGGATCAAGCCCAGCCAGAACCGCCGGCCCGGGCTGTCAAAAACCGATTCATTGGCTAGGCGGGCCTTTGTGAGCATGGCTGCAAACCCGCAAGCGACCGCGGCTGATGCAGTGGCTATCCACGTCAGCAACCACCCGTCGGCATGGGGGGCCATGCGCGCAGCGCCAGCGCCAATGAGCGCGACGACGCCCATACTCACGGTGCCCCAGCCCGGCACGGCAGTAAACGAAGTTGATCGCTCCATGGTTTCGCGGATGAACTTGAGATTGTCCATTGCGAGGACATGCAGATTGACTGGGTCGTCATCCGGTTGTGGTGCGGGCTTTGGCGACGGGTTCATGGGGGCAAGTATACCGCGGGCCGGGTGGTCTGTCAAGTGCTTTGCGTTGCAAAGGCAACGCGGCGCGCGTGCGGAGGGGCGGTCAATGCTCTACAGTAGCCTGGAGACACCGTTGCCGCGTGGTGCTCCAAACAGGTGCAGTTGCGGCGTCAAGGGAAACACCAATGACCGTTTTGATTACCGCGATGGCAATTGCCATGACCGTATCCGCGTTGTGTTCGCTGCTCGAGGCAACCTTGCTTAGTCTCACCCCGACCCAGGTAGCGCAAATGGCGGAAACGCATCCAGGGGCGGTCTCCACTTGGCAAAAACTGAAGGGCGACATTTCCAGGCCGATAGCAGTCATTCTCGTGTTTAACACGTTGTCGCACACTGTCGGCGCAACAGTTGCGGGCGCGCAATTCGAGAGTCTATATGGAAAAGAATGGTTGGCGGTGTATTCGCTGGTGTTTGCCGTTCTCATTCTGCAGTTCACCGAAATCTTACCAAAGACGCTGGGCGTGCGGTATAACACCGCCATCGCGCCGGTCACCGGATGGATGTTGTACGCGGTTGTGCGCGCGACGTCTCCGCTGATTGCATTGATCAATCTGATGAACCGGCCTTTTGAAGGACGGGGCCGCAAGGAGAATCATCGTGAAACGGTCGAGGAGATCGCGTCGCTTGCGGGGCTGGCGCGTCTGTCGAAGCTGATTGGCCCGCACGAGGAGCGGATTATCAAGAATGCCACAAAGATGGCATTTACCGAGGTAGGCGATGTAATGCTGCCGGTCGATCAGATTACGTTTTTAACCACGTCTCAAACGATGACTGACGCCGTAATGACGGCGCATTGGGATCCGCACACGAGATTCCCTATTTGCGAAGACGGGGACCATGATCGGGTGTTGGGTTACATCAATTTCAAGGAAATGGTGTATCGCGCGCGAACGAACCCCGCGGATCCGAGTCTGCGCGGCATCATCCGTCCAGTTCATTTTGTGGCGAAAGACGAATCGGCGGCGGAGTTGTTGCGGATGTTTGTCGAGCAACACGTACACGTGGCGCTGGTACGCGATGAAAAGGGAAAAACCCTCGGACTTATTACCATGGAAGACTTGGTTGAAGAATTGGTCGGAGAATTGGAAGACGAGTTTGACCGGTTGCCGCGGATGTGCCACGCGCTCAGCGGGGGCACGTGGATGGTTGGCGGCGGGTTTCCAGCCTCGAAACTTGACGACGTGCTCGGGGTTCCGCTTGAAAACGTGCGGGGCAGCACGTCCGCGTGGCTCATTGAGCGCATGGGCCGGTTGCCAAAAGTAAACGAGATATACCGCGAAGCGGGGTGCGAGATATTGATTCGGCGCACGCGGCGTGGCAAAATTTTTGAAGTCGCGGTATCGAAAGCGCGCGTGGGCGTTGTTGAGCCCGGCGGCGTGACACGGGACTGACTGGGCGACGGATTTCAGGGGTTAATCGTCCAATTTACATGAAACAAGACACCAGTATGCTGCTTGTGTTGCCCGTGTGCTACCGGAAGGTGGGCAATCATTTGCTGTTGGAGGCCCAGGCGTGCAATGGCATTGAGCGTTGGGCCGACAACTTTTCCTCGTTGGTGGTCGCTTGTCCGGTGGTACCCGAGGACCGTGTTGAAGCGGACAGCTCGGCCGTCTGGAAAGACACTCGGGAGATCGCGTGCCGTGATCGCGTCGAATTTGTGCCACTACCCTGGGCGTTTGGCGTGGGCACGTGCCTTCGCACGTATCGAGCGACGCGCGGGCTGCTTGCCGGTCTCATTGCGCGCAGCCGCTATCTTCAATTCGGATTGTGGGGGCTTGTGGGAGATTGGGCGTCCGTGGGCGCGCTCGAAGCAATCAAGCAGAGGCGCGAATATTCTTTGCACGTTGACATTGTGAATCATGTCGCGGTGAAACGCGCGGCGCGCGCGCATGGACTTAAACGGCGCCTGCGCGCCGGCATTGAAGCGCCGTTAATGAAACAGTTGCACGCGCACCTCGCCCGGCATTGCGCGTTGGGACTGTGGCACGGCTACGATTGTTATCAGGTCTATTGCGCGTGGTGCAAGAACAACCACAACGTACACGACGTCCACACGAAGCCGGAAGACTGCATTTCGCCGGAAGCCCTGGAAGCAAAGGCGCGTGACGCGGAGTCGGCATCCGAGGTGCGCGTCTGTTATGCGGGTCGCGCAACGGCGGTCAAAGGGCCTCTCGACTGGGTGCGAGCGGTGGCGCATGCGAGAACAATGGGCGCCAACTTGCGGGCAACGTGGATTGGCGACGGTCCGATGCTGGAAGACATGCGGCAGCTCGCGGGAAGGCTGGCGTTGGGAGAGTATTTTGATGCTCCAGGATTCGTCAGCGATCGCGCAGTAGTGTTGGACGTGCTGCGGGGGAGTCATATCATGCCATTCGCGCACCTGACACCCGAATCACCCCGGTGCCTGCTCGAGGCGCTGCTTTCGGGGACACCGATCGTGGGTTATGACAACGCGTATGCGAAAGATTTGGTGGATGGACATGGTGGTGGGCGGTTTGTACCACTGGAAAATTGGAAGGCGCTGGGTGAAGAACTCGCGAAGCTTGTGGCGGACCGGGCCGCATTGGCTGCGTTGATTCGGGCCGCGGGGAAAAATGGCGCGCGATTCAATGACGTGCAGGTGTTCGGGGAACGGAGCAACCTTGTCAAGAAGTATTTACCGTGAAAATTGAGCGGCGACTCGATACCTACGTACATGGGCACGAGATCGCTTCGCGGTAGCGGGGCCGTGCTGCTATTGCCGGGGGACACTGTTTTTTGAGCAAGCTTTGGAATGACATTGTGCGGCAACCGCAGGAATTACAGGCCTGTCTTGAGTACACCATGGGCAGCGGTGGGAAGGCGCGACTCGACGCCGCGGCGTCGCTGGTAAATCAGTCGCGCCATGTATACATCACGGGGATTGGTGCGAGTTGGCACGCGTCGATTGGCGTGCAGCATCTGTTCCAGATGCACGGAATCCCCGCGCACGCAGTCGATACGGCCGAACTCGAGATCATGTGGCCAATCGCGGCGGACGCGACAGTAATCGTTTTGTCGCGCAGCGGGCGCAGCATTGAAATTATTCGTGTGCTTGAGAAGGCGAAGCATGCGAACGCCCGGATCGTCGCTATCACGAACGCAGGGGATAGTCCTCTAGCACGGGGCGCTGACGTCGCATTGTTGTGCAACGTGCAATTCGATAATGCTGCGTCCATCGCGACATACACCGCGCCCGGGCTTGTCGGAGGATTGCTCGCGGCGCGGTGCGCAGCTGTGATGGATGAAGCCCTCGTGGCATCGCTGTCAACAGCTTTTGCGCAGACCGGCGTCCGCATTCATTCGTGGCGCGATGTTATCGAAAGATCGGATTGGTTGAACATCAATGCGCCGACGTTTTTCCTTGCGCGTGGGGGCAGCATGGCCAGCAGTTACGAAGGGCGGCTGCTGTGGATCGAAGTGGCGCGCGCGGCATCATCCGCGATGGGCACCGGGGCTTTCCGGCACGGTCCGCAGGAAATACTGGCGGCGGGCCGGGCGCGCATTGCGATATGGATCGATGCAGAGCGGTCGCGTGAACAGGACATGCAACTGGTACGCGACCTTCGTAAATACGATTGCCCGATTTTTTTGATTGGCCAGAAAATTTCCGGGAATTCAACGGACCTATGCATAGACCTTCCGCAGATTCCCGCGGATTGGCAATTCCTGATCGACATCGTTCCGTTACAAATCGCCGTGGAGATTCATGGTATGTGGCGAGGTTTCGATCCCGATAGTTTCGAGATATGTTCTCACGTCGTAGAGTCGGAGGGGGGACTTTAGCGTTGTTTGCAACCATGTCACCACCCATTTGGCGATAGGCTGGCCGGGGTGTATTATCAGCGTTTGCGCAAGCGGGAGCACCAAGGGCTGGCTCCCATCCAACCATTACGTAGAGAGGGAAGCACCATGAAGCAATCGCGCTCGCGGCGTGGTCTCAGTCGCAGGCAATTTTTGAAACAGGGAGGCGCTACAGCGCTTGGCGTTGTCGCACTGCCGAACATAGTTCCGTCGTCTGTACTTGGTCTGGACGGCTCTGTGCCGCCCAGCGAACGGATCGTCGTGGCGTCCATTGGTGTTGGCGGTCAGGGGACTGCGAACCTGCGGGCATTTCTCGGCCAACGTGACGCGCAGGTCGCGGGCGTGTGCGACGTGGATTACCAGCGCGCATGCAACGCGCGTGATCTCGTGCATGAGACCTACGGTCAATTCATGCAGAGTGGCGAGTATAAGGGCTGCGAGGTATACACAGATTTTCGCGCGGTGCTCGAACGCGAAGACGTGGACGCCGTAGTGATATGTTCGCCGGACCATTGGCACGCGGTCATATCGGTAATGGCCGCGAAGGCGGGCAAGGACATGTACACGGAGAAACCGCTCGCGAACGGCATCGCGGATGGCCGGCGCGTGGTTGACGCAGTGAAGCAGTATGGCCGCGTGTTCCAAACGGGGAGCCACGAGCGATCGCGAACAAATGCGCGGTATGCCGCGGAGCTGGTAAGAAACGGACGTATCGGTAAGTTGCACACGATTCATGTCAACCTTCCGGTTGATAATCATGAACCGATTGCCCCACAGCCGGTGATGCCCGTGCCAGAGGGGTTTGACTACGACATGTGGCTCGGTCCGGCGCCCTGGGCGCCGTACACGGAAAAGCGTTGTCATTTCTGGTTTCGCTATATCATGGATTATTCCGGCGGTGAGGTGACGGACCGTGGCGCGCATATCATTGATCTTGCGCGCATGGGGCATGGCACGGACCTCACCGGGCCGGTGGACGTCGAAGGTAAAGGTGATTTCCCGAGGGAGGGCCTGTTTAACACCGCGATGGACTATTCGTTTTCTTTCACGTTCCGCGACGGCGTGCGGTATATCTGCAAGCAGCAGGGCCCGCGCGGCGTGAAGTTCGAGGGGGACAAAGGCTGGGTGTTTATTCACGTTCACGGCGGGCACCTCGAAGCCGAGCCGTCGTCGTTGTTGAAAGAAATTATCGGTCCGGACGAAATTCATTTGGGCCGAAGCCCGGGGCATCATCGCGATTTCCTTAACAACGTGGTATCGCGTGGGGAGTGTTTTGCGGCGCCGGAGATTGGCCACCGCACGGCGACCATGTGCCATCTTGCGAATATTGCGATGCGGCTGGAGCGTCCATTGAAGTGGGACCCCGACAAGGAAGTATTCACCAACGACGACGAGGCCAACCGCTTGTTGGAAGTCCCGACGCGGTCGCCCTGGCGGCTTGTGTAAGGGCGGGAGGATGAAAACCATGCAAGGAACGAAATCAATGCGAAATGTTGTACGAGCAATGCTCGTCTCTTTGGTCTGTGTGTGCGCGATGGCGCAACCATCGCCCAGTCTCGACGAGGCGCTGCAAAAAATTGCCGCGTACAAGTTCGGCGAGAGCCGTGAACCGTTGACAATAGTGAATGATCTTGTGCGCAAAGCGGACAATGCAGGCGGCGCGGAACGAAAAGACGCGGAAACGAAACTGCTCGCGTTGCTCAAATCGAATCCGTCACCGGATTGTGTGGATTTTTTGTGCCGGCAACTGATGATTATCGGGACAGAAGCATCCGTTCCGGTGCTGGCTCCGATGTTGACGAAAGACGAGCAAAGCGCGGACTGGGCGCGTTACACGCTCGAGAATATTGAAGGCAACGCAGTCGATGAAGTGTTGATCGATGCGCTGACGAAGACAGACGGGCGCGCGCGCGTGGGCATCATCAACTCTCTGGGGAATCGCAGGAGCGCGGATGCCCTGGGCGCGCTTGCCGCGTTGACGGGCGATACCGATGAGACTGTCGCCTCGGCGGCGATTGCATCGCTTGGCCTTATCGGAGGTGACGAAGCGGCCGCGGCGGTCGCGAAAGCGCGTAGCGGACCACTAAAGACGGTGGCGGACGATGCGTATATCGCGTGCGCGAATGCATACCTAGCCAGCGGGGACAAGGGCAAGGCCACGGCGATTTACGAAGAACTTGCGAATGCCAAGGAATCGGCGCGTATTCAGGCGGCAGCGATGGTAGGGTTGGCAAAAGCCGAACCAACCAAATCCCAGGGCGAACTCGTAGCATTGTTGAAGAGCGATGACGAATATTTGCGCGCGGTGGCAGTCGGGTTGTTGCGCGAGAATCCGCGGGCGGCCGGACCCGTCGCAGAAATTGTGGGTAGTCTGAATCCCGAAGCGCAGGTGATTGCCATCGGGGTATTGCAGAAGCATGAAGACAAATCAACGTTGAATGCGGTCGCTCAACTGGCGTCGAGTGCCGATCCGGCGGTCCAGGCAGCGGCGGTGCGCGCGCTGGGTGTGCTTGGCGATGCGGGCACGGTCCCGATGCTGCTGACCGCCGCAATAAGCGGAAGTGATGAGGTGAAGCGCGCCGCCAGTGCTAGTCTCGACACGTTGCGCGGAACAGATGTAGACCCGATGCTGCTCGGCGCGATGGCGGGGGCCGACGCGACAACGCGCGGCGAATTGATCCGAAGCCTGGCCGTTCGCGGCGCGACGTCTTCGATCCCGATGTTGCTAAAGGCGACTGAAGATTCCGACGAATCCATTCAGGTAAAGGCATTCGATGCGCTGGGTGCGTTAGGCGGGCCGGGTGAATTGCCGGCGTTGATTGATTTGCTCGCGAAGAAAGCTGGGAGCGGTGTTCAGTCGCAAGCGGAGGCGGCGGTGGTCGCGGTGTCGCAGAAAGTTCCGCAAGCCGATGCCCGGGCACAGGCAATATTGGGGGCATTGAGCGCGGCGAAAGACGAAAAGGTGCGCGCGTCTCTGACCAATGTGCTGGGGCGGTTGGGTGACTCGACAGGCCTCGCCACCTTGCGTGAATTGGCGGCGCAAACGGCGGAGACGGAGGTCCAAAATGCCGCCGTGCGCGCGCTTGCCGAATGGGAAACGGCCGCGACGCTTGAGGACCTGCGGGCCATGGCCGCGAAATCGGCGAACGAAACGCACCGGGCACAGGCGTTCAACGGCATGATCCGCGTCGCGCGCATGAATGAAAACGGACCGGACGTGGATACGAAATTGAAAGTATTCGAGGAAGCGTTGGGGTTGGCGAAAACCCCGGACGAAAAACGTCTTGTGCTGGCCGGATTGGGCCAACTGGCGGATGCGCGCGCGCTCGAACTGGCAAAGAAACTCGAGAACGACGAATCGGTAAAAGAAGAGGCAACGGCCAAGTAAGGCCCTCGCCGTCCGGCGATGTAGTGAAATCTGAGGGCCGCTTCGACAAACGAAGTGGCCCTCCGCGATTTACAGCGCGGGTGGCCGCAAGTTTCCATTTTGGAGTAAAATGGCAGCGGCGCATTCATAAAGAGGAGATGAGCCATGAAACGTTTAATCAGCATTTTTTCAATGGTATGTGTGTTTTCGGCGGCATTTTCATTGAGCGCGGCGGCGATTCCACCGGGAGCGGATACCGCGAAGGCTGCCATCGCCGCGTCGCCGCGTCATAGCGAGTACGTCGAAGTGGCGTTGCCGGGCTCTGAAACAAAAATCCGAAGCTGGGTCAGCTTTCCCGAGAGCAAAGACAAGGCTCCCGTGATTATCGTCATTCACGAAATATTCGGATTGACCGAATGGATCGAATCCGTCGCCGATGCGCTTGCCGCGGAAGGTTTCATTGCCATTGCGCCAGACCTCATCTCCGGCGTCGAAGGAGCAAAGGAAAATGCGCGGGCGGCAATCGGCACCTTGACCGACGAGGAAGTTGTCAAGCGGCTCAATGCCGTGCGTGACTACGGTCTTGCGCTGCCGGCGGCCAACGGCAAGTTGGGCACGATCGGGTTTTGCTGGGGCGGCAAGTCGAGCTTTCTCTACGCTGTGGAGCAACCGAAGTTGGACGCCGCGGTCGTGTATTACGGCACAGCGCCGGCGCCGGAAACATTGTCGGCCATTGTCGCGCCCGTCCAGGCGCATTACGGGCAGAACGACGAACGTGTGAACGCGACTATTGCCCCAACAGAAGCGAAAATGAAGGAACTCGAAAAGACCTTCGAACATTCAATTTATGAGGGCGCAGGTCATGGATTTCTGCGTCAACAAAGTGGTCAGGACGGCGCGAACAAAAAGGCCAGCGAGCAGGCGTGGGCAAAGACGGTGGAATTTTTGAAAGCGCGGACCGCTGTGAAGTGATGCCAGAACCCGAGGGAAGTGAAGACGAACCTATCCCGGTTCGTGACTTGATGGATCGCCCGATTATGTAGATACATCGGTTTTTGGAGGTTGCTTCGACATAGAGTTTGCCAGTGCCAGCACGGAATTTTTTGAGCAGATACGATCTGGCGAGTTTCACTTGGTGATTTCCGCGCTCGTGCGAGAAGAACTTCTAGCTGGACCGAAATACCTGCTCGACTATTTTGAAAGTTTCGGCGATAGCGCGGAATTGGTTTCGACAGTCGAAGAAATGCTCGACCTGAGAAATGCATATCTTGTGGCCGGCGCTGTCTCACAAAAATGGTCGGCGGACGCCTTGCATGTAGCGATTGCGACCATGTCTGGCTGCGCCGCATTGGTTAGCTGGAATTTTAAGCACTTGGTGAATTTTCGCAGAATTTCAATGTACAATGCAGTCAACGTATCGCGAGGATACGGGCCTGTGGCGATTCATACGCCCGAGGAGATGATTTATGGCGTTAAAGACTAAACAGTTCAAGTGCATGGATGTAAAACGTGCAGGTGCATTGTCCGTGTACAACGCGACTAAGAATATGTCTCTGACGGATGAACTACGATATTGGGCAGAACGCGAAGAGGCTGCAAGAGTTGCTCGTGCCAAGGCTGGATCTACTATTCGTGATCATCGAACGAAATAGCAGTCGAGCGCGACACATTGATATGAGCAGTAACTTTTCTAGAGGCTCTCCGGCTCGGCGTTTTAGGCAGTACTTTGGATGCTTGGGCGCGTTAATATTGGTCTGTATTCATGGCTTGGCACAGGAATACGATTTTTTCGAGCAGCGCGTCCGTCCGATATTGATCGACAACTGCTACGAATGCCACAGCGCCGAAAGCAAGACGGTCAAAGGCGGTTTGTTGCTCGATACGCGCGAGGGCATGCGCAAGGGTGGCGCCTCTGGCAAGGCCGCGGTCGTGCCCGGCGCGCCGGAGCAATCGCTTGTGCTCGAAGCAATCCGCTATCAGAACCCCGATTTGAAGATGCCGCCCAAACATCAACTTGATCAGGCGGCTGTAGATGCGATCAGCGCGTGGATTGTGTCTGGCGCGCCGGACCCGCGCGAGTTTTCGGCCAATGCCGTGAAGCAATCACAGAAAAAACTTTGGGCGCTGGAACCCGTTTCCGATCCCGCGCCGCCTGTTGTCGCGCGCGCGGATTGGCCTCAGACGCCTATTGATGCGTTCATACTCTCGAAACTGGAAGTGCAAAGTCTCGCTCCTGCGCCGCCTGCCAGCAAGCATTCACTCATTCGGCGGGCGACAATCGATCTTACCGGATTGCCGCCCACCGCTGACGAAGTGGACGCGTTTATTTCCGATGAATCCCCGGAAGCTTTTGCAGCCGTGATTGATCGCTTACTCGCGTCTCCGGCGTACGGCGAGCGCTGGGCGCGTCATTGGCTTGATGTCGCGCGCTACGCGGATACGAAAGGGTACGTATACGGCGACCGTGAAGAAGCGCGGTTCATTCATTCGTATGTATACCGCGACTGGGTGATCGGCGCGCTAAACGCGGATATACCGTATGACCAATTTCTCTTGCTTCAAATTGCGGGCGATCAGATTGTGACTGAGGCGAATAAAGAGAATCTTGCGGCGATGGGATTCCTGACACTCGGCCGGCGATTTCTCGGCGTGACCCATGACATCATTGACGATCGCATTGACACCCTCATGCGCGGAACGCAGGCATTGACTGTTGCGTGCGCCCGTTGCCACGATCACAAATTCGATCCGATTCCAACGGAAGACTACTACTCGCTGTACGGTGTGTTCGCCGGTTCAAGCGAGCGCGCGGTGCAACTTGCCGGCAATCCGGAACCGACGGAAGCGTTCAAGGCCTATACCGGGCTACACGATGCACGTGTTGAGGAATTTCAAAAACAGTTCGAGCAAAAGGCTTCCGCGCTTTCGACGCGATTGCGGGCGCAAATCAAAGAATATCTCATTGCCGTGCTCGAGGCGGACTCGCTGCCGACGGAAGAGTTTTACGAAATCCGCCAGGCCGACGAGATGAACCCAACGATTGTGCGGAAGTGGCAGGCGTACTTGCTTAAGCGCACGCCGGAAGACCCGATTTTTGGCCCGTGGAAATCGTTTGCGCAGATGCCGCCGGAATCATTCGGGGAGAGCGCGAAGACGTATGTTGATGCATCGTTTCCGAAAGTGGAACCTGTACCTGTAAAGGACACGTCAGAGGCTGTTCCGGCCGCGCCCCTTTTCAATACACGGGTAGCCGGATTGTTTCGCGAGAAACCGCCCACGAGCATGAAAGATGTCGCCGAGCGGTACGGTGAATTGTTCCAGAGCGTGCGCGAATCGTGGCGAGATACGCTGGAGCAGGCCGCGATCAAAGGCGAACCGCAACCCGCGAGGTTGCCCGATGCCGATGAAGAAGCGTTGCGGCAGGTCCTTTATGCGGCGGACTCCCCGGTGACTGTGCCGTCGGGCGCGATTGTGGATCAGGAATGGTACTTCGACGAGCCCGCGCGCGTGGAATTGGGCCGCTTGCAACGATTGGTTGACGCATCGATCATCGAACAGCCCGGATCGCCGCCGCATGCGGTGATTCTCGAAGACCGCGCCGAGCAGCGCAACGCGCGGGTATTCAAGCGCGGGAACCCGGCGACTCGCGGTGATGAAGCCCCGCGCCGGTATCTCATGGCATTGTCCGGACCGGATCGCAAGCCGTTCGAGCACGGTAGCGGACGTCTGGAACTTGCCCGCGCGATTGCCAGCGCAGAAAACCCGCTCACGGCGCGGGTGATGGTGAACAGGATATGGCAGCATCATTTTGGGCAGGGGCTTGTGGCGACGCCGAGTGATTTCGGGTCACGAAGCGAATTGCCCAGCCATCCGGAACTGCTGGATTGGCTTGCTACGAAATTCGTGCGTGATGGTTGGTCGATGAAGAAGCTGCATCGGGTCATCATGTTGTCCAATGTGTATCAGCAATCGAGCGAATCGGCGGGTGATATTGCCGCGGCGGAATCCGTTGATCCGGAGAACCGGTTGTTGTGGAGGTTTAACCGGCAACGGCTGGACTTCGAGTCGATGCGCGACGCGATTCTTGCAGTGTCCGGCAACCTTGATGCAACCATGGGCGGGCGCGGGACTGATATTGTCAAGCCGCCGTATTCCGCGCGCAGGACAATCTATGGGTATGTCGATCGTCAGTTTCTGCCGGCAGTTTTTCGTGTGTTCGATTTTCCAAACCCTGACATGCACAGTCCGCAGCGATACGACACCACCGTTCCGCAACAATCCCTATTCCTTATGAACAGTCCCTTCCTCATGGAACAAGCGCGCGGGCTTGCAGCGCGGACAGCGGACGCCGCGACAGTTCGCGCGGACGATCGCGTGCAAGCGATGTATCGCGTCGCGTACCAGCGCGCCGCGAGTGAAGATGAAATATATAAAGGCCTCGTTTTCCTTGCGAGCGTGCCGCCGCCGCCTCCACCGGAGCCTGTGAAAGTGGCGAGTACCGCGTGGCAGTACGGGTATGGTCCGTACGATGCCGAAACGAAACAGATGAAGTCATTTGAGCCTTTGCCATATTTCACGGGCGAAGCGTGGCAGGGTGGCAGTGCGTATCCGGATGCAAAACTGGGTTGGCTAAAGCTTGCGGCGGAAAAGGGGCATCCCGGCAACGACATGGAACACATGGTTGTTCGCCGCTGGACATCGCCGATTTCCGGCGCGGTCTCGATCTCCGGCGAAGTTCATCACGATACGCCCGCGGGCAATGGCATTGCCGCGAGAATACTTTCGAGCAAACACGGACTCCTCGGCGAATGGCCCATTCATAACAGTCATGTCGCGGTTGATCTGAAGGATCTGGCTGTGGCGAAAGGCGACACACTCGATTTCGTCGTGGATGTCGCGGGTGAATTGAACAGCGATGATTTCCGCTGGGCGCCGGTGATCGCGCGTTCAACGCCAGCGCCCGCCGAAGAAGGCGCGAACTACGAGACGGAATGGAACGCGAAGGAAGATTTCGCGGGACCTCCAGAATCGCGCCCGGTTCCATTGGAACCTTGGGAGCAATACGCGCAGGTGTTGTTGCTTTCCAATGAGTTTAGTTTCGTTGATTGAGCGGCGTCACCTCGAATCCAAGTGGTTGCGTGCCCGAAGCCGACTCTGCTGCCGCAGTCCAAAGCAAGAATGGCAGACAGTGCCATGAATGACCAGCTTCAGCGCTATATCGAACACTTCCTCTCAGCCCGTGATCGAATCGATGTGCTGATAGCGGGCCTGACTTTCGAGACATTTAATCAACGTCCAGCGTCCGGTGGATGGTCGATTGCGGAGGTGGTTGACCATCTTTGCATTTTGGGCGAAATGCTGTTGCCGCGAATTGATGTTGCGATTGATGAAGCGGGTGTGCGCGGATGGCGCGGAAACGGTCCGTTTCGCTATCCATTTCTCAGCCGGTTGTTCATTAAAAGCGTAGGCCCGCTAACACCGAATAAGCGTGGCAAAATGAAGGCCCCAAAAATTTTTGCTCCATCGACCGATCAAGCGTTGGACGGTCTCGTCGAGCGTTTCCGGGCGTTGCAGGACAAGCTGGTTGTACGATGCCGCGCCGCGGACGGCATCAACTTGCGGAAGCCATCTTTTGCGAGTCCTGCCAGTCCGTTGATACGCGTGCGGCTCGGAGCGTGGATCGAAGCAATAGCAATGCACCAGTTGCGCCATTTTCAACAGATTGATGATATTCGTGCTTCACTGCGGCTGAATGACGCATCCAGCCGTCATGTGGTATGATCCAACGTTGATGAGTTGGAACATGCAGCATCACAAGCCCAACATTGAAGACGCTTTTCTCACGCGCCGGGATTTTATCTGCCGGTGCGGCATGGGCATGGCCTCACTCGGACTCGCGGGGTTGATGCAGGAGGCATTCGCCGCGGATACCGTGAATCCGCTCACGCCGCGCGCGCCTCACTTTCCGGGCAAGGCAAAGCGCGTCATCCACTTCTTTCTGAACGGCGGCCCCTCCGCGGTCGATACGTTCGATCCCAAGCCCGCGCTGCAAAAGTATGCTGGACAAACGCTGCCGATGGAGTATCTGCGCACCGAGCGCAAAACAGGTGCAGCGTTTCCGTCGCCGTTTACGTTCAAGAAATACGGACAGAGCGGCATAGAAGTCAGCGAGATATTTGCGAAGACCGCGGAACACATCGACGATATCGCCGTCATCCGCTCAATGAAAGCGAAAGTGCCCAACCACGAGCCGTCTTTGATGTTGATGAACTGCGGCGACGCCGTGCTGAGCCGTCCTAGCATGGGATCGTGGATTACGTATGGGCTGGGGTCTGAAAACCAGAATTTGCCGGGTTTCATTTCGATGTGCCCTGGCGGGTATCCAATAAAGGAAGCGGAGAACTGGCAATCGGGGTTCCTTCCCGGCGCGTTTCAGGGCACGTATATCGATTCGAACCACACGAAGCTTGAGAAACTGATCGAGCATATTCGCAATAGCAGCACGACATTGAGCGATCAACGGCGGCAGTTGGACCTGTTGCACGAGTTGAACGAAACGCATGCGCAACGCCGCGCAGAGGATGCAAAGCTCGAATCCCGCATGCAATCGTTCGAGTTGGCGTATCGCATGCAGATGGAAGCCGCGGATGCGTTCGACGTCGAGAAGGAACCGGAACATATCCGTCAAATGTACGGAGAAGGCGTACACGCGCGTCAGACGCTGATCGCGCGGCGGTTGCTCGAGCGCGGCGTGCGTTTCGTACAGTTGTGGCATGGCGCGGGCCAGCCCTGGGACAACCACGACGACATCGGTATACATCGCAGTCTCGCGGGACAAATCGATCAGCCCATCGCGGCGCTGATCACCGACCTGAAACAGCGCGGCATGTTCGACGATACGCTCATCCTTTGGGGTGGTGAGTTTGGCCGCACGCCCACCGTCGAGCTAAGCGCAGGCGGTGATCCATTGAAAGGCCGCGACCATAACCCCTACGGCTTCTCGGTCTGGATGGCCGGTGGTGGAATCCGTGGCGGAACCGTATATGGCGCGACAGACGAATTTGGCTTCAAGGCGCAGGAAAACCCGCTTGAGGTCCATGATCTCCACGCAACGATGCTTCACCTACTAGGGTTCGACCACGAAAAATTCACGTACCGCTACGCAGGCCGCGATTTCCGGTTGACCGATGTCGCAGGCCATGTCGTGAAAGAAGTGGTCGCGTAAATTCCCGGAGCGCGGGTTTTCCAACCCGCGATTGATTTTCTTATCGAGAATTCGCGGGTTGGAAAACCCGCGCTCCGGAATTCCTATTTGCTCAAATCTGTAATCTTACCTTCGATCAGTTTCCGTATTTCCGCGAGGCGTTTCGGCGTTTCCGCTTCGCAGCGCATGACGAGCACTGGGGAGGTATTCGATGCGCGGACGAGTCCCCAGCCATCCTCGAACTCGATGCGGGCGCCGTCGATGGTATTGACGTTGTACCCGGCTTTCTTGAAGTAGTCTTGCGCTTTGCTGACGATTCCGAACTTTTTCGCTTCACTTGTCTCGATGCGCATTTCCGGCGTGCTGTACATCTTTGGAACGTTTGCAAGGTGATCGGAGAGGGGCTTTTTTCCTGCCGCGACAATTTCGAGCAATCGCGCGCCCGCATAGATGGCGTCGTCGAATCCATACCAGCGGTGTTTGAAGAACATATGCCCGCTCATTTCGCCGGCGAGTTCGGCATTGTATTTTTTCATCGCGGCTTTGATGAGCGAGTGGCCCGTCTTCCACATGATTGGTTTGCCGCCGTGCTTGGCAATATCGGCATAGAGCGTGCGCGAGCTTTTCACTTCGCCGATGATGGTCGCGCCGGGTTTTGCTTTCAAGACCGCGCGCGCGAAGAGGATCAGCAATTGATCGCCGTAGATGACGTTTCCCTTTTCGTCTACCGCGCCGATGCGGTCCGTGTCGCCGTCGTAGGCAATGCCGAGGTCGGCTTTGGTCTGCTTTACTTTCGCGATCAGGTCTTTCAGGTTTTCCGCGACAGTCGGATCGGGATGATGGTTGGGAAACGTGCCGTCCACGTCGCAAAACAGTGGAATGACTTGACAGCCCAGGGCCTCGTATAGCGGCACGCCGACGGGCCCGCCCGTGCCGTTGCCGGCGTCGAGTACGACTTTAAGTTTGCGCTTGAGCTTGACGTCTTTGAGCACGCGTTTCATATATTTTGGCACGATGTCCGTGCGGGTGATCGTGACGGAGCCTTTGGCGGCGGGAAATTTTCCGGCGAGCGCGACCTGGAGGAGCTTCTGAATTTCCTTGCCGTGGATGGTTGAATGCCCGATGGCGACCTTCAGCCCGTTGTACTCTTTCGGATTGTGGCTCGCGGTCACGATCGCGCCGCCGTCCACGGGCAATGTAAACAATCCAAAATAGAGAAGGCCGGTGGGCACTTCGCCAATATCGATGACGTTTACGCCGCAGGACGTGATGCCGTCGATCAAGGCATTTGCATATGCCTTCGAGGTGAGTCGTCCGTCGCGTCCAACCACGAGGCATTTCTTCTTGAGTTTGCCTTTCATCATCGCGCAAAGTGCCTTGCCAACGGTCTCGTAGGTGGTCTCGTCCAAGTCTTTACCGGCTATTCCGCGGATGTCGTATTCGCGGAAAATGTGCGCGGGCAATTTCATGTGCTTCTCCTGAAAAAATTGCGTTCAACCCCAAAACAACTTGCAGAGGGTAGCAAGTGAAGGCGGTGGGCTTCAATTGATTCTGTCACGGTTCTCAAATATCGGGGATTTTCTGGGTGGACCAGGTGACGTATACAACGGGAAGGTCACCGGCTATCCCGGCGTGCTACTTGATATTCTGGCCCCGCTTGGAAGGCGCGGAAATTGGTTTCTTTAACAAGATCACAGAATGTGATCTTGCTGTCTCGGCTTCCTCCCGAGTGAGTTGAAACATGAAGTCATCGGGAAAGCGATCTATGTTGCGTTTGACCGCCTGGATGAGCGCGCGGGACTCCACCTGATAAAGCGCGGCAAGATCAGTGCTCAGCATGACCTTTTGACCCCTTATAAGAAAAATGCTTGAATCGATTCGTTCACGGGGTGCTGTCAAATGTGTGCTCATGATTACGACACTTTAGCGGCATGGGTTTCCGGGGTCAAGGGGTGGCGAATTTCCCTTCCAACAAAGCTACGTTAAACGTGTTTCAAAAAAAACGGCACGTTACCAGCGATGGTAACGTGCCGAAAAATAATCTACTTCGTTTACCGCTTGGAGAACTGGAAACGCTTGCGTGCGCCGGGCTGACCGTACTTCTTGCGTTCGACCTCGCGGGCGTCGCGCGTGAGCAGGTTGTAACGCCGAAGCACGGCGATGTACTTCGCGTCGAATTTTGCAAGGGCACGGGCAATGCCGAGACGCAGTGCGCCGGCTTGGCCGGCGACGCCGCCGCCCGCGCAGTTTGCGCGCACGTCCCATTTGCCGACGTTGTCCGTCGTTTCAAAGGGCTGGTTCGCCATCATGACGAGGACGTCGCGCGCCATGTAATCCGCGACGGGTCTGCCGTTGACGGTGATAACACCGGTGCCCGGCTTGATGCGGACGCGGGCCGTCGACCTCTTGCGGCGGCCTACGGCGATAATTTCGTTGGTTGCAGTTGCCACGGATATAAATTCCTCGTCGTTTGAACGCGGGATTGGGACAGCGCCCAATTTCGCGTCAGAATTTACTCTAAACTGTCAGGTCATCCCGCGAAATTGGGGACAGTCCCTTAGAACGTATACACTTCCGGTTTTTGCGCCGCGTGCTCATGGTCCGTGCCCGCGTACACGCGAATGTGCGTGGCGAGTTTTCGGCCCAAGCGGTTGTGCGGCAGCATGCCTTTGACTGCGAGCAGCATTGCGCGCGTCGGATGCTTTGCCAAGAGGCGGTCATACGTGTATTCCGTCAGCCCGCCGGGATACCCGGAGTGACGGTAATACATCTTTTGCTCGCCTTTGTTGCCGGTCACCCGCGCCTTTTCGGCGTTTATGATGATGACGTGATCACCGCAATCCAGGTAGGGCGTGTACTGCGGCTTGTGTTTGCCGCGTAACAGCTTTGCCGCCTCGACGGCAACGCGGCCAAGGATTTTGTCCTGGGCATCAATCACGAACCACTTCTTTTTTATTTCCCCTTCTTTGGGGACATAGGTCTTCACAGTCCAAATCCTCCGGGAATGACCCGTTCGTTAGGCATAATTCAGGCGTCTTCACGCCAGAAGGAGCCGGAAGCTTATCAAACGCCGATCCCCAAGTCAAGTCTTCTTGGGGCTTTACATTGGGCATTTAAGCCCAATGCGGGCCTATTTGGTACGGGGGGTGGGCTTACGCTTTTTGGGCACGATGGGGATAAGCGCGCGCAAATGCTTGTTCACCGATTTAGAGTCGGGAAAGTGTTCTCTAACGAAGGGGTCAAGCATGACTGCGCCGTCTTTTAACGTAAAGAAACGCGTTGAGACAGAGCCGTCCTGCTTTTTGACCGAAAGAGCATGGCCGACTCGGTACTTCCTATGGTGCTTTCCGCGAACCCCCCCACTGAAGTCGTAGTTCGAAAGTAGGTCGTCTTTTTTTTGGCCGCGAACTTTAGGGCTGTTTTTCTTCATAACAGATCCGCTCATGTTTAGTGGCGACCCGGCTACTGATTATGCGGATTTTGCCGTGCCGCTCTGTGTACGCAACGACAAGCTCTCGCTCTCGCTGCGAAGTAGCAATATCAATATAACGATTCTCGTAAATAGAGTGTACACGATCCTCTATGGTTATCGACAGCGGGTCTGCAAAAACCGTTACGGCTTCCTCGAATGTGACAAAATGCTTCTTCCTATTCGCATGTGATTTTTCTTCGTCCCATTCGAATCGAAGTGACACTGGCGTGCTCTCCAAGATGCTAAATCATTTTCCGCCCGCGAGCAGGAAGGCCAACAAATTCAGGAATTCCGCTTCGGGCAGGGTCTGCCCGAAGCCCGAAGGCATCGGCGAGAGCCATTCTTTTCTGATGTCTTCGACCTCGGCTCTGGCGAAGGTATGTTCGTTTGCCTCATTGTCGAGCAGGACCCATTGAGTCGCCGTTTCGCGTAGCAGCAGGCCACTCATGACGGCGCCGTCCCGGGTGGTGATTACGGTCGTGCGGAACGACGGATGCACGTCGCGGCTCGGGGTCACCACATCTTGCAGAAGTCGGTCGATGCCGCGCTGGCCGACACCCTCGATATTCGGACCGCGCAAGCCGCCGCGACGCGTCATGTCGTGGCAGACGAGACAGTTCTTCTCGAAGGCAATTTTCCCGCGCGCGGTGTCCGGTGTGTGCGCGGCGAATTTTTCTTTTAATGCGGCGATAACTTTTTCGTCGTCATCCGTCACGGAGGGCGCGCGCGCAACGAGCGCGTCATATCGTTCGTTCAATTTTGGGTCGTTGTGCGAACGGAACACAAAGATGTCGAACAGCGGCTGGGTAAGGACTGCCGGCGTGAGCTTTCCGGCCTCGACCGCGTCGAACAACAGGTCGACGCCGGGCCGTTGCGTGAGCATGCGCTGCACCGCGCCGCGTTTAATTTCCGCGGACGCCGGCGTAATCGCGGTGATGAGCGTGTCCACCTGTGCCGGTGTTTTGGCGCGCGCGCCGAGTTCCTCCGCAAACGCGCGCTGGGCTGCGACGACGCCGCCGGGCGTCGTAATCTGTTCCAACACCGTGGGTGTAAACTTTTCGTGATCAAGGCGTAACAGACAAATTGCGGCATCACGCCGCGAGCGCGTGTCATAGCCGTCGCCGCGCATGACCTTTTCCGCAACACCACTCAACGATGGGCTGTTTACGAACATTGCAATATGAACCGCGAGTTGTTCTGACTCTGAGGTCGCCTGGCTTGCCAGCCGTTGCGCTATTGATTCGAGGTCAGATGAAAGAAAAGTGGCGATCTCCTTTCGCTCGTTAATGCGATTCATCGCTGCTCGCGCGTACGTTTTTGCATCTTCCGGTGATTGACCGCTGTGGTTTGCGTAAAGCGCTTGCAACGTCGCGGGTTGTCCGTACATGAGTACATTCTCCAAAACGGGCAAGACGTGCTCCCGCGGAACCAAAGCTTGATCAAGGAATTTTGCTGACAACTCCGCTGCTTCGGGCGTCGGCGTTGCGGCTAGCGCGTCCGCGCAACGAATTCGGGCCTGCGCATCCAATTGCGCCATATCGACCGATGCGAGTATCGACGCGTCTGCGAAATGTTTGCTCAACGACACCGTGACCGCGTGATGGAGCAAGGTGTCCTGCTCGCGCGGCGGCAACGCGGCGCCAAGCAACTCCTTTGCAGAGTTTTCCGTAGAGCGCATACTGAGGGCCATGATGGCGCGCGAACGTGCATCAGGATTCGCATCCCGGCTTAGCCGCAATAACGCTTTCGAAAGATCACCTACCCCCGCAATCGATGACGTGTCCGTCGAATTCATGCCGGCAAGAGCCGACCCAATAAGTTGTGCTGATTGCGCACGAACAAGCGAGCTGGCATCTTCCGTCATGCGTTCCAGCAACTGAATCGGAAGTTCGTGATTCCGTTCCAGCAACCACAGCGCTTCAGCCCGTTGTGTTTCATTCAGCTTGGCATTTCGCGCTATGCGCGCCAGCCGCCGCTGAGTTTCGCCCGGCATGCGGTAGGCCAGTTGTTGCGCCGCGGCGCGGCGAACCCAAGTTTGGGGATGCGCGAGGGCGGCGATCAATTGTTTGCGGGAGGCTTTGCTCCAGTCGGTTTGCATCGGTCCCGCGAATTGCCGATCGATCTGTTCCTTGCGCGTCTCGTCGGCGCGCTCTTCCTCCGTGCCGCGATATACCACGCGCCAAATGCGGCCGCGCTCCTTGTCGCGCGCGGGATGGTCCAGCCGCACTTCGACGTGTGCGATGACCGCGTTGTACCAGTCCGCGATATACAACGCGCCGTCCGGGCCAAGTTCGAGATCGACGGGGCGAAACCACGGATCGCTTGATGCCATGAAGTCCGGTTTGCGGTCCGCGAAGCGGGTGAATCCATCGCCTTTCAGGCCGTCGCGGTGAATGAACCCCTGCATCACGTTTCCGAGAAACAATGTGCGCTGGTCTTCGGCCGGGAACGTTTCCGCGTCGAAATACACGAGGCCCGCGAACCCACTTGCGCCGTGGCCATCTTCGGTAATGTGCGGGGCGTAGCCCGCGGCCGCCTTGGGTTGCCTGTACCCCGGATAAGAAAACCCCGGCACGATTTGCCAAAGAGGGCGGCTTTCGCAGTCAGAGCCGAACAGGTTGTAGTGTTCGTCAAACGCCTGGCCCCAGGGATTGCTCATGCCCGGCGCGACAATTTCGATCCTGGAGCCGTCGGGTTTCATGCGATACGTATTCCCGTGATACAGCGGGAGCAACCGGCCGCTTTTGTCTTTAATCGTGGATTTGTTGGTTTGCCCTTGAAGCGCATAGAGCCAACCATCGACGCCCCAGGTAAACGAGTTCAGAATTTCGTGGGTATCGTCCCGCGCGAAGCCCGTGTAGAGCACCTCACGTGAGTCTTCCTTGTCGCCTATGTGGTGGATCAGAAGCACGTCGGGCGCATGGCCAAGAATGATGCGGTCGCCCGGCAGCGCTTCGATACCGGAAGGAATGTTGAGTCCGTCCACGATGGCCGCGACGGATGTCGCCTTCCCGGAAGCGCCATCGATTTCGATGAGCATGACCTTGTCGGACGGGTTACCGCCGTCACCGGGGCCGAGCGGGTAGTTTGTCGAGGTTGTGACGAGTAAGCGCCCCTTTTCGTCGAACGCGAGTTGCATCGGCTTGCGGATGTCGGGTTCGGACGCGACGAGCTGGATGTCGAATCCCGGTGGGAGCGTGAACGATGCGCGTTCTTCTTCCGGGGATTTCGCGGGTTGCTCGACGACCATCGGGTTCGTTTGGGAAATGGCGGGCAATGCGAGTACAAGGAATATGATGTGGGCAGATGTCAGAAACGTTTTCATGCTTTCCTCCAAAGATCGATGGGTTTGTCCGGATCGTTTGCGAAGGGAAGTGTAATCCTCGAATGTATGCCGGCAGACGCATACGCGGCTTGAATGATTTCGAGCACGGCGCGGCCATCCTCCGCGGTGACGGATGGCTGCGTTCCGTTGCGAATGCAGTCAACGAAGTGCTGGAGTTCCTGTGGAAATCCGTAGTTCCACAATTCTTCAAAGGAGGTGAAGGTCCATCCCTGCGTGCTGGCGGCTTTCTCGACGGCATAGCCGTATCCGCGAGCGCTGTAGGTTTCGAGTGCATTGCCGTGGAGCAGATCGGCGTAGGTGACCCCTTCGCTTCCGTAGATTTCCGCACGGTCGTCCATGCCACCTTGCCGCGCCCAGCTTTCTTCGATAAGGCCCATTGCATTATTTTCGAATTCGATGATAAGCACGGCGGTGTCTTCGCCGCGGGTGCGCTCGCCGTGTACGTAGGTCGCGCAATGCGCGTAGACGCTTGTCGCGCGCGGCCGGCCCAGCACCCAGCGGGCAAACTCGATGCCGTGGCACCCCATGTCAAACAGCACGCCGCCACCGCTTTTGTTCACGTCCCAAAACCAGTCCGCGTGCGGGCCGAAATGTTTCTCACTCTGTTTCACGAGATAGACGCGGCCCAGCGCACCCTCATCCGCGAGTTGTTTCGCGCGCACGTATTTAGGGGCAAAGCACAACTCTTCCGCGTACATGAAGGTTACGCCCGCCTGCGCGCACGCGGCGATCATGGTGTCCGCTTCGCGGAGATTCATGCACATTGGCTTTTCGCACAAAATGTGTTTACCGGCCGCGGCAGCGTCGATGGTGGCCTGGCAATGCAGATAGTTTGGGAGGCACAGCACCACGCCGTGTATATCGTCGCGCGTGAGCATTTCGCGATAGTCAGTGTATGCGTGTGGAACGCCGTGTTTATCCGCGAACGTCCGCGCGCTTCCCGGCGTAGGCGAAGCGACAGCGACCAGGTTCGCGCCGTGAATATGCCTGAAAGATTCAGCATGCACCTGCGCGATGAACTTAGAGCCAATAATGCCTATGCCAACATCGTTCACGGTTTAAGCCTTATTTAACCACGGGCCGGAGAACTCCGAGCCCCGGATTCCGATACCGATGCTTTTCCGGGCGCCCTCGTGGCATTCGCAGCCAAGCGGTTCGCACTTCGTCTCACGGGCCTGATTTCCCCTATTCGCCACCGGCGACAAGATACCATGCTGGAGCGTCCGCAAGCACCGGGGAAATCTTACTGTTGTCCCAACCCTGAGTGCCGGCAATTGCGGAATTCCTGTAAGATAGCCGCGTTCGCCGAACATCAGCCCAAAATCCAAAATCGAAAATCCAAGATTCCCCGTGAGTTCACCCGCCCTACATCCGCAGGCTAAAGTCGCGTTTGTGCTTGCCGGTCTGTACAACGCCGCCGAGGCGTTGTGCCAGGTGTTTGTCAGCGTGTACTTCTGGCGCAACAGCCACGACCTGATGGTCCTTTGCTGGTACTACCTTGCGCTGTATTCCGTTACGCCGGTCATGTTTGTGATTTGCGGTTGGTACTCGAAGGTGCGTGACAGGCTGCACGTTTACCGCATCGGCATTATTCTGCACGCGGTGTACTATGCGACGCTGCTGGTGTTGCAGGAAGAGTCGGTGAACTACACGTTGCCGCTGGGCGTGTTGCTTGGGATCACGTGGGGCGCGTTCTGGGCGGGCGCCAACACGATCAATTACGATGTGACGACCTCGGGGCGCCGCGAACATTTCATTGGGATAATGAATGCGATTAGCCACTTTGCCCGGCTTTGCGCGCCACTGATCAGCGGGTTCATCATCACGGCGACTCCCGACCGGCTGCAAGGCTACCACTATGTATTCGCCTCGGTGCTGGTGCTGTATCTGTTGTCGTTTCTCGCCAGTTTCTGGCTCACGCCTGATCCGCACCGGACCCCGTTCCGGTTGAAGCGCGCGCTGTTTCCACCGAAAGAGCACCGGGACTGGCGCTACGTCATGCTCGCGTCGTTCACGTTGGCGGGTGCTTTCGAGATTCCTACCAATTTTCTCGGCATTCTGGTGTTCATGGAAACGGACAACGAGTTTACAGTAGGTAGTTATGCCGCGTACCAGGCGCTTGTCGCGCTTGTCGTTTCGTACGTTTTCGGCTATTGGGTGCGCCCTGAAACGCGACGCCAACATCTGTTCTGGTCGTCCATGTTGCTCGCGGCGAGTGGCATCGTATTCTTCTTTCCGATCACGCTGTTGTCGTTGCTCGTGTTCGCGATGCTGCGCTCCGCGGCGATGGCGATGTTCGGAATCAGCCATTTCAGCCTGCGCATGGAAGTCATCATGAAGACCGCGGAAGACCCGCTTCAGCGGATCGAATACTTGTGCGCGTGGGAGGTGCCGCTGGCGATTGGCCGCACGATAATGATGGTGTTGATGATCGCGTTGGCGCTGGCGCTGGATGACGCGAGTTTGGGCATTCGCATCGTGATTATTGTTTTGTGCGCGCTACGCCTTGCCACGTATTATTTTCTTTCAAAGACGTCGCTGCTTGGGAAGTCGCGAACAGATTCGGTGGCGTCGTAGATCGTGCGCCCTTGCGGTAAACCGCAGCATGGTGGCATACTTTCCCCATGAATATAACCCTGCCAGATGCCCTCGCTATCCGCTTGAACCAGCAGGCGGCGGAACATGGCTTCGACTCGATCGGGCCTTTCATCGAGGCACTACTTGACTACGATAGCGTACGAATTGATCATGAGCATCTTGAAGAACTGCTTCTTGATGGCATCGAAAGCGGGGGCGCGGTCGAAGCAACTCCTGAGTTTTGGCAAAAGCAAAAGCGGGAGTTCGTGGAGAATCATCCAGATGCGGCGGAGTATCTTTGAAGCTTCCGATACGACTTCGGAATCGGGCGATTCAAGACACCCAAAAACAGGCTGCATTCATTGCGAGAGAAAGTACGGAATCAGCATTACGATTCTATGATGCAATCGATGAAGCGTGCAGTCATTTGGCGCGCTGGGCTGGTACGGGACTCATCTACAAATCCTCAAAGGAACGATATTCGAATATTCGGATTTGGCCGGTCTCTGGCTTCAAACGGCACTTGATCTTTTACCAATTCATGCCTGATCAAATCGTCATCATTCGAATTCTGCATTCCGCGCGCGATATTCGAAGGATTTTATGACAATTTTAAGGAAAGGACGAATCGAGTGAAGACCCGTTGCGAGTGGGCGAGGACCCCGCTCGATCAGGAGTACCA
>Ga0163150_10002884_pt1 | contig 25334 bp, 24 predicted proteins | sample OliLakLV19P2IB_FD_148628 | JGI IMG/M metagenome (GOLD analysis project Ga0163150, IMG submission 148628) | Freshwater microbial mat bacterial communities from Lake Vanda, McMurdo Dry Valleys, Antarctica - Oligotrophic Lake LV.19.P2.IB | ecosystem: Environmental > Aquatic > Freshwater > Lake >...
GTCACGTTCCGAGCCATCGCGCGTCTCCTTGCCGCACGCGACGCAACCTGACGAACTGCTTCGTCCACACGGTTCCACCGCAGGACCGTAGTTATCGCAGATTACCCAGCATGGCGCAATCGCCCTGCACTCGAATGCCAGACAACCTTCAGGCCCTCTTGCTTGTCGTCTGGTTCGTCATTCCTGGATTTGTTTTCGTGGAAGTGCGAGCTTGGAGCCGTCCTACCAGAAAGCTCAGCACTTTTGACAAGACAGTGCTCACGATACTCGTGAGCACTGTCCTGCACATCTCTCTCGTCTTCCTCGTCCTCCTGGCACTACATTTGAGAGGGTTTGACCTTACGCTCGCCTTCGACCAAGGCTACGTGGTCGATCATGCGAAAGAACACCCACTGCTCGCATACGCGTACGCGTTCGCATACTTCGTTGCTACGCTAGTGATCGCATGCGCACTTGGGTGGCTTGTTGGCAAAGTCGAATGGACAGTCACTCCCGTCTTCTTGAGGGTCATTCGGCGTGACAAACCGAACGCCGTCCTGGTTCAAATGAAGAACGGGGATTTCTACACAGGCATTCTTGAGCTTATTCCAGGCGACTACGACATACTTCAAAGTCCGGCGAAGGATTTCACGCTTTCACCCCCTGGTCGATATAAGCCCAAGGACCTTGACTGGCAGAACCTTCAAGCGGGCGAGACTGTTGTGTTGAACACGACAAATATCGATGCATTACGCATCATTGTCGAGGAAGTGCAAGAAGTCCCGGAACCATCGAAAGAGCGTCCGCGAGAATCTCCGAGTCGGCAAGTTTCTCGAAAGAGACGTGCTTAACCGCGACTTTCGCCACGCGGGTGTTTCCGCCGGTCCGCGTCGCAAAATTGACTTGCGCTTTGGTCGAGGGCACTCCGTCTTGCCCCAACCTTTTCGTACACGTCCATTTCCGGATCGTCCCATCCGGCGGGACCAGCCACTTGCGCGAACGCGCTGTATGCCACGCTGGAATCCGGACCTTGCGAGTCCAAAAGTGTGCTAATCCGCAGGTAGTGCTCCGCCGCAATGACGACGTAGGTCTTGCTCGTCACCGGATCGACGAGCTCCAATGGACCGCCATGCGACGCCTCGATCGCTATCCGCAGTTCGTCCGACATCTGACTTGCCATTGGGTTGCCTCCTCGTGAATTCTAGTCCGGACTCGCGCGATTCACAAATTTGTTGCGACAGCCCGGCGAATTGTTCGTCCGACCGTGGTGCCTTACAATCTCCTTCACGCGCATCGCGGCGTCAAAACAATCCACCAAACAACGAGGAGCCGTCCATGGACGCCAAGCAAGCCCTCCGCCTCTGGATGAGCCAGGCTGAGAACATCGTGGACGACTATCTCAAGGATTTGAGCGATGCTGAACTGCTCGTGCGGCCGCTGCCTGCAACGAATCACATCGCTTGGCAACTCGGGCATTTGATCCAGGGGGAGCATGAGATGATCGAGATGCTCTCGCCCGGCTCGATGCCCAAGCTGCCTGCCGGCTTCCAGCAAAAGCACTCCAAAGACACGGCCGGCAGCGACGACCCGCAGGCCTTCCTCACGAAGGACGAATACGTGCGTCTGCAAAAAGCGCAGCGCGCGGGCACGCTGGCCGTGCTCGAAAAACTCGGCGCGGACGATCTCTCGAAACCGGGGCCCGAAGCAATGCGATCGTACTTTCCGACCGTGGCCGACATCCTCGGCGGACAGGCCACGCATTGGCTGATGCACGCCGGGCAATGGGCCATTGTGCGGCGAAAGCTAGGGCGGAAGCCGATGTATTGAAAGGGGACAGGGGGCGGGGATCAGGATTCAGGAGGCGAGGGTAAGAAGGCCACCCGCACGTCACAAGGCGCAGATGGTAGTTTGTGTGGCCGTTTGCTCGCTCACGTCAGCGCACGCTTTTCCCCAGCCCAGGCTTTCATGCCTGGGAAAGCGGGACTGATCGAATTCGTTGTAAACGCCCTTTTAGGGCGGAACGCTCTCGTGACGGCACGGCCCGCTGAAGCGGGCGGACAACGACGTTTTCGGGGCATCGAGAACCCAGGCATGAATGCCTGGGCTGAGGAAAATGACCGCAAAACACCCTCGCCACAATGACGTCCCGGGTGCTTGCGCGCAAAGTGCGATCTGCACCTGCACGTCACACGTCGACTACAGCGTCTTCAGATACTCCATCACCGCGAGCTTTTCGTGTTCTTCGAGCGCGTCGGGGAATAGATGGCCCTCGGCGCTTTTGCCGTAGAGTCGCGTGTCGAAGTAGCGGCGCTTTTGTTTGCCGGTCTTAGCATCGGCCGGTACGTCATCGAATGTGGTGACTTCGAGCCCGACCTTCTGCTGGTCGTAGCCGTCTTCGGTTCTCTGCCAGATGACCGGACGCTTTTCGGCATGGAACAAGTGCCACAGGGTTGGCACCGATCCATTGTGCAAATACGGAGCGCTGGCCCAAATGCCGTTTAGCGGCGGAGCGACGTAGCCACCGGGATCGGCCACGACTTTGTCCTGGCCGTAGTGGTCGAACCAACTCCGCTCGTAACCTTGGCGATGCGCGGAGGTGAGCGAATCGAGCCGCACGCGATCGGTCGCTACTTCGTCGATCGACACAAGCTTGTTGGGATATTCCGACTGTGGGCCGTAGGAGCCGTGGCACGTAGCGCAAGCTCGCGCAAAAACTTTCTCGCCGGTCGCGGCCAGCGTCTTGTCGATGGTCCACGGATAGCGGGGCGGTTCGAGGGATTCAATCCAAGCGTAGATGGCCTTGAAGTCGTCTTCCCACGCGCGGAACTTGGCCGAGCCGTTCTGCGGCACCATCAGAAACTGCATCAGTGCGCGGTGGCCCTTGGGCGCGAATCCATCGGCGTAGAGGTACTTTTTCTTTTTCACGTTCCACCACGGGGGCGCGTCCAGATCGTGGTGGATGAATGCCGGCGGCGCGACGTCCTTGCGAAAGTTCAAGTCCTCGTCGCGAAACACACCCAGCGCCACGCCGAACATCACGGCATTGGTCGTACCGTTGGAACCGCCCAAGGGAAACGTGGCGGCCGCGATGTCCAACGGAGCAATCTTCTTCTGCCGAATCTTGATCGCGCGGACGTCCTCGGCCAGCGTTTGCATTGCGTAGTGCGAATTGGGAAGGCCTGGGATCACCTGGCCCGCAACTTTGCCGCCGTGGCACGCCAGGCAATTCATCACCCAGCCGCCGCGACCGTCGTCGACGTACTGCATGGCGACCGGCCCAGGACGGTCGGGCGCTTCCGTCAGACCGTACCGCGAGAAGGCCATCTTGCGACGTTCTTCGTAAGTGGCTTTGGCCGCACGCGAGCGGAGCGGTTCTTCCCAGGTCTTCCAAAGGTCATCGAAGACTTCCTGATCGAAGTCGGGGGGAATGTACGCCTTGGTTGTCAGCAGCCGATAGCCACGCTGAACAAGCGACTCGTCCGCGGGCTGCGGAGTGGCCTCTCCGGCTGAAAGAAGTGTCACAGCGGAAATCACCACAGCGAACGTGGTCGCGGCTAACAAGGAGATTGAGCGTGGTGCGCGCGACAAAATGGCAAGTAGCGTGGTGGCAAGCTGGCGACGGAAAGCCGAGCAATGAACCGCCATAGAGACCTCGCAGTGAGCGTGCGTTCGGCGGGCCTATATCTCACGCCCTTGACGTGGCGACGAGGACGCGCGGCCCGTCACGATTCTACACGATCCACCTGGGATCGCGACGGAAAATGATTGCAGCACCAATGCGGCGCAAGATTTCGACGCCAGGATGCCGTGTTGGACCAGGCACGGTGGAGCGCGGTTCACGCTTCAGGTCCCGTCGGGCCGCCGGGACCTACTTGGGCGACTCGCGATTCACCGAAGTCTTTCACCGGCCGGCGGGCGACGGCGCAAGTGGTGGTGGGGGCGGGGAGAAGCTGGTCCCGCGAGTCGGCGGTGGCATGCGCATCCAGAGCGGCGGTTGCGATTGTGGCGGAAGCGGCTGCACGCCGGGCACGGCCGTACCAGGATAAATGGCTCCCGGATAGACGGCGCCCGGGTAAGCACCGCCAGGCGCGGGCAATCCCGGCGCAGCGCCCGGTGGAGCATAGAGTGGCGCGGCGCCTGGCTGCCCGCCATAAGGAGCTGCACCTGCGGGTGCGGCGTACGGCGCACCGCCGGCCGGAACGACGTAGGGCGGAGGGGCGGCCGCGGCCATCGCGTTTTGCCGCAGTTGCTCGGCTTCGTTGAGAATCTCTTGCGGCGGAATCAATCGCTGCGGCGCCAACTGGTAAGTCAACTCACGCTCGTCGCGGATTTCACCGGGCACCAGGTTCTCCGTGACGAAATCCAAGGGAAACCACTGAAACCACGGTGCGGGGATCGGTTGCTCGACGGTGAGCGTTTCGTAGCCGGGCTTTTCGATCCGAATCTGACGCTTGCCGTAGTAAATAAAGTCGGTCGAAACGGGCGTCGTGCCGATCTCGTAATTGTCGATGTAAACGAGCGCGCCAGGCGGATTGGTGCGAATCGTCATCCGCCGTTGCACGCAGCCGGCCGCGCACAGCGCGACCAGTGCCAGCGCCACAAGGCGGAGCAGGCGGTTCGCGCGGCGTTTATGCAACCATTCGGAAAGCACGCGAAATTCCCCAGCGGTTTTCTTGCCGGCGCAGGCAGATAGATCTGCGCGGCCACACGGTCGACGAACGAGAATGGGCTCGTACGGAAAAGGCAGTGATGAAAGGGCACGGAGTATAGCCATCCCCTCGGGAGGCTTCCAGGCCGGATTAGGGGCGGCAAAATGCCGGTCGACGACCCCCTGGAACCCGGTCGCCGGCAGCGCATTATTCCAACGATAACGACAAACCACGGACTGCCGACTGACCTACACTTGTCTATGACCGACCAAGCGACCGCGTTAAGATGAGGGCAAAGCGGAACTTGGGATCGATCGACGAATAACTTCCCCATCTTGCGGCGCCTCACCAGCCCGTCTGCCGTAAGGGATACGCTTCGAGGAAGAAGTTACTTTCGATCGATCCTTGGCGATAGCCTAGGCCCCACTAAACCACTCGGCCCCGTCTGCTAGCAATCGTCGTATTTCTATGGACCCCCGCGAAGTTCCCTGGCGGAATGGGCTGGAGCACGTCGCGCTCTCGCATGTGGGTCTTCGTCGCTCGAACAATCAAGACTCGATGGCCAGCGTGCCCGCCGGCAGCCGCCAGGATTTTTTGCGGCGAGGGCACTTGTTCATGGTCGCCGATGGCATGGGCGCCCACGCCGCCGGAGAGTTGGCCAGCAAGATGGCCACCGACTTTGTCCCGCACACGTATTACAAATCGCCCGACGAGTCGCCGGTGGTCGCCATCAAAAGCGCCATCGAGGACGCCAATCAGCGGATCCATTCGCGCGGCCAGTCGAACCCCGATTTTCGCGGCATGGGCACCACGTGCAGCGTGCTGTTGTTGCTGCCGCAAGGCGCGGTCGTCGGACACGTGGGCGACAGTCGCGTCTACCGCCTGCGCGGCAACCAGCTCGATCAGTTGACCTTCGACCATAGCCTGGTGTGGGAGATGCGCGCCAGCGGCCGGGCCCGCGATGGCGAAGTGCCCAGCTACATCCCCAAGAACATCATCACCCGCTCGCTGGGTCCCGGAGAAGCGGTGCAGGTCGATCTCGAAGGGCCCTTTCCGCTGCAAATCGGCGATACGTTCCTGTTGTGCAGCGATGGGTTGAGTGGGCTGGTCGAGGACGAGGAGCTGGGGGTGATTCTCGGCGCGTTGCCGCTGGAAGAAGCAGCCCAATCGCTGGTGGATCTGGCGAATTTACGCGGCGGGCCCGATAACATCACCGTCGTGCTGGCGCGCGTCGCAGGCGAAGAGCTGGCCTCGGGCGGCGGCGCGAGCGGATCGGTCGAAACATCGACGGAGCCCGTGAAACGCGGCGTCGTGAATCCCTATTTGTGGATCGCGCTGGGCGTGCTCGCGATGCTGACCCTGGTCATGGTCGTCACGCTCTGGTTGCCGATCGCCGCCATCACGGGGATTGCCACGCTGCTGGTGGCCGCGTTCGCACTGATGCAGTGGCTGGGCGGGTCATCGACAACAGGTGGACTGATCGACACTGCCCAACTTGGGCGGGGGCCGCATCAGTCGTTTGTCTGCACTGCCGGCACGACGCTGGTGGGAAAGCTCGCGAAGCTCAGTGACCAGTTGCGCGCCGCCGCCGCCCAAGAGGAGCGGCTGCAAGTTGAGATGCCGCGATTCGACGGACTCGCCGCTGCGGCCGCCCAGGCTGCGACTCGGCACGACTATACGAGCAGCGTGCGCGGATATTGTCGCGCCATCAGCTTCATGATGCGCGAAATGCACAAACATCGACACAAGCGCAACGCCGGGCCGACGCCAAAGACGGTCGATCCCTAATGGCCGGGAAGGTGTCTGGAACCCTTGGCTCCTAAACGCCATCCATTAGAAAGCGGTTTGGCAGCCAAGGGTTCCTGACACCGTTCGTGGATGCCTCTAGAGGTGTGTCACATCTTGGTTTGCGGGTAGCGGAACTCGTGAGCGTTCCATATTACCCTGATTCTGTCGCGAACATCAGAAGTCTCACGACTTCTGCTACCCAAAATCTGAGCATTGACAAAGCACGAAGCCGTGCCGCGACTCATCGCCGCAGCGTCGCAGCGCGGGCCGACGTCGGCGAGCTGTCCGCATGAAGTTGCGTGTGCCCGGCGGGTGGCTGCAATCGGCATAATCGCGCCGCATCCGCATGCGCGGTCAGCCATTGGCGGGCCAGGCCTCGGCCGCGATCCCAATCGTCATGGCGCGGATCGGATCCGCCGGGCAACAGACGCTGGTCGACAATCGCGGCCAAATGGACGACTGCCAGATCGCAGTAGCGGCAGCCATCGGCGCCGGGCCGCGGTATCGGTCGTTCATCGTCGATCAAAGCTTGCAAGAAGGCGATGCGGTTGGGCGTGTAACGGTTGGCCACGCCGGTCACCAGTGCATCGTAGCGCGGCGAAGGGGTTGCGTCGCGACTGCCGGATTCGAGTTGCCGCATGAGCTCCTGTTGGTTCTCCGGCGAACCGAAATCCGCAATCAGCGCGGCTGCCATCGCTACTTCCCGATCGCCTGCATCCTTGCGAGCCAGGCATTGCGATGCGGCCGTGCTCGCCGCATCCGCAAGCGGGTCATCGGCCTTTGTCATTAATCGTTGCGCCAGTGGCAGGGCGAACGGATGATCTTGTTTGAGCATCGTCCGCAGCGCGGTTTCCACGGCCGGCTCGGTGCGCTGCGCGGCAACGATGCGCACCAGCGCCTCGTAGTCCGGCTGCTCACCAACGAGCGGCGCCCACGCGTGTTGCATTTCGCGCCATTGCTCGTCGCTCGGATGCGGTCTCGGCACGTACGTCCGCAGGTTGAATTCTTGCAGCGGCACGCGTGGGCCGAATTGGAACGAATACATTTCGGCCAGCACCCGTTCGACCGGCCAGCGATCGTATTCCAGGCGGAACAGAGCCGACAGCGTGCCCGTGCGGTGCCGCCCGCCGACGCAATGGATGGCGACGGGCCAGTTGTCGGGGTTGTCTACAAGGCGGAAGAATTCCTCGAACTGCCACGGCGTCATCCAGGGCCAGCAAGCTTCACGGCCCATGGGCCACTGCAAATACTGCACGCCCAAATCAGAGACGAATTGCGATTCGGCCGTGCGCTCGGTTTCGCCGCCGTCGAGCACGTGGTCGAGCAGTCCTGGCCGCAAGTGCTCGTCTTCCAGCCGCAGGCTAAGCACGGTGCGGACGCCGCGCTCTTCGACCAGATAGCGAAGGCCAACCTCGGTGGGTTGCGCCACGCGGTAGAACACCCCCTCGCGAACCACCTGAAACCGCTTGACGTGGTAGCGCCAGTAGAAGTGATAGACCGGCCACGCCGCGACAACCACCGTTGCTGCGATGAGTACCGTCCGGCGGGTCCACTTGCGCGAGCGACCGCTGGTGGGTGATGGATTTTGGTCAGTTTGGTTCATCGGCAATGTGGGTTCGCGAACGGCCGAAAATCGAGACGTGTCACCGGCAATCGAAGGTCGGGAACGATAGCAAAAGATCGCGCCCAGGGTCAACACCGCTGCCAGCTAGCACGTCGTTCTAGTAGGTCCCGGCGGCCCGACGGGACCTGGATTGCGAGATCGGTCACCACGTCCAGGTCCGGGTCGGCAATCCGTGAGTTGACGTCATTCCCGCGCAGGCCGGAATCCAGCGAGGCGCAGGACGGCTCTGCCCCACCGGGTTCGCAAGCCGCCGCGCGCACGAGTTCTTACGCAACTACGTTCCCCGAGTCCCTGGATTCCCGCCTGCGCGGGAATGACGGAGGGGTCGTGGGAATGACGGACTCGCCAATCCGGACCCAAAATACTCGGCCGTCCCCGCCACGTTCCCCTGTCATTCCACGATTTGGCCGCAGGCGGCTGTATTGCTTCGTTTCCGCAGGCGCTGGTACACTCCGCAGCCCACGCCGAGGAATCCAGGCAAGGCGGACGGATCCGCACGCCGCCTCGCGCGTTCTCATCGCGCTCACCGGCGCTGCGACTGGGAGGTCGCCCGTTGCTTTCGACATGGCCCATTCGCAGCAAGTTGGTAGTCGGGCTCGCGCTCCTGCTGGCCATCGTCGGCATGCTCTCCTGGGGCGGCCTGTATGGGCTGTACTCCTATCGAGATCTGGTTAAGGATCTCACCCAGCGAGTGAACGCCGAAATGCCTCTGGCCAAAGACTTGAGTCAGCGGGTGGGCGACCTGCGGGGGATTTCGAGCGATGCGACGCCACGAACCTCGGTCAAGGACTCGACTAGCGCAAAGGACTCGACAAATGCCGTGGATGTAGACTCCACGACTACCACGGGCAACGAGCCATTTCGCGACAAGCTAGCTGCGCTTCAAGAATCGTTTGACGAATACCAACAGAATCAGCAGAAGCTGGGCGACAATCCCGATCAGGGGGAAACCGTCCAGGAAATCGAAACTTGCCTGGCACGTATCGTGGCGCTCGACCGTGGCGGTGCTGCGGCACTCGAAACGCGCGGACACGAGGAGCTCAACCGCGAGCTGCGTCGGCTGCAAGAGCTCACGGCCAGGCTGCAAGACCACCTGCAGCGCAGCATCAACGACACGGCCGACGCCGCACGCACGCAGTACCGCGCGTTGATCATCCTCACCTGGGTCACCAGCATCACCACGGGCGTCATGCTGGCCCTGTTCGTCAAGCTCTTCTATCAATGGGTGTTCCGGCCGTTGCGGGTGCTGATCAAGGGTTCGCGCCGTGTGGCCGCCGGTGAGTTCAGCTATCGCATTCGCCTGGAGACGCACGACGAGATGTCGGAACTGGCCGACGCCATGAACGACATGACGGCCCGGTTCCAGGCGATCCGCGATGACTTGGATCGCCAGGTGCAAACCCGCACCAAGCAAGTGGTCCGTAGCGAGCAGTTGGCCAGCGTGGGCTTTCTGGCCGCGGGCGTCGCTCACGAGATCAACAATCCGCTGGCCTCGATCGCATTGTGCGCCGAATCGCTCGAAAGCCGCATGGCCGAGGTGCTCGATTTCGGCGATCAACCGCTCGAAGCCAACGATCCGCGGGCCATCGTCCGCCAGTATCTGCGGATGATCCAAACCGAAGCCTTCCGCTGCAAAGAGATCACCGAGAAGCTGCTCGATTTCTCCCGCATGGGTCACGTCAAACGGCAGACCGCCGATCTGGGCGAACTGGTGCAAGGCGTGATCGAAATGCTCTCGCACCTGGGCAAGTATCACGACAAGCATCTGCTGGTCGACTGCGGTGCGCCGTCCTTAGTCTGGTGCAATCCGCAAGAAGTCAAGCAAGTCGTACTGAACTTGCTGACCAACGGCCTGGACTGCGTCGACGAGGGGGGGACGGTCCGCGTCGAGCTGACCGAGCGCGATGGCCAGGCCGAGATGATCGTCAGCGACAACGGCTGCGGCATGACACCCGAAGTGCTCGAGCAGCTCTTTGAGCCATTTTTCACACGCCGCCGCGGCGGACAGGGGACGGGGTTAGGGCTTTCGATCGTGTATCGCATCGTGGCCGACCACGAAGGTTCGATCGAAGTTCATAGTGACGGGCCAGGCCAGGGCTCGCAGTTCCGAGTACGGTTCCCTTTGGCTCGTGTACACAAGGAGCTGGAAGATCGCTACCAAGCCGCCTAAACGACTCAAGCTGTTGTTCGCCGACGACGAACGCTCGCTGCAAGAGCTGATGAGCCTCGAACTGCCGCGCATGGGGCACGAGGTGACCGTCTGCCCCGACGGGCTCACGGCCGCCGCCGCGCTCGATCGCAACACTTACGATTGCATCCTAGTCGACCTCGACATGCCGGGCATGTCGGGCATCGAGGTAATCGCGCGGGCCAAAAGCCTGTCGCCCGACACCGAAGCCGTGGTGCTCACCGGCAAGTCGTCGCTCGAGACGGCCATTGCCGCGCTGCGGCACGGCGCGTTCGATTATCTCACCAAGCCCTGCAAGCTGGTCGAGCTCGACGCTCTGTTGCGGCGCGTGGCAGACAAGCGCGAGCTGACCAATAAGTACCGCGCGCTCAAGCGGCAGCTCGAGCGGCTCGAAGGCGCTTCGCACTTGATTGGCGAGACGTCCGCGATGCAGCACATCAGGCAACTCATCGCCAAGGTCGCGCCGACCAATTCCACCGCGCTGGTGCTGGGCGAAACCGGCACCGGCAAGGAGCTGGTCGCGCGAGCCGTCCACGACCAAAGCCTGCGGGCCGAAATGCCGTTTGTGGTGATCAACTGCGGCGCACTGCCCGAGAGCCTGATCGAAAGTGAATTGTTCGGCCATCGCAAAGGTTCGTTCACCGGGGCCGACGAGCAGCGTGTGGGCCTCTTCGAGGTGGCCGACGGCGGCACTCTGTTCCTCGATGAGATCGGCGAATTGCCAAAATCCATGCAGGCCAAGTTGCTGCGCGTGCTCGAAAGCGGCGAGATCCGCCGCGTGGGTGACAACGAATCGTTCACGGTCGATGTCCGCGTGGTGTGCGCTACACATCGCAATCTCGAGGAGATGGTCAGCGAAGGCAGCTTCCGCGAAGACTTGATGTACCGCATCAACACGTTTGAGATTCACTTGCCCGCGCTGCGCGAGCGGATCGATGACGTGCCGCAATTGGCTCGGCACTTGCTCTCGCGATTCCGCGCGGGCGTCAAGCCGAACGACGAAGTCTTCACGCCCGACGCCGTGCGGGCATTGACGAGCCACTGTTGGCCAGGCAACGTCCGCGAGTTGGCCAACGTGGTCGAGCACGCGGCAATCCTCTGCGACACGCTGCCGGTTTCAGCCGCGCACTTGCCCAGCCGCTTTGGCACGCGCAAGTTGCAGGGGCCACACTTCGCGCTCAAGGCGCACGCTGCACAGACATTGCACGACATCGAGCTGCAAGTGATCCAGCAGACGCTGGAGCGGCACGACGGCAGCAAACCCAAGGCCGCGAAGGAACTGGGCATTAGCCTGAAGACGCTCTACAACAAGCTGAACCAGGCGAACCAGTTGGAAGAGTCGGCGTGAGTTGAGGAGTGAGCGACGGGTGATGAGGGGCAAGTGGTGAGGCCCCGGTTTGCATCAGTTGGTCGAGCCACTCCTAACTAAAGACTGGGGAAGCGGCAGTGCAACTCACGCGACGATCTAACAGGACCTTCTTGTCCGTGGTTTCAAGTTTATTCGCATGGGCGCCGTGCTGTGCGCTCGTCGTCTATCTCATCGCCTCTGAAGCGAGTGCAGATACAGCAACTGAGGAGCCGCCAAACTGGTGCTCACCGCCGTTCAGGTTTGTATTGGACGGCGGACTCGAACAGGGGCCGTGGATTTTGACTAGCGACGCTGTCGAAGCAAGCCAGACTTTGGATTCTACGTCTCAGGAGAAGTTCAAAACGCTATGGAGTCGCTTTGAAAAGGCCGAGCAAGGGAGAAAGCTCGCCTGGCGCCAAGCGTTCTCTGAAAACCCCGCGTTTGCCAAAGCCGTGGACGCACTTCGCCATACCGACGAAGGTGAGAACAAGGTACACAATTTACAAGGAATGCTGCGCGACTCGTATGTCGGCAAGGACCCTTCTGAGCTCACGAGAGTTGAGAGGTGGAGTGAGTTAGTCCCCGGCTTGGAATTTGAGAGCTGGTTCAACAACCTGGTTGCCGATAAGGATTACCGAGAAATCGTTCAATGGATATTGATGTTCGAAAATCAGCGATTCTTCCGCCAATTCTTTCCCGAGCATCGTCCCGAGGAAAGTCCGGTCCACAAAATGCTCTCCGACGAGGGACAAAAACTGACGGCCGATCGAGCACTTGAGATATTCCTTATCGGCCTGAAACACCGACAAGTTTCGATTTCCAAGGAAACAGCCCCGGAGAGAGCAAAGATCGAGCAAACGACGGCAATCCCAGATATTGCACGCGAGTACGTTGCCCAAGGCATGGAGACACATTGGAAGTTCATGCTCTGCGAGCCATATGCCGTCCGGCATTTACCGCCCTACATCGCCGAAGCGGAGCGAGAGCATGACCAGGCGATCCTTGATCTAGGGCGTTCTCTGCCCGGCTTGTCCCCTGCCCTGGAGAAGATCATGACTGAACGAGTGGTTCGAGTCAGTCAGCTTTTTAGAGCCCTCGAAAAATCGGGCGTCGTACCGTTTGTCGGCGAAGTCATCGCGGTTGTGCAACGCTTCGTACCGTCGCTGTCCTCCAGTGCCGACGCCGCGGCCAAAACGAACTCCCAGCCCCGCTAGGGGCGCAACATGCTAGCCCACGGCGCGAGCCGTGGGTACGCGGCACGCGACAAATGTCGGTAAGCCCCAGCGGGGCGAAAGAAGGACACGTTGCGCGGCACGGTGGTACAGCAAGCCAGTTGCGAGGCGACTCGGGATCGATCTAGAAAAAAACTTTCGCCCCTAGCGGGGCTTCGTATCGCGCGGCGCCGGCGGTCCCACGGCTTGCGCCGTGGGCTAACATGTTGCGCCCCTGCCGGGGCTAATACCTTTCGGCCAATCCGCACTTCGCTGGCACGTTCTGCGTCGTTCACCCCTTCGGACCTGCTCGTCTGGCTGCCGCGCCGCTCCACGGATTCAAGCCAATCGACCGCACGATGGTCAGCCCACCGGAGCTAGAGATCGCCTCCAATACCTTAAGCCTGCGAGCACTGCCATATCTCCAAACGTCTGCGTACGCCGCGTTTGGCTTGCCTCCCTCGCCAATTCTCAGCTATCCTAAAGCATGGGGGACGAGATCGTCGAACAGCCCCTGAGGACCTCCCATGCCGTTGAAGATCTCGCCAAAACTTGCTTCCCGTTTCTTTCGCCTCTCGGCGTGCAATGTCGCCGCGCTGTTTCTGGCGGTCTGTATGGTCGGCATTGTTGCCGCTTGGGACACTACGCCCCGGCCCAATCACGAGCAGATCCAAAAGCTGATCGTTCAATTGGGGGACAAGGACTATTTTGTCCGCGAACGCGCGCAGCAAGACCTCGTGAAGATCGGCTTCGAGGCCTTCGACGCGCTGAGCGATGCCGAGAATCACGACGATATCGAAATCGCCGCCCGCGCCAAGTTCCTGGTGCGGCAGATGGAGATTAAGTGGACGGTCGAGAGCGACTCGGCGGAGGTCAAGCGGCTGTTGCAGAACTACGCGCTGCAGGATGACGCGGCGCATCTGGCGACGATCGAGCAACTATCGGAACTGGACGACGACAAAGGCCTGGCGGTGCTTTGCCGGCTGGCGCGCTTCGAGAAATCGGTCGTGCTCTCGAAGCTGGCTGCCCTAGCTGCTATTGAAGGTACAAAAGGCAAACCGGCGGGTAAGGAAATCGACTGGAACCGCCGCCAGCAGGTGATCGACACCAGTCTCGGCGCAAGCTCCCGCCCTGCAGCGCAGTGGCTGCGCACGTTCGCACGGGCGCACAGTGACCGCAGCGGCGCGGCCGACGAATGGGCCAAGCATGCCGAAGCGGAAGAGAAAGCTGCTCAGCAAGCGCCGGCGCCAATGCAGCAGACCTTCGCCAGCGCGCTGTGGCGACAGCGAGTGACGTTGCTTAAGCAACTCGATCGCCGCGATGACGCGGTCGCCGCGATGATGCGCATCGTCGCGCTGGATGACGACAACGACTCGCTTTTGGAGCTGGTCGATTGGTTGGCGCGCGACAAAGCTTGGGATGCCATCAATGACGTCGCGGCGAAGTTCGCCGACCGGTTCGAGCAAGATCCGCTGCTCCTCTATACATTGGCCCAGGCGTGCAAGTCGCAAGGCAATGACGGGCTGGCGCAGCAACACGCCGGCAAGGCCGTACAACTCAACGAAGGAAATCAGTTCCAACATTTGCGGGCCGCGGTCAACCTCCAAAGCCGCGGATTGTTCGACTGGTCAGAACGCGAATATCGCCAGGCCATCAAGGTCGGCCCGCCCGGTCAGGGATACACGCTCAGGGGTCAGTTCCTCTTGGCAGAAATGCTCTACGATCGGGCCGATTATCAGGGGGCCGCCAATACGCTGGAAGAGGCCGCCAAGTCCTTCGAGGGCAAAGCGAAGGAGGGACTCGACGAGGAAATCGCGGGCACGGAGCGGACTGGCGCTTCGGTGCTGGCTCGGCAGCACTTTTTCCGCAGTTGCCAATACGAAGCCGCGGGCCAGCGCGATAAACAATTGGCCGAGCTCAAGACCGGATTGGAGCAAGATCCGTCCGACGTTGACGTGCTGATCGCGCTGTTCCACATGCCAGGCCTGGAAGCCGGACTGCGCGAGAAGACGCGCAAGCTGATCCGCGACAGCGCCAAGAGCTATCGCGAGCAGATGGAAGAAACGCCCGACGTGGCCACGCCCTACAATCAATTCGCCTGGCTGGTCGCCAACACCGAAGGGGACAAGCAAGAAGCGCTCGCGGCCTCGCAAAAGTCGCTCGAGCTGCAGCCCGGCGCGGCGGGCTATCTCGACACGCTCGGACGTTGCTACTTTGCCGTGGGCGATTTAGAGAATGCCATCAGAACCCAAACGAAAGCGGTCGAACTCGATCCGCACTCCGGCCAGATGAACCGGCAGCTAAAAGTCTTCCAGGAAGCGCTGGCGAAGAAAAAGGCCGAAAAGAAGTAGCGAGGCCGTTCGCGGATAGGCCGACGATTGGCAGTGCTGGTGCGCCAAGGGGTCGGGAGTCGATGTCGCCAAAGCGGTATGCCCATGTGCCGGCAGTCTTCGACATCGACTCCCGACCCCTTCCGGTCCGCCGTGTATGAACCGCCGCACATGGACTGCGGCCACGGGTCAAGATTCCAGATCGCATCACCGCTTGCACGACCCCGCCGCAAGACGTAGCCTGCTCTCATGTCTCAGAATGCTTTGCCTAACGCGCCAACGGTGCTTGCCGAAATGGTCGAGCCGACTCCGCCGATTGTCGTCGATGTGGCGCAATTAGCGACAATTGCGCCGGCTCAACAACGCGCCGACGATCGCTCGCGGGCCGGCCAAATCGCGGTGCTTACCGTCGCGATCGTCATCCTGGCAGCCGCCGCGTTACTCGAGGTTCGCGGTCAGACGCAGGTCGAGATCTTCGGCGCCGCAGTGCCCGAGTTGTGCCTGTGGCGGCGCTTATTGGGGTTGAACTGTCCCGGTTGCGGGATGACGCGGTCGTTCGTTTCGTTGGCCCACGGAGACCTGGCCGGGGCGTGGCGCTTTCACATCGCCGGACCAGCCTTGTTCACTGCCGTGGCATTTCAGGTTCCCTATCGCGGCTTCAAGATTTGGCGGCTTTCGGGTCGCCAGAAAAAAAGAGACGACTAAGCATGAACGGCACCGCACGCGTATCCCTCGGCGAAATCGCGTTGAATGTTTACGACCACGGTGGCGAGACGTCCAGTCGTCCGCCGATCTTGTTGGTCCACGGGTTCCCGCTCGACCACACGATGTGGCAAGCGCAGCTCGATGTCTACTCGCCCACGCACCGAGTGATCGCGCCCGACCTGCGCGGCTTCGGCAACAGCACCGTCACGGATGGCGTCGTATCGATGCGGCAGATGGCCGACGATCTGAACGCGTTGCTCGAGGCGCTCGAGGTGAAGCAGTCGGTTGTGTTGTGCGGCCTGTCGATGGGCGGCTACGTGGCGTTTGAGTTTCTGCGTCACTATGCACCGCGTGTGCGGGCGTTGATCCTCTGCGATACGCGCAGCGCCGCCGACACGCCCGAGGCCGCCGCCAATCGTCACAAGACGGCCGCCGTGGCGCTCTCGCACGGCGCGTTGCCCGTGGCCGAGGGGATGTTGCCGAAGCTGATCGCACCCGCTTCCCTCACAGGCAAGCCGCACGTGGTTGAAGCACTCAATCGAATGATGCGGGCTACGGACCCTCGCGGGATGGCCGCGGCGTTAAGGGGGATGGCCGCTCGCGCCGATTCAACGCCCTTGCTAGCGTCGAGTCGCGTGCCAACTCTCGTCATCGTCGGCGAGCACGACGCGATCACCTCCGTGGCCGAGATGCAACAGATGGCCGCGGGGTTTCCCGACGCACGGTTCGTGAAAATACCAGACGCCGGACACATGGCGCCGATGGAAAACCCCACGGCGGTCAATGCGGCAATGGGCGAGTTTTTGGGTAAGATTTGAATGAGCGAATTTCAATCCATCGCATTTCGCGCCGTCGATCGTCCGGTCAGCGGCAAGAATCTCGATTTTATGCACCGGCAATCGTCCCGGGCCGAGATCACTCCCTGGTCGTTCGACAACGAGTATCAGTACGGCGACTTTCGCGGCGATGCCGAGGAAATGCTGCGTCGCGGTTACGATATTCACTTGCACTATGCGAATTTCGGGATTCGGAAGCTGCTCATTCGGCTTCCGCACGGCCTGCCCGACGCCAAGGCGGCGAAGCCCTACCTCGGAAAAGACTCGCTGCGCTTCGTCAAAGACAAGCAGGGGCCAGGCGGCATCCTGGCCGTCGAGCCGTTTCATGAATCGGGCGACCTGGACGAGCTCTGGGAAATTGGCGCCCTCGTCGATCGACTCGTTCCGCTGCGAGCGGAAATCCTCGACGGCGACTTAAGACCGCTGTATTTGGCCCATCTCGCGGTCGCATGCGACGAGGAGCACGATCCCGAAGAAACCCTCGAGGCGCCGGTGCCTGCCGGTTTGAAGGTCCTCTCCGACGCGCAACGGGCGCTGGGCGAGATCTACGGCATGGGCGATGCCTTGCTCGCGGCGGCCGCCGAGAAGAGCCCGCCGCTTCCAACACGCGAGAATGCAGCGGCCAATTACGCCCAGTGGCTTCGCGCTCAGAACGACGCGAACAAGGATGCGTGGCTCGCGACATTGATGGCGGATCCCAACGCATCCGTCCGAGCGGAAATCATGGCGAAGTTTAAAGCTGACATCGCGGCGCCGCCGTGGCCGACAATTCTGCTGAACCGAACGATCTCGCAGCTTCATGCGGTCGCTGCCGCCCGCGCCCGCGAAGCCAAGCGGAAGGCCGCGGAAAGCGCCGCTCGCCAACGGGCAAAACGACTCGCCCAAATGGCGGTGGACCCCGCTGAGACGCTCCGCGAAACAGAACGACTGGTTAGCGAGCGCACCACAAACGCTTACCGCAAGATCGCGGGGTTGCTCGCCGATCTCCGCGAGGCCCTTTCGGAAAGCAGCCGGTCCGCCCTTGCGGAAAAACAAGCCGCCAAGCTGAAAGCAGCGAATCCTAAGCTCCACGCGCTGACGAAGGAGCTGCGGAGCAAGGGCTTTGTGCCGAAATAAAACACAACAGACGCCAAATCGTGAACTCGATCTGGCGATGAAACGGATAAATCAGTTAAGGTAGCGAAACATGAAACGAAAGCACTTGGGTTCCAAGTTCGAGGATTTGCTGGCCAAGGACGGCGTATTAGAAGCGTGCCGGGCCTCGGCGATCAAGTTCAAGATTGCCCGTGAACTTGAGAAAGCCATGAACGACCGGAACATGAGCAAGGCAGAAATCGCCAAGCGGCTCAAGACCAGCCGCACGGGCGTCGACCGGCTGCTCGATCCCGAAAACACATCCATCACTCTCAACACGATGGCGAAGGTGGCCAGCCTCCTGGGCAAACGGATCGAGTTCGCGCTGCGATAAGCCTACCGCAAAACCGTGCTTGCTCAGTCCTGGCGCAGCGCGGCAATCGCAGCGGCAAGATTTGATCTCCGCTCAATTTGCGCGTCGGCGGGCGAGCCTTTCTCTGTGCATGACTGGGCGCACGAGGTCATCTGCCGCTGGTCTGTTCCAACAACCGCGCGAGCAACTCACGCGCCGCGCCCGAGTCGATCGCCGCGGCGGCGTTGAGCACGACGATATCGCGGGGCTGGCTCGCGAGGATCTCGCGGCCCTCTGCTCCGATCCCGTTTAGGAGTTCCAAGCTGTCACAATCAGGGCTTCGTTTTCGCGGGTCAGCGGGCGGCGATCAAAATCGCCGTAAATCTCCCATCGCGCGAAGTCGGCGACGCGCAGCAGCAAGGCCATTTCTTGCTTGTAGATATATCGGGAGCTGACCTCGGAGCGATGGACCATCTGCACGCTGCCATCCGCGGCCAGCAGTTCAATCTCGTTCAGCGAGTGCTGCACCTGCGCGACGCGGTCGAAGTTGCGCGTGTCGTACAATCGAATCGGCAGCCCGGTTTGAGGATGCGGCAACTCGCCTTCAAGCACGCGCGTGTTCTGTGGCGCGCCAATGATCTCTAGGGACGGAAAATACGTGTCGAACGTCAATTCGCCGCCGGGCAACAGATGTTCGCGGCAAAGTTGCAGGCAACGGATCTGCGCCGCTTGGGTCATGTTGTGAATAAATGCGTTGAACGGAATCACGATCAGCCGATAACGGCGCGACAAGGAAAAGTCGCTCATGTCGGCCTGATGGAGTCGGGGTGACAGACTCAAAGCGGCCGCTTTCGCGCGGAGCGTCGTGAGCATCGGTTCGAACAGGTCCAACCCCTCGATATCGACGCCAGCTTGCAGGCAGGGCAAAAGTATCCGGCCCGTGCCGCAGGCAATGTCCAGAACCGGGCCATTCGCGGCGCGCGCCCGTGTGACGTAGAAGTCGAGTCCGTAGGGGATGTCCTTGAGAACCAGGTCGTAGGCGTCGCCATCGTCAAAGATCGACGGCAAGCTGCTGGCGGGCTGTTCGTCCATGAGGGTTCCGTGCGGTTGGTTGCGTCCTGGAATTCACTGTCGCGTTCCACGGCCGAAAGCGGTGTTCGAACGCTCTCCATAGTTCAACAGGTTGCGATTCTATCCGCGGATTATCGATCCGGCGAGCCTCAAACCGTGGGGGCTGGCAAGTAAGCGGGAACGCTGCGCATTGGCGGCGGCCGCGGAATAATACGTTATGCCGGACCGCTACTGAGCGGAAGCCGGAGGATGCGTCAACGCACGTCCTGCTGCCCGATTGCCGACGCCCCAGTGGCCCGAATCCAAACCTATCCTTGGGTAGGAAAACGGGACGGAATGGTCCGCTCGACAGCGATTCTCATTGCGGCAGGCTACGCCGCGAGGTCAGCGCAGGGACAATTGTGTTGTCCACCGGGCGGCCATTCTTCTGGCCAATCTCTACGAAAGGGCGATGTGATGCAGATGAAGACGACGATTCTCTCGACGGCCTGCTTGCTGGCGCTGACGGCGCCGTGCTTTGCCAATCCTGAATCTTCTTCGGCTCCCGATGTGCAGGCGGTTGAGCAAGCGTCGAACCAATTCTACGCGAGCCTCAATGCGATGTTTACCGGCGACGTGGCGCCCATGAAGCAGATCTGGTCACACGCTGACGATGTGACGTATATGGGTCCCAGCGGTGGAATCCAGGTTGGCTGGAAGAAGGTGTGCGCGACTTGGGAAGCGCAGGCCGCCATGAAGCTCGGCGGCAACATCAAGCCCAACGAGATCCGCGTGACCGTCGGCGGCGACCTGGCGTTCGTGAACTGCTACGAGTTGGGCAACAATCTGGATGCCCAAGGGCAGCCCCAGCAAGTTTCGATCCGAGCCACGAACCTGTTCCGCAAAGAGAACGGCGAGTGGAAGATGATCGGTCACCACACCGACCTGCTCCCGTTCTTGGAAAAACTGTCTCTCGCCACGCCCGCCGAGTGAGCGACGCCAGTCATTTGCACGCGAAAAAGGACGGGGACCGCGCCGCATTGGTGCGGTCTCCGTCCTTCGTTTTTTGACAGGGGTCGGCGGGCGCTCGTGCATCTTGTGCAGCAGGCTGGCCGCGGTCTGGAATGCGATTTGTGAAAAGGGGACATTCTACTTCTTCAGTGAAAAAGGAGAATGTCCCGAATGTCCCCTTTTCCATTCACCTTATTTGACCTGGCTGAACGGTGGCCGTCACTGCTTGACATCCAAGATGTTCCCTATCAATCGGGTTTCCGCATTGTTGCGGTGCCAACGGCGTTGCCCGACATTTGGAAAATCGCCGGGAGTCACCTTGACAAACACATTCCCAACTACTAACATTCAAATGTTTGAATATTTAAATATGAAGGGTCGGTAGCCATGCCGCATCGTGCCCTAGTGACGAAAGAACTTGCGGAGTTCTTGGGCGTTCTATCGCATCCACAACGCATTCGAATTGTCGAAGAGTTGCGGGATGGGGAGCATGACGTGAACTCACTGCAAGAATCGTTGCGCATCAGTCATTCCGGCGTGTCGCAACACTTGATGGTGCTGCGTGCGAACCGGCTTGTTTCCGAGCGCCGAGAAGGCCGGCGTGTTTTCTACCAACTACGTCAGCCTGAAATCGCCAGTTGGTTGTTGGAAGCGACCCAGTTCCTTGCAAGAGAAACTGTTGCGGCAGTGGAGCTTCGGAAAGCCATTGATAAGACCCGCAAAGATTGGGCAGTGAAATGAGCTTCCTCTTGCTTGGCAAGGAGTGCAACCCATGCTAGTCCTAAGTCGAAAAGTAGGCGAAACGATCATAATTGGCGATGCCGTGCAACTGACGGTCGTTGCCATCCACAACAATAGGGTGCGTCTTGGGATCACCGCTCCCCTCGACATTCCTGTTTATCGAACAGAATTGGAGGCTACGAGCGACGGCCCGGTAACCGCATCTCTTGGAGGTAACATCGACTATGCAAAAACTGATTGAGGGCATCCATCAGTTCCGAGAAGAAAACTTCCGCCCGCTGCAAGGGCTGTTTGAGCAGTTGTCGAAGGGCCAGAACCCCGAAACGCTGTTCATCACCTGTTCGGACTCCCGCATCGACCCGAACTTGCTGACCCGCTCTAAACCGGGAGACCTGTTCATCCTTCGCAACGCTGGGAACATCGTGCCGCCGCACGGTGCGGCCAACGGCGGGGAGGCGGCGACTATCGAATTCGCTGTGGCAGCACTTGGCGTCAAGGACATTATCATCTGCGGTCATTCCCACTGCGGGGCGATGAAGGCGCTGCTACAACCCGAAATGGTCGCTCAACTGCCAGCCGTGTCATCGTGGTTGTCTCACGCCGAAACTACTCGCCGCATCGTGCGTGACAACTATGGGCATCTTGACGGCGACCGACTGGTGACGGCGACCGTCGAAGAAAACGTGCTGGTGCAACTGGAGAACCTGCGGACTCTCCCGGTTGTGGCCTCAAGGTTGGTGCGGGGTGATTTGCACTTGCATGGCTGGGTTTACAAGATCGAAACCGGCGAGGTCTTCGCCTACGACTTCACCAATGGACAGTTTGTCCCTGTGGCCCAATACCATCCCAGCGAAGTCGCCGTGCAACGTCGAACCAGCGTCACGATCTAACCCACACGGCAGTCGGGCGAAGGAGCGGATTGGCATGATCTTTCAAGACCGACGAGGTTTCTGGCGTGAGGCATTCGCATGGCAAGGGTCGATTACGCCCCTTGTAATTCCATACGTTTTTGCCTTTGGCCTCATCGCCGCGGCTATCTGTATCTTGGCGTGGCTGGAGGAACGCCTGTATCAAGTCAAGATCGGATTGGAAGTCGCTCCCTTTGAGTTTGCCGGTGTTGCGTTGGGCTTGCTTCTCATCTTGCGGACCAATGCCGGATATGATCGGTGGTGGGAGGCCCGAAAGCTGTGGGGTGGTATCGTCAATCAGTCCCGAAACGTGGTCATCAGTGCGTTGTCATACGGCCCTGCCGATCCGGAGTGGAGGGAGCGATTTGTCAAGTGGGCGGCGGTTTTCCCTCATGTAGCACGATGCAATTTACGAGGGGAGCAACCATCGCCCGAAGTCACTGCGTTGGTAGGGGAGGATGGTTCAGCCAAAATTGCGGCATCAGTCCACATGCCGAGTTTTGTGGCCCTGAAACTTGCCTACCTACTTCGTGAAGCCTGCGACAGCTACAACATGGACCGATTTGCATTCATGCAGGTGGACCGGGAACGGGCCGCACTCATCGACCACATCGGGGCGTGTGAACGAATCCTCAAGACGCCTATGCCACTGGTCTATGCCATCAAGATAAGGCGGTTTATCGCCCTGTTCCTCCTGATGTTGCCATTCGCTCTCTTGTACCGCATCAACGGTGATTGGCTGGTTCCATTTATCACCATGATGGTTGCCTACCCGCTCATGTCGCTGGACCAAATTGGTATCGAACTCCAAAACCCGTTTTCAAAAGCCAATCTGAGTCATCTACCCCTCGGTGACATTTCGGCAACCATTGAAAAGAACCTGCTCGGCCTGTTGCAAGCGAAACAAGCAGTGGAAGTGAAAGTTTCACCCGAACTGGATGGACGGATGATCTTACCTTCGGGGGCTACTCATTCCAGTTGAAGGCATCGCCGGTCGTCACTCCCCCCTGGACGGATTCCCTAGGAAGTCCACACTGCGAGAGACCGGCCTGAAAAGTTCAAATCGCGTCGCCAGTCGCTTTCGCAACTAACGACGGGATTTGGCTTTGCTTGAAGATCGGGGCGGCAAGATTTGAACCGCGGCATTCCGTGTCGCCGGGGTCGTGGATTCACCCCGCATTCGTCTTCTCCACCAACCGCGCCAGCAACTCGCGGGCAGCGCCGGAATCAATGGCCGCGGCGGCCAGGGCCGCGCACTCGCCTGGGCTGGCATGCTTGCCCGCGGTCCACAGCGCGGCGGCGGCGTTGAGTACGACGATGTCGCGGGGCGGACCCGGTTGGCCGGCGAGGATCGCGCGGATCAGCGTGGCGCTTTCTTCTGGTCCGCTGATTTTCATGCTTTCCAGCCCGGCGGTTTGTAGCCCGAAATCTTCGGGCCGCCAGGTGAACTCGTGTACGACGCCCTCGCGGACTTCGCTCACGCGCGTCGTGCCGGCCAGCGTGACTTCGTCGAGGCCGTCCTCGCCGCAAATCACCAGTGCTCGCTCTGTGCCGAGAATGTTCAGGGCCTCGGCAAGCAGCGGGCGCAGCTCCTGGCGGCCGACACCGAGCAGTTGAAACGGCGCGGCGGCCGGGTTCACCAGGGGCCCTAGCAGGTTGAAGATCGTCGGCGTGCCGAGTTTTTGGCGAACGGCGGCCACGTGCTTCATCGACGTGTGCAATCTCGGTGCGAAGCAGAAGCAGATCCCCAGCTCGTCCAGGCAGCGTTCGACGCAGGGCACGTCGGCATCGACGTTCACGCCCAGCGCGGCCAACACGTCGGCCGAGCCGCTGCGGCTGGTGACGCGGCGATTGCCGTGCTTGGCGACCGGCACGCCCGCGGCGGCGGTGACCAGGGCGGCGGCCGTGCTGATATTGAAGGTGCCGCTGGCGTCGCCGCCGGTGCCGCAGGTATCGATGAGTCCGGCGCGGTGCGTGCGGATGGGGGTCATCTGGCGGCGCATGGCCGCCGCGGCGCCGGCCACTTCGGCGATCGTTTCACCCTTGATTGCCAGGCCGGTCAACAGCAGCGCGATCTCGGCTTCGCTGCACAGGCCGAGCATGATGGCCTCGACCGCCTTGGACATATCGTCCATCGAGAGGTCTTCGCCAGCGGCCAATCGGCCCAAGGTCGCTTCGATCACGCGCGGAGATCTCCCAACAGCGGGTGAAACGGAGGCAAAGCATGACTTGCTAATCGATTCTAGTTGCCAATCCTTGAGGGCGGTAGGGCGACGCGAAACGTGGCACGACGAACAAGCCCAAGGATGGCGGTCTCAAGGCAACCAACCTGTCAACGGTCGACCGCCTTCCCTGGGAGATCGAAGGTCGGGCAGCTTGTCTCCCGGCCCTGCAAAGCATACAATCGCGGCGCTGAAGGGCTACAGGACAGCCGCCAGAAATAGGATACGCAAGCAGGATGGCTCGCAAGGTAATCCTCGACGTCGATCCCGGCATCGACGACGCCGTCGCGATGACGATGGCGCTGTTCGATCCACGGCTGGATGTGGTCGCCGTGACCGCCGTGGGGGGAAATGTTCCGCCCGAGCGGGCCACGCGCAACACGCAGACGGTCATCGAGCAGCTCGACCCGCCCCGCTGGCCGCGCGTGGGCGCTGCCAGCCAGCCGGAACGCGATCTGCCGGCCGATTGCTGCCATCTGTTCGGCGCCGACGGCTTGGGCAACGCCGACTTCGCCGTGTCGGAACTGCACCACCAGCACCTTTCGGAAAAAGTGATTGGCGACGAGCTGCGCGCCGCGCCCGAGGAGGTGACGATCGTCGCCTTGGGCCCGCTGACCAATATCGCGAACGCCTTCCGGCGCGACCCGTCGCTGCCCGCCCAGGTGGGGCAACTGATCGTCATGGGCGGTACGCTCAATGGGCCAGGCAACGTGACGCCGGCCGCCGAATTCCGCATCTACTGCGACCCAGTGGCCGCGCGCGAGGTGCTGCGGTCGCCCTGCACGCTCACGCTCATTCCCTTGGACGTTGCCAGCAAAGTCGTGATGACCTTTGGGCACCTCGACCAATTGCCCAGCGAAGCGAGCAAGGCCGGCCGATTCTTGCGGAAAATACTCCCCTACGCCTTTCGCACCTACCGGCAAGAGCTGGGTCTCGAGGGCATCCACTTGCACGACGCCGTCGCGCTGGTTGCGGCAACCAACCCCGAACTATTCACCACTGAGCGGGCCGCCGGCGATGTGGAGACCTCGGGCGAGCTGACGACCGGCGCGCTGATCTTCGACCGCCGGAGCGTGCCGCGCTGGCGGCACAACATGTACGTGGCCACCGACGTGGACGCCGCCGGTGTGATGGACGTCATCATGCGCGGCCTGGCCGAGGCCGGCCGGGCGGGGTGAACGTAGGGGCTGAAGTGTCACGGGAGTCAGCGCTACGGGAGTCAGCGCTACGGGAGTCAGCGCTACGGGAGTCAGCGCTACGGGAGTCAGCGCTACGGGAGTCAGCGCTACGGGAGTCAGCGCTACGGGAGTCAGCGCTA
>Ga0163150_10002886_pt1 | contig 25325 bp, 20 predicted proteins | sample OliLakLV19P2IB_FD_148628 | JGI IMG/M metagenome (GOLD analysis project Ga0163150, IMG submission 148628) | Freshwater microbial mat bacterial communities from Lake Vanda, McMurdo Dry Valleys, Antarctica - Oligotrophic Lake LV.19.P2.IB | ecosystem: Environmental > Aquatic > Freshwater > Lake >...
CCGCTTATCTTCCCCGCCATGCCTTCCCCCCCCGTCGGCCGCGTCGTCGCCACCGAGTTCAAGCCCTCCACCCCACATGCGTTTCACTTCTGGACCGCACGCGACTCCGCCGTCGGCATCGGGGCGATCGTCCGCGTCACGGCGCCGGGCCGCACGGTGTTCGGCATCGTCACCGATGGCTTCGCCTATTCCGACCTGTTCACCCCGATGCACGATGTGATCGGGGCCGATGGGGACCCGTCGTACGCCGGCTTTGCCCCAACCGAACGGGCGGAGATCCGGCTCTACACCGCGGCGGTGCTGCGGCAGGTTCCGGAGGAGCCGCTGCAGCCGGTGCCGCTTGGCGAGGTGCACCTGGCCGGAGACACCGATGTGGTCGAGGCGCTCCGCATGGATGCGTACATCGGGACCGCGACGCCGACCGGCATTCCGATTGGGGTGTATGCGGCTGGCGGCCTCGAGGCACCGATCTATCTCGACGCCGATTTTCTGCTGGGCCCCGAGGCGGCGCACCTCAACATCACCGGCGTATCCGGCCTCGCGACCAAGACCAGCGCGGTCGAGTTTCTCCTCTCCAGCATTTTCCAGACCTTCCCCGCGCACAAGGGCAGCGTCGCCGCGATCTGCTTCAACGTGAAGGGGCCGGACCTCTGCTTCCTCGATCAGCCGGTGACGCTGAGCGACGCCGACGTCGCGATCTACACCCGTCTGGGCCTGAAGGCGGAACCCTTCGCCGATGTGACGGTCTATGCGCCCTACAAGCCGGACGGCGTGAACCTGAACACGCTGCGGACCAACGAGGCGCTGGCGGGCAACACCATCCCGCTGGTCTGGGGGTTGCGCGAGGTGCTGGAGTATGCCGACGTCCTGCTCAACCGCGATGACGTGGACGCGAAGGCGGGGGCGTTCATCGATTTTCTGAAAGAGCGGGTGGTCGGCCGCAGCTTCACGGACGTGACGTTGAGCGACCAGCCGCTCGAGGTGAAGAGCTTCGCGGACCTGGAGGATTTCTTCCGCCGCATCTTCGAGTTCATGGAGGTGCAGGCCAAGACCAGCGAAGTCTGGCGCAACCATCACCTGGCGACGATCCGGAAGGTGCGCAACCGGCTCGGGAACATCAGCGTTCGCGCCAAGGGGCTGGTCACCGACCTGGGGCACGCCAGCGATCTGCCGTGGGGCAAGTTCGCCGACCGCAGCGTCCACGTGGTCGATGTCGCCGGGGTCGATCCGCTGGTGCAGGACCTGGTCTTCGCCCGCATCGTCTCCCAGCTGCGCGAGCATCTCGAGCGCCGCGACCTCGGCGTCGATCACGTCGTGGTCTTCGTCGATGAGCTCAACAAGTATGCTCCGTCGGACGGGCCGGACACCTACGTGCGGCGGATGCTGATCGATCTTTCCGAGCGTGGCCGCTATCTCGGCCTGGTGCTCTTCTCGGCGCAGCAGTTCCGCTCGCAGGTGCTGCGGCGGGTGGTCGGCAACGCCGGCACCGCGCTCTACGGCCGCATGGACATGGATGAGCTCTCGACGCCAGGCTATGGGATCCTCTCGCCGGCGACGCGCGCCAAGCTGGCCGCGTTGCCCAAGGGCGAGCTGATGGTGCGGCATCCGCACTTCACCCAGCCGCTCTTCGTCCGGTTTCCCCGGCCGGCGGTGCTGCCGGGCCGGCTCGGTGTGGAGCGCTTTCCTCCCGCCGGGGACCTGCCCTTTGCTCATGCGGTGGCACGCCAGCTCCGCGCTCTCGACCGCACGGTGACCGCGGTCCAGGTCGAAGCGCTGATCGACGGGCGCAGCGAGGACGATGTGCGCCGGGCCCTCCACGCCACCCGCCGGACCCGACCGGACAGCGTATTCGGCTTTTTTACAGCGCAGCTGGGCTCCCGGGTGGAGCGGGAAGTGCCGCCAGGACGCGGCGTGCCGAAGCTCAAGAAAACGGACGATCCCTACCGCTGAGGATTCATGGTGCGGTCGGGTGCCGAACCGCTGGCCTCGGCAAGTGTGAGCAGTTGCAGGCAGGCGTGGCATTTCAGCGACTGCGGCAATCGGTAGACCACCCCGCACAGTCCGTAGGACTGTTCCACCCCACAGCAGGGGCACGGCCCGCGCAGGCTCACGAAGAGTTCCTGCTGTGGCAGACGCCACACTCCAAACGCCACACCACCGACCAGGGCGAGCGGTGGGACGATCAGATGCACGATCGGGATGGGCAGCACGAGGATGGCGACACCGAGGCCCAGCACCGGGCCCATCGCCGCCCGTCGCAGTCGCTCGCCGCCGGTGAGGCGGCGCGTTTCCACCATGGCGGCGACGGGTGCGGTCCCGATGCCTGTGATATTCAGGCGCGGATGGGTCGGCGCCATGTCACATGCTCCGATCGGCAAGAGTGGCGGGCCCCCGGGGTCGGCCCCCGGAGGACAGGCCGGCAGGGGTCCGGCCGTATTCTACCACTTACCAGCGCCACCTGCGCCCTTAGAATTACCCCCGTGAAACTCGCTCACCTCGCCGACCTGCACCTCGGATTCCGCCAGTTCCACCGTCAGACACCGACGGGCCTCAATCAGCGCGAATCCGACGTGGCCGCCGCATTCCGGGATGCCGTTTCCCAGGTGATCGCGGCGCGGCCGGACGCGATCATCGTGGCCGGCGACCTCTTCCATTCCGTCCGCCCGACCAATCCGGCCATTCTCTTCGCCTTCCGGCAATTTCACCGGCTGCGTGAAGCGCTGCCCGAGGTGCCGCTGATCCTCCTCGCCGGAAATCACGACACGCCCCGCTCGGTCGAGACCGGCTCCATTCTGTCGCTGTTCGAATCGCTCGGCGCCGACGTCGTGGCCGACGAGTCGCGCCGCCTGGTCTACCCGGCGCTCGGGCTGTCGGTGCTCGCCGTTCCCCACGCGGCGCTGCTCTCGCCGGACCGCCCGGCGCTCCGCCCGGCGGGCGATGAACCGCACCAGGTGCTGGTGATGCACGGCGAGGTCGAGGGCATCTTCCCCGCCGATCGCTCCTCGGCCGAGTACGGCGGCGCCGTGATCCAGCCGGACGACATCGCCCGCGGCGGCTGGAGCTACGTCGCGCTCGGTCACTACCATGTGCAGCGGGAGGTGGCACCCCGCACCTGGTACAGCGGCGCGCTCGAGTACGTCAGCTCCAACCCGTGGGGCGAGCTGGCCGACGAACGTGAGTATCACGTCCCGGGCAAGGGCTGGCTCCTGGTCGACCTGCCGTCCGGGACGGTCGAACCCAGGCGGGTCACGTCGGCACGGCGGGTCTACGATCTCCCGCCGATCAATGGCGCCGGGCACACCGCGCTCGAGCTGGATCAGCTCCTGGCGGCCGGCATCGTCGCGATCGCCGGCGGGCACGCCGACCAGATCGTCCGGCAGGTTGTGCGCAACGTCCCGCGGCATGTGGGACGCGAGCTGAATCACGCCATGATCCGGCAATGGAAAGCCGAGGCGCTGCACTTCCAGCTCGATCTCCGCCGGCCGGAGTCGCACCGCGAAATCGGGGTGGGCTCGCCGGGGCGCCGGCAGACGCTGCCGGAGCTGGTGCAGGACTTCCTCGAGCGGCGGCTGCTGCCGGGCGAGATCGATCGTGCGGCGTTCGTGCAGGCCGGTGTCGAGCTGGTCGCGGCGGTCGAGCGCGAGTGGGCGGAGGGCTGATGCAGCTCGAACGCCTGCACCTGCAGAATTTCCGCCAGTACGAGAACACCGAGCTCATTCTCGGCGCCGGCCTCACCGGCATCATCGGACCCAACGGGGCGGGGAAGACCACGCTGCTGGAGGCGATCGCCTGGGCGCTGTACGGGGCGGATGCCGCGCGCGGCACCCGGGACACCATCCGGCGCCGGGGCGCGCCGCCGCGGGCGCCGGTGCGGGTCGAACTCGATTTCGTCCTCGGGGCGCATCGCTATCGCGTCGCCCGCACGCTCAACGGGGCGGAGCTGTACCAGGATGCCGATCCGGCGCCGATCGCCAACAGCCTGCAGTCCGTCACCGAGAAGGTCGGTCGTCTCCTGGGCATGAGCCGGGAGGAATTCTTCAACACCTACTTCACGGGGCAGAAGCAGCTCGCGGTGATGGCGGCGATGAAGCCGGTCGAGCGGGCCCAGTTCCTGTCTCGCGTGTTAGGCTATGACCGGCTGGAGGTGGCGCAGGACCGGCTCCGCGAGCGACGGACCATGGTCCGTGCCAGGCTGCAGGGGCTGGAGGCCGCCCTCCCCGATCCGGCCGGGCTCGAGCGCGAGGCGGTCGCGGCCGCGGCCCGCATGACCGATGCGCGGGAGGCGGAGGCGCGCTCATTGACCGCACTGGCGGTGGCCGAGTCCCGGCGGGGTGAGGCGGATCCGCGGTGGAAGCAGATGCAGGTCCAGCGGGAGCAGGTCGGCACGCTGCAGAGCGATCTGCGGCTGGCGGAACACAAGGTCGTGGCCGCGCGCGACAGTTTTCAGCTGCTCGACCGGGAACTGGTATCGGCCAACGAAGCGCACGGACGGCTGGAGGGTCTGCGGGATCAGCTCGCGCCGCTCGCCGCGCTGCGGGCGGAACGCCAGCAGCTCGACGAGCTCGCCGAAGCGGCCGGCCGCCGGACGGTGGCGGAGGCGCAGCTGGTCGAGGCGCGCCGCGCCCTGGAGGCACTGCTCGCCCGGGCGTCCAGGCTGCCGCCAGCGGATGCGGTGGAGCAGGCCCGCGCCCGGGTGGAAGAGCTGCGCGCGCGGTTGCAGCTGGTATCCGACCAGGTGGAGGAGGTGCGGACCGCGTGGGTGCGGGATCTCCAGGATGCCAGAACCAAGCGAGAGGCGCTGCGGGATCAGTATCGCGAGCTCAAGGCGCAGCTGGAACAGATCGCCGCCGCGGGCGTCGCCGGTGCATGCCCGACCTGTGCCCGGCCACTCGGCGCCGAGTACGACAACGTGATCGGGGTGCTGGACCGCCAGCTGCAGAATGTGCTGTTCAACGGCAAGTATTTCAATTCGCGAGTGGAACAGCTGGAACAGGAGCCGCCCGCGCTGCGGGATGGTGATCGCCGCAGGGAGGCCGCGGAGCGTGCGCTGGCGGAGGCGGGCAACCAGCTGGGTCGGCTGCAGGCCCAGGCCCAGGATGGGCCGGCCATCCGCGCGGAGCAGGCCCGGCTCGAGCCGCGGATCACCGAACTCGCCCGGCAGGTCGAGGGGGGCCCCGCGGGTTACGACGCGGCGCGCCACGCCGAGGTGCGGCGGCAGCTTGCCGCGCTCGATCCCCTGGCCCTGCAGGCGGAGCGCTGGCGGGTCGCCGCGGAGCGGGCGGAAAAGCTGGTGGCGGAGGCGGAGGCGGCGGAAAAGGCGCTCTCCGAGCATGAAGGGCAGGCCCGAGCGCTGCGGGAGCAGCTGAGTGCGCTGGGCTACAGCGAGGCGCTCTATCTGGCGGCGCGTGAGGCGCACGAACTCTCCGAGCGCGACCGCCGGGAGGCGGAGATGGGCATCGTGCGGGCCCGGGCGGAACGCCAGTCCGCGGAGCAGGCCAGCGAGGGGGTAGCGCGGCGGCGGGAAGAGCGGGCCACCCGCGAAGCCGAAGCGAAGCGTGTCGCGGGCGAGCTCGCGCTGGTCAATGAACTGGACCGGGCGCTGACGGACCTGCGGACCGATCTCAACCTCCAGCTGCGCCCCGATCTCTCCGAGCTGGCCAGTGGATTTGTCCGCGACCTGACCGCCGGCCGCTACACCGAGCTCGAACTGGATGAGGACTACGTGGCGACGCTGCTGGAGGGGGGAGAGCCGAAGCCGGTCATCTCCGGCGGCGAGGAGGATATCGCCAACCTGGCCCTGCGGCTGGCGATCAGCCAGATGATCGCCGACCGGGCGGGGCAGCCGCTGTCGCTGCTGGTGCTGGACGAGGTATTCGGGTCACTCGACGAGGAGCGGCGGGCGGCGGTGGTCGACCTGCTGCGGAGCCTGGCCGATCGGTTCCCGCAAGTCATTCTCATCACGCATATCGAGAGTGTGCGGGAAGGATTCGATCGTGTCGTGCGAGTCGAGCTCGACAGCAAGAATGGAATCGCCAGCATCCGCGACGAATCGCCGGGGGTCGCCGATGGCCTGGCTGCCTGAGCGCCAGCAGGTGCGCGGACCCGAACGTCCCGCGCTGCGAGACATCGAGCCGTTGAACCGCGTCTTCGCCGATGCCTTTACCGACCGCTACCGACGCGACGGGATGAGCGGCGTGCGGGTGCCGCACCTGAATCCCGCGATCTGGCGCTACGCCTTCGAAGACGCGGGCGAGGGGGCCATGATCTGGCGCGACGCCGATGGCGCCCTCTGCGCCTTCAACATGGTGCATCTCTCCGGGCGTGAGGGGTGGATGGGCCCCCTGGCGGTCCGCCCCGACCGACAGGGAAGTGGGTTGGGCAAGATGATCCTGCAGTCGGGGATCGCCTGGCTGAAAGCACGCAGGGCCCGGACGATTGGCCTGGAAACGATGCCACGCACCGTCGAGAACATCGGTTTTTACAGCCAGCTCGGCTTTCTGCCCGGGCACCTGACCGTCACCCTGACCCGGGATATCGTCCACCGATCGGGCGCGGCGCCCCACCTCCTCTCGGCAGCGGGGCATGCGCACGCCACCCTGCTCGAACGCTCCGTGGCGCTGACGGATACCCTCGCGCCGGGGACCGATTTCACCCGGGAGCTGCAGGCCACTGCGGACCTGCGGATCGGGGATACGCTGCTCGAGCGGGACGCAGGGGGGGCGCTGGCGGGATTCGCCCTCTTTCATACCGCGCCACTCGCCGCCGGCCGGCCGCAGGAGGAGCTTCGCATCCTGAAACTGGTCGCCCGGGATCTGGAGAGCTTCGAGCGCCTGCTGGGGCAGGCGGAAGCCGCCGCGATCGGTGCCGACATCCGCCGCGTCAGCGTCCGGTGCCAGACCGCCGGAAGCGCGGCGTATCAGCATCTGGTGCGCCGGGGATTTCGCACCCACTGGACCGACCTGCGGATGGCGCTGGCAAGCCACCCGGAGCCGGTGGTGCCGCCGGGGGCGGTGGTGTGGTCGAACTGGGAGATCTAACGGCAGGGAGCAGGTGGCAGGTGACAGCTGGCAGGGAGCGGATCCTGGTTTGCCCTCCTCAGCGCCGAGTACGGCCAAGCCCTGTGCTTCGGAGCCGCGCTCCGACATCGGCTCCGGTCTCACGGGATACTTCGTCGGCCCCTGCGGGGCTGCCTCCGAATGACAACAGTGGGTGGAAGGACCGCGTATGACGTGCTGCCACCTGCCACCTGCTAGCGGCTAGCTATCAGCTACCACTTTCCCCCCATACACCGCACTCGCCCGGTACCGCACCAGCAGGCGTGACAGCAGCATCTTCCCCAACACCGCGAGCGGGATCGCGAGCAGCAGCCCGGCGAAGCCCAGCACCGCTCCCCCGAACGTGAGTGCCAGCATCATCGCGACGGGGTGCAGGCCGACCGATCCGCCAACGATCTTCGGGCCGGTCACATTCCCGTCGATGAACTGCACCACGAGAAAGACGCCGCCAACGCGGAGCAGGCCACCGATCGGATCCGGCATGGTCAACGCGACGATCAGGGCCGGCACGATCGCGATTGCAAAGCCGACATACGGGATCAGGTTCGCCAGGCCACCGATCACTCCGAGGAGCAACGCGCTGGGGACGCCGAGAATCGCGAGACCGGCGCCGGTCAGCACACCGATCAGTGTGGCCTCGATGAGCTGGCCCCGGATGAATCGACCAAGCGAAGTGTCGTATTCGTGGAGAAAGGCGACCAGCGCAGGGCGGGGGCTGGCAGGAATCAGCTCTTCGACGGAGAGCAGCAGCGGCCGCCAGTCGCGCAGCAGGTAGAAGGCGACCACCGGCGTAATGACGAGATAGCCGAGAAATCCCAGCAGGGTACCGAGGCGGCGGACGAAGGCGAGCCCCCACTCCGCGGCGGCCCGCAGCAGGCCGTCGGCGTTCTGCTGCAGCAGGCTCGCGACCTCCGTCGCGTCGAGATCGTGGAGCCAGAGGCGCTGCTCCGCGGTCAGGAACGCGAGGCGTTCGAGCCGGGCCCGGAGCCCGCTGAGCAACTCGAGCGCGGTCGTCGCGAAGCGGGGCATGGCGTTCGTCACCGCGACTGCTTGAGCCCAGAGCTGGGGGCCGGTGAGCGCGACGAGGATGACGACCACGGCGAGCGGCGGCAGGACGACGAGCAGGATGGCGAGCCCGCGCTTCACCCCGCGCTGTTCCAGCCGGTCGACCAGCGGCGCCAGCAGGTACGCGACGCCGAGCGCAAGAATGAAGGGGCCGAGCAGGCTGCCATAGAGCGCGAGCGCCCAGGCGAGGGTGAGGAGCACCGCGCCGGCCATGGCGATACCGACACCCGGGCGGTCGCGCAGCGGCCAGAGTGCTGCGAGCGCGAGTGGCAGCACCAGCGGCGGGGTGAGCACGTCGCGCAGCGAGACCAGCAGCAGCAGGTAGAGGAGGCCGGCCAGCACCGCTGGCAGCGCATCGCGGGACGCGGTGAGGGGCGACGGGGTGGTCATCGCGGCCGTCGCGCGCCTCCGTGGTGGGTGACCCGGGTCACGGCGCGTGCGCCCGGAGTGCCCACCAGCGCACGAACAGCACGCCGGCCAGGCCGAGCAGCAGGTGAATCGCCGTGCCGCCGGGGCCGAGCGGGAGGAACACGGTGAACACGAGCCAGACCACGAGGGAGAGGATCGATCCCAGCAGGAGCAGCGGCATGCGGGTCTCCGAGATGCGTTGACGGTCGGTGGACGGTGTCCTATGTTCAATCAAAGCGGTGCCGGGGAACTCCGTTTTTGAGCCAACAGGTCTGATGAAGGGCCCAGATACTGAGTCTGATGCCATGCCCCTCGGGGGAAGGCAGATTTTTCGGTGAGGGCGCCGCATTTCTTCTTCGGGCTTCAAAAAACCTCTCCGGCATCGCCCTCTTGTCCATCCGGGGTATCGGCTTTCGAGCTGGTACCCCGTCTGTCCAATGCTGCTGATCCGCTGGCTTGACGCAAGCCTCCCCCCGCCCATCTTCCACCTATCCCCGGCCTGGACCATCATTGGGCATGGCAACCTGTAGCGTCACCCGGCGCGTGCATTTCAACGCCGCGCACCGGCTCTTTCATCCCGCCCGTTCCGACGAGTGGAACCAGCGGATGTTCGGGGTGTGCGCCAACCCGAACTATCATGGGCACAACTATGAACTCGACGTCACGGTGACGGGCGAGATCGACCCGGAAACGGGATACATCATCGATATCAACGTACTGAAGCACCTGGTGGAGGAGAAGCTCCTCCAGTATCTCGATCACAAGAACCTGAACCTCGACGTGGCGCACTTCGCGAGCGTCATCCCGACCGCCGAGAACATCGCGGCGTACTGCTGGTCGGTGCTGGCCCCGGAGATCCCCGCCGGCCGGCTGCTTCGCCTGAGACTCTGGGAGACCCCCCGCAACTATGTCGAATATGAAGGTCGCTGACATCCGTGCCGCGCGCACCGTCCCGTTCCAGGCGGAAGTGCGCCACATCCTCACGTCGCTGGGCGAGGACGCCGACCGCGAGGGGCTCACCAAGACGCCGGAACGGGTGGAAAAGGCATTGCGGTGGCTGACCCGGGGCTACGGGATCTCGGTGATGGATGCTGTCGGCGATGCGCTGTTCGAGGAACAGCACAACAGCATGATCCTGGTGCGCGACATCGAGCTCTACTCGCTGTGCGAGCACCACATGCTGCCGTTCTTCGGCCGGGCCCACGTCGCCTACATCCCCAATGGCAAGATCGTCGGGCTCTCCAAGCTGCCGCGCATCGTGGAGGTGTTCGCGCGCCGGCTCCAGGTCCAGGAGCGGCTGACGGATCAGATCGCCGATGCGGTGATGGAGGTCCTCGAGCCGCACGGCGTCGGCGTGCTCATCGAGGCGGTGCATCTCTGCATGGCGATGCGCGGCGTCGAGAAGCAGAATTCCCGCACGCTCACCAGCGCGGTGCGGGGCATCTTCCGGAGCGATATCCGCACCCGCGAAGAGTTCCTCCGGCTGGTCCAGGGCCGGGGGTCGGTATGAGGCCGCTCGAAAGCAAGCTCGCCGTCGTCACCGGCGCCTCGCGCGGGATCGGCGCAGCTTCGGCGGCGGCGCTGGCCGGCGCCGGGGCGACGGTCGTCCGTCTCTCCCGCACGCTTGAGGAGGGAACCCATGGCGCCTACCGGGACCTGCGCTGCGACCTCGTTGACGTGCACGCCGTCGTGCGGGCCGCCACCCGGATCCTGGGCGAATGGGGGGCGCCGCACATTGTGGTGCAGAACGCGGGGCTCTTCGTGCTGAAGCCGTTCGAGGCGACGGAGCTCGCGGAACTCGAGCAGCAGTACGCGCTGAACCTCCGCGCCCCCTTCGTGCTCGCGCAGGCGCTGCTGCCCGCGATGCGCGCAGCCGGGGCGGGACTCCATGTCACCATCGGCAGCACCTGCGATCACCGCGCCTTCCCCGACAACGCGGCCTATACCGCGAGCAAGTTCGGCCTGCGCGGACTGCACGAATCGCTGGCGGTGGAGTACGCCGGTACCGGGGTGCGCTTCTCCCTGGTCTCGCCGGGTTCGACCGATACCGAGATCTGGGACCCGTTCGATCCCGATGCCCGGCCTGGATTCCTGCGCCGCTCGCTCATGCTGCGTCCGGAGGACGTCGCCGAGGCGGTGGTGTTCGTCGCGACCCGCCCACCGCACGCCAATGTGGATTGGCTGCGACTGTCACCGAACCTGGGCGAGAGCGGACTGAACGCATGATGCGCGTGGGGAACGGGGAACCGGGAACGGGAGGCGCCGTTGCTCCGATCCAACGGATGGTCGCGATCGTTGTCGTCCTCGCCGCCCTCCTGATCGTCGCATTCGTTCCGTACCTCCGCTCCCCGCTCCCCGTTCCCGGTTCCCCGCGTCCCGGTGTCGCACCGATCACGCTTCCGCCATTCCCGGCCCTCCCAGATTCCACCGGCTGGGGTGTGCCGGTCCTCAGCGTCAGCCGCGATCCGGCCGGCACGCTCTGGGTCGGCACCTACGGGCAGGGGATTTTCCGGCTGAAGGCCGGCGCGAAAGCCTGGGAACAGATCCGGCACGATACGACCGGGACGAGCATCTCGTGGGACTTTGTGCACGCCTTTGCCTTCGGGCCGCGGGGCGAAGTGTGGTATGGCACAGTGGGCAATGGCTGGGGGCTCTCGCGTGACGATGGGGCGACCTGGACCAACTGGACCTTCAGTCAACTCGGTCCGGAATGGCAGTATGTCGCACCCGACGGAATCGTCACCAGGGGGGACTCGACCTGGGTGGCCACCGCGGACGGCCTGCAGCTGACGGTGGACGACGGGGCGCATTGGACCGCGTTTGGCGATCGGAGCGGTCCGCCGGCGCGCGGCCCGGCGGACACCGCCCTCGCCCTGCTGGGGAATGAGTACGTCCGCCGGATCGGGTTCGACCGGCAGGGCGTGGTGATCGCCACGCTGCGCGGGACCGAACGGGTCCGCTACGGGGTCGCTGGCTGGACCAGCGAACCGGTCGGGGCGGGGCAGGTGGCGTTCCGCCCGCGGAACCGGGTGCTGATCGATGGCGCGCTGTGGGCCGGCACCGCCTGCGGCCTCAGACCCGTCAGTGATACCCTCCCGTGCCTGCGCGGGCTGGCGCGGGGAGCTGACGTGCCGCGGGCACCGCGCACCACCTGGTTTCTTCGCCCGATCGACCGGGCGGACAACCCCTATATCGATCAGACCTACCGTTACGGCTCGACGATGGGCGGTAACTTCCAGCAGCATCAGGGGGTCGAGTTCAACAACCCCGACGGGACGCGTGTGCTGGCGATCGCCCGGGGGCGGGTGGTCTATGCCGGACGGGCGGAGCAGGGCGCCCTCACCGTCGCGATCCGCCACGATTCAACGGTCACCGGCCCTGGTGGACTTCTGCGGATCTATTCGGTCTACTACCACAACTCGGCGCTACGGGTCAAGCTGGGACAGCAGGTGGCAGCAGGGCAGGAGATAGCAGAGGTGGGCAACAGCGGTCGCGCCACCAACGATCACATGCACCTCGAGGTCCAGGCGGTGCCGGGCGATGATGCCGCGCACGTCGTGGACAGCCTTGAGCGATTCCCTCCTTACACCACCAACCCGGAACTCTGGATCGAGCCGCTGCCCGGCACCGGCCTCGTCGCCGGCCAGGTGCTCGATGCATCAGGTCAGCCGATCCCGCAGGCCCGGGTGTACGGACTGGTAAAGCTGGAGCCCGCCGAGACGCCGTTTGTCTACGCTGAGACCTACGGCGAACATGCGCATCCCCATCCGCTCTACAATGAGAACTTCGCCGTCGGTGATGTACCCCCGGGGACCTACACCATCGGTGTCGAGATTGCCGGGCGAAAGGTGCTGCGCCGGGTGACGGTCGAACCCGGCCTGCTCACCTGGGTCGTGTTCCGGCCGTAGGGGCCGCGTATTGGCCGCATGCACGCGGCCACTACGGGCGGCCCCCACGGCCGACTTGCCCATGTTCATCGAACTCACCGACCACCTCCGCTGTCCCGCCGACCATGAGGAATCGTTCCTCGTCCTGATTCCCGACGAAATGGCCGGGCGCCACGTCGTGCGCGGTACCCTCGGATGCCCGGTGTGCCAGCGCGAGTATCCGATCGAGCAGCAGGTCGTCCGGCTGGGCGAGGCGGCTGCCCCAGCCAGTCCAGCCGCGGTGGGGCCCGATCCGGGTGCGGCCGCCCTCCTGACACTGCTTGGGCTGGAGGGCCCCGGCGGCTATCTGTCGCTGGTTGGGGAGGTCGGCCGTCATGCGGCCGAGATCGCCGTCCTGCTGCCGGGCATTCACCTGGTGCTGGTGAATCCGCCGGAGGGCATGGGGCTGATGCCGGGTGCGAGTCTGGTGCACGCCTCTCGCCTCCCGCTCAAGCGGCGTTCGCTGCGCGGAGCGGTGCTAGGCCGGCCCTGGGCGATGCATGCCGGGTGGACCGAGGCTGCGGTGGGAGCCGTCCTGCCGGGGCTTCGGCTGGTGGGGACGGGTCCGGTGCCAATGGGGGTGGCGTTCGAGCTGCTGGGGAGCGCGGACGGATGGTGGGTCGGGCGGAACGGATAGCGGCGGTTCGTAGCGGCCGCATGCGTGCGGCCCCTACGACCCGCCCCAGCCCTATGCGTACATCGCTTCGATCTCGGCGCTGTAGTTCTTCTCCACGATGCGCCGCTTCACTTTCAACGTCGGCGTCAGCTCTCCATTCTCGATGCTGAAGTCGCGCCCCACCAGCAGCACCCTCTGCGGCATCTCGAAGTGGGCCAGGTCGCGCAGCGACTTCTTGACTTCCCGCGTCATCTGCTCGACGACTTCGGGACGCGCCAGCAGCGCAGCGGCATCCTCGGAGGGCAGTTTCTGCTCAGTGGCCCATGCCGTCAGGGTCGCCATATTCGGTACAACGAGCATCATGGGGAACCGGCGCTTGTCGCCGATCATCACGGCGTTGAGCACGAACGGATTGGTCTTCACCCGGTTCTCGATCGGCTGCGGGGCGATATTCTTGCCGCCCGCCGTGACGATGATGTCCTTCTTCCGGTCGGTGATCCGCAGGTAGCCGTCCGCGTCGAGCTCGCCGATGTCGCCGGTGTGGAACCAGCCGTCGGCGTTGATCGCCTCCCGGGTGGCTTCGGGCTTGTTGTAGTACCCCTGCATGACATTGGGCCCGCGGGTGAGGATTTCGCCGTCACCGGCGATCCGCACCTCGACCCCATGGATCGGCTGGCCGACGGTGCCGATCCTCGTGTGGTCGCGGTAATTCACCGTGATCACCGGTGAGGTCTCGGTGAGGCCGTACCCTTCGTAGATCGGCAGGCCCGCCGCAAAGAAGAACCTGGCGATCTCCGCCGAGAGCGGGGCGCCGCCGGAGACGAAGTAGCGGAGCCGCCCGCCGGTGCGCGCGGTCACCTTGCTGAAGACCAGCTTGTCCGCGATCGCCTTGCGCAGGGCGACGGCGGTCGGAATCGGCTTCCCCGCGAGGGCCAGGTCGGCCCAGGCTTCGCCGGCGGCCCGAGCCCAGCCGAAGATCTGGCGCTTGGCGGCCGACTTGGACGAACCCTCCAGGACCCGGGCATAGATCTTCTCGTACAGCCGCGGAACCGACAGCACGATGGTCGGGCGCCGGTCGAGCATGTCGGCCGGGACGCTGTCGATGGACGTGGCGTAGTTGATGATGCAGCCCGAGTGCCACATGCAGTAGTGTCCCGCCATCCGCTCGAAGACGTGGGAGAGCGGCAGGAACGAGAGGCATTCATCCGTCTCCCGGCAGTCCAGCGACTTCAGCCCGAAGACGACATTCGAGGTCAGGTTGCCATGGCTGAGCATGACCCCCTTCGGGTCGCCGGTGGTTCCCGAGGTGTAGATCAGCGTTGCCAGGTCATCCGGTTTGACCTGCAGTGCGTCCTCACGCCAGCGGGGATACTTGGCCATCGCCGCTTTCCCGCGCGCCAGCAGGTCGGCGAACGGCATCACGCCTGGTCCGATGGCATCGGCGTCAATCGCGATGATGTGACGCAGCGCCGGGGTCACTTCCGGAGGCCGGATACTGAGGATCTTCTCCAGTTGGTCCTTGGACGAGACGACGATCGCCACCGCGCCGGAATCGCGCAGGATGTAGGCAACCTGGCCGGCGGGCAGGGTGGGGTAGATCGGGACATCGGCACAGCGGGCGGTGAGGCAGGCGAAGTCGGTGATCGCCCACTCGGGACGATTCTCCGAGAGGATCGCCACCTGGCTGCCCGGCATCACGCCCAGCTCGCGAAGGCCGGCGGCCATCCACTGGACCTGATCGCGGATCGAGGCGTAGCTGATATCCTGCCACACCTCACCCTGGCGGGCGCGGACCGCGACCGGCCGCTGAACGAAGCGGTCGATGCAGCCGAAGAAGAGCTCGTTGAGGGTCCGGGGGGCCGTCATAGCAACTCCGGTGGTTGGGCCTGCTGGAGGCTACTGGAACAGCACAGTGAGACGTTGGCCGGAACCGGCCACCACGGCGCCGCTCGGACGAGTGGCGCTGACTTCGATCAGAAAACTGGCCGGCAGGGTGGCGCTGGAGCTGCGGCGCAGCGTCACCGCGATACTCGGGGCGCCCGTGCTGCCAGTCGTCGCCCGCAGGCTGAGACCATTGCCGGCAAAGAACACATTGCCGAGCGCGCTCGCGGTGTCAACCACGCTGAAGAGGATCGTGGTATTGGCCACACCGCCGGCCGGAGTGTTCGATTCCACCGCCGCGAGCAGCGGCCCGGAGACGGTGTCGCCGGTGGCGACGGTCACGGTGTCACTGCCGGTGAGCCGCAGGGTATCGGAGCTGGGCCGGATCGTCAGGGTCCCGTTGCTGCCGCTGATGTCGGAGCGGAGACTGCCGACCCGGGCCTGCACCTTCCCCGAGCCGCTGGTCAGCGTGGTGGAGACCTCGCCAGTCGTCGGGTCGATCACCAGCGTCGTGTCCGGGGTCAGCCAGGTGATCGTCGCGGCGACGCTGTCGCCCTGCACATTCAGGGCGCGGGCCCGGATCTGGACCGTGTCGTTGGGTTCAATGAACGCCGGCACCGGCAGCTGGACTTCGAGGGCCACGACGCCGCCCCCGATCTCAGTCAGGCTGCTGCAGGCCGAAAGCGCCGCGACCAGCGCCAGCATGCGATGCCGGTTCACGGGCGCTCCGAGTCGCCGCCCGATTCCAGGTCCTGCAGCGTCGCCTCGGCGTGCCGCACCCAGCGCTCCGCATCCGGCCCCGTGGGTGGCTGTGCCAGGAAGGAGCGGAGGTGTTTCGCCGCTTCCGCCCCCTCGCCCCGTTCCTTCAGCCGAAAGGCAAGGCCGTAATGCGCGCCGACCAGGGTGTCGTCCAGCGCCAGCGCCCGGCGGTAATGCCGGATCGCTTCATCGTGCTGGCCGGTCTTGGTAAAGGCGATGGCCATGTTCTGCAGGATGCGCGGGTCGTGTGGCGTATCCCGAAGCGCCAGACGGTAGGACGTCAGGGCCGCCTCGTAGTCTCCCTGCCGTTCGAGTGCCAGCGCCTCGTTGAGATAGTCCAGTCGGCGGGAGTGCTGCTTCTGCACCGAGCCGCCGCCGAACAATCGCTGCCAGAAACTCATCGGAGGACGACATCCTTGAGGAACGGAAGGAAGGCTGAAGCAAGATAGCCCGCGGCTACAGGGGCCGCAACGCAGTTGGAGGGTCGCCGACGACGGGGTAGGTTAGCTTACCGCCATGCCCAAACGCCCCGTGCCGTTCCAGTCTCGTGGTGTCCTCGAAGTCGACTGGCCGTTCTTCGGCGAGATCTGTCGCGCCCTCGCCCTCAAAGTCGCCCGCAGCTACCAGCCGGAAATCGTGCTCGGGATCGCCAAAGCCGGCGTCATCCCGGGCGTGGTCGTCGCCTCCATTCTCCAGGTGGAGTTCGCCTCGATGGCGGTCACCCGCCGGGACGCCGACAGCGAGCCGATTCTCATCGCCGGCCCGCCGCCAACCGTCCGGGGCCGCCGGGTGCTGCTGGTGGATGAGACCTGCGACACCGGTTCGACGCTCAAGCTCGCCCTCAATGAGGTCCGCGCCCTCAAGCCGCTCGAGGTGCGCAGCGCCATCTCCTTCAAGACCGGAGCCTTCGTTCCGGACTTCCACGCCTTCGAGACAGATAACGTCATCATCCTGCCGTGGGACCGGGAGATCATCGAAGGCGATGAGCTGGTCACCCGGCCGGACTACGTGCAGTGGCTGCGGGGCAAGGCGTGACCATAGGGGATCGCTGAGCCGGTCATGAAATCCCGCATCACCGATGCGCTCAGGGCCTCACGCGCTGATTACACCGACATCCGACTCGAGCATACCTGGGCCACCGCGATCGTCTTCCGCGGCAGCCGGCTCGAAGGCGCGAGCTCTGGCGAGGAGGTCGGCGGCATCATTCGCTGCCTCAATCGGGGGCGCGGCTGGGGCGTCACGTCGTTCACCGGCCTCGGTCAGCTTACCGCGATGGTCGCCCGGGCCCACGAGCTCTCCCTCGCGATGCCGGTGGATCAGCCGGTCCGGCTCGGCGAAATCCCCATCCTGCAGGCCGATCACGTCGCCGATCTCGATGGCGATGTGCGCGGCATCCCGCTCGGCGAGAAGCGGGCGCTCCTCGAGCGGCTGAATCAGGAGATGCTCGGCACCGACCGCCGGATCGTCGATTCGCACTCGATCTACGAAGACCGGGTGACCGAACGCTGGGTCGCCACCTCGGAGGGCGCCATCCTCTCCGAGCTGCGCCCCTCGGTGCGGGTCGCCGCGGCCGCGGTCGCCCGGGAGGACAGTTCCATCGAGCGTGCGACCGAGTCGTGGAGTGCCCGCGGTGGTTGGCGCAGCATGGAGGCCGCCGACAATCTGTTCCGTACCGTCGCCCGGCGCGCGATCGCCCTCCTCACCGCGCCACGCCTCAAGGCCGGCACCTATCCGGTCATCCTCGATCACCGCTGCATGGGGGCGCTGGTGCATCAGGCGATCGGTCACCTGAGCGAGGCGGATGCGCTGGCCCTCCGCCCCGACGCGGACCAGCTGATGCGTCCCGGGCGCCGGATCGCCTCGGACCTGCTGACGGTGGGGGATGACGGCAGCGCAGCCGGCCTCCCTGGCTCACACGCCTTTGACGATGAAGGCGCGCCGACCCAGAATACCCTGCTGGTCCAGCATGGCGTCCTCGTCGGACGATTGCACACCCGGGAAACCGCGGGACGCGCCGGTACCCGCCCCACCGGGAACGGACGGGCTGCCTCCTTCCGCCACCTGCCCAGCGCCCGACTCACCAACATCTACGTTGCCAATGGGCGGGGGACGCTGGATGATCTGATTCGCGGCGTCCGCTACGGGGTGTATTGCTGCGACGCCCTCGGCGGGCAGGCGCATCTCGGCCGCTTTTCCCTGGCCACCGGCTGGGGGCAGATCATCCGTGATGGCCAGCTCGCCGAGCTGGTGAAGCCGGTGGTGCTCGCCGGGGATCTCGCCGATACGCTGCAGCGGCTCGATGCGGTCGCGGGCGACTTCCGCTGGTCCCATCTCGCGAGCGGCTGCTCCCGGGGCGCCCCCGCGGGTGGCGGTGGACGACTCGCCGTCGCCGAAGGCGCCCCGCATGTGCGGATCGATGGCGCCACCATCGGAGGAGAAAGCGCATGATCCTGCCGCTGCTGGAACAGGCCGCCCGGCGGACCGATCAGGCCGATCTTGTCTGGAAGACGGATGAGACGACGGCGCTGTCGTTCGTCGCCGGGCGCCCGGCGTCGGCCATGACATCACAGGGACAGGGGATCAACCTCCGTGTGGTCGTGGAGGGACGGCAGGGTATTGCCGGAAGCTCGGCGGATGCGCCAGGCGACCTGCTGGACCTGGCGGTGGATGCGGCCCGCGCCGGCGATGCCATCACGCTCCCGCTGCCCGCCGTCACCGTGACGTTCCCGGCGGTCGCCACCCACTCGCCGCGCGCGGCCACCGCGACGGTCGCCGAACTTGGAGGCATCGCATCGCTGCTGCGCGATCGCCTGGCCGCCGAGCGCGCCGAGATCAACGTCACTGTCGAACGCACCCTCGGGTCGGTCCACGTCGCCAACACCGACGGACTCGATGCCGCCTACGACATCTCGCGGGTGACCGTGGCGATCGAGTGCAGCCGGCTGCGCGACGGGCGGCTCATCTCTGTGCCCGGTCAGCTTGCCGCCGCGGACCTGCCCACCCTCAGCGAAATCGAGCAGCTGGTGGCCACGATGCGCCAGCGGCTGGCCTGGGCCGAGCGGGATGCGGAAGCGGTGGTGGGCCGGCAACGGGTCGGGTTCCTGCCCGACGGGATGGCTGCCCTGCTCGCGCCAGTCGAACAGGCGCTGATGGGCAAGGCGGCGCTTCATGGCGGCTCTCCCCTGGCCCGGCGACGCGGCAGTCGTGCCTACAGCGAGAGCTTCACGCTGCACGATGATGCGCTCGCCGCCGGCCGGCCCGGCTCCCGCCCGGTGGACGATGAAGGCGTGCCCAGCAAGCGACTCGCGCTGGTGGAGCAGGGCAGCGTCGAGGGATTCATCTACGATCTGGAGACGGCGAGCCGGGTCGGCGTCCCGCCCACCGGGCATGGCCGGCGCGCGACATTCGGCAAGCCTCACGCGGCCTTTTCCAATCTGGTCGTGGCACCCGGGGAGGCGAGCTGGGAGGAGCTGCTGGCCGCAATAGGAGATGGACTGCTGGTGCAGACCCTGCGGGGTGACGGGCAGGGGAACGTCAGTGGCGGCGCCTTTGCCCGCCCGGCCTCACTCGCGTGGCGGGTATCGGCGGGAGAGGTCGCCGGCCTGGTGCCCGAAGTGACGGTCGCCGGCAATGCGCACGACCTGCTCGGTCGTGTCGTGGCGGTGGGGCGAGATGTTGAATGGGTGGGGAGCCGTGCGACGCCGGTGATCGTGGTGGATGGGGTGTCGGTGTTTTAGGGGGGGACGGTAGTCGACCAGCGCTACCGGTTCTACTTCTTCCGCCGCGCCTGGGAAACGCACTTTGGCGGTTGAGGTCCCCAGCGTGTCGCCGAACGGATTCTGGCGCTTGCTCGACAGCCGGGAGGTGTGCGCGTCGGTTCGCGACTTCCCCCCAGGCCGTGCCGGCCGTTTGCCGAGTCACTCGGACTTCACGGGCTTGTATCAGATAAACCCCATCGATAGCTTCCGCGTTGTACGCATGCCCTATCGCTGAGGCCGTCATGGATACCGTCACCGTTTCCCCCAAGTTCCAGGTCGTTATCCCCCGCGCCATCCGGGAAGCCCTTGGCCTGACACCAGGCCAGAAGGTGCACGCCCTGCAGTACCTGAACCGGATCGAGTTCATCCCCGTTCGCCCCATGAAGTCCGCCCGCGGGTTCCTCAAGGGCCTCGACACGACCGTGGATCGGGACGGCGACCGGGTGTGAACGTCGTTGATAGCTCGGCTTGGCTCGAATACTTCGCGGACGGTCCCAATGCGAGCCGTTTCGCGCCAGCGATCCAGGCAGTGCCGGAGCTCCTTGTGCCCACCATTGTGCTGCTGGAGGTTACGCGACGGGTTCATCAGCAGCGCGGGGAAGATGCCGCCCTCCAAGCGGCGGCGGTTCTGCATCAAGGCGAGATCATTCCGCTCGATTCCGCCCTCGCACTCGCGGCCGCACATCTCGGCGTTACGAAGCGGCTGCCGTTGGCGGACAGCATCATCCTGGCCACCGCTCGCCAGTACGACGCGATCCTGTGGACCATGGATGCCGACTTCGACGGGCTACCTGGCGTGAAGTACTTTCCAAAGCACAAATAGAGTCGGCTGACAGACGCGTTGCGCCGTCGCGGCCGCGCCTGGCTTTGAAGGGGGCGCAGCGACGGCGCGAACGCCCGGGCAGCTGAAGCGCAGCCGAGAGGCGGCATCTACTTTCGTCGCGCCGCGATAGCGCCGGGGCGTTGCCGGGTGCTGCCCGAGATGACCGTAGATAACCGCCGCCGGAAACGCCCGCGACCTGCTCGGTCGTGTCGTGGCGGTGGGGCGGGATCCGATGGGGGGGGGAGCCGGCAGACGCCAGCGGTGGTGGTGGACGGGGTGTCGGTGTTTTAGTCGGGCACGCCCGGGAACTCCCCTTCCAGCCAAATGGCCGGCGCAAGTAGACTTCCAGTCACGAAGTAGCAGGTGTTCTATTGTACCTGGAAGCTGACCTGACTCGAGGCCTGCCCATCCGGATTGATGACCTGCGCACTCCAGGTCGCCGTGGCTGTGGTGAAGTTGGCACTGATCTGCAGCTGCCCAGAGCTGAAGGAGGTCGGCGTCTTGTCGAAAGTGCCACCGTTCGTAAGATCGCGGAGCCGAACGATCGCTCCACTGACGAAGTTGCTCCCGTTCACCGTGAGCGTCTGCGGGGAGTTCGATCCCGATACCGGATTCGGACTCACGCCCGTGAGGACCGGCGCCGGGGTGGATCCTTGCACCTGGAAGTTCAGCTGACTCGAAGCCTGCCCGTCCGGATTGATGACCTGGGCGCTCCAGGTCGCCGTGGCTGTGGTGAAGTTGGCACTGATCTGCAGCTGCCCAGAGGTGAAGGAGGTCGGCGTCTTGTCGAAAGTGCCGCCGTTCGTCAGGTCGCGGAGCCGAACGATCGCTCCACTGACGAAGTTGCTCCCGTTCACCGTGAGCGTCTGCGGGGAGTTCGATCCCGATACCGGATTCGGACTCACGCCCGTGAGGACCGGCGCCGGGGTGGATCCTTGCACCTGGAAGTTCAGCTGACTTGACGCCTGCCCGTCCGGATTGATGACCTGGGCGCTCCAGGTCGCCGTGGCCGTGGTGAAGTTGGTGCTGATCTGCAACTGCCCCGCGCTGAAGGAGGTCGGCGTCTTGTCGTATGGTCCGCCCCCGTTGGTGAGGTCCTGCAGCCGCACGATCGCCCCGCTGACGAAGTTGCTCCCGTTCACCGTGAGCGTCTGCGGGGAGTTCGATCCCGATACCGGATTCGGACTCACGCCCGTGAGGACCGGCGCCGGGGTGGATCCTTGCACCTGGAAGTTCACCTGACTCGACGCCTGCCCGTCCGGATTGATAACCTGGGCGCTCCAGGTCGCGGTCGCCGTGGTGAAGTTGGCACTGATCTGCAGCTGCCCCGCGCTGAAGGAGGTCGGCGTCTTATCGTATGGTCCCCCCCCGTTGGTGAGGTCCTGCAGCCGCACGATCGCCCCGCTGACGAAGTTGCTCCCGTTCACCGTGAGCGTCTGCGGGGAGTTCGATCCCGACACCGGATTCGGACTCACGTTTGTAAGTACCGGCGCCGGGGTGGATCCTTGCACCTGGAAGTTCACCTGACTCGACGCCTGTCCATCCGGATTGATGACCTGGGCGCTCCAGGTCGCGGCCGCCGTAGTGAAGTTGGCACTGATCTGCAGCTGCCCAGAGCTGAAGGAGGTCGGCGTCTTATCGTATGGTCCGCCCCCGTTGGTGAGGTCCTGCAGCCGCACGATCGCCCCGCTGACGAAGTTGCTCCCATTTACCGTTAGCGTCTGCTGGCCCCACAGCCCGGGCACCGGGTTCGGGCTCACGCTCGTGAGGACCGGCGCCGGGGTGGATCCCTGCACCTGGAAGTTCAGCTGACTTGACGCCTGTCCATCCGGGTTGGTGACCGTGACGCTCCAGGGACCGGCATCGCCACCGTTGTTGAACTGGTAGCTCAGCTGGCCGCTGCTGACGAAGGTGAGCTTGCTGGCGGTGCTCGAAATCGGGGGCCCGTGCGCCGGAATGAAGGTGAGCGTGGCGCCAGGCTGGAAATCGCTCCCATTGATCGTCATCGTCTGGTTGCTGGTCGACGCCGGGTACGAGCCGGGGGATACAGCGCTGATCGTGGGGGCGGGGGACACGGTCGACACTTGGAACGTGAACTGACTCGAGCTGGCCCCGCCGGGGTTGATCACCTGCACCGTCCACGTCGCGGTGCGCGCGGTAAAGTTCGCATCCAGGGTCACTTCGGTCGCCGTGACCACCTGTACGGGCACGAAGGGAAAATACTCCCCAGTTCGCAAATCCCGGAGCGTGGCCGTTGCGCCTACCTGGAAATCACTGCCGCTGACTCTGATGCTCTGCTTGGCATCCAAGCCGAGGACCGGACTCGGGCTGACGCCAGTAATGTTGGGCGATACGACCGGTCCGAACGTGTATGTCAGCTGAAAGGTCTTGTCATCGCCCGGAAGCACAAACATGCTTGATCCGAGACTGCCATCTGCCGTGACAGTTACATAGGCTCCGGCCAAGGATCCTGGCACAATCGTATACCAGGTGCCCGAAACAGCAGGTGCGACCGTGTGCACGCCGCTGGTGCCGGATCCACCAACGGGGATTGCAGGCCCAATGGTCCAAGACGTCGCAGCATTTGACAGCACACGGACGGTTGCCGCCTGGGTACTTGCAATTCCGCACTTGGCCTCGGTCGAATTAACAGCCTGCGTGACATAATCCTTAAACAGGGATCGCATATCGAACATACCGAGGTAGTGCCCCTCGATCCCATGGAGGGTCACAGCAAAGAGCGGAATCTCAATCGCCACCGTGAGACCGTTACTGGTACTGCTAATCGCATCGTCTAGCCGACGTGCGAGTTCGCTTTCCACCGTCGACGCAGACTGACCTAACCCAGCCAACAGTAGCGCATCCTTGGCCCATCCTCTCTCCGCGATCATGGAGCTGACAAACGCTGTCCTAGGGGTGGTGGAGATTGGGAACGGTGGTGCTATCGACACCACTCCGATACAACCTTCATCGATTGTAGGTTCACCGGGTCTCCTCAGCAGCCGAAGGGCCTCATTAATCATCATGTTGCCCTGGGAATGACCGATGAGAACAACACGGCCTTCGTTCCTAAGTGAGGCGCGAATCCTCGCCGCCAACTGTAAGGCATCGGTCGTAGCGAGCGCCGGTAGCACGCCTAGCTCGTCATTAACTTGTTGAATGATTGCCTCGAGCAAATCAGGGTCACCGCTAAACTGCACGCTACATGCCAATGCAGTCAGAATCGCGGTGTTGCTCCCGCTCATATATTCGGCGGCGGCACTTGTGAGACATGTAAACAGTTCACCTGTCTCTGACCTATTGTAGAAGGGGTGAAACCGAAACCGAATGGGGTCTGAGAATCCGGCCTCGCGCACTAACGGTTGAATAAAGTTGAAGTCCGTCGCACTCCAGTCTGTTGGACTAGTATGGATGCCGTTCACGTACACGAATGTCGTGGTCGCACCTGCTACACTGGACCCCTCTGCGGACGCATAAACGTTCGCGGAATCACTGTACCGGCTGAAAAGGCTATCGCTCAACTGCCTAAACACAACCTGTACACGCTGAGCATCAACAATAGGATCAAATGCTTTCGCCCAAGCCACGGAGATCTGACTATGTGCGCTGAGCGGATCAGTTGAAACGTAGAGGCGATTTGTCAGTTCTTGTAAATCGGTGTATGCCGCGTTGACGGATGTGCCGGACAATAGTAACGCGTCGAAGGCGTTAGACAGTTGACCGCTTGCCTGTGTAGGCACAACGCTAGTATCCGCGGCAGCGATGATGTCCAGAGAAGAGCCGACTGTGACACTGCCGCTGCTCGGCACATCGCGACCATTCGCCACTACCCGCAAATTCGTGAATCCTGGTGACGGAGTATACGCGTACGTGAGCTGGCTACCTTGAGGAACTTCTAGGATACCCGCATCCGGGAAGCCGACGACTCCGGGCGTGATCATGATTCTGGCGCCGACGGGTGGGAGAGGCGCCACACTCAGGTCTTCGCTGCAGCTAGAGAGCAGCAGGCCCGCCAGGCATCCTGAGAGGAGTAACGAGAAAACGTGTAGGGAAGACCTCAAGCTGGATTTCATGGGACCTCGTTTGGCGAGATAGCACAATCGACATTCTACGATCCACACCTGCCGTCACTGTGTCGGCTGCGCCGCCCCGCCACCCTCCACAATGCTGAAGTCGAACACCCGGTTGGCGCTCTGGCTGCCCGCCATCGCAGGCCCCATCGAAGGGTTGGAGGTGAAGAAGCAGTACTCGCCAGGGTCGAGCGCGGAGTCGAGGACGACCTTGTAGCTACCAGGCCGCAGCTTGGTGAAGGTAAAGGCGACCACCTTCTTGGTATCGGTGCCGGACTGCTGACCGAAGGCGTTGCCCGAGCCGACGACGGTTTCCCGCGAGTCCTTCTTGGCGTCGAGGTGGAGCAGGGTGAATTCGTTCGGGCTGGTCGTCGCCGTGAAAAAGCCGCTGTTGTTCGAGAGTCCAGCGCTGGTTTGCTCGAAATTGAAGTAGAAGGTCGGCATGAGATCTGACACCCGAATGGCTGCGTGCGGGTTTCTGAGGACCGCCTTGTACTTGGTCTTCGCGATCCCGGCCGTCACCGCGGATGCGAGCCAGCCCCCCGTCTTGCCCTGGGAATACACGGTCGGCTCGAGCTGGACGAGAGTCTTCTCTCCACCCGCGCCGTTCCCCGCAAGCATATAGATGCCCGCCTCGGCCGGGATCGGCAGTCCATCAGATGTGGTCGATGCACTGGTGGCTCCGGCGGGAGGTGCCGCTTCCGGTGGCGCAGGTTCGCGCGGGGTCACCGCGACCGTGGCCGGCGCCGGCCCCATCATGACTCGGATCACGCTCGACGACACCCCGGCGGTGCTGAGCGATACCATGCCAGCGCTCGAGAGGTCGAATCTGTTCCTGGAAGATTGGATCTTGGCGATGATGAGATCGTCGGGAAGCTTAGCCGTGACCATGCTGATGACCGACTTGTTTGTCAGCACCTCGTCCGGGGCCGCGGCGGTCTGGCCCACAGCACGGCTGACGGCC
>Ga0163150_10002888_pt1 | contig 25315 bp, 18 predicted proteins | sample OliLakLV19P2IB_FD_148628 | JGI IMG/M metagenome (GOLD analysis project Ga0163150, IMG submission 148628) | Freshwater microbial mat bacterial communities from Lake Vanda, McMurdo Dry Valleys, Antarctica - Oligotrophic Lake LV.19.P2.IB | ecosystem: Environmental > Aquatic > Freshwater > Lake >...
CATTGCACCATCCAAACCATAGCAATTTTTTGGGTAAGCATTTCCGATCAGAAAGCGAACCTTGGTTTTTGCAATCACTCAGTCCAGTGTTTTCCTTGTATTTCACGGCTAAAATCGATTGCGGATCACGAAAACCACCCACAGTTTCTGCGGAAGAGCGAATCTTTTGAGTCGAGCAACACTTTTCGATTTGAATCGAAACCGTCAAACCACACTCCGTTCACTCTATATTCTGCACCACGTCCGACCGCTGAAATCTGTTCCTGGTATTCAATTCCCTTGGTGCGTTTCGGCGATCGCCCCCACACACCAGGACCTCCATCGGTCAATCCAATAACCACATCAGCATTTCGAAGCGCAACACTACGGCGTTGCAAGAAGCTACTGCTCGGTATTTCCGGAAGATTTGGAAGTTGTTCTTCAACGATTTTGTCAATCTTCTTTGCAACGCGCTCTGGAACTTTCGATCGAATTGACTTCAGAAGCGTTGAGGCTTTTTGCAAACTTTGCGGTCCAGCTTTTGCCGCGCCGCCCGGACCAACAACGGACGTTACAACATTGAAAAGGAACTCGCCCTGTCCTTCGGGGGTCGAAAGTTGTTGCTCAAAATCTGAATAAATTTTATCGATGATCGCCTGACGAGCGTTCGGATTCTTCAATTGACGAGCGAAATCGCCAAACGTTACCAAACCACTTTCGATATCCTGAATCGCACCCAACGGATCAATTAGTAGCTTTAACTGAAAGGAAGCCGCGGAGCCAATAAGCTGAACTCCACCGACAATCAGCGTCTTCGGACCCTTATAGAAATAACCGTAATAGAATCGACCTACGCTCGAAGGGTAATTATAGGCCGCACCTCCGGCTGCGCTGAAGAAATCACGCCAATACTCACTCCATTTACGATCGAAGATCGAACGCCCGGTTTCGGCTTTCCAATTGCGCGCCGCTAGATCCTCGCTTAACTCGAAGTCACCGGTTTGCACCTTATCGTAGACTTCAATTGCTAGGTCATAGCTATTGGTTTTCGGATCAGCTTTGTATTCAAGCTTATCGAATGCGACTGGTCGATCTGGTTTTCCAATACGGCGGGCGAAAAAGTCGCTTAAACTGCGTTTGTCGTCGAGACTCGATGACGATGATGATTCAGATCGCTTTTGGATGAAATGTTCGCGACCGGGGCGTTCGACTACTTCATGCGTGACGATCGAGCCTTGCTTTGCGAACAAGCTGCCAGCTTCAGGCGTAAAGTATTCAAGTTGAACTTGAACCAATCGCGGGTCGAAACTACGACCGTTCGAAACGGTTGGTATCGTAAGTTGCTGGCTGCTGCCTGAAGAATCGTTCGTACTTTGGCCAGTTCCTGAGTCTGCTGCGTTGATTGGGGCAAGGCGTTATGGCTTGCCTTAAGTTCTCAATCGCTGAAATGCATGGTTTTCCTCCAATTCGGGATAGTATTCTAGAAAATCATTCAACAATTCGGCGTAGAACTTCTTCAGAACTTCTTTGAACGGTTTGTATGGGAATTGTAGACGGAAGTTACCCCCGTTCACTTCGTAAACCTCCATTTGCTTTGCCTGCGGGTCGTACTTGAAGCTCAGGTTGTTGCTGTAGTAGTCCGGCGAAACGGCGAAAGTCTCGTGATTTCCTCGTTCGAATTGGGAAACAACACCAACTAACTGATTGGCATAGTCGAGTACCTGTGAGTCAACTGTGAAAAAGCATCGTTTCTTGTTGTCGATGACAAACAAACGTCCTTTGCCTATTCTCCTCAGGCCCTTCTCGTCGAGACTCCGTAAGTCGAACGTCTTCCGATCCGCGCGAATCGTCGTAGGTTTTATGGAATAGTCTATCGTAATCGTCGTAGTCATAGTCAGTGAACCCGGAATGCGTTTTGCCCAAATCATCAATAAAGATCTGAAGCACCTTTGTTTTGCGTCCATTCATATCTGTTCCAATGACGTCGTCGAAAACGTGCCGCACAGAGGTTTGAACACGGCTGTTAATAGAATGCTCACCTTTGGCTACAGCTTCCTGAACCAAGGATTTAACAAGACCGGGAGTACTGTTTGCGTGGCTAAACGTGCTCGACTGCTGTCATAAACGTGAATCAAAGAAATAGCCCTTGCGAATGTGGTCCATTGCAGTCTCACCATGCTCTACGACCGCTCCCCATCTCGCATTCCGAACCTTTGGTACTTTAATTGGGGCGTGGCTCTAGCTATCCAAATAGCTAGCTCGTATTTCTGTAATCCAGTACTCGTAGGTTTGGGACCCGTTGGAATTCCGACACGTTTGTGGTCAACAAGTCATAGTCATACTTCATGACTGTTGCGGCAATCCAATAGTCATGTGGGCCTATCGCAGTTCCCTTGGACGAAAGTTCTGCCACGATCCTCGCATGGATATCGGCTACGACTGAATCAATCTGGAGAACTGTAACGTACGAAAGAACTGTTGCAATAAACAGACTTCGTTTGGCACGCCGTTCGTCAGAGTTTGCACGATGAATCCCGACCTTGAGCTCGGATTCCGTTATCACGCTCACACAAGGTTCGCCAAATGACTCCCATTGCTTCAAATCGACGTCTCTTCCGTCGCGTTCCCAACGAATAAATACACCTGTATCGATTACGATTCCCATGGATCATCAAGGTCCTTCATAGATGATCGAACCTCAATCACGTCGCGTTCAAAATACTCCGCGTCATCGCCAAGTGTTGGCAGTTTGCGCAGTGCCCGATCCAAATCAGCCAACGTTTTTGGGCTTTCGATAGGGATAAGCCTTGCAACAGGAATCTGGCCCTCTGCGAGTTCGACGACTACTCTGTCGCGCACGACGTGACGGACCAAATTGGGCCAGTCGATTTTGCTTGATAAAAATTCGTGTCTTTCCATTTCCGTTCTCCCTGGACCATTATATCCCATTTCAACCTTGGTGGCTAACTTTTCACTGGCTTCAACTAACCGCGTTATGCATTTATAGACCACTGCAACAGCAAATCGTCTGCAAATTCGACATTTCGTAATTCAGGGCGCGAACGGTTACCAACAGCCAGCTACTTCAAGGTCTTATTCATTTCAAGCAAGGCATCCATGATTTTTTCGGAAGCATGCGATTCCAACTGGTTGGTTCCAGGCCACGTTTCATAGCCACCGAGTTTGAAATGCCGAGGGGTTGGCAGATAACCAAAAGATCCATGAGCCAACTCGACCATGAACGAAGAGGCAACACCGCTTCGCTGTTTAAACTCGAGTCCCGTTTCGGTGAACGTTTCGCAGGGCGAAGTGCCGATGCAAATATCGCCGATTCGGAAGACTTGTAACGGAATCTTGATCGTGGGAGTCGCTTTAGCGAGTTTCTTGATACGTGCAGCGTAGATAATCGATAGGTCGGACTTTTTCGATTGGCTAGTGATATTCGCTTCGGTCTGTTGTACCCAAGCAAGCAACTCATCGTCGATTACGCGCCGCGGAATATCGAGCTCACGGTAGGTAGCGCGAAGCTCGGCTTGATTTTTCCAAGTCAGATTTGCGAGTGCTCCGTGAACTTTGCTCGCGGCATCTTCTGCGACATACCGCATTTGTGCGTACTTAGGTTTACTGGCACGCGGCTTTAGAAAATTGATGTTATTGACATCGCCGCTCGTCCCATTGGCCATGGCGGCGACAAACGGTGGATCTTCATCGAAATTATTCTGAAGCTTCTTTAATGCTTCGCAATACATACCGTAGTAATCCGCCGAGATATGCCCTTCACCGACGCCTCCGACGTAATGGAGAGAATAAGCAGAATAGACGGATATCATCCGGCCATTGGGTTCGCGAAGGGCGATCAACGAAATGCTTGGGTCAGTCGGGCCGACTGGTTCGACAAGATTCGGACTTCCACCGGGTGGATTCATTTTGACCAAATCGATTTTGCCAAAAGGGTTGACCGGAGCCGTCCCTTCTTTCATCAACCAGCGGCGATTAAACAAATGTTCCGGAACGTCGACTGTCCCAAAAGCAATTTCGGCAGGCCGCAACAAATTTGTTGCCCGTCTAACGCCATCAGAAATTCGCTTGGCAACAAATAGTTGATACGTATCGAGTACTTGTTCTGACTCATAGTCACGTTCACCCAAAGCTGTTCCGGCCGAATGCGTGTGCGTGCAGCTTATCAAGACATTGTCAGAAGGAATCCCCGTTGCTTCTTGAATCTGCTTCCTCGCTTCGAGACTCACATTGCGATGCATTCCCAAAAGGTCGCAAACGACCAACGCGATTTTTGTTTTGCCATCATCTAGGACCAAGCATCGAGCATGCAATTCATCGTGGACATGCGTTGCAGGCGACGGAACAAAACCTCCCACAATATCGATTCCCAATTCGGGCGTAATGTTGCTGGTCGCAGCACCGGCTCGAAACACCGATGGTTCGGTTGGTGCGGCAAACGAAGGGGATGCGAAAAAAATTGTGAGACAAAATATCTTTGCAAGATAGTAACGCATGGGAGAGACAAGCTTTCTAGGTAGGGGGTGGGCGAGTACGAAAAAAGGTGAGCCGCCGGCGCTAGCCGCGGGTTCTTATGGCAACGAGTCCCGAAAGTCGGACGTTTAAGGTAGCGGCGCTACGACCAGGTCACCTCGCTACTTTACCAAATCTTGGGCCGCTGTGACTCAGCAAAATGTGACTCAGCAAAATGTGACTCAACAAAATGTGGCGATCGATCGAATCTGACACGCTTCGATGACTCCCTTCACTACGCTGCTGATAAAAAATTCCGGATGTGAGCCAATTGCCGTTTTTATACAATGGGATGCGTGGATTCGACAAGATTTTCAAATAGGGTTGTGTCAAAATAGCGGAATGGGTTACCGAACACCAAGGACTTTAATGATCAGAACCGTTTCGATCTTCGCTGTGCTTCATTGCGCATCGGTCGTTGCCCAGGCCGCGCCGCCGATCCATTTCAGTCGCGAGATCCGTCCGATCTTGTCTCAGAATTGTTTCTTTTGTCACGGCCCTGATGACGCCGTTCGCGAGGCTGATTTACGCTTCGATGTCGAGGCATCTGCAAAGGGCGATCATAGTGGCTCGGTTGCGATCGTACCTGGAAAGCCTGCGGAGAGCCTTCTCATTCAACGCATCGAATCGAAGGATCCCGACGAAGTAATGCCGCCGACAAGGTTGCACAAAACAATTTCGCGGGAGCAAATTGATCTCCTCAAAGAATGGATTCGACAAGGAGCAGTCTGGGGAAAACATTGGTCGTATGAGTCTGTCGAACGGCCAGAGGTCCCTCGTAGCGACGAACCTAATCCTATCGATGTGTTTCTTGCAGAGCGGCTTACCAAAGAGAAGTTGGCATTTTCGCCACCAGCCGACCCGTCGACGCTCATTCGACGGCTGAGTTTGGATATTGTCGGCTTGCCGCCAACACAAGAAGAAATGGAAAAACTTTCGCAGCTCAGCCATCCGCAGATTGTACAATATTTTTTCGATCAACCTACCTATGGTGAGCATTGGGCGCGGCACTGGCTTGACCTGGCGCGCTATGCCGACAGCGCTGGATATCCGAGCGATCCTGGTCGAGAGATCTGGAGTTATCGCGACTGGGTCATTCGGGCGCTCAATGGGAACATGCCATTCGATCGCTTTACCGTCATGCAACTGGCTGGCGATTTGCTACCCGCCCCGACCGATGATCACTGGATTGCAACCGCCTTCCATCGCAACACGATGACGAACAACGAAGGCGGAACGAACGACGAAGAGTTCCGAGTGGCCGCCATCATCGATCGTGTCAATACGACCTTCGCAGTATGGATGGGAACAACGATGGCTTGTGCTCAGTGTCATACTCATAAATACGACCCGATTACCAACCATGAATACTTTCAAATGGTCGACTTTTTTAATCAGAGCCAAGACGCTGATAAAAAGGACGAATCGCCGCTTCATTCGTTTGATACCGCCGAACAGATCGAACAGCGAGAGAAGCTGCGTTCGCAATTGGCGGCTTTAGAAGAGAAGTTTAATACCCCCGATGCGAAGTGGTTGAAAGGGCAAACCGCTTGGGAAGAATCTTTGCCGCTGAACGCAGAGTGGAAGCTGCTGATGCCAACAGCAGCTTACAGCGATAGCAAAACGGAGCTTCGAGTGCAAACCGATGGTCGCGTGCTCGCGGCTGCTCCGAAAGAAGCGACCGATATCTATCAAATCGAGTTTCCGCTGCCTCCCTTCGACATCAAGGCGATTCGTATCGATGTGCTCACCGATCCATCTCTTCCTCAAATGGGGCCAGGTCATGCGGGCGGAAACTTTGTGCTATCGCAAGTAAAAGCCGCGATCGTTTTCGACGATGCGAAGCTGGAACCATCGCAAGAGACCGAACAGAAGCGAGACCCAATCCAACGTGAAATCCTGTTCTCGAACGCCTTTGCCGATGTCACACAAGTCGGCTTCAAAGCCAAGGATGTTATCGCCGAAAAATCCAACAATGCCAAGGGTTGGGCGATTGCTGGTTTTACCGGGCGTGAACACGCATTGACTCTTTTGGCGAAAGGATCCGAATCCTATAGCGGACCCGGCAAGTTGTTGCTAACGCTCAGTCAAACATCGAAATACGCTCAACATACACTGGGGGCCTTTCGCGTCAGCGTTTCCGATGATGCACGTATTGCCGATCTAGTAGATATTTCTCCTGATGTACTTCTCGCGATGCGTTCGCCTGTTGAGGAACGAAGCGAATCGCAGTCGAGTATCCTTCGCGATTACTATGTGAGAAACGTCGCACATGAATCTAAAGTCGAGCGAGATCGCATTGCAGCGCTGACGAAAGAGCTCAATGCTATAAAACCTTTGACCGTTCCGGTCATGAAAGACCTCGATGAGAAGCAACATCGCGTTACGAAGGTGCAGCTTCGCGGCAATTGGCAAGCCCTGGGCGACGAAGTTACGGCGGCGACTCCGGCTGCTTTCAACCCCATGCCACGCGACGCAACACGCAATCGACTTTCCATGGCTCGATGGCTAGTCAGTCGCGACAATCCGTTGACGGCTCGAGTTGCAGTGAACCGAATGTGGGAATCGGTCTTCGGAATCGGGATCGTTCGCAGCAGCGAAGAATTCGGTAGCCAAGGCGACTTGCCAGAACACCCCGAGCTGCTGGATTGGTTAGCCGCCGAATTCATGGATAGCGGTTGGGATGTGAAGCATATCCTGGCCTTGCTCTTCAACAGTCGGGCGTATCGTCAAACATCAGCAAGTACTGCGGAATTGAATGATCGCGACCCGGACAATCGATGGCTTGCCCGCGGTCCGCGCTTTCGGCCTTCAGGCGAGCTCTTGCGAGATCAAGCATTGGCGGTAAGCAGTCTATTAAGCCTTAAAATGTTTGGACCACCCGTTCGTCCGCCAATGCCATTCCTGGGCCTCAAAACGGCGTTTGGAAAAGAGAACGATTGGGAACCCAGCAAGGGTGACGACGGACATCGACGCAGTATCTATACCGAGATACGCCGCAATAATCCCTATCCAAGTTTCAATACGTTTGATGCGCCGAACCGCGAAGTTTGCACGATTCGTCGCGGTCGTTCGAACACGCCGCTACAAGCTTTTGTGACTTTGAACGATCCAGTGTTTGTTGAAGCCCATCAAGCAATGGCGCGACGAATCGATAAAGACGGTGGCGACGATTTCGAATCTCGCGTTCGGTTTGCCTTTCGAATTTGCTTAGCGCGTGAACCGAGCGCGAACGACCTCGCATCGCTTAAGAATGTCTATGTGAAAGCTCTGGATGTGTATCGAAACGATGCGGAACTGGCGAAGAAGATGGCGACTGAACCGATGGGGCCAGTGTCCGACGCGACCGACCCAGTCGAGCTGGCGGCTTGGACAGCCGTTGCGAGTGTTGTGATGAATCTCGATGAATTTTTGATGCGACGGTAACAGTTGGAAGGGACTTAAGCGACAAAAAGGACTTAAGTGACGAAAAGCTATACTATGAATATGGACCGACGTGAACAACTATTGAATCAAACTCGACGAGCTTTTCTGCAAGATGCAGGGCAGTTCAGTTTGGGAGCGATCGCGCTTCAAGCCCTTATGCAAGCCGACTCGAATGGCGCTTCTTCCAATGTAGAGAATGCGTTGGCTCCGCGTCTTCCGCCTCAAACGGCAAAAGCCAAGCGAGTCATCTATCTTCACATGTCAGGTGGTCCGCCGAATCTGGATATTTTTGATTACAAACCGGAGCTGGTAAAACGCAACGGGCAAGCTTGCCCCGATTCGTTTCTTGAAGGGCGCGAGTTTGCATTTACTACCGGCGTTCCGAAACTGATGGGAACGCCGCGTACTTTTAAGCAGTATGGTAAAGCCGGGATATGGATGAGCGACGCAGTTCCGAACTTCCATAAAATTGCCGACGAGATCACGTTGGTTCGAGCCATGCATACCGACCAGTTCAATCACGCGCCGGCTGAGTTGCTTCTGTTTACCGGCCACGCGCGTCAAGGACGTCCCTCGATGGGTTCGTGGGTAACGTATGGCCTCGGTACCGAGAATCAGGATCTGCCGGGCTTTGTGACTCTGATATCTAGCGGCGTTCAGCCAAGCGGAGGGCAAGGATGTTGGGGAAGCGGTTTTATTCCGTCGGTATATCAAGGTGTCCAGTGCCGTAGCAAAGGCGATCCAGTTCTCTTTGCAAACGATCCTCCCGGGATGAATCGTGATCTGCGTCGCGTGACCTTGGATGCCATTCGCGATATGAATCAACATCAACAAGCCGAACTTAGACACAGCGAAACGAACACTCGCATCGCTCAGTATGAATTAGCATTCAGAATGCAGACGAGTGTTCCTGAAGTCATGGACATTTCGAAAGAAACACAAGAAACGCTCGACACGTATGGTGCTAAACCAGGTGAAGCGAGTTTCGCGAACAATTGCTTGCTGGCTCGCCGACTAGTCGAGCAAGGAGTCCGCTTCGTGCATTTGTTTGATTGGGGTTGGGACTTCCATGGCACTGGTCCCAAGGAAGATATCCGCGATGGCCTTACCAATAAGATGGCCGAAACCGATAAGCCGGTGACAGCATTGATTCTCGATCTCAAACAACGCGGACTTCTAGACAACACGCTCGTTGTCTGGGGTGGCGAGTTTGGTCGCACTCCATTTCGCGAAGGTCGTACGGCAGCCAGCAACATCCTTGGTCGTGATCACTATCCGGACTGTTTTCCGATCATGATGGCTGGCGGCGGTGTAAAGTCCGGCTTCGACTACGGAACGACCGACGAACTTGGCTTTGCGGGCGTCGAAAACAAAGTACACGTTCATGATCTACAAGCGACCATCTTGCATTTGCTTGGTTTTGACCACGAACGCCTTACCTACCGGTTTCAAGGACGCGACTATCGGCTGACCGACGTCCACGGGAGCGTGGTGCAAAGTATTTTGGGCTAATCCATCGATCGTTTTTGAGTTTACCTGCCTTTGTCGTGTTTCGCATTGAGCGTTATACTGCTTCGAATCTGAACATTCTCAGACTTATTGCGCTCATCCTCTGATCCCCTGCATCGATATGAACACGGACGAACTTCGCGAAAAATATCTCAGTTTCTTTCAATCCAAGGGGCATCATCGCCAGGGAAGTGACGTTTTAGTCCCGACATGGGATCCGTCGGTACTCTTCACGCCCGCTGGGATGAATCAGTTCAAAGACCATTTTCTTGGAAAAGTGAAGCTCGACTTTACGCGGGCGACGACGTGCCAAAAATGCCTTCGAACGGGCGATATCGATAACGTCGGACGGACCGCCTATCACCATACGTTTTTTGAAATGCTTGGGAATTTCAGTTTCGGCGACTATTTTAAGAGCGAGGCTATTCATTGGGCTTGGGAGTTTTTGACCGACAAAAAATGGCTAGCAATCGATCCGGCTCGCCTGACCGTAACGGTATACAAAGACGACGACGAGGCAGCCGCGATTTGGAACGAAAAAATCGGATTGCCAACCAGTCGAATTTGCCGACTCGAAGAAGATGAAAATTTCTGGCCCGCCAGTGCTCCCAGCCAAGGACCTGACGGCGTTTGCGGCCCATGCAGCGAAATCTATTTTCAACTAGAAAATGGCAAGTCGGTCGAAATTTGGAATCTCGTTTTCACGCAATTTAATCGTGTCGGTAATCCGCCGGACAATTTGCGTCCGCTGCCAAGCAAGAACATCGATACCGGCATGGGATTGGAACGGACTGCCAGCGTCCTCCAAAACAAACCGAGCAATTTTCATATCGACATTCTCTACCCGATCGTTCAAGCCGCCGCCGAAGTTTGCGGCGTACGCTACGCATACGATAGCGATGCTGGTCGACGATTGCGTCGTATTACCGATCATGTGCGCGCGTGTTCTTTTGCGATTCACGAAAACGTTTATCCAGGTCCGAAAAAAGCTCGATACGTGATCAAACGACTTCTTCGTCGTGCGGTCCTCGATGGTCATCAACTGGGACTTCGCGAACCATTTCTGCATCAGCTCGTTCCGATGGTCGCTAAGATGATGTCGGTGCCGTATCCAGAATTGAGCGATACGGTCGAGCGTGTCTCGCAAGTGATGAAACGAGAAGAATCCGATTTCTTTGCGACGATCGATGGCGGGCTCGAGCGCATTCATCGCTTGTTTGACGAGATGGATTCGAGCGGTCGAGTTATGGTAGATGGCCGCGAGGCTGCAAACCTCTATCAGACGTTTGGCGTTCCGCCGGAATTGCTACAAGCGATCGCAGCCGAGCGCGAATTGACATTCGACTGGGATGGTTACCGCCAAGCCATGACGGAACACGAAGAGGTCAGCGGTGCCGACCAAAAAGAACTTTTCAAAACAGGTCCGATCGAAACGCTCAAGGAAGCTGTTCTTAGATCCGATTTTCTCGGCTACGATTCGACGACTTCGGATGTCAGGATCAAAGGGATCATCGTTGGTCCGCCGAAGTCCGATAATCTTGTCAGTTCGCTCAAAGCTGATGAGCACCCCGATGCGATGGTGCGTGTCGTACTCGATCAAACGCCGTTTTATGGCGAGAGCGGTGGTCAAGTTGGCGACAAAGGAACCATCCAAGGCGAAGGCTTTGTTTTTGATGTTACCGATACGCAACGTTCTGGTGACCTCGTCGTTCACTACGGTCATTTAAAGTCTGGTGAAATCCGTCAAGGAGCAAACGCCAAGGCTATCGTTCATTGCGAAACTCGCGATGCGATTCGACGAGCCCATTCGGCGACCCATATTTTGCATCATGCACTGCAAACGACTTTGGGCGCACACGCACAACAGCAAGGGAGCAAAGTCGACGGCGACTGGTTACGATTTGACTTCAGCAATCAAGAATCGCTTACCGATGAACAACTGCGTCAAATCGAATCGATCTCGAACACTCGAGTTGCCCAAGCCGATTCGATTGCTTGGAAGCTTGTTCCGCTAGCCGAAGCAAGAAAAGAAGGGGCCATGATGCTCTTCGGCGAAAAATATCCCGACCCCGTACGCATGGTGAGTATGGGCAATTTCTCCTGCGAATTGTGCGGCGGAATCCATCTCGACAATACCCAAGGAGTCGGCTCGATCGAGATCTTGAGCGAAGAAAGTGTTTCGGCCGGAACTCGGCGAATCACCGCCCTTACCGGGCCGCGGGCCGCCTCTCAACGAACGCTCATCGAGAAAATGGCGAACGAATCGTGTGCGATTCTCGGCTGTTCCGTCGATCAACTTGCCGAGACGGCGAACGAATTGATGCTGGCTTTACGGAAGCTTAAAAAACTGACCGCTGGAACGGGCAACGACGCTCCACCGGCAAAAGTCGGAGCAGGCCAATCGAAGAGCAAAACAGCCGCAACAAAAGCCGACTACCTTTCGGTTCGCGCAGCGCTCCGCCAGACCGCTCGGATCATCAATGTTTCCACCGACGAAGTGGCGACGCGATTAACGAGCATGTTAGCCGATCAAGATTCGCTGCATCGACAGTTATCGCAACTCAGTTCGAGCGGTTCGATCACCATCGAAGATCTACTTGCCAAATCAGAGATCGTCGATGGCGTGCGTTTGATTGTTGTAGAAACACCGGGTGCTAATTCCGGTTTGATGCGACAGTGGATCGACCAACTGAGAAAAAGTGCCGGTGAACCCGTCGCAGTATTATTGGGTGGTCACTCCGACGATGACAAGGTGACTTTGATCGCTGGTTTGAGCCAAGTGTTGGTAGATCGAAAGTTGAGTGCCGGAAAATGGATCGGGCCTGTTGCAGAAGTCGTTGGCGGCGGAGGCGGTGGCAAAGCTGATCTCGCACAAGCTGGCGGAAAGAATCCAGCCAAGCTTCCCGAAGCGATGGCGAAGGCCAAACAAGTTTGGCGCGAGATGGTCGGTAAGTCGACGTGAAACGCCCCAAGCCCAAATCGAATGCCGGTGATTCCGCAAGTGAAATAGGTCGCTTACGTATCATCGCCGGATCGTTGCGATCGCGCATCATCGAATTTTCAACCGATCCGCGAACCAGACCGATGAAGGATCGGACTCGCGAAGCGGTCTTCAATTTGCTCGGTGGAAAGATCGAAGGCTACGTTGCCTTCGATCTTTTTGCTGGCTCGGGGATTTTAGCGATAGAAGGACTTTCCCGCGGTGCAGCCTATTCGGTTGCCATCGAATTGCTGCCCCGAGCAGCTCGAGAGATTACGCTCAACGCAAAACGCCTCGGCGTGGATAATCGGATTTGCGTTTTCGCTTCCGATACGTTCGATTGGATGGAAAATCTGCGAGACCATATCGAACAGCTCAGCGGTCGATTCGGAACGGATGCGAATGCACCGTGGTGCGTATTTGTCTGCCCTCCTTATAAATTGTGGGAAACGCACACTGAACCGCTTCGAAAACTGCTCGCCGATTGTGTTGCCGCTGCGCCCGACAAATCATTATTTGCCGTCGAGCTCGATGAATCGACGCCTCTTGAGATGCTTCCTGAATCCCTTCAATGGCAGACAAGAACGTATCGACCGGCCATGATGGCCATCGGCGAAAAAGCCTAAAAGCTGTACGACCACTCGCGAAAACGTTGGATCGAATCTAAAATCCGACGCCATGCGAGTATTAATAGTTGGAAACGGTGGTCGCGAGCATGCGCTTGCCTGGAAAATTTCTCAGAGTCCGCGTCTTAAGCAGTTGTGGGTTGCTCCCGGTAACGCTGGTACTGCCTTGGAAAGTACCAACATTTCGATTGCGGCCGAAGATATTGCCGGAATCGTCGGATTTGCCAAGAAAGAGAAGGTCGATCTCGTCGTCGTAGGACCAGAAGCTCCGCTAACGATGGGATTGGTCGATATCCTGGCAAAGGAAAAAATCCGGGCCTTTGGCCCCAGTCAAGCGGCAGCTCAGCTTGAAGGCAGCAAGGTTTTTTGCAAACAATTGCTGCGACAAGCCGACGTACCAACCGCTGACTATCAATCGTTTCGCGACGCCGATAGCGCCATGCGATACATCAAAGCTCGTTTTCCCGGCGACCAAGACAAGGCGCCGATCGTCGTCAAAGCTGATGGTCTTGCGAGCGGCAAAGGGGTGATTGTTTGTAGCTACCGAGAAGAAGCTCTCGATGCTATCGATCGAATCGGACGCAAGAACGAATTCGGAAAAGCTGGTTCGCAGATAGTTATCGAAGAACGGCTTCAAGGCCCAGAAGTCAGCGTGCTAGCGATCACCGATGGCAAAACGCTTTTCACATTGCCTCCTGCTCAAGATCATAAACCAGCCTTCGATGGTGATACTGGGCCGAACACAGGCGGCATGGGAGCCTATTGCCCAACTCCGATCGTCGATCAAGAGATGATCGAATCGATCGAAGATCGAATCATGGTCCATACGATTCATACCATGAAGCGCAATCGCAAGCCGTTCAAAGGCGTCTTGTACGCAGGCTTGATGATCACCGCCACCGGTCCCAAGGTTCTCGAATTCAATGTACGATTCGGAGATCCAGAATGCCAACCCTTATTGATGAGGCTTAAGAGCGACCTTCTCGATATTCTAGAAGCGACCGTCGATGGTCGGCTCGACGAACTCGACTCGCCAATCTGGGATCCTCGACCGGCCATCTGCGTTGTCGTCGCAAGCCAAGGATATCCTGGACACTACGAAAAAGGTTGCGAGATCACGGGGCTCGACGCCGCCAACGCCGTCGAGAACGTTAAGGTCTTTCATGCCGGTACGAAACTGGAAGGGAATCGAGTGTTAACCGACGGCGGACGAGTCCTGGGCGTGACAGCGCTGGGCGATTCAGTATCAGCAGCCAAGCTCAGCGCCTACACCGCCGTTCAAAAAGTGCGATGGCCAGGCGCATGGTGCCGAAAAGACATCAGCGACAAAGCGCTGCAATCATAACGACAGCGGTGCAAGCTATTCTACAAAATCAGCCGGAACGCGTTAGCGTCCGGTTTCCCAGCAATTCGAGCGAACCGGGTGCTAACGCACTCCGGCTAATGGAAAATTCAGGCTTGCGCTGGACCACTCACATTTATTATCCAACGAGTTGACCGACGTTGGACTTGTTGAGGCGACGGCGTTCGTTTTCTCGCAAGAACATCTTCCTCAATCGAATGGATGATGGCGTCACCTCAACCAACTCATCGTCCTCGATGTATTCGAGGGCGGTCTCTAAGAACAGTTGGCGAGGCGGCTTGAGGATGATATTTTCATCGCTGCCAGCGGCCCGGATGTTGGTGAGCTTCTTTTCCTTGGTTGGGTTAACAACAAGGTCGTTGTCGCGAGCATTTTCGCCAACAATCATCCCTTCATAAACTTCGTCGCCAGGTCCAACAAAAAGTTCCGAGCGCTCTTGCAGCGCAAAGAGCGCAAAAGGAATGGCTCGACCTGGAACCATCGAAATCATGACCCCATTTTGTCGGCGTGGCAAATCTGCTTCGAGCGGACGATAGGCGGAGAATCGATGGTGGATAATGGCGGTACCCTGGGTGGAATTGAGCATTTTTGTTCGCATACCGATCAAGCCACGGGCCGGGATCTCGAATCGCAACAATGTATACTCGCCGCGCGGTGACATCGCTTCGAGCAATCCGCGTCGATTACCGACGATTTCCATTACCGGTCCCATTTTTTCGGTCGGCACTTCAACACTAAGCGTTTCGAACGGTTCGTGAAGCTTGCCATCGATCTCTTTGAGTACAACACGCGGTTTGCTTACCGATAATTCAAAGCCTTCACGTCGCATCGTTTCGATCAAAACCGATAGATGCAAAACGCCGCGTCCTGCGACCGCGAACGCGTCCGATCCTTCAACCGGACGAACTCGAAGCGCCACGTTCTTTTCGAGTTCTTTTTCGAGTCGCATTCGCAACTGCCGCGTCGTCACATACTTGCCGTCTTTGCCAGCCAGCGGCGAGCTATTAATACTGAAGACCATTTCGAGTGTCGGTTCGTCGACTCGTAATCGTGGCAACGGTCGAATTTCTCCGCGTTGGCAAAGGGTATCGCCGATTTCGACATCTTCTAATCCCGTAACCGCGACGATATCACCGGTCGTTCCTTTTTCGACATCGACTCGCCCAAGTTTGTTAAATGCCTGGAGACCAGCCGCAGACGATGTGACGACGCGATTATTCTCTTTGACCAAGTCGATCTGTTGGTTACGTGAAATCGTGCCCGCTTGAATGCGTCCGATGGCGATACGCCCAACGTATTCCGACCAATCGAGATTGGTAACGAGCATTTGCAGCGGTGCTTCAACTTCGACTTCGGGTCCAGGAATTTTTTCGATCATCATGTCCAAGAGCGGCGTCATGTCCGTTCCGGGAGTCTTCCAATCGTGAGTCGCATACCCTTGCTTTCCCGAGGTAAAAATCACGTCGAAATGATCCATGTAATGTTCGCCGCCAAGCTCGACCAAAAGCATTAACGCTTCGTCGATAACTTCTTTGCAGCGCGCATCGGGACGGTCGATCTTATTGATAACCACGATCGGTTTTACACCGACTTCGAGAGCTTTAGAAAGAACGAACCGCGTTTGCGGCATCGGTCCTTCGGCGGCGTCCATGAGAACGAGAGCCCCATCCGCCATGCGCACCACTCGCTCAACTTCGCCTCCAAAATCGGCGTGACCAGGGGTGTCGATTAAGTTGATTTTAATACCCTTGTATTGCATCGCGATATTCTTAGACAGGATCGTGATCCCGCGTTCGCGCTCTAAATCGTTGCTATCGAGAATGCATGTCTGTTGCAATTCTGAGTCTCGGAACTGGCCGCTGTGTTTTAGAAGGCAGTCGACCATCGTGGTCTTGCCATGGTCAACGTGAGCAATAATGACAATATTTCGGATGTCTTCGCGGCGCATAAAAGTTTCTGGTTGGACCACTTCTCAAGTTTGGAATGTGTCATTTCGTATGACATCGGTGCCTATTGTCGCTGAGAATGGCTTTTTTCAGAAGAGCTTTTCTTGAGAGATTGTCAGTTGCGAGCTTATTCACCTATGAAAATGCATTGAAAGGCTCGTCGCAATCCAGCAAGGGCGCGTCCTGTCGCTTCAGCCAACGCTAACGGTGATTACCCGCCCCAAAGCCGTTTGGCCAGCATTTTCAGGGAAGTTCTATGATTGTAGCCTAACGTCGGTATCGTTGACGATCGTCCCGTTCTCAGACTGATCTGCGGCGCTTTGCTCGTTAAATTCTTCGAGCAGCGTCTTGCCGATTCGCGACACGACGACCGTCACATTGTCTCGCCCACCAGCTTCAATCGCTGCGTCAAGCAGTTGCGTACTAACTTGCTCGGCGCTTTGATTAGATTGCAATGCCAGCAGGATTTCTGCGTCGCTTAGATGTTTGGTGAGACCATCCGAGCAAAGCAAGATCGTCTGCCCTGCTTTCAATTCCGTGGATACAAGCTGTGGACTTACAGGAGTCGCATTGCCTCCGATGGCATTCCAGACGCAATGTGAAAACGGAGAATTTATAGCTTGTTCGACCGTGATTTCCCCACTGTCGAGCAATTGTTGGGTGACCGTATGGTCAGTAGTCAACTGCCGCAATTCATTGCCCGACTGCACATAGCATCGACTATCGCCGGCATGGAGAACGAAAAGCTGTGGCCAAGCAATGTAAGCAACCGTGAGCGTCGTGCCCATGCCGGCAGACTCTGGGTGAATCTCTGCATATCGCAAAAGTTGACTCTGGCAGAACTCTAGAGCTTCGACAAATGCATTGAGAACGTTGTCTTGATGCGATTCCTTGCTATGCAAATGCCAATGCATTCTTGAAAGGACATAATTGGCAAAACTTTGGATCGCCAGCTTGGCCGCGAGTTCGCCGGTGGCATGTCCACCCATGCCATCGGCAACGATCAATAATCGTCCTTGTTCTGTTAAGAATTCGATGTCCGCTTCGTTCGTAAAACTCGAATGAGATGTGGCAATCTGTTTTTGTAGCGAAGCGATTAGAAAATGATCTTGGTTGGCCGCCCGAACCTTACCGATCGCCGATGCCCCAAAGGACTCCAAGCGAGGAATTTCGTCCTCAAAGTCGCCGCTCATAAAATGCCTGTTGTCTAAGTTCGAAACTATCACGATCCAATCGAATGATCCAACTCGTGATTCTACACCATCGAACCTTTCATCTAAGGCCATACCTGATGATTTAGTGAGCCGCCGGCGCTAGCCGCGGGTCTAGCGGTGGAAACGTTTCTAAAACAGCCCGAGGCTAGCGCCAACGGCACACTTATCGTCGCCAAACGGCGGCGGACGAAGCGAGTTCAATTTACGCGTCGAATCGCAATACGATGCGTTGCTTACCTGCTGGAAAATCTGCTATACATTCGATGGTAAAATTGGAACAACCTGGGGAGTCGAAGGTCGCGGATTTAGATAATGGAACACACACAACAGATGCTGGCTGTTTTATCCAGTCTTTTCCTGCTAGGAATCGGTGCTCAATGGTTGGCTTGGAGACTTAAAGTACCGGGCATTCTTTTGCTTTTGGGCGTCGGTTGTGTCGCTGGATCGCTGACTGGATGGATCAATCCTGAAAAAGTCTTTGGTGATTTGTTGCTACCGATGGTCTCGTTGTCGGTGGGTCTGATTCTTTTCGAGGGGGGCTTAAACCTTCAGTTTCGCGATTTAAAAGGTGCATGGCGTTCCTTGATTGGTTTGCTTACCGTTGGCGTGATCGTCACCTGGATTGGCGTCACCATCGGAGGCGTTTGGATCTTGCACTTGCCGTTTCCTGAATCGCTCGTCTTGGGAGCTGTTTTAACAGTTACTGGGCCGACGGTGGTCGGACCCATGTTGCGAGAAATTCGACCGACCGGTCGCGTTGGAGCGATCGCGAAATGGGAAGGTATCACGATTGATCCGATCGGTGCCATTCTTTCGCTGTTGGTTTTCGAGGCGGTTGAATCGATTCGCCAAGCTGAGTTTGGATCGGCGACGGTAAACGCTGCGATCGGATTGTTGACCGTCTTGGGGATCGGGCTCGCGGTCGGATTGGGTGCCGCTTGGATCCTCATCATCATGACAAAAAGTTATTGGATCCCCGACTATCAACATAACTCGATGACGCTTTGGTTTGTGGTGGCCGCCTTTACAGCAGCCGATTTGCTTCATCACGAAGCTGGCTTGCTCGCGGTAACGGTTATGGGAATTACGCTTGCCAACCAACGTCAGATCCAAGTTCATCGAACGATTGAATTCAAAGAGAGCCTGACACTGCTGTTGATCGCAACGTTGTTCATTCTCTTGACGGCACGCGTCTCGTTCGAATCGTTAGCAAGTCTTGGGTGGCGCGGACCAGCCTTTGCAACGTTTCTGATTTTGATTGTTCGACCGATTGCGGTTTGGTTAGCAACGATGGGTAGCCGTCTAAACAGCAAGGAAAAGATTTTCTTAAGCTGGCTGGCACCGCGAGGTATTGTTGCTGCCGCTGTCGCGTCGGTGTTTGCCTTGAAACTTGGCGGACCGGGCGAAGCTTTGGCACCGGCGGCATTTATCGTGATCTTTATGACCGTCGCGGTATATGGACTTACCTCGGGTTGGCTCGCACGTCGACTAGGTCTTTCGTCGACCCATTCCCAAGGTCTCTTGATTGCAGGAGCCAATCCAACTGCTCGAGCAATTGCAGCCCTGCTGCATGACAAAGGCTTCGAGATGGTGCTGGTCGATACGCGACTGCCGCGAATTCGCAAAAGTCAAACTGCCGGTCTGAAGACATGCTTTGCCAACATCCTGTCCGACCATGTTTTAGACGAAGTCGACTTTGGAGGCTTAGGTCGATTTCTGGCGATGACGGCTAATGACGAAGTGAATACACTTGCCGCAGCGCGGTTCCGCGAAATTTTTGGCGGTGAAAACGTCTTTCAATTATCGCGCCCTAATGTTCACCTCGAACGATTGGACTCCAGTTGGCAACACCGCATGATTGGTCGGACGCTGTTCGATCAAGAGCTTACGTACGACTTTCTCAATTCGACGATCAATGGCGGCGGTGAAATACAACTGATCGAAATTGGCGAAACGATCGAACTCGAAGCGTTTCGGCAAGGCCAAGGTAGAGGCACTTGGCCGCTGTTTGTCGTGAGCGGCAAGCAACTGTCGGTGATCGCCAGCGATTCAAAATCGGCCCTAAAATCAGGACAGAGCGTCGTCTGCCTTTTGACTCGCGAAGCTCTGACGATGAAACGAGATGATGCTGGTAGCGATCGGGGGTCGACCTCATTAAGCTCGGTGCCCGTTGCGAACTAATTTTCCATGGGCGGAATTTGCCAGCAGGAATCGTGTGCAAGCATTCCGATATGCGGATAATAGCTCGAAGCTGCGGGTGCTGATAACAGAATCAATCGAGTTCGAAGACCTGCGATTTCATGCGTCTTTTTGATCAGCGTCCGACCGATCCCTTGTCGCTGGTAGTCTCGATCTACCGCCAGATCCGAAAGATAGGTACAAAAGTGAAAATCGGAAATGGCTCGTGAAATTCCGATTAGAAGCCCTCCTGTCGATCGAGCAGTCAGGACAATATCGGCATGGCGCAGCATCCCAGCGAGAATTTCCAGATCGGCCGGGCGACGTTTCCCCAATGTTGACCGAATTAGGACCTCCGCAAACTCCGTGGCCGACAGCTTCGGCTCCAATTGGTAAATGACTTCTGATTTCATATTTCGCTCATTTTTCAGCAGTTGTACGGCGCGAGCGGGCTGTCGTGTTAAACGACTAAATTTAAACTATCGTTATCCGTACACGTCGCTATAATAATCGCATACCCTTCCCGCCTATTTGAGCCGAGCATGAAGAAAATTGCTCCCACCTTTGCGACGATGGTCGCAATTCTACTCCTCAGTTTGGCGAAATTCGCCATTGCGAGTGAACCCGTCGACTTTTCGAACGACATTCAGCCGATATTTGCCAAGCGCTGCATCGAATGTCACGGGCCCGAGGAACAAAATGGCGGAATGCGTTTGGATCAAAAGCGGACGGTCTTTTCAGAAGCGGACTCGGGCCATCGAGCCATCGTAGCCAACAACGTCGAAGAAAGTGAACTTGTCAAACGCGTTCAATCTTCCGATCCCGACAACCAGATGCCGCCCGAAGGCGAACGCTTGACCACGAAGCAACTGGATCTGCTGGAACGCTGGATAGCTGGCGGTGCGTTGTGGCCCGACAAGGCAATCGATACCGCCAACCACTCTGATGCTACCAGCACACACTGGTCCTTCCTGCCGATCGAGTCGCCAAACCCGCCTGTGGTTCGCGACATCGAATGGTCGTGGAACGAAATCGATCGATTCCTTCAATCGAAACGCGAGGCATCCGGATTAATCGCCAGTGACGATTCGGATTTGCGGGCACTGATTCGACGTGCGACTTATGATTTAACCGGACTTCCGCCAACCCCCGATGAAGTGTCCGAGTTTCTCATCGAGGCTCAAACAGCGATCGGCAAGAAGGAAGCGATTGAAAAGCTGGTCGATCGATTGCTTAGCCAAGTCAATTATGGCGAACGTTGGGGTCGGCATTGGATGGACTGGGTGCGTTATGCGGATACCTCTGGCGATAATTCGGATTATCCGATTCCTGAAGCGTATCTCTATCGCAACTACATCATCGATGCATTTAATGCCGATTTGCCCTACGATCGATTCCTCATCGAACAAATCGCGGGTGACCTGTTGCCATCGGAGTCGCTGGCGCAGAAAAACCGACAGACCATTGCGACTGGCTATCTCGCGATGGCTCGCCGATTCGGTTCCTTGGTCGAGCGTTATCCTTGGCATTTAACGATCGAGGATACGATTGATAATCTCGGCAAAACCGTGCTCGGATTGACGCTCGCTTGTGCTCGATGTCACGATCACAAGTTCGATCCGATCAGCACTCGCGACTACTACGGGATCTATGGCATTTTTGCCAGCACCCAGTATCCGATGCCAGGCCTGGAACTTTTTAAAGCCCAGCGTGATTTCGTGCCGCTGATTCCATCCGACGAAGTTGCTGACGTCATGCAACCGTTTCAAAAAGAGATCGACAAGCTCGAAACAGAATTGGAAACGCTATTAGCCAAGTGCGAAACGCAGGCGATCGAAGATGCGGCGGTTAGCAGCGAAGCGACGATCGCAGAACAACGGAAGCGTCGGAAAGACCTCGATACGATGATGCTCAAGGCGCGAAAGGCTGGCGAAAAGTTGGCTGAAGCGCTCAAAAAGGCTCCCGCCATCCCGACCGCCTATGCCGTCCAAGACGGGCGTATTCAAGATGCTCGAATTCAAATCAAAGGCGAACCCGATCGCCCCGGTGCGGCGGTGCCACGGAAGTTTCCCGATGTATTGGGCGCATTCGCATTGCCTGAGGATGTCGAAGCTTCGAGCAGCGGTCGACTTCAATTGGCGAATTGGATCGCTAGTGGCAAAAATCCATTGACGGCTCGCGTCATCGTCAATCGCGTCTGGCAGCGCCACTTTGGCGTCGGGCTCGTGGCCTCGACGAGCGACTTTGGCTTGCGCGGTGAACTGCCAAGCCATCCCGAATTGCTCGACTGGTTAGCCAATGACTTTATGCAAAACGGCTGGTCGATAAAACATCTTCATCGACGTCTCATGACGTCACGAACCTATCAATTATCGAGTCGCGATTCCAAAGCCAATATCGCGATCGATCCGACGAATCGGCTTTATTGGAAATTCAATCGACTTCGACTCGATGCCGAATCGATACGCGACACACTGTTGGTACTTGGCGATTCGCTCGACCCAAATCCAATGACCGAACCGCATCCGTTCCCGGAAAAAGCAAATTGGGATTTCACCCAACATTATCCATTCAAAGATGATTACGCGAGCCAGAAACGCAGCGTCTATATGATGACGAAGCGATTGACAGCGAAGGTTTATTTTCAGACGTTCGATGGTCCCGATCCAAACGTTTGCACCAGTGATCGCGACCAATCGGTAACGCCGCTTCAAGCTCTCTATTTTGTGAACGATGCGTTCCTTCACGATCAAGCCAATCTTTTCGCCGATCGGGTCACCGAAGGTTCGGCCAGCGACCAACAGCGACTTAACTATGCTTTTGATCATATTCTCTGCCGCATTCCAACGGACGAAGAGAGCCAAATGATGCTCGATCATTTAAAAAATGTGCGCGAGCAATTGGTAGAAAGCAAGCACGTTGAATTGGAAATTGAGCGACAGGCTTGGTCGAGCCTGACGCGAAGTCTATTGCGATTGAACGAATTTCTTTATCTGGATTGACTATGAGCAAGCGACACCTTCATCGCCGACCCTTGATCCGTTCGCTTTTCGGCAGCTCGTTATTGATGCCAGGCGTGTTGTCGAATCTGCTTGCCGCTGACAATCCAATGCGCGCTCGACAATCTCATTTTGCGGCATCAGCGAAGCGCATCATCTTTATCTACGCAACAGGCGGCGTCTCGCATATCGATAGCTTTGATCCGAAGTCGACCGACAATGGACACGACGGCTCTGGCGACGAACGATGGATGGGAAGTATTTTTGGCTCCGATCGTAATGCGAAATGTGGGACCGAAGTCAGCAACATTTTTCCGCATCTCCGAGACGTCATGGACGAAATTTGCGTGATTCGATCGATGAAGGCTTCGCACTTCGATCATTCCGAAGCCACCCTCGGGATGCACACCGGCTCAGCGACCTTTGCGCGACCTAGTATGGGATCGTGGGTCAGCTACGGATTAGGAACCGTCAACGAAAACTTGCCAAGTTTCATGGTCATCGCCCCGTTTTTGCCCTACGGTGGCACACAAGTTTATGCCAGCGATTTTCTACCAGCTTGCCATCAAGGAACACGCGTCATCCCAGGCGACAATCCCATTGCCAATTTGCGATCACCAGAATTGGGCCGCGACCTGCAAGATTTAGAATTGAAATTATCGGGCTCGATGAACAAGCGACATGCGAGCGAACGTCCATTTGATAGCGAGTTGGCGGCGAGAATCAAATCGTTCGAAACAGCTTTTGAAATGCAGCAAGCTGCCCCCGAAGCCTTTGATGTCAGCCAGGAGCCAGCCCATATTCGGAAGCTATATGGTCTCGATCGCAAAGTCAAAGGACCGGGAGCGGATTTTGCATGGCAATGCCTAGTAGCCCGCCGGCTTGCCGAACGCGGCGTCCGATTCATCGAACTGATCGATACCGGCTCGCGCCCCAATTGGGATTCGCACGGCGAGATCAAGGAACATGCCGATCTAGCCAAGAACGTCGATCAACCGACGGCAGCACTCATCACCGATTTGAAACAACGTGGGATGCTCGACGATACGATCGTCCTGTGGGCAACCGAGTTTGGACGAACGCCAACTCGGGAAGGAAAAAATGGTCGTGGGCACCATCGCGATTGTTTCAGTGTGTGGCTCGCCGGCGGCGGTTTTAAATCAGGCCATGTGCATGGTACGACCGACGATATTGGCAAATACACCGTCGAAAATCCGGTTGAAGTCCACGACTTGCACGCGACCGTCTTACATCAAATGGGAATCGATCACGAGCGATTAACGTTCCGCCACGCCGGCCGCGATTTCCGCTTGACCGACGTCCACGGTCGCATCCTTCAAGACATCATTGCTTGAACGTGCGATCGCATCGCTGTTTACTCTTCATACCTAGCAATCCATTGAATGGGCAAATTCCGCGTCCCAACGGGCAACGCCGTTAGGGATTTTTCCCGTTAAAATTCGGGGTTTACACAAACTGGAGGGTATGAAAAAAACCGGACTCCCCCACAACCAAACTGAAGACACATCAGCTTGAAAGGAGTCCGGTTAATTATGAGCGCAAGGAAGCACTCACGCAAACAAGCTCGTATACATGCAATTAAACCATCGACTAGCTCGGTAAACTATGGCGAACTGCTTCGGCGAGCAATTCATTGGATTGTCGATGAGAGAATATTCGCCAAGTTGCCAAAACATGGCAATACCAGTTGGAACTTTAGTCGCTTAGTCGCCCTAGCGGTTCTTTGGGCCTAGTCCGATCAATCAAAACTTACGGATGCTTTCGCTGATGCTCGTAACCTATCGATGAATATTTTCGGTGAGGTAGCTTTGCGGTCCTATCAAGGGATGACCGAGGCCTTGGTGAATTGGTCTGGCAGATTGATCCCCATGTTGTGGCAACATCTCGATAGCCCTCCAGAGCGAAGTAGTGTTGCGATGGCGCTGCGAGTCATTCAACACGCGATGCGATCATGGAGTTCAGAAGCAAGAACTCAACAAGAACTTTCGAAGAAGCTAGGCCATGCAACGAAGGATGACTATTATCGCACGAGCAGCAAAGAGGCGCGATACAAACCAAACTTCAAAGACAAACCATGTCGCACTGGACCGAAGATCAAAGACGCGACCGTCACTCAACGTAAGACCTACCAACAACTTATGACAGCCGCCTAAAATCCCTAAAAGCGTTGCCCCTGCAGGTGATTGCCGGAGAATTCCAAGGGGAAGTAGAAAAAGTGTTTCGCAACGGCATCCCCAAGCTAGTCAAACTCTTGGAAACTCCCGATCAATGGGAACGTATCGCAAGGCCACCGCGTGCAGAGATTCCCAAATAATCAATCTTTCCAAGTCTGACTGATCTCTTACTGGCTGAACTCTTAGCAGCCGTTCAAAAAAACTTCCGGGGCTTTCTACAGGGGGTGGCACGCCCTGAGTCTTCCTCAGTATTAGGCACAATTCTTGCTTAGTTTAGCAGGGGTAAGCAAAGGCGAGGTTGCCTTTGCAAGAGTATTCGCACGGATGCTTCAGTTGCTTGGATTGCAATCTGAATGTTTTACAAAGGATT
>Ga0163150_10002890_pt1 | contig 25296 bp, 18 predicted proteins | sample OliLakLV19P2IB_FD_148628 | JGI IMG/M metagenome (GOLD analysis project Ga0163150, IMG submission 148628) | Freshwater microbial mat bacterial communities from Lake Vanda, McMurdo Dry Valleys, Antarctica - Oligotrophic Lake LV.19.P2.IB | ecosystem: Environmental > Aquatic > Freshwater > Lake >...
AAAATCCTGCTCCAACGCCTCGGCTGGGAACTGCCCGCACGCTTGCACAAAAACGTTTTGTAGTGGAAAAACGAGAGGTCGTTTCGTTGCGGCGCAACCACTTACGTCAAACGTTGGGGAAGTTGGGTTAGCGCAACATCAATGCTGACGTGTCGGGCTTGTGTCCCCTTGCCCTCCACTTCCCTCTAATTTGACAGTGCCCCGTTTGTCTGGCACAGTGGAACCCAGTTTGGGCGGCCGGCGCCGGTTTTGGCGGTAGGCCCTGGCAGATTTCCCCGCGATTTCCCACCTGACACACCGCGATCAATCAATTCTCAATAGGAGCATTCCATGTTTCGCCGTTCGTTGCCGTTGGTCGTCGTGGCCGTTTGCACGGCCGCCCGTGTGTCGTTAGCCGCGGACCACGAGCTGCATCGCTTTAAACCCATTCAACTGACCGACGTCTACTATTCCGAGGGCGCCAACGCCGGCGACATCGATGGCGACGGTGTAATCGACGCCGTGTACGGACCGCATTGGTACAAGGGCCCCGACTTCAAGGAGAAGCACGCCTTCTACCCGCCCAAAGCCCAGAACAAGCAGGGCTACTCCGATCACTTCTTCGCTTGGCTGTACGATTTCAACGGCGACGGGCGGAAGGACATCTTCACGGTCGGCTTTCCGGGCAAGCCTGGGTACGTCTACGAGAACCCAGGGTCGGCCGGGTTCGACAAGCCTTGGCCAAAGCACGAAGTGCTCGACTCGGTGTGCAATGAGTCGCCGCAGTTGATCAATCTGGTGGGTGACGAGAAGCCCGAGCTGATCTGCAATCGCGACGGCTACTATGGCTACGCGACGATCGACTGGAGCCAGCCCTTTTCTCCTTGGACGTACCACAACATTTCCGACATTTCCAAGATGAAAGCCGACACGCCCTTTGGCCATGGACTGGGCATCGGCGACATCGACGGCGACGGCCGGCAGGACATCCTCGTGCGTAACGGCTGGTTTCAGCAGCCGGCATCGGTCGAAGGCGACCCACAGTGGCAGTTCCACGAGGCGCCCTTCGCCAGCCAGGGCCGCGGAGAGTATGGCGGCGCCGAAATGTACGCCTACGACTGCGACGGTGACGGCGACAACGACGTGATCACCAGCCTGGCGGCCCACGACTTTGGGCTGGTCTGGAACGAGCAAGTCCGCGACGGCGACAAAATCGGCTTCAAGCGGCACGTGATCCTGGGCAAGGAACCTAAGGACAACAAATACGGCCTGGTGTTCAGCGAGTTGCACTCGGTCAATCTGGTGGACATGGACGGCGACGGGCTGAAGGACATTGTCACCGGCAAGACGTTCTGGTCGCACCACGAGAAGAGTCCGCAATGGGACGCGGGGGCCGTGGTCTATTGGTTCAAGCTCGCGCGGACCAAGGACGGCGTCGATTGGATTCCCTTCCGCGCGGCGGACGATACGGGCGTTGGCCGGCAAGTGACCGTCGCCGACATCAACGGCGACAAGCTGCCCGACATCATCGTGGGTGGAATGAAGGGCGGAAACGTGCTGATCCACGAGAAAGCCAAGGTGAGCGAGAAGGAGTGGCAGGACGCTCAGCCGAAGGCTACGCCAGCGGCGGATGCGGCTGCGAAGTAGGGTACGCACGCCGTGCGTACCAACAGTTCAATCGATGCGCGCGCCTTCGGTGTGCGACCAAGCGGGGTGGCGCTATGCGACTCAGTTTGAGATCATGGTTGATTTTGATCGCGGTTTTGGCCGTCGCCTGTGTCCCATTTCGCCGCGTTGCGCATGTGCTTCTCGGAACGGAAATCAACGAGGAGCAAGAGGTCCTAGCAGATTTGGGACCGCAATGGTCGGTCGAGTCGCATCGTACGTCGCGCGACAAACCAATGGAGATCATACTCGGACGCGATTACAACCGCATTTGGGCGCTTAATGTCGGTTCCGGCACGTTTGACGACACGGCCGTTGCGAGCGTTAAGGGTCTGTATTACCTCAGAAGGCTGACGTTTAACGATACGATAGTCTCGGCTGCTCAACTTGACTCGCTTCAACGCGAAATGCCCCGTTTGGACTTGCGGTATAGGTCATTCAGTTCGTTAGAGCGGTCCGATCGGCTGCAAGCCGTCGTGGACGTGATCGAGCGGGTCGAAATTGCCGATGCGACCTTTGACGACAAGCAATTGAACGACCTTGTCGACGCCCTCGTCAGATCGGGTGGCGCCAAGAAGCTGCGCAAGCTCGAGTTAACCGACGCGATTGTAACGAAACCTGCTGCGATCTCAGCTCAGCGTCGGTTACATTTGGACGAGATACAGGTCGGCAAAACTGGCCAAATCGGCTGGAGAGTGCCGGAGTATTACGGTCATTGATCAATCGGCCGACTAGGATCCGGCACTACCGTTTCTGGCTTTGCGGTCTCCCCCTCCATCTTCGTCGGCAAGCGATACACATCGCCTGCCCGGTTGCAGAAGTACAGCGACGACTCCGAAGGCGCCCGGGCATTGCCATCCGCCCAGAGCGCGTAGAAGTCGGCATGCGCATTGACGGGCCGGCGGGCGAACGTGTGGTTCCGCGAGCTGCCGGCCGTGAGTTGCTTGGCCAGCTTCCAGGTGACGCCCGAATCTGCGCTGGTCCAGATGGCCATTTCGCCACCGGGGTTATAGGGCTGCGGACCAGGGATGGTCGGCGCGATCAGCCGCCAGGTGGAGTCGGCTTCCACATACAACGAGCCCATGTCGTAGTTGCTGTCCGAGGTGGTGATCGTGCGGAAATCCCACTGCTTGCCGTTCCAATGGGCAATGCGCCACGTGCGCGGATCATCCATGCCGACTTCTCGCGGCAGGGATCGGCCGCAATCGACTTGAGCTACCGCACCAACGTCGAAGAGATCACGGTGCGCTCCAGTCGACGCCGCAGGTCGGCTTGTTCCGCGATACTTAGGCCCGCACGCGGCGCCGCACAGGTGGGGCTATCGATGAGGCCTTGCCAGTACAGGATCTGCTTGGTCGCCGCGATTCCTTGAAATCGAAGCAGCGCCTCGATCACTTCGTTGACTTGACCTTGTACGGCGATTGCCTCGGAGAAGCGTCCCGCGTGGCAATGGGCCGCGATGGCCAGTATTTGCCGCGGCATGAAATTGTACGTGGTTCCGATGCCGCCGTGGGCGCCCATTTGCAGGCCCAAGGCGAGCATTTCGTCGGGACCGTTGTACACGATCTGCCCCTGGCGCAGCCGGGCAACGAGCCGTTGCATGAGGTACAAGTCGGGGCCAGTAAACTTCACCCCCTCAACACGCTCGTGACTCATCAGCAAAGTGAGCTGGTCGAGCGAGAATGCCTGTCCCGTGAGTCCAGGTATGTAGTAGGCCAAGACCGGCGCGGGCGACGTCTGGCACAGCCGCATGTAAAACGCATGCACTTCGTCCCACGAGCATCCGCCGACAAAGGGTGGGATGCTGGCCACTGCGTCAACACCCGCATGCGCGGCATGCCCGGCCAATTCGAATGCCTGAGACGCCTGGACTGCGCCCACGTGAGCAATAACCTTACCGCGCGATCGCGACATGCCGACGGCGAGCTCGACCAGCCTGCGCCGAACTGGCCAGTCCAGATAAACCCCTTCGCCGGTGCCGCCCATGACGTACAGGCCGCCGACCCCCTGGGCATAAAGGTGATCGATCAAACGTTCGGCGCTCGAGATGTCTAATTCGCCCGAGGCCGTCAGGGGCGTCACGAGTGCAGGCAGGATTCGATTCGGGGAGTCGAGCAACGAAGTGGGCATGCTGTTCTCGAGGGCATCATGTCGGTCGATACGGCCGTGGAGTGGGGATCCATTCTTGAACCCGATGTCACTTGACGCCGCGAGCGCGTGGCGGTGGCGCTTGCTACGGCTGCAAGTCGAAATTCAACTCCCGCTGGCGTTCGTCGGGGGTTAGCGTCACTTCGAGTTCGGTTTTTGTGTTGTACTTGGCGGGCAGCAACTGTTGGCGTTGCGGACCGGGGCCGCTGGGGGGTGTTTCGCTCGGCGGGAAGCCACGAATCTCCACGCGGTGCGTGCCCGCGATCACTCCGCCCAGGGCATCCAGGTGGTATCTTCCGTCGGCGATTGTCGTGACGGAGACTGGGCCGACGGACTTCCCGGTCGGCTGAAAGCGAATCACTCCCGCGGCGACCGGGTTACCGGCATAGTTGACGGTTCCATGAACGACGACACGCCCGTCACCTGGGCGCCCACATCCAACGGCTGCCACCAGGAATAGTGAAGCCATGCAAAGCCGGCAAGTAGGTCGCCGCGGCCGCATGCATCCGGACGAGCTAGTAGAATCGTTCATTGGCTCTGCACCACCTGCGTCTCTCCGCCAGACCGCGTAGTGACCGCGGCCAGAATGCGAGAGTCGATCGAATCGCTCAAGAATTGGACGCTGCCGTCGGCGTAGGCAAAGTGGCACCCGCCGGGGTGAAAGCTGTTGAAGCCCGCGACCGCGGAATCCCAGGGCGTGATGGGCGGGAACTCACCGGGCGTGTGGGCGACGATGATGTCCTTGCTCGTATTGATGCCGTTGGCCGTGTGGAGCACGGCGTTGCTGACCCAGAACATGCCGCGGTGAGTTCCCGCGCCAACCCCCACAATTTCGCCAACTAGCAGCGTATTGCTAAGACCATCGGTCACTTGAGCAGGCCGCACATACGAGAGGGTGTAGAACATTCCGTCTCCATCGAGCCGAGCGAACGAATGCCCGCTGCCGCATGCGTAATCCCTTGAATCCGCCACGCCGGCCATATTGGAACGCGCGACGTCTTCCTCCTGCACCGAGCCATTCTTCATGGGAGTGCAGCACTCGACGAGTTCCATGCCTTGCGGATCGGAGGGGCAAAGGTACATCGACAGGTGAGTCGCCGCCGCGGCAAAGCCCGTCCCATTGGCGTACCAGGTCTGTTGGAAATCGATGGCGTTATAGACGGCCGGAGCCTCGGCGAACGGCAAGATGTACGTTCCCCATCCCCAGCCGAAATGTTCGGGGATATTGCCCTTGGTTCCGCCCGGGTTCGCACAGTTGAAGCGGCCGCCCCACATGTCCTGACCGCTGGGAAAGGCGGTGTGCGTCGTCATGTAGGAATGCATCGCCAGTCCGACCTGCTTGAAGTTGTTCTTGCAGGCCGATCGTCGCGCCGCTTCGCGCGCGGCTTGCACGGCCGGCAACAACAACCCAATGAGGACGCCAATGATGGCGATCACGACAAGCAGCTCAACGAGCGTAAACCCGCCGCGCGACCGGATCCCAAGTCCAGACGAGCGACACCGTCCAGACGAGCGACACTGCCGGTACGGGCGAGGGTTCATCAGAACGATCCTCAAAGAGTCACTATTCGAGTCGTTAATTGGCTCGACTGCGGCCCTGATAGGAGGACTTCCCCTCGCCGCGTCAAACCTGCTTGACGACCCTACCATAACAAACTAACATGTCAGTTGTCAAGCGGCGGGAACTCGCGGGTCGCAAGTAGGTCCGCGAGTTCGGCGAACACGGTTTGCCTCGTTCTCTACTTGGGATCCGCACACCAATAACCTGTTCAGTTCGCCACGAATTGAACCCAGTCCGGCAAAGCCGGATCCAAATTCGACAAGGTACTGGCGAGTGCGACGAGCCGCTGCCGCGAGGCGCCACATCACCTGCTATTGATCGACTCGAAAAACACGAAAGAACGAAAGAACGAAATCTCGAAGGGTTCTTCGCGCTTGCGCCCTTTCGTTCTTTCGTGATCTCTTCGTAAGTTTCGGATCGATCAATGCCCTTACTCACTGACCGCGCGGGGCGACAAGAATTCAAGCATCGCGCAGCCACGTTCAACCGCGTCAAGGAGGACAAACACGAGGAAACGTGGACAGGATTAACAGGATCGACAGGAGTGGAACGAGGCAAGTGAACGAGGACCTCTTCGCCCGTCTCCTCATCCTGTCCATCCTGTTAATCCTGTCCCTTTGTCTTAATGTTATCGCGTTTTCGTTTGTTCGGGCGTTCGCGATCATTGCGTAGTTCGCGCACCAAATCGAAACCTTGTCCCCCCTCCGCTAGTCGCGAAAGATCGAAACGACCAGGATCGAATCGATGGAGAAGGAGCTCAGACTTCGCGAAGCGCTGGCGACCGCGCGTGGCTCGGATTCGCCGCCCGCTGTGTTGGCATGCCTCAGGACGCTCGTCGACCAGATCATGTCGGGCCGGATCAAGCCGATGGAGAAACTGGAGGAGGACGCCCTCTCGCAACAACTGGGAATCAGCCGTCTTCGGGTCCGAAGGGCATTGGATCACCTGGCCAACTCGGGGATCGTCGATCGTCATACCCAATCGGGGACCTACGTGAGGTGCTTGTCGATTGCCGATCTGGTTGAGTGCAGCGCGTACCGGGGGTTGTTGGAAGGATTTGCCGTCCGCGATGCCAGCCGTCAAATGACCCGTTCGGAACTTCGCGAGCTGGAAAACGAGGCCATCGAACTCGACATGCACGTCGCCGCCCACAATGTGAGCTGGCCCTACCTTCGCGACTTGGACGTCGCGTTCCACGCGCGGCTCAGTAGGTATTGCACGAGCGGCAAGATCACGGATTTGCTTCAGAGTCAACATTTCATCGCGCGATACCTTTCCGAGCATCGGCAGCTCAACGTGCCCACAGTGTTCCAAATCCCGGAAGGCCGTCGCCAGAGCGTGCCGACGCATCACAATACCGTGCAGGCCCTCAGCGCGTGCGATCCCGACGGCGCCGAGAAGAGCATGCGGCTGCACGTGCTGTGGTCCGTGTACGTCGTTGTCGGCGAATATGCCGCGTTGCACCAAAACGACTCCCACCTCAACGCCGAAGCCGAAGTGCAGTTGACGCGACTCCGGGGATGGCTGGGTGAGAGCTCGACCAAGCGGGACTAGCCAAACGACCCGGCATGCGGGCCTATTCGCAGGCGCGCATGCTGCGCGCACGCACCACGGAGTTTGACCAGCTTGTATACAGCGGGTTCGGAGGGGGCATGGCACAACGTGATCGCGTATACTGTCGGAGCCCACACATTCCAGTGTGTCGGTCGAAAGGGTTCGACGCTCGACAAATCCAAATCAAGGATTGTCTCGCTGACTGGCCCACCGAAATAGAGCTTGCGACACCTTGATGGTACTTGTCCATGCGACCTTCCCAACTCGCTTTGATTTGTCACGTCATTCGTTCCGTGATTGCCGGGGCCGTCGTCACGTCAAGCATTGCCACCATGGCTGCGTGCTTCGGGGCCGACGAACCCTTGGCCGCGAAGCAGGAATCGCAGACCGCCGCCTCTGGCGGTCCGCTTTCCCCCGAGCAAGCCCTGAAGTCATTCGTAACTGCGCCGGGATTGCGCGTCGAGTTGGTTGCGTCCGAGCCCGACGTCGAGAGTCCCGTGGCGGTCGCCTTCGACGAGAATCGGCGCTTATTCGTGGCAGAGAATCGAGGCTATCCCACCGGCGCCGCGACGCCGGCTGGTCGCATCACGATGTTAGAGGATGCGGACGAAGACGGGCGCTACGAGAAGAAATCCACGTTTGCCGACGGTCTGACGTTTCCCAACGGAGTGATGTGGTGGAATGAGGGGCTGATCGTCACGTGCGCGCCGTACATTCTGTATTTGCGCGATACCGACGGCGATGGCCGCGCGGATGAGCGTACCGTGTGGTTTACGGGCTTTTCCACCGAGGGGAGCACGCAGCTCCGCGTCAGCCATCCCACGCTGGGAATCGACAACTGGATCTACGTCACCAGCGGATTGACCGGCGGAGCAGTCACGTGTCCTGCGCATCCCGAGCGGCCGGCGGTGCAGTTTGGTCGAACCGATTTTCGTTTCCGGCCCGATCTGAGCGAGTATGAAACCTGCGACGGCGGTTCGCAGTTTGGAATGTCGTTGGACGATTTAGGACATCGGTTCATCTGCAACAACCGCGTGCAAGCGCAACATGTCGTCTTGCCGTCGCGATACTTGCGACGGAATTCACACCTGGCGTTTTCGCAGACGGTGCAGGATTGTCCTATCGACTTGGCGCCTGAGCCGCTTTCGGGCCATGGTCAAGCGGCTCGGATCTTTCCCATCAGCGCGAATGTGACGACCGCGGATTCGCACGCAGGTACGTTCACGGCTGCTTGCGGCGTGTTCGTATGGCGCGGCCACAGCTTGCTGCCTGCGTATCGTGGCGGGGTCTTTTCGTGCGATCCGACGGGCAACCTGGTCCATTTCGACAAGCTGACTCAGAACGGGGCCACGTTTGCAGCCCGTCCGTTGCTCGAGGGTCAGGAGTTTCTCGCCAGTCGAGACAACTGGTGCCGGCCAGTGTTCTTGGCTCTTGGCCCGGACGATGCGTTGTACGTATGCGACATGTACCGCAAAACGATCGAGCATCCCGACTACCTGCCCGTCGAGGTTCGCAAGCACACCGATTTTGAAAGCGGCAAGGGAATGGGGCGGATTTGGCGCGTGGTCAGCGACAAGCTTTTGACCGATGAACTTTCCAAGCGTCGCCTGGCGAAAGGCTCGGGTGCGAGCGCTGCCGCAGCGCTGCTGCACGACGCGAATGCCTTTCGACAGGCGATTGGACACCGTCTGCTATTGCAAGATCCACAACGAGACGCGAACGAACTGACGCAGGTTTCCCACGACCGTCCTCTTTTCACACGCTTGGCGGCCGAGGTCAAGGCTCACGTGCTGCACCTATTGAAGGCCCGTGGCCAGTTGAATGACGAGGTGATCCAATGGTCGCTGGCGGACGAATCGGCCGGCGTCCGTGAGCAGGCATTGATCGTCGCGGAATCCCGACTCGCGGGATCACCGAAACTGGTCGCTGCGATCCTCTCGCGGGCGGACGATTCCGATCCGCGCGTACGGTTTCAATGGTCCCTCTTGGCGGGCGAACTCCACGACGACCGGACGATTCCAGGGTTGGCCAAGCTTGCGATCCGCGACGCCAGCGATCGCTGGCTACGGGCAGCCGTACTTAGTTCCATTGAGGGGCGCGAAGATAAGTTCTTGAGCGAGCTGCTGAGAGTCTCGGCGGCTCGGACCAAGGATGTCGTTGCGTTTTATGGCGAGTTCGGACGACTGTTAGGCGCCAGCCGGTCCAACGACGATTGGGCTGCGCTGCTTAATCGCATGGTCATGTCGGATGGCGACGTGGACTGTCGCGCTGCACTGGTCACCGGCTATGTCGATGCCCTGCGCGGGCGAAATGTTCGTTCCGAGGGTGGCTCGGTGCTTTTGAGCGTCCTGCATTCCGAGGATGTTGGCGTGCAGTTGTGTCGAAGCAAACTTCAGGAACTGATCGGCCAGGCGTTGAAGATCGCCGGCGATGCGAGCGCCGATTCTGAGCGTCGGGCTATTGCAATTGGCCTCTTGGCCCAAGCCGACTTCAAGACATCGGGGGCCACGCTGCTTTCGCTGCTCGATCCGCAGCAACCGGCCGACGTGCAGTCCGCCGCCGTCCGTGCGCTGAGCGGGATGCAAGATAAAGCCATCGCCGCGACCGTGCTTTCCGCCGAGCGGTTTCCCACATACGCGCCAAGCATGCGCGAAGAAGTGTTGTCCGCGATGTTATCTCGGACGGAGCATTTGCCTGAGTTGCTCGCCGCCCTGGAATCGGGAGCGGTTCCGCGCGGGGCAATCGATGCGCTGCGCCGCGGACAGTTGACCAAACACAAGGACGAGTCGATTCGCAAGCGTGCCGAAGGAGTCTTTGGCGTGTCGCATTCGTCCGACCGAGGACAGGTCTACCAGAAGTACAAGTCGATCCTCGAACTCGCGCCGGATCCAGAAGCTGGTCGCGTGGTCTTCAAGAAGCAATGTGCGAATTGTCATCGCCTCGACCGCGAAGGTTTTACCGTCGGCCCCGATCTGTTTGGCATTCGCAACCAGCCCAAGGAGTCGATCCTGCTGCACGTTCTCATCCCCGAGTATGAAATTACCAAGGGTTTCGCGGCCTATGTCGTGGAAACTAAAGATGGCCGCACGCTCACCGGCCTGATTGCCAGCGAGACTCCCACCAGCATTACCTTCCGGCAAGCGCTCGGTAAGGAGGAGACTGTGCTGCGCAACGACATCGAGCGGCTCGTCGCCAGTGGGCTGTCGCTGATGCCGCAAGAAATGGAAAACACCATGAGCAGGCAAGATCTCGCCGACGTGATCGCTTACGTCAAGGGAGAGAATGCCGGCGCCCCGTCGCAGAAATGATTGGTGCTCGAGCTGCTGTTGCCTTTTTACCAATTCCGATCCGGGCATTTTGAATGGAGCCGCGCAATGACTGCCCTCAGAAAACTCGTTCTTAGCTTCATCGTACTTCAGGTCCTGGCCCTCTCGGTGCGCGCCGATGACAAGCACACTTTCAAGGCCGGTTTCGCCGAACGCGACGTGACGCCCGACATCGGCATGGAACAACCGGGCGGTTACGGCAAGGCATTTCATCGCACCAAACACGACGCGTGCAAGGTGAGAGCAAGCGTCTTCGACGACGGGACAAATCGCGTCGCCCTGGTGGGGCTCGACGCGTTGCTCATTCGGCGGCCCACGGTCGTGGCGGCACGGCGGCGTATTCAGGAGAAGTGTGGGATTGCGCCCGACGCGATCATGATCGCGGCATCGCACTCGCACTCCGCAGGCCCCACGGGCATGGTCCTGCCCGGGGAATACGATCACGCCTCGGATCTGGTCAAGTCACTGGCCTACGACAAATCATCGGCGGCCAATGCCGAGTATTTGAAACGCGTCGAGCAGGCAATCGTGGACGCCGTCGTCGAAGCCGATGCCAAACGTGTCGAAGCTCGTTGCGGCGTGGGGTTTGGAATTGAGGAAACCGTGGCCTTCAATCGCCGCTTCCGCATGGCCAATGGGATGACGGCCACGCATCCCGGTCAAGGAAATCCGAATATCGTCGAACCCGCGGGGCCCACCGACCCGCAAGTCGGCGTCATCGGCGCCTGGGACAAAGACGGCCAGTTTCTCGGTTGCGTCGTGAACTTTAGCTGTCATGCCACGACCGGGCCGGGTGGTATTTCCGCCGACTACGTGTACTACCTCGAGAAGACAATCCGTGGCCTGATGGGTGAGCGGGCAATCGTCGTGTTTCTTCCAGGCATGGCCGGCGATGTAACCCAGGTGAACAATCGCAGCCCGTACCAGGTCAAGCAGTCCGGTGAAGCTTCGGCCCGACTTGTCGGCGGGCGCGTCGGGGCCGAAGCGCTCAAAGTCATCTTGGCGAACGAGCAGGCCGCGGGACCACTGGGTACCGTCGCATTCAAGACAGAAACGCTTCAGATACCGCGTCGCGCGCCGAAGCCCGAGCGCGTGTCGCGCTGCCTGAAGATCGTGCAGCAGGACGCCTCGAAGGTCGATGCGACCGAATGGACCTTTGCCAAGGAGATCGTGCTGCTCGATGCACGCCTGGCCAAGGAACCAATCGCGGAGGTCGAAGTCCAGGCGATTCAGGTCGGTCCGGTGGTGCTACTCTCGTCCCCCGCCGAATACTTCTGCCAGTTTGGCCTCGACATGAAAGCGGGCAGTAAGTTCCCGCTGACCTTTCCCGTGTCGCTCGCCAACGATTGCGTAGGCTATGTGCCGACCGAAGAGGCGCTAGGACCACGCGGCGGCGGCTACGAAACGCGACTGACAAGCTACACCAATCTCGAACCAAAAGCCGGGCGGCGGATTGCCGACGCGGCGATCGGACTTGCCAAGACGTTGACCCCGGGAAAAATTCCCGCGCCTTCCGCCTATTCTGGCGCGGCCAACGCGACCTGGTCCTACGGAAATGTTCCCCCGGAGTTGGATTGAGAATGAACATTTCTTCGTGTCAAGTCCGACGTCGGCCCGGCAACGCAAGGTCTAGGGCGACTGCTACCAATGCGCCGGCGGCGAAGGACGCCGGTAGAATCCAAAGGAAACTCAGGCCAAACCAGTCGCCATACGCGATTCCCGCGGCAACTATCGTGCTCACCACAACGCCCGCCAGCGTGCCACGTGCCGTTGCCCAGGGAACGCACATCGTCATGAACACGATCAGGAACAACGGCGCCACCAGGAGATTGACGGCTTTGTAGCACAGCTCTAGCAAGGAACCTTCGATGAACCCCACGAACGTGCTGGCGATTACGGCAAAACTGCCGACGGCCCACGATATCGCTTTGGTGTGCCGCAGGTGACCTGCTTCCGACCGCGTGCCGCGTCCGAGACGGTCCAGGAAGTCAACTGCAATTACGGAGCACGAGGAGTTGATTCCCGACGACAGGCTCGACATCGCGGCGGCAATCAGCCCTGCGATCACCGTGCCGGTTACGCCGGGCACAAAGCCCACTACGATGTACCGCGGGAACAACGCATCGGCGTTTTGGACAATGTCTGCTCCCGCGGGAAGCGCTGAGGAATGCACCTTGAAGTAGGCGAGCACGGCCAACCCAACGGCTGCCAGCAAGACGGTCGACAGCGCCGTGGCCAAAAGCGACACCGCTAGCGCGCGGCGGGCCGCTTGGGCATCGCGCGTCGACAGGTATCGTTGGATGGCCATTTGATCGGAGCCGGCCGTACACAACCACCACAACAGTCCGCTAATGCATGTGGCCAGCACCGTCACGCGCGCGTTGGCCTGAAATCCCAACTCGAAATGATCCCAATGCTCGGGCCACTCCGTCGGCAACCATTGGTTCGGCCCACCGATGGATATCGACACGCATACCAAAGTAAGGACCGCGCCCGCGAGCAGGATTAGCGACTGGACCGCGTCGGTGATGACGACGGCTTGCAAGCCGCCGACCGATGTATAAATGACCGTGACGACGCCCATTGCGATGCACACCAGGGGCGTCGCGTACTCGGGAAGCCCCATCAGGGGCACGAGAATTTGTTTGGCCGTGACGTAGACAATCACCCCCATCCACAACAGCCGAATCGCAAGAAACAGCACGGAGCCCAGCAATCGCATCCCCAGGCCAAGGCGCGCTTCGATCGGTTGATAGGCGGTGGCGACATTGAGCGCCATGAAGCGAGGAATCAGCAACCACCCGACGATGAAGTACACCAGCGGATACGTGAGGATGTCGGCGAAGATCATGGGACCATGTTTGATCATCTCGCCGGGAATCGCCAGGTACGAGATGGTGCTCAACAACGACGCGAACAGCGACAGTCCCACCGACGTCGTGCCAAGATTCCGGCCGCCGAGCAGATAGTCTTCGGTGCTCTTGTTGCGCCGCGAGTAGTATTCGCCGACGCCCAGCATGGCCAGCATGTACGCGACGACTACGATCCAATCCAATGCCGTCATGGATGTTGCTCAGTCGTTACGCAGTGTGTGGTTTCCGACGGTGCGCGGGGTGCGCATTCGCTAATTGGCGAGAAGTCGAACGCGTCATTCACTTCGTGGCATTCTTAGATTCGCCCAGCGAAGGTCCATTGCCTCATTGCTACCGGCGTAATAGACCACCATCACATCGCCGCCCGGCAGCGCGTCGGCGTAGGGCAAGCCATAGCTCCACAACCCCATTTCCGCGAGTGCGGCGGTGACGCTCGACTGCGAGCGCCGTGAATCGGTCAGGGCGTGGCTGTAGATGACGACTTCCGAATCCGGATCGAACGCCGCCGCCGGACCCGGCGCCGATCGTGCGAGGATGCGTCGCGAGTTAAAGCGGTCGACGTAGGGTAGCACGACTGAACCACACGGCAGGATCGCCGGGTGTCCAGCCTGATCGGCAAAGCCAAGGTCCTCGACGCCGGTCCAACACTTTCCGCCATCTGGGCTGACGTTCCGGTGGATGTTCAGATAGGTGTTGACCGTGCTGTCGTAGGTCCAGAGGAATGCAACAATGCCACCCTCCCGAGTCATCTGCGTACGCTGGTCCCAATAGAAGATCCGGCCCGTGGCATCACGACTGGCAGTAATCGGAGGGCCCCAGTTCTTTCCGCCGTCCGTTGAGTGGAGGATGACCGTCCGCTGAAACCACTGGGAGCGGTCGTCGTAGGCCTTGTTGGTCTCGATGCTCATGGCGAGCGTGCCGTCGGGCAACTTCATGATGGCCGACGTTAAGCTCGGTGGACCAATCTCCGGTGGCATGGGGACCATTCGCGAGGTCGACCACGTTGCGCCGCCATCATGGGAATCGGACAATACGATGGCCATCGGCAAGCAACCCTCCGTCTGGGCGTTGAAGAGGGGCTTGCCTGCGTACGTCTCCCGATCGACCCACATGACGGCGCCGAGCAAATGGTTTGGTTCAATCTCCGTGATGTGGCAACTGTGCGCCGTGCCTCGTTTTCCATTGACCATCGTCGGCGCGGTGAAAGGTAATTTGCTCCAAGTCTGGCCGTTGTCGCGCGTTTCGACAATCTCAACGCTTTCGTCGTCAGAATCCTTTGTGGACCCGTGTCGAAATGCAACGAGCACTCGACCGTTCGAGAGTACGGCGATGGTCGGATGGGTACAGGTCGCGTACGGACTGTTCGGCTGAGCGCGACAGATGATTCCGCTGTCGACGAGCTGCATTGCCTTGTCGGTCGTTGTGCCGATCTGATTGGGTTCTAATGGCATGCTGGCAGTGCTACTTTGCTTCGGGTCTGGCGGCGCTGAACTGCGCCTGTCGCAGACTCAAGGGGAGGTGCTGATGCCGCCAGCCGCCGTCGGCCGTGATCGTGGTTCCGGTGAGATAAGAGGCCTCGTCACTGGCGACAAACGCGATCAACTTCGCAATCTCCTCCGATGTGCCCCAACGTCGCAGGGCAATGACGTCCTCGGTGTAAGCGCGCAGCTTTTCGGTGAGGCTGTCACCAGACGCATCGGTGTAATCGCGGCTTGAATCGGTGTCGATCGCGCCAGGACAGACGGCAACGACGCGGATTCCACTGGGGCCATAGAGCGCAGCCAATTCAAAAGTCAGCGATTCTAGCGCTCCTTTGCTGGCGACGTAGGCAGGGCTGAAACCGGCCGCCTGCTGCGACATGATGCTCGATACGTTGACGATCACGCCGCGTCGTCGTTCGAGCATCGATTCCGCGGCCCAGCGCGACATGAATGCCGGCGTGGTCAGGCAGATGCGCAACGTTCGTTCCCAAGACTCCAGGCTAATGTGACGCATGGTCGTCACCTCGCGCCATGCGGCGTTATTGACGAGGACATCGACACGTCCGAATTTTGCGATGGTCTGTTGGACGACACTCTCGGCGAATTGGAGATCGCTCAGATCGCCGTCGGCCACGATCGCTTCGAGACCTAATTGTTCGATTTCCGCGCCGACGAGACTCAATGCCGACTTGTCGGTCGCGACAAGCGTTACATCGTAGCCTCGTCGAGCCAACTCGAGCGCAGTGGCCTTGCCAATTCCGCGCGATGCGCCAGTCACGATTGCTGATCTGGCTTCGCGAGTGGGCATCTCCATGAGTTCCTTAGCGCAGCAGACGAAAATCGCGCGATTGGCTCTGCGCCTTCGCCGTGCGTTTTCGATTCACGGCTGCTTGCCGCGCGCAACGACACTGCCGGATGAAACGTCAATCGGCTCGACATCGCCGCGATCAACCGCCGCCAAGATTGACTGTCGGCGCGATCCATTGAAGTTATCGAGCAGAATGAGTTTGACAACGCGAACCTATCAACTAACATGTCAGTTGTCAAGCAGGGATCAGGCTGTAGTCAACCAATCGAGCGGCTCTTGTTGAATCGACGCATTCGCGCCCTTCGGCTGTGTGGATAGACGGTTGTGTGAATAGGTCAATCTCGGTGAGGTCTCTAACTCGGAGGTCAGTCTAATGAAATGGATGAACGTAGTTGCCGGCGTGTTAGTGTGCTTGGTCAGTTCCCCTATCGTCGAAGCAGGAACGGTCGGTCTGTGGTTGATGGATGATCTCGTCGATGTGACCCCTTCGCCGAATCCAGGCGTCGATCCCGATCCACCTGGCGGAGAGACGCTCTACGATTCCTCGGGCAATGGACTGCATTTCCTCGGTACGGATAATTTTGGGTCGCTGCAACTCTCCAACGACGTTCCCCCTGCTGTTGGCGTGCCGTCCTCGTTGGAAAGCAAGAGTGGTGGTGGGCATCTGCTCAGCACACCCAGCAGCACGTTGCCGAACTGGGGAACCACGGGCGCGCTGACCGTCGAGTTTTGGTACAAGTCAACGCGAGTGACGCCCTCGATCGGTTACGTTCTGGGATTCGAGAGCGGCCCAGGCGGACCGACTCCTGGTGACTGGGGACTGTACACCGGGTCCAGTGGTTCGATGTTCCATTATGTGCGCGGCCCTGGCGGGTTCACGCAAGTACCGCTCGGCACCGGCGCTTCCAACGGCAGTTGGCACCACGTGGCGTTCACCGTGGACGCCGTGGGGAGTATGAAGTCGTACCTCGATGGCGCGCTGCAAAACACGGCTGCCGCGGGCGCCCCTGCCGCGACTTCGGCCGGAGTGATCAAGTTTGCCCGCGAAGAAAACGGCGACGGTTTTGGCGATCTGGACTTCCTGATGGACGAACTGCGGATCTCCGACGTAGTGCTCTTGCCGGGCAATGGCACGGGCGCGGGCGAGCTGGCATGGAACGCACGGCTTGTACCCGAGCCGTCGGCGTTTGCTTTGGCCGGCCTAACGGGGATTACGCTCGTCGCGGTGCGGTTTCGCCGCGGTCGCGTCGGGGCCGAAAGTTAAACGTCTTTCGTGCGCGCCGCGTCGTCGACGGCACGGCAGGAGGTGTCCGTACGGCGACGACGCGGCGATCTGGAGCAGGCGCAAGCGACTCGAAAAGTCCGACTATGACAAACGGTCCGACGAAACGTCGGGCCAATGCGCGAGTCGCCGCATTGCCAGCTTTCTGCTTCCCAGTTGCGAGACGGTGGTGGGTCAGTTTGATTTCGGGGTGCCTGTGGTCGAACGAAGTGAGCCGACAGACGCGTGCCAATCTGGGGGTTCGCCGACCACGAGTACGCGGTGCCCGTCAACCCCAGCCACCCTACGAACGGAAATCAGACTGGCCCATTACCTGCGAGACCGGCGATTTGACTTGCGGGCCATGAGTAACTAACATGTCAGTTTGTCGGCCCCGCGGCGCTGTCGTGACTTCGCGGCAACCTTGTCGAGATCATTGCACCTTTGAGTACATTGTCATGCGGATTCGCCTTGCTCTTTCGTTGAGAAGTTTGCTCGTTGTGGTTGGCGCAAGTGTGCTCTGCGTTGTTGCGTACGCCAACTCCATCGATTGTGCCGCGGCCGCGACCACCGGTCTCTGGAAATTCGACACCCTCGCGGACGTCAGCGATTCTCCCACGTCCGGACTCACGCTCTTTGACTCCTCGGGCAACGCGCAGGATTTCGTGTCGTACTCGAATTTTGGCACCGTCCTATTGGATGACGCGATCCCGGCGATCGCGCCGGCCGGGTCTCTGTCGCTGAACAGTGCATCGGGCGGCGGCAGACTGTTCAGCACTCCCAGCAGCAACTTGTTCAATTGGGGGACCACCGGAGCGTTGAGCGTTGAATTTCGCTACAAGGCGACTCAAGTGACGCCGTCAATTGGGTACGTTCTTGGTTTCGAGAGTGGCGCCAGCGGACCAACGGCGGGTGACTGGGGGCTGTACACGTCATCCGACGGCAGCATGTACCAGTATCAGCGCAAGGCCAGCGGATTCACGCAGGTTCCCCTTGGAATTGGCGCGTCGGACGGCAACTGGCACCACGTGGCGTTCACCGTCGACAGCGCAGGAACCATGCGTTCGTATCTCGACGGCATGTTGAAGAACAGCGCCCTCGCGGGCCCTGCCCCAACAAGTTCGGCCGGTGTGCTCAAGTTCGCGCGCGAAGAAAATGGCGACGGGTTCGGCAATCTGGGCTTCTTGATGGACGATCTGCGCATTTCCAATGTCTCGCTTGCTCCCGGGGCAGGAACTGGTGTCGGCGAACTGGCCTATGCCGCCAGCCTTTCCACCGCGCCGAATCCAGACGTACGACCCGCGGATTTCGCGCAGCAATGGGTGCGCACCCACGACTTTACGATCGGCGCCTGGGGCTTCACGAATCATCCGACCTTATACACCGCCGCGAATTTCAACACCGCGCTCGGCGGTGGTTATCAAGCGGCGAATACGGCAGGCGTCGAATCGCAATACCTGGGCGCTTTGCTGACGCTCAACGACGAAACTCGCACGACCGTCCACACGGCGCTCAATGGCGGAGTCAATGGCTTCCTGCTGGCCGATGAAGCGCCCCCGGCGGCAGCGCCCGGCATTCACGACGTGGCCCAATATATTCGTTCAATCGATTCCGAAACATTGCTGATTGTCGGATTGGGCAGTTCGACGCCGGCGAATGTCGACTACATGATCAATACGGTCCAGCCCGACGCCGTCGTGCATGGTTGGTACCCCTATCAGGGGCTTACGCAAGCAACGGATGAGTTCGCGGGTCATTTGGACGACATCGCGCAGGTGCGCGAACGGGCGCTGTTTCACAACAAGCCCTATTTCGCGTTCATTCAATCCTTTGAGGATTTTCTCACCGGGGCCAACGGAATCAGCGACAACCGTCGCTTGCCGACCGAGTCGGAGTTGCGCGCGGATGTCTTCTCGAAGCTTTCCGCCGGAGTGAAGGGCCTGTACTACTTCGTATTCGAGGACACTCCGAATGAGGACCGGGCGTTGATCAGCTCGTCGGGTACGCCGTCGCCGCTTTACGCGCCCGCGGCCGCGCTCAATGCCGAGATCGCGGTCCTCGGCCAGGCGCTGCGTTTCTTGGAAAGCACCGATTGGCGATTTCGCTCCGGCGGCAGCGCTTCGCAAGACCTCGTGCCAACCTGGACGTCGTCGGCCGGCAGTGGGTTGATCGACGCGGTGACGTTTCAAGGCCCCTCGGTTTACGGTCGCGATGCACTCGTTGGTTACTTCACCGACGACGACGGTGGCGATTACTTCATGCTGGTGAACACGTTTCACGGCGACAGCCTCAACGCCAGCCAAGCCGCGGTAAGCATCACATTGCAATTCGATCCGTCCCTCGACCGCGTCTGGCGGTGGAATCGTCTCTCGGGCGAATCGGAAGAGCTGATGCTCAATAACGGAATGTTGCAACTAACATTGCCCGGGGGCACCGGCGATCTGTTCAAGTTCGGCGACGGTCGATTCGCCGGGCCGTATCGCATCTGGCGAGGCGGCGCGAGCGACCCCTGGACAGACGACGCGAAGTGGAATGTGGGAGTCGCCCCGAACGGGCTCAACGACCGGGCCGTATTTGCCGGTGAAACGCCGACTTTGAAGTCGGTCGTGATCGATAGTACAGTCACTGCGCGGTCACTCGAGTTCGACAGCGCCGGTCCGCACCAACTGGTGGGAGCAGGCAACATGACGCTGCTCGGATCCGGCAGCGCGCCGCAAATCCTCGTGAAACGAGGCGATCATCGGCTCGACGTCGCCTTGGCCGTGCCGGGCGATCTCGAGATCGCCACAACGGGCGCGAGTTCCAGGTTTGTTCTCGGTGGGCCCGTGACCGTGGCCGGAGACTTGGTGACGGTGTCGGGGCCGGGCACGGTTGTCTTCAACGGGGTAACCAGCCTGGCGGTCGGTGGCCAGGTGGTCAACAGCGGAGCGATGGCTGGCCGCGGACGATTCCAAGGCGATCTAGAAAACCGTTCGGGCGCGGTGCTCATGCCGGGCGACGGTGTCGGAACGCTCACCGTTGACGGAGACTTCAAGCAAGAGCTTGGGGGGACGTTGCAGGTGGAACTTGCCGGCCTGACGTCAGGCACGCAACACGACACGCTGCACATTGGCGGCGCCGCGTTGATTGCCGGCGACCTCGAAGTCGTGCTGCAATCGTTTGTGCCCGCGGTTGGCGCGGAATTTGAGATCGTCCGGGCAACGCAGATCTCGGGAACCTTTAGCAAGAGCCTTGGCAGGCTGGTCAGTTCGACCGTGGCCTTGGGAATTGTCTATCGGCAAGATGGAATCGAGCTCGTCGCGACTCACGCCGGCGACGTCAACATCGACGGCATCGTGAACATTTTTGACATCAATGCGGTCTCGTCGCACTGGCAATCCACTCGACCCGAAGGGGACGCCAACTCCGACGGAACCGTGAATATCTTCGACATCAATCTCATTTCAGCAAACTGGCGGTCGGGCGCACAGACCGCGGTTCCGGAACCGTCGAGCGCTCTGATGTTGATGCTAGGAACGGTAATCGTCCTGTCCAAGGTCGTGCCTCGGCGCCGGTATTTCGTCGGACTTTCAGAGCGGCAAGGACGCGCGTGACAATCCGATCGGCGCAAACGTCAAACCTCTGGATCGTGGTAAGCTTCGAAGGGGTGCTGGGAGCTTGACAACTGACATATTAGTTTATACGATCGCACTAACATGTCAGCGCGCGCCTAGCACGAAGCACCCGCGAAACGCGGAATCGAAAACCTGGAGAGGGAATGTATGCTGCGAGAACCTTTGACCAACGCAAAAACGTCCAGCCCGACGAAGGCGGTGTTGGCCTGTGCGATGAAGATCGCGGACCAGATTCGCTTGGGGAAAATCATGCCGCTGCAGAAGCTGTCGGAGGGACCTCTCTCGGAGCAACTGGGCATCGGGCGAGCTCGCATTCGCGCGGCGCTGGATCATCTGGCCTACTCCGGCATCGTCGAGCGTCGTGCGCAATCGGGAACCTACGTGCGCTGTCTCTCGCTTGCCGATCTCGTCGAGTGCAGCGCATTCCGCGGATTGCTCGAGGGCTTCGCGGCCCGAGATGCGACCAAACAGATGCCCCGGACGGAATTGAAAGAACTGGAAAAGGACGCCGTCAAGCTCGATACGCAAATCGTCACCCACAGTGTGAGCTGGCCGCGGCTGCGTGACATGGACGTCGCGTTCCATTTGCGGATTAGCGAACACTGCGTGAGCGCCAACATCCGAGATATGCTCCAGAACCAGCATTTCATTACGCGGTATCTTTCCGCGCATCGTCAACTGAACCTGCCGACAGTGTACCAGCGCGCCGAGGGCAAACGGTATCCAAGCATTCCGACGCATCGCGATATTGTGCAGGCACTGCGCGAGCGCGACGCCGACCGGGCCGAACGTGTCGTGCGGGATCACGTCTGGCGGTCGATTCAAATGACCGTGGTCGAGTATGCGGAACTCAATAAAACGGATGCCACCGTCGTGGCCGATGCAAAGGCGCAATTGGAACGACTCGACGGTTGGTTGGGCAAACCAGCGGCTGTTTCAGCAACGGGACCAAGGTCACCTTAGCGGAGAATTCCCTACCATGATGTACCGCAAATTTTTGTCGCTGCTGATCGGATGCGCGGCGGCGTGTTGCTGTCAGGGATTGAAGCCGGCTGCCGCCGATACCGTCGGTCTGTGGCTGATGGACGAGCTTGTCGATGTGACGCCCTCGCCGAACCCTGGCACCGATCCCGATCCTCCGGGCGGAGAAACGCTCTACGACGCGTCGGGCAAAGGGCTCGACCTGGTCGCCAGCACGAACTTCGGCACGAACGAACTTTCGACCGACATTCCGACGATCGCGCAAGCGGGAACCTTTTCGTTGCATAGCGACCAGGGTGGAAGCGCCGATTTCACCACGGCCAGCACGTCGCTGCTGCACCGCGGCAAGACGGGCTCGATGACGGTCGAGTTTTGGTATCAGTTCACGCGAGTCACGCCTTCGATCGGCTATATCGCCAATTTCGACCGGGGAGACAACGGGTCGATCGGAGTCAGCAATAACAGGGGCGATTGGGGAGTCTATACGAATTCCAACGGAGACATCCGCTTCTATGAATTCTCCGAGGCCGGCGCGTTCACGGAGATCAGCGTTACGGACTTGCCGAATGAATATGATCCGGCTGACTTCATGTGGCACCACGTCGCCTACACGATCGACGCGATCGGGACGATGAAGTCGTATTTGGATGGTCATCTGGTTCGGCAAAAGGGCAGTCATTTGCCCAGCGCGGCGGAGGCCGGAATCTTTACGATCGGTCAGGTATTCGAGTCGTTCCCAGGCGTCGGTCAGTTTGGCGATTTGGGCTACTTGATTGACGATCTGCGAATTTCAGACGTCGCTCTTTTGCCAGGCGCCGGATCGGGAGTCGGAGAATTGGCGTGGAACGCGTCGCTGGCCGGGCCGGCACTCATGCCCGACGTCAATATGGATGGAGTTGTCAATATCTTTGACATCAATCTGGTTTCCTCGAACTGGGGCGGTACCGGCCCCGCGGGCGATGCGAACAAAGACGGCACGGTCAACATCTTCGACATCAACCTGATTTCAGCGAACTGGACACAAGCAGGCGCCGCCAGCGCGGTGCCCGAGCCTGGAAGTCTGGCTTTGGCCGCTTTCGGTATGATTGGAGCGCCGATCGCATTCTGGCATCGCCGCCGGCGAGCCAGGTGCTGAAGCAATTGCCAGTGCTCGCTTGCGAACGTTTCGCTTGATCGCGGACGCCCGAGGTCATGCACACTCCCAGACTGTGCCTGCTTGGGCTGTCAGCATCAGGCGTGGCATGCAGCGTGAACTGAGGCCTCTCCGTTCAAAGTCCCTTGCTCAATCCGGTCGTTCAAATCGACTGGATTGCACGACCGCAACTTCTGCGCACACTCGCTTTTCTCAACGGAGACGACCTCTTGAACTCGCGACGCCTGCCGCATTGCTTTGCGATCATCGTATTAGCGGGGTGGACAACGCTCGCTACCGCCGTCGAGCCGGTTAGCATTGGTTCCCGTCGGGAATTGTTCGTTGACCACGGTCTGATCGAGCGGCTGGAAGGGCAGGCCGGCTTGACGTTGCATCACCCAGTTCCCCATGAAGTGGCGTTCGTGTTCGACCGGCCCTGGGAAGGCAATGCCAGTGGCTATCCGACCGTGATTCAGGACGGCGATATCTACCGGATGTACTATCGCGGCCATCGCTACCTGTACGACAAGCCGCCGTTGCGGCAGGCGCAATCCGAAGCGGTGTGCTATGCGGAAAGCAAGGACGGCATGACTTGGACCAGGCCGGATTTCGAGTTTTTTAAATGGCCCGGCGCCAGGACCAACAACATCGTGTGGCTGGGCGGCGTCGAAGCCCACAACTTCGCTCCCTTCAAGGATACGAATCCTTCCTGCCTTCCGGACCAGCGCTACAAAGCACTGGGAGGCACGATTGCGAGCGGCGGTTTGATGACCTTCAAATCCGCCGACGGCATCCATTGGTCGAAACTGAGCGAGGGCACGGTCTTCACCAAAGGAGCGTTCGATTCGCACAACACGGTCTTTTGGGATGCCCAGCGCGGCCGCTATGTCATGTACATGCGGTTCTTCAGCGATGGCGAATCGAAAGGACTGCGACTGATCGGCATGGCCCATTCGAAGGATTTCCAAACGTGGTCGGATCCGGTCGGATTGACGTACCCGAAGTCTCCGCCCCAGCAGATGTATACCAATCAGATCGCGCCGTATTCTCGAGCCCCGCACGTCCTTTTCGGATTTCCGACGCGCTACGTTGCCCGCGACTTGACGAACCACGTCCAAGCGCTCGATCCAGTCCCCTTGCGAACCAAACTGATTGCCGCCGACCAGCGCGTGGGGACGGATTTGACCGACGGTGTGTTCATGTCCAGTCGCGATGGACTGGAGTTTAACCGTTGGGATGAAGCCTTCCTGCGTCCTGGACCCCAGACCGAAGGGCGTTGGATCTACGGCGATAACTACCAAAGCTACGGCCTCTTTGAGACCAAGTCACGGTCGCCCGCTGCGCCCAATGAAATCTCCTTTCACTTCAATGAAAGCTCCTGGCGCGACGATCATCGGTTGCGGCGCTACTCGGTTCGTCTCGATGGGTTCGTTTCGCTGCATGCGCCGTTCGCGGGCGGCGAACTGACAACCAAACCACTCGTGTTCAGCGGGCAACGACTGTCGCTGAACTACTCAACCTCCGCGGCCGGGAGTGTCCGCGTGGAGGTGCAGGACGCCGAGGGAAAACCAATTGAAGGTTTCTCGCTTGCCGACGCGGACGAGCTGTACGGAGACTCGGTCGATCAATCGGTCTCATGGAAAGGCAAGGTCGACGTCAGCCAGCTAGTCGGCAAGCCGATTCGACTTCGAATCAAACTTCGCGACGCGGACGTCTACTCGTATTGCTTCACAGCGCCAACGGAAGCAAAGTGACAGATTTGAGACCGGTTCTAGTAATTTGTCATTGCTAAGTATTGAGATAGTCAATACTCGTTTGAAGGGTAGAACGTGGATTCGGCGCGGCAAACTCGAAGTCACGGCGGCTCAACAGCCCCGCCAGGGGCGTGAGATGCTAGCCCACGGCGCGAGCCGTGGGAAAGTTTTCGGCTTCCGCGCAAAAGAGCCCCAATGGGGCGACAGAAGTTTGGAGAAGGTCGAATACGATCGTCGCGACAGTCTGGCGGTGCCCATGTTTCGCCCCGCTGGGGCTGAAGACTACGTGGGTCGCAAAATGATCCCACGGCGCGCGCCGTGGGCGAGCATCCTTCGCCCCTAGCGGGGCTGTGGATTGGCTATACAATTCGACATCGCGGCGGGCGGCACGAGCTCCAGGGGACTAGTATTGCGCGGAATGCGACGAGATCGGCGACACCACTCATGAAAATTGACCGCATTGAGCTGTACCAGGTGGCCATGCCGCTCGTTCAACCCTGGCGCACGGCATACGGTGAGGACGCCGCCGTTCATTCGGTGTTGTGTCGAATGTCAAGCGGAGGGGCCTCGGGCTGGGGAGAGAGCACGCCCTTGGCGGCCCCATGCTACAGTCCCGAATGGGCAGGCGGTGTGTTCGCCGTCGTGCGCGATTGGCTCGCCCCGGCCGTGATTGGGCGCGACGTGCAATCCGGTGAGCAACTCCAACAACAACTGGCGATGTTCAAAGGCAATCCATTCGCCAAAGCCGTGCTCGATACGGCCTGGTGGAGTTTGCACTGCCATCAGTCGGGGATTCCGTTGCACACCGCGCTAGGCGCTACGCGCAATGAGGCTCCTGTCGGCGCGGACTTTGGCATCATGGATTCTCTCGACGAGTTGTTCGAGAGCGTCGACCGAGCCGTTACAGCCGGCTTCGCGCGCATCAAGCTGAAGTTTCGACCGGGTTGGGACGTGGAGATGGTCCGCCAGGTACGCAGCCGGCATCCACGACATCCGATTCATATCGACTGCAATAGCGGTTATTCGCTCGCTGATCTGCCAGGGCGATTGCGTCATAAGTTACGTGTCGAACAAGACTTCCTCCAGGTATTCTTCGCTGCAGGCGGCGAGGAGGCGTTTGTTCTTGACGCCGACTTTCTCGGTGTGATTGTTTTTCAGC
>Ga0163150_10002891_pt1 | contig 25278 bp, 23 predicted proteins | sample OliLakLV19P2IB_FD_148628 | JGI IMG/M metagenome (GOLD analysis project Ga0163150, IMG submission 148628) | Freshwater microbial mat bacterial communities from Lake Vanda, McMurdo Dry Valleys, Antarctica - Oligotrophic Lake LV.19.P2.IB | ecosystem: Environmental > Aquatic > Freshwater > Lake >...
ACGGCGATGCGCCATGCGCTGGCCATTGTTCTGCCGGCGCCGTTGGCTGGGCGTTAAACGAAAACATGGTCCATGCATAGGCCGCCCATTCGTTTAACGGCGAGCCAACGGCGATGCGCCATGCGCTGGCCATTGTTCTGCCGGCGCCGTTGGCTGGGCGTTAAACGAAATTGTGGTTCGCGATTCGATTTCAATCGCTGTGCATCCCATCCCTGATCAAAAATGGTTTGGCTTTCTTGCCAGAAACTGTCCGCGGCCGACCGTTCCGACGAATTGCCCGTCCCGTACCTGGACTTCTCCGCGGACAGTTACCACGGACGGACGCCCTTTGATTTCCCAGCCCTCAAAGGCGCTGTAGTCGACCGCCATCTGTTGGGTTCGGGCCGAGATGGTTCCCCGGTACTCCGGATCATAAATCACCAAATCGGCATCGCTTCCAACCTGGATCGTACCTTTGCGCGGGTAGAGTCCGAACAGCTTGGCAGCCTGGGTGCTGGCGGCGTCGACGAACGTGTTCAAGTCAATTCGCCCGGTTGCTACCCCGTGGGTATACAACAGGTTGACCCGATCTTCGACCGAAGGAATGCCGTTGGGTATTTTTGTGAAATCGTCGACGCCCTTCGACTTCTGACTGGCAAAATCAAACGGCGCGTGATCGGTGGCCACGGTGCTGATCAACCGGTTTCGAATCGCGTCCCACAGGACCGGCTGGTTTTTTCTGTCCCGAATCGGAGGGGACATAACGTATTTTGCTCCTTCGAAATTCTCCTTTTCGGCATACGTTTTGTCCAAAACCAGATAGGGAATCACCGTCTCGATCCACGCGTTGACTCCGCGGTAGCGGGCTGCCTGGGCCGCCTGGACAGCTCCGTCACATGATGTGTGAACGACGTAAACATGGGCGCCGGTCAGTTCGGCAAATGTCATCAGGTGGTGAACCCCTTCGGTTTCGACCGACTCCGGCCGGGACGGTTCGTGAAATTCGGGTCCCGTCTTGCCGGCAGCAATCAATTGGTTCTGCAACTGGGCAATTGCAGTCGCATTTTCGCAATGGGCTGTAACGATCACACCCAGCTCTTTGGCGAGCTTCAAAGTCCGGAACAGCTCTTCATCGTCAATTCCAAACGCTCCCTGATAAGCCAGAAAGACTTTGAACGAAGAAATCCCGCGGGAAACGATTTCCCGCAACTGCTTTTCTGTGCCTTCGTCGAATTTTGTGACTCCCATGTGAAAGGAGTAGTCCACAGCGGCCAGTCGATCGGCTTTGGATCGCCACAACTCAAACGCCTCGAGCGGCGATTCGGCCCGGCTGGGACAGCACATTTCAATCAGCGTCGTGGTCCCGCCAACCAGGGCCGCCTTGCTGGCCGTTTCGTAATTGTCTTTGGCAAACGTCCCCATGAAGGGCAGGTAGATGTGTACATGGGGATCGATGAAACCGGGAAATACCAGTTTGCCCGTCGCATCGATCACTTCGGCCGACGCATCCGCCTTCAGACCAGTACCGACCGCCGTGATCGTTTGATCCTCGACGTAAATATCGGCCAGCAGATCATCGGTCGCCGTGATGATCCGCCCGTTTTTGACCAGCAACGCCATCAAAAATACTCCTTAAAACTGCCTCGATATTGTCTCGCGGTTCACTCGCCCGGCGTGCCGATGTCTTCACCCCACAAACCGGGATGCTTGGCAATAAAGGTCCTCAGAATCCTGGCAATTTCTTCGTCGCGGGCGAATTCCAGCTGCACGCCGTGACCCAGAAGCAACTCTTCCGATCCCTGAAAATTTTCGTTTTCGCCGATCACGACCCGGGGAATTCCAAACAGCAGTACTGTTCCGCTGCACATCGCACAGGGAGACAAAGTCGTATAGAGCGTCGCCCGCCGGTACTCTTCCGGCGACAGCCGCCCGGCGTTTCGCAGGCAGTCCATCTCGGCATGCAGGATCGCGTCGTTCTTTTGAACGCGGCGGTTATGCCCCAGACCCACAATCGTTTCGTTGATCACAAGCGCAGCACCGATCGGAATGCCACCCTCGCGCAGGCTCTTTTTGGCCTGTGCTATTGCTGCCTGCAAATAGATTGCGTCATGTTTCAATTCAATCACCGCTAGTTGCAGTATTCGTCCGCAATGGAAATGGCCTGCGATATGATCTCCAGTCCCTCATCGATTTCCGCTTTGGATATGGTCAGGGGTGGCGCGACGAAGATCCAGTTCCAGCGCACAAAAGTGAACATTCCCAATTCGCGAATCTTCGCCGCAATCCGGTTGGACGCCTCCGATTCGGACGGTTTCGCGTTCCAGGGAGTCACCGGCTCTTTGGTTCGCCTGTTTTTGACCAGCTCAATGCATCCGAGCAGTCCAGTGTTCCGGAAATCTCCAATCGACGGGTGCCGGTCCTTCAACGCTTCGACTCGCTGTTCAATATACGCCCCCATTTCGGCAGCGCGTTCGACCAGCCCTTCCTCTTCGTAAACTTCAATCGTCGCCAGCGCGGCTGCACAGCAGACGGGGTGGGCGGAATAGGTTAGACCCAGCGGAAGAACCCGGTCATCAAACCGGGCTGCAATTTCCGCAGAAACAATCAGACCGCCGAGGGGCAAATACCCCGACGTCAAACCCTTGGCCATGCAGATCATGTCCGGTTGGACCCCATGGTGTTCGACAGCAAACATTTTTCCGGTCCGGCCAAATCCGCTCATGACCTCATCGTCGATCAACAGAATTCCATACCGGTCACATATCTCCCGGACCATTCGCCAGTAGTTGGGAGGGTATTTGATGCAGCCCGACGAACCGTTTTCGCCTTCCATCAAAACGGCAGCGACGCTGTCCGGATTCTCGAACTGGATCATCCGTTCCATAGCCCTTGCCGCATTCTCACCACACTCTTCAACAGTCTGGCTGTTCCACGGGCAGCGGTAAAAATACGGGTTTTCCACATGAAAGTGGTTGGGAACCGGTTGGCTGTCCATTCCAAATCGCCTTGGGTCGCCACTGGCCGACATCGCCCCGTAACTTCCCCCGTGATAGGACTGATACAGCGAAACGATTTTGTGCCGTCCGGTAACGGCCCTGGCCAGCTTGATCGCGTTCTCGATCGCCTCGGCTCCGCCAAGCGTGAAAAAGGTCTTGGTCAGATTCCCGGGCGTTATCTCCGCCAGCTTCCGGCCCAACTGGGCCCGGATCTCTGTCGTCATACCGGGATGAACATAGCTCAGCTGATCCATTTGCTTCAGAACCGCCGCTTTGATCTTTGGATGACCGTGCCCGATGTTGACGTTCATCAACTGCGACGAGAAATCCAGGTAACGCTTTCCGTCCCGGTCGTAAAGGTAAACGCCCTCGGCACGCTCGGCATCAATGGGTTTCAAGCCACTTTGTTTGGACCATGAAAAAAGTGTGTAGTCCAGACAGCCGGTTACGACCTGATGCTGGCTGGCGGATTCGATGGTCGATTTCATGACTGGTGCACCTGAATAGTCCCAGAAAGATGTTTTCCGTAAACGCCAATTTGCCGGGGTCTGACGCATCTTTCGGCGAATGCTCGACGCGATCACCTTTATAAACACAGAGATGATCCGCCGAAAATTGGGTCTGCCCCCTGAAAATTGACCATTCATAACGGTCCTGGCAAGAACGCTTAGCTTAATGATGCCCTAATCTTTCTGCAACAATCATCGGCTCACGGGAACGGCCGCTCGCCACCCGTCCTGCAATTCGCCCCTTCCATGTTGGCGGGAACGTCGATTCCGGCCGCTTCGCAAAGTGTCGGATAGATGTCGACCAGCTCGACCAGGCGATGGCACTGGCTTCCGGACTCCGTTTTCTGCGGCACGTAGATCAACAGGGGCACCGGGAAATGAATGTTCACGAGGCGGGTTTGACCCACTCTTGTTCCGGCCAATCGCTGTTTCGGGTCGGATTCAAACACATTGTGTTTGTGAATCGGATAGAATTCTGAACGCATCGTGAGCGATTGATGACACGACGACCGTCTGGAAACGAGCACAATTTGTCTATCGAAATCCTTGCCTACGAAGAAACCGGGTTGGGAGTCCTTTGTTTACGCCGCCGGGACCTGCTTTCGCGACCGGACGTTTCGGTGACAGAAGTAACTCTCAATCACGAGTTTTTGATGAGCAGCTACCTGACGGAATCCGAGCGAGCGCTTTCAGCTCGTGGACTTGCCCGGATTGATGATGTCGCCGGCCCGGCCTTAAACGTGCTTGTTGGCGGGTTTGGGCTGGGATATACCGCCAATGAAGCACTTCAGTCATCGCGGGTATCAACGGTGGAAGTCGTCGAGTACTTGCCGCAAGTGATCGCGTGGTTTCAGGACAATCTGATCCCGCTTGCAGCCAAACTTCTTTCGGAGCAACGATTGAGAGTTACCCAGGGTGACATTTATCATCGCCTCACTTCCCCATCGACAAAGACATTCGACTTGATTGTGATCGACGTCGATCATTCGCCACAGGATGTCCTTGGGAATCAGAGCTGTGGATTTTACACTGAACAGGGATTGACCAACACGAGAGCCCACCTCGTTCCCGGCGGAGTGCTGGGTATTTGGTCTTATGCAGAGGACAGTCCATTGCTGGCGACAATGAAAGAAGTTTTTTGTGATGTGGAGGTCGAGCAAGTTTCTGCCTGGAACGATTTGATCAACGAACAGATAACCGACTGGTTGTTTTTTGGACGACGCCCCCGCTAATGTCCCTGGAGTCTTCAGCCTGACTTGGGAATTGTGATGAGATTTGTCCGCCCAAAAATGTCGGGCCCACTGGGCGTCGTCTTGTTGTTGACCCTGGTGGTCGCGCCGTCCCTGTTGGGAACAATTCAGGAACCTACGCCTGAAATTGCAACGCGATCAACGGACCAGCCCGGACCTGTCCAGGTGTATATCCTGCCTGGCCAGTCGAACATGCTGGGATTCGGCAAAGTCGGACCGGCGGAAACGCAGGGCACACTCGAGTACATGATCAAGGAGAAGGGGAAGTATCCGGATCTGGTCGATCAGGCCGGGAGCTGGATTGTGCGCGATTACGTGCGCTACGTTCACGTCATGCAGAAAGGGGACAACATGGCCACGATGCGGAACGAGTGGCTGACCCCCAGCGGCAGTTTTGGTCCCGAACTGGGGTTCGGCCACGTTGTGGGGGACATCCACGATGAACCGGTCCTGCTTTTGAAGGCCTGCATTGGAAACCGGAGTCTGGGTTGGGACCTGCTCCCACCCGGCAGTCAGCAGTTTGAATTCGACGGAAAGAATTACGCTGGCTACAAAGAGTCTCCGCTGTCGTGGGAAAAAGGGACCGAACCCGTTCCCATCAACTGGTACGCCGGCAAACAGTACGACGATGACACGGCTAACGCGAAAAAGGTTTTGGAGAACCTGGCCGAATACTTTCCCGGGTACCAGGGGCAGGGTTATGAAGTCGCCGGTTTTGTCTGGTGGCAGGGGCACAAGGACCAGAACCCGGCCCACGCCAGTCGCTACGAACAGAACCTGGTTCAGCTGATCAAATCCCTGCGCAAGGACTTCAACGCGCCCGACGCCCGGTTTGTATTGGCAACCATCGCATTCGGTGGCGAAAAACTCGGCGGTCACGGCCTGACCATCGCCAACGCGCAATTGGCCGTTGATGGTCAAACGGGCAAGTATCCCGAATTCAAAGGCAACGTCAGCGCGATCGACGCCCGGCCGTTTTGGCGGGAAGCCGCCGTTTCACCCAACAGCAAACAGGACTATCACTACTTCCACAACGCAGAGACTTACATGGAAGTCGGCAACGCGCTGGGATGGTCCATGTCGGAGCTGTTGAAAGGCAAATTTCCATGAAATCGAAACAGCCTCAAAGCCAAAAAATGGTTTATGTGATTGCCCTGTGGAAACTACTCCTGTACGAGTGCCTGATATTCCGCATAGGCATGCAGGGGCTCCAGCTCCGGATCGGCTCGCACATTCGCCAGCGTCGGCAAGCCTGCGTCAACCGCTTGTTGGAGTAACGCGATCGCACGCAATGCGTATTCGCGCGATTCGTTTTCTTTGTCAGTGCGCGCCGACGTCAGGGAATAGACGCAAGCCGAATTGTAAAAGATTCTGAAATCGCGTTGGTCTTCGGGTTGTTCCATCGTTTCTGCCAGGACTCGATCGACTTCGCTCAGTGCCGTTTCGATATCTCCCAACTTGACCAACGAAGTAGCGAGGCAGAGCCACACCGTGTTCTTTCCCAGGGGGTGAGTGACATCCAGTAACGCATCCCAGTCTGCGATTGCGTCGTCGTCGCGATCGACATAACCCAATGCCGTGGCACGGCCAGACAAAGCGATCTCCAGCATCTGCCTGGCTCGCGAGACCTCAATCGATTGTTCGCTCATTTCCTGAACCAGGTTGATAACACTATCATAGTTTTGAATCGCTTCTTCGTAACGCCCTTGTTCTGCCAACGTTGTAGCCAGACTTGACTTGCCATTCGCCCCAAAGATGAGATAAGCCGGCACGTCCGGGAAATCCTCAACGCTCCGCGTGACCACGGAATCCAATTCGGCCAATACCGTTTCGCTTTCTTCGAATCTGCGTCCGACATTCAGGATCGCCGATTGATTTCCCAGGGAGGCAGCCAAATGCCTTCGATATTGCTCGACCATGGGATTCTGTTCAACCAGTCGCGGACTGATTTGTGTTGACCGCTCAGCCAGCGTTTGTGCCGCCTCCAGGTTGTTGGAACGGATTTCCAGTCCGGCCATGTTGTAGATGACAAAAGCCAGATCAAATTGGTAAACTGCCGATTCCGGCTCTGACTGGGCCAATTCCTCGCGGATCTCCAAAGATTGATCGAATCGCGATCGCGCGTCGGCCAATCGTCGCATATTGACCAGCAGGATTCCCAGATTCATGGACTTGATTCCGAGTGAACGTTTCGCGCCGGTATCGAGGGGTTGTTCGACGCATAATTGTTCGCCGATCAACACGCTTTCCGTTTTGGCAACAAGCGCATCGTCGAAACGCCGTAATTGCTGATAACGAGATCCGAGGTTTCCTGTCACTTCCCCCAACAAATTTTGAGCGCGGATATCCTCCGGATTGGCGGAAAACAATTCCCGCGAAATCTCTACGGCACGTTCAGCAACCGGCAACGCATCCGGGATCTTCCCCATTTGCGTCAGGGTGGCGTCCTTGTCGTGAAGTGAATCAACGAGTTCCAGCCCCACTTCGGCAGGCTCCCACTCGGCTGGTATTTGCTCAAGCAGTTCGATAGCCCGATCCGCCGATTCCAAAGCCAGATCAAATTGTCCAAGGCGTGAAAACAGCTGAGCCAGCCGATGTTCGGCCTGCGCGACCCAAAACTGTTCTTCCGGATCGTCGGTATTCCCGGCGGCGAACGATTGATAAAAGGCGACGGTGTGTTCAAGAAAGGCTTTTTGCTCAGTTGTGAGTTCACGCCGGGAACCAAGCCAGTTTGCCGCGACGTCCGAAGTCATTGCATGTAACGCGTCACGGGTGCGATCGCGCTCGACAATCGCTAACGATGCTGATTCCGTGGCCAGCGTGGCGTTGGCGTCTGAGATGATCTTGAGCGAATTCGACCGGGCCAGCAGAATTCCCAAAGCGACCGAACTGATCGCCAACACGACAAACAGCGAAGCCGCCAGTGCCGAGACCGCAGGACGGCGGCGACACCACATCAACGCCCGATCCAGGGTGGATGGACGTCGAGCCTGGACTGGCAGTCCATCCCGAAACCGCAGCAAATCACTTTGGAGTTCGGACGCCGTTTGGTAACGATGTCGGGACTGTTTCTCCAGGCATTTGAGACAAATGGCTTCAAGATCCCGAGGAATTTCCGGCCGTATTTTTCCAGGTGGAACTGGCGCCTGCTCCTGGACTTTATGGATCGTGTCCAGCAGGGAACTGCCCCCAATTGGCGGGACTTTGCACAGTAAAAAATACAGGATCGCTCCCAGGCCGTAGATGTCTGACCCGAGTCCAGGCTCACCAAATCCGGAATCAGTTTGTTCCGGAGACATGAAGCAGGGAGTACCGAGAACGGCACCGCTTTGTGTCAGTTTCGATTGATCGTCCAAATCCCTTGCCAAACCAAAGTCGGTTATCCGCAGCAATGGGGCTGCGGTTGATCTGGAAGCTTGATCCCTGTTTTGAGAATTGGGTTCCAGCTCGACGAGTACGTTGTCGGGCTTCAAATCACGGTGGATGATGCCACGTGAATGAGCGTGCTGAACCGCATCGGCCAGAGTCAGCAACAATTCAGCCGCCACCATGGGCGATACCGGCTGATCGTGATCGAGTACCCATTCGCCAAGTGAGGGTCCATGGCAAAACGCAGACGCGATGTAACAAACCGGGCCGATATGGCCGGATTCGAAAACCGGAACAATGTTGGCGTGATTCAGTCCACCGGCCGCCTTTGCCTCACGAAGAAACCGGGCCCGAACAGCTGAGTCGACCAGTGCTTCCGCCCGGGGAACTTTCAGCGCAACTTCCCGATCGAGTTGAGGGTCGATCGCCAAAAAGATCAGGCCAAATCCCCCCTGACCCAACTTCCGTTTGATTTGAAATCGTCCCAGTTTGTCCGGGATCGTCCCGCCGAGAAGCGTTGTTTCAGGATCGATTGCGGCATCAGGCATGGCATCATCGATTTGTTGATGCCGTGACGTGTCAAGTTTGTCTGCCAGCGTTTCGCGGATATCAGCTTCACCTGAGGGGCCACTTTTTGATTTTCTTACCCGATGAATCATCCCGATCACACGGGCTGCGGCCAGGAGTTGTTCCCGTTGATCGGGGTCGTCGACTGCCCGGATATTCGTTTCCTTCGGTTCATTTTTCCAGGCAGCCAGCTCAACTTGTTCCAGCCGTTTGGCGAAATCATCTTCGTCGACAGGTTGGCGCTCGTTCATGGTTTTGTCACGTCCAGGTTTGGAGGCTAGATTGATTCCGGCGGTGGCGAGGGTTTGGCCAGGAATTCCTGCAAGCGAATGATGGCCCTTGACCAAAGCTTCCTGGCGGCATCGGCGCTGCAACCTATTTTCTGTCCGATCGCAACAAAAGTCTTGTCTTCGAAACTCCGTAACTTGAAAATTTCCTGGTAATTGTGAGGCAGTTCTTCGATGGCATGCATCAGCATGGGCTCTTCCTCGTCGGCCACAGCATGCGAACTCGGCGTACGAAACGAATCGGACGGTTCCAACCGGGGCGCTTGGGAATTATCCGAATTGGTTTCCAGTTCGCGACTTCGTTTCTGGACTCCCTTGTAATGCCGCCGCCAATGAAGCGCGTCTTTCTTTAGAATTCCGCGCAACCAGGCCAGAAAATCCTGCTTCGTCTCGCCTTCGAAACGGTCATCGTGTCAACAAGTACGGTCATGGGCAGTTCGTATTCGTCCTGCATCTTTGTAGCCAGCGCAGATCGTTCTTCGAATGTATGTGGTTGCCGGATCTCCGGGGGAACGGCCAATTGAACCGTAAGGGATCTTGCGTGCCAGACATTGTCGGCAACGGATAGTCTCCTATCGAGCAGGAATCCAGGATACCGTCGCGCGGGACAGGACACGCCTGTGATCGCTTCCAGCGTTTTCTATCTCGATTCGTTCATTTCTGCGATTAAAAGAAAGCGTGGCTACTAAACCAGTTGGATTTTCAATCTGGATGCGAGCCCAGAGAACGTCGAAAATTGACTCGGCGCACGTTCCGCACTCTGATTCACGGAAACCAGATGTTTTCAAAGAGAGTGTCAGCCTTCGTGAAAAACTCCGGATTGCTCAGATGGGCGAGTGGCTTTGCATCTTTGGGGCGGAAATGCTGACTGTCCGTTTCATCTTACAGAGACTGCGATTAAAGATTTGAATTACCCGGCTGATGCTCAAACCAGCCTGTTGCGCAATATCCCTGAAAGGTGCAACGTGGCCGTTTTTTCCCAATCCAAAACGCGTCATCACGATATGCCTTGCTCGAGGATCCAGTGATGCCAGGAGTGTTTGCACCTGTTCGCTGGCTTCTATCGCGGACGGACTTGAAGGATCACCAGTGCCGGCTGGTTTGCTTTGGGCGCGAACAAGTTCTTCCGCGTTGTCAATCTTTCGATCAGAGAATCGGGTTTCGCGCCGAAACACATCGACCATCGCGCGCTCGATGACACGATAGGCGTAGGTGTTGAACCGAAAACCGCGGCGGTAGTCGAAACGATCGACTGCGCCTAGCAAGGACTCGTTTCCGGCACCCACCAGTTCATCAAATTCTACGATTGATCGTCTGGAAAACCGTTTTGCCAGGGAAAGTACAAGTCGCAAATTGCATTCGACCAGAAAATTCCGGCATCCCAGTATTTGACCTCTCAACTTGGCCAATTGGTCCAGCATGGCGTGACAGCCGGCACAGGACAAAAACAGGGCCTGAAGTTTTGAGGCTCGGTATTTAAAAATGTTCATTTGGCGAAAACAATGCTGCTCGTAGTCAAAGGCGAGAACGGGCCTGGACCAGATGAGAGCCCAGTAGGAAGGAAGCTGCTTTGGCAAGACACGATTGGAAGACTGTTGCGAACCTGAAAAGGGCTCCAGCAGTCGATCGGCCTCCAATTCATCGTCAAATGAATCTTCAAAAAAATAGGGTTGAAAACCAGAGGGATCGATAATCTTGCAGCCAGATTTGGAGTGGTCATCGACTGGATGGACTTGGGATACTCGTTTCATCGCAACTCTCACAGAATGAACAGTTTGACTACCGGTACTTGTCAAGTTTCAATTTGCTGGGCACCCGCATCACGGTTCGAACGAATTAGCGTCCGTTTTCGGTCTATGGTCCGCGCAACAGCCCGAGCTGCTCGGGCAAATGCTCGAGAAATGCAAGCACCAAGTTCTTCACCACGGTCGGTAACAATAATGTTGGAGGCACCTTGCAGTTGAATCTCCAGGCGGACAGATTTATCAATTCCTCCGCGCGGTCCATTCTCGTCGGATAACATCAATTCGGCCCGCCTGATCCTCGAATCGAATCGGGACAATGCAAACAAGAGGCGACGTTCTGCCATGTGGCGCAATTGTGTGTTCAAAAGACCAGTTCGATCGTTAATGGACAGTTTCATCAATTTTCTCCGGAAAATTTGGTCGGGGTAAACATTTTCACCTGTTTAATGATACGGCGAATTCGTAGACTTGGTACAATAGAAACAAACCGGATCTTAAATAGAAAAAAGCTAAGCATCATCAAATGGCGAATTGGCTGAATTATCACCACCTTTTGTATTTCTGGATGGTTGCCAAAGAGGGCGGAATCACGCAGGCGGCTGAAATTTTGCATCTTTCGCAACCGACGCTCAGCACACAGATCAAGTCACTGGAAAAATCGCTGGGTTCAAAGCTTTTTGATCGCAAGGGCAGATCGATGGCGCTGACGGAAGCCGGACAGATTGTGTTTCGGTACGCGGATGAGATCTTTAGTCTGGGGCAGGAGCTAACCGATGCGCTACGTGGGCGACCGGGCAAAAACCATCTGCAATTGCTGGTCGGTGTGCCGGATGCATTGCCGAAACTGGTCGTGTATCGATTGCTGAAGCCGGCGCTGAATGTTCAGGAAAAGGTGCAACTGGTTTGCTACGAGGGAAAACTGAATGACCTGCTGACGGATCTGGCAATGCATCGACTGGATATTGTTCTGGCAAACTCACCACTGACGCCACACATGAACGTCCGCGCATTCAATCATCAACTTGGGAAATGCGACGTCACTGTTTTTGGCACGCCAAAACTGGCAAATATGCATAAAAAGAATTTCCCCAATTCTCTGGATAACGCTCCGATGCTGCTGCCCACCCAAAACACTACTCTTCGTCGTGCGCTCGAACAATGGTTTGACGATAACGACGTTCATCCGCATGTCGTTCACGAATTTGAGGACAGTGCGTTGCTGAAAGTCTTTGGTCAGGCCGGCGAGGGAATGATCGTGGTCCCGTCGGTGATCGCAAATGATGTCGGTCAACAATATTCGCTAACTCCAGTCGGACGTATTGCGGACGTGTACGAACGCTTCTACGCCATTTCTGTTGAGCGACGGCTAAAACATCCGGCTGTGGTAGCGATCTCGGAGGCAGCAAAGATGGATCTGAAAACTCTCTAAACGGTGCCTTCCTGAAAGCCGTGCAAGGGAAAAATGCCAGGGGCCAGCCCGCGCCCGACCGCGAGTAGTCCGGGCGCGAACTCCTGCTTCAGCGATGCCGCAGAGATAGAAGCAGGAGTTTTCAAAACGGGCCGGTACGCTCTGTCTCGTTCCGAACCCGATTTTGACGACCAGTCGCATGACGCTGAAAACCGGGGGCTAAATTCCAAAAACCGGACGAATTCGGTTCAGGATTTCCCTCTCAGCCGGGCAAATGTTTCCGTAACCACAGACGCCTCCCGAAGCTTGGGCTATCGCAATGGCGTCGCGCAATACCTGATTTCCGATCGCTCGTCGAATCAATAGAGTCGTCTTGGCCAATTGATAGTAAGTGTAATCCTCCCACAGGTACCACAAGGAATCGTCCGGCCGATTATCCAGCCAGCTCTGGACTTTTCCTGCCGCCTGGATTTGGCAACACAAGTGCATCGAATAGAAAGCTGCTACCGCAGCCTGATTTTCCTCAGGCGTTACTTCTTCGCTGGCCCACGCAACGAATGCGATCGGGACCATTTCGATGGAACTGATGTTGTCCGGATTGAACCCGGCGTCGGCCAGACGGCCCACCAGTTCCAGGTCCTTGACCCCAGTAACCTGCTCCAGCTTTTCCAATGCCATTCGCCGTTCTTGAAGCGCGGCCTGACAATGCAGGATCAATCGGTGATCCGGAGACAAATAGTCTTCGAGACGTTTCGGCAGATCCGGAAAAGGACTATCGTTTTTGCGAAATTGGCGAAATTGGCGAAACTGATTGAGTGCAATCATGGCCGTCTCCAGTTGTTTGAGATGGACGAATTCAGGATGCGCTTCATTTATCATGAAGCCTGTCTGCAATCATTATTCGTTGAGGACGGCCTCGCGATCATTTGAAAAAAGAGAATTTTACCCTCCAACAAATCAATACCCAAACAGCATCAGCGGACAAAATGGGACTATTGAAAAAATCTATGCCAGATTGCTCGAAATTGAATCAATCTGGAGTTGCCCTGCTCCCGCCCTGCTCCCCAAGTTCCAGTTTTGCACTATTTGAGTCCTATCCTGCAAGGGTTGCGAGGTAGGTCAAGAGTGTGATGGAATTATCGTGGGGTGTCAGTTTTCTCGACAGCTTCGGTAATTTGTCTTCCCAGCTTTTGCGGCGTAATGTCGTCAACATGTCCGCGAAGCCTGGTTCCGACTTGTGAGGGTACCACGGGCGATCGGCGTACTCCAGATGCTTGTGCCCTTCGGTTGCGAACCAGAGGATCGTCAGGCTGTGAAGGAACATCGACATCGGTGCCGTTCGCTGGACCGCTTTCTGTGTCCGGTTGGCCGGGTCTTCCAGTCCCAGATGCTGCTTGCAATTGAAATGCGTCACCTCAATACTCCAGCGGAGCGCGAACAGCGACAGAATCTCGCGCGGTTTGATCGACAGGTCGGTGCAGTAAAAAATTCGCGTGGGGCGATCACCGACTGCATCGTCTGACAGCACAAACCGAAGCTTTCGATCCTTGCCCGCCTTGTAGTACAGTCCGGTTCGCGACTTGATTCGCAACCTGCCGTGCAGCCCGTACTGGTCGAACTTGACGGTCTGCCACTTTTTGCGATCGTTCTTCCAGGCTTCCATGCCGGGCAGGCGTTTTCCCTTCTTGCGGCGCGGGCCGCGACGACCGCCCGACTCTTTGGGAGCCACTTCGTAGAGCGCGGCTTTGGGATGCACCGGCCCGATCAGTTCGACGTTGGCAGGCAACACCGACAAGATACTCTTGCCGCTGTAGAGGCTGTCGACCAGCAGCAACAGTTTTCGGTCAGGCAACCACGAAGCGACCAGCGCGATCATCCCGGCCATCAGTTCGGGCCTTGTTTTATGGGGTATTTTGCCTTTGCTGTGAACGGTTTTCTGTTTTGCGGCGGTCTTCTTTTTGGCGGCGGCGCGTTGGCGGGACTTTTTCGAGGCCTGCTTTTTGGTGCCTGAGGTCTGCCGGGGTTTCTTTTTGTTCTTGCCCTTGGTCAGCCCCTGGCGGTTGCGGTACAGCCGCATGCAAATCGGTGACATACCGATGCCGCACTGACAAGATCCATCCGGTCATCAGCAACTGGAAGGTGGCAAAGCTTGGTCTGGTAAAAACGGGCTGAAAATGATGCAGCAAAACAACGAACGATTCGGTAAGATACATGAGCGGCCTCCGTGCGCTGTGGAACTTGAACTTTGAGAATCCAAATTCTGCGCGCCGGACCGCTCTTTTACCTACACCAAATTACCCCCTGAAAAGTGCAAAACTGGAACTAAGGCCATGCCCAACAATAAAATACCGAAGTTGGTCTTGAAGTCAAAGTGGAATATCGGATAGTTTCTCATGCATGCCCGATGCAAGAGTAATTGACTGGCTTCAGGAAAAGTATAACGCGATTGCCGGAGATTTGGATGAGCGTGGACGTCGGCGGTGGGCTGCTGCCGAAGCCCGGTCTCTCGGATATGGCGGAATCACAGCGGTTGCATTGGCGATCGGTATGTCTGATCGCACGATTCGAAACGGAATTCGGGAGTTGGATGATCCCAATGCTGCACCGCGGGACCGGCAGCGAATGTCGGGTGCGGGGCGGCGAAGTCGCGAAGACGAACAGCCCAAACTGATCAAGGCCCTGAATGCACTGGTCGATGGCGGAACTCGCGGCGACCCGACGTCTCCTCTTCGATGGACATGCAAGAGTAGCCGGACACTGGCCAGTGAACTGCGGCGTCAGAAGTTCCGGGTGGGGTGTTCCAAGGTGGGTCAACTGCTTGTAGCGCAGGGCTTCAGTCTTCAAGCCAACCGCAAGACATCCGAAGGCAAACAACACCCGGACCGTGACGCCCAGTTTGAGCATATCGCCAGACGGGTCAAGGCTTGTCAACGCACGGTCCAGCCGGTCATCTCGATCGACACGAAGAAGAAAGAACCGCTGGGAAACCTGAAAAACGCCGGCAAGACTTATCGTCGCAAGGGAGACCCGGTCAAGGTCAAGACGCACGATTTTCCCGACAAACAGTTGGGCAAGACAATTCCCTACGGCGTCTATGACGTGACTCATGACGAAGCAGGCGTTACCGTCGGCATCAGTCACGATACAGCCGAATTTGCTGTCGTTTCGATTCGTCGCTGGTGGAAACGGCTGGGAAAGAAACGATATCCACAGGCCACGCGATTGCTGATCACAGCTGACGGCGGCGGCAGTAACAGTCCGCGAACCAGACTGTGGCGATGGGAGTTGCAACAGTTTGCCAACACCACCGGTTTGACCCTGGAACTTTGCCACTACCCACCCGGCACCAGCAAGTGGAACAAGATTGAGCATCGACTGTTCTGTCACATTACGCGCAACTGGCAGGGAGTTCCGCTGGAAACACTGGAAGTGGTGGTGAACCTGATCGGCTCGACGCGGACTGAAACGGGACTTGAAGTTTACGCCCGGCTGGACGAAGCAACGTATGAAAAATCGAGACAGGTCAGCGACACACAACTTGCCGAGGTTATAATCAAACGCAATCCATTTCACGGCGAATGGAACTACACCATCTCACCCGCCAAAAAAACAAAATCCGGCAAGTAATTGTTGGGCAGCTCCTAACAGCGATTTGCGCGTTGGCTCTATCAAACATCCAGCCGATGGCGACAATTTTCCGGGGTTGATTGCAGAACGTTTTTCGAAATCCCGAGATCAACTTTTCCTGAAGGCGTGCAACTCCCAATAGACGGATGACTATGCCCGTGAGTGCCATGTGGTAGCGCTGTAGTACAGACGCAGATGTCCCTTTTGGCGATGAAGTCCCAACCAGGTCCAGTCTCGCAATTCGAACCGAACCTGATCAAAAAACCCGCAAGAAAAACTGGCGGGCTTCGTTTGAAGTTCATTCGCGCATTCGCAAAGCCGAATCAACGCAGATCAAAACGGTCAAGGTTCATCACTTTGCTCCAGACCGCCACGAAGTCGTTGACGAACTTCTTCTGGGAGTCCTGGCTGGCGTAAACTTCCGAGATCGCTCTCAGTTGCGAGTTCGAGCCGAAAACAAGTTCAACAGCGGTACCCGTCCATTTGACTTCGCCCGACTTGCGGTCACGCCCTTCAAAAACTTGCCCGTCACCGGCTGACTTCTGCCACTGGGTACCCATATCCAGCAGGTTGACGAAGAAGTCATTGGTCAGCGCCCCGGGTTGTTTGGTGAATACACCGTGTTGCGATTGCCCGTGGTTGGCGTTCAGGACCCGCATGCCGCCGACCAGCACCGTCATCTCGGGAGCGGTCAGCGTCAACAGCTGGGCCCGATCGACCAACCGTGCTTCCGCCGCTACGCCGGAACCGGTTCCTGGATAATTGCGGAACCCGTCGGCGGCCGGTTCCAGCGCGGCAAACGAAGCCGTGTCGGTCATCTCCTGCGACGTGTCGGTCCGTCCTGGCGAGAAAGCGACCTTCACATCCTGGCCACCCTTCTTCGCCGCAGCTTCCACCGCCGCACATCCGCCCAGAACGATGACGTCCGCCAGCGATACCTTTTTGCCACCACTCAGCGAGCCGTTGAAATCCTGCTGGATTTTCTCCAGCGTCGACAGGGCTTTGGCCAGTTCAGCCGGCTGGTTGACTGCCCAGTCCTTTTGCAGTGCCAGACGAATGCGGGCCCCGTTGGCTCCACCCCGTTTGTCACTTCCGCGGAATGTCGATGCCGATTCCCACGCGGTCGATACCAGTTGTGATGTGGACAACCCGGACTGAAGAATCTTGCCTTTCAAAGCGGCAATGTCTGTTTCGTCAATCAACTTATGATCAACTGCAGGCACCGGGTCTTGCCACAATTCCTGCGACTTCGGAACCAGCGGGCCGAGGTACCGCGCTGCAGGACCCATGTCACGATGCGTCAGCTTGAACCAGGCTTTGGCAAACGCAACCTGGAACTCTTTCGGGTTCTCGTGGAATCGTTTGGAAATCGGCCCGTAGATCGGGTCCATCTTCAACGCCAGGTCCGAGGTCAGCATGATCGGAGCGTGAGACTTATTCGGATCGTGTGCGTCCGGAACTGTCCCCTTGGCCGATTCATCTTTGGGGGTCCACTGGAACGCACCGGCTGGACTCTTGGTCAGTTCCCACTCGTAGTTGAACAGGTTGTCAAAGAATCCGCTGGACCAGGCCGCCGGGGTCGAAGTCCACGCTCCTTCCAGGCCGCTGGTAATCGTGTCGCCAGCGTTCCCTTTGCCAAATTTGTTTTTCCAGCCGAGCCCCTGTTCCTCGATACCTGCTCCTTCGGGCTCCGGACCGACGTTTACGTCTGCGTCCGCAGCTCCGTGAGTTTTTCCAAAAGTGTGTCCGCCAGCGATCAGTGCAACGGTCTCTTCGTCATTCATCGCCATTCGGGCGAACGTTTCCCGAATGTCGATGGCCGAAGCGAGAGGATCGGGTTTTCCGTTTGGCCCTTGCGGGTTCACGTAAATCAAACCCATCTGCACGGCGGCGAGTGGATTGGCAAGATCACGTTTGCCAGTGTATCGGTTGTCACCCAGCCATTCGCTTTCCGGTCCCCAGTTGATGTCTTCCTGCGGTTCCCAAACATCGGCGCGATCACCGGCAAAACCGTACGTTTTGAACCCCATCGTTTCCAGCGAGCGGTTGCCGGCAAAGACCATCAGATCGGCCCACGAGATTTTGTTCCCGTATTTTTGCTTGATCGGCCAAAGCAACCGGCGGGCCCTGTCCAGGTTCGCGTTGTCAGGCCAGCTGTTGAGCGGCGCAAAACGCTGCGTTCCATGCTCCGCGCCACCGCGGCCGTCGGCAATCCGGTAGGTACCCGCACTGTGCCAGGCCATCCGGATGAACAGAGGCCCGTAGTGACCGTAGTCGGCGGGCTACCAGTCCTGCGACGTCGTCATCAATGCGTCAACGTCCTTTGTCAGTGCATCAAGGTCAAGTTTCTTGAATTCTTCGGCGTAGTCAAAACCCTCACCCAGCGGATTTCCGGCCGGTGAATTCTGATGGAGGATCTTCAGGTCCAACTGGTTGGGCCACCAGTCTTTGTTCGAAAAGGCCCCAGCCGATGCGGGTTTCCCCGCATCATTCATATCTGGGTTCCTTGTTGCTTCCGGGCTTGCTGCAGTCGTTGCAGTAAAAGTTGCTCCCGTCACCGGGCAGGTCGTACCGGGCGGCAAGTTCTCTCCATGCCGTCCATCCTGGGCGAACCCGATTCCGGTTGGAACGAGTATCGCCCCAAGCAGGATCGGCGCCGCGAAACGCAGTTTTATCACGAATATCTCCTTCAAAAGTGTGTGAGAGCAGTTCCACAGGCGAAAGTATCCCACTTCCCGTTCATATGCGTCCAATGCAGGGACTATATTGCTGCCATGCAAATTGTGCATAACGAATTCCGCGCCCCGAAAGCGTGTAAATCAGCGGTGAACCGGTGAAGACAGAGCTTGAGTTTCAGCATTTGAGCCATTTTTTGGGGTGGCCCGTGCAAGGAATTTTACGCGGGCTGCCGAAGAGCTGGGCGTATCCCAGTCGTCCTGCATCGCCTCATTTTGCCGTCGCGAATCGATCCATCCGATATTGATCGAGCGAACCAGCCAGTTGGCCACAGTTCAGGAGCTGGTATCGCTCCGGCAGGAAATCTCGATGGTTCCCAAAATGGCCCAGCAACTCGATCAATGCGATCGCCGCATCTATCGTTCCTTTTCCGGCAAGAAACCAACACGTACCGTAGCGCTGTTGACTAACCCCTACCGCTACCAAAGCCGCTGGGCCCGGTCCCTGGTCGACCATCTGAGAAAACTCGGTTCATCCGTCCGGCCCCGCAAACGACCCGCCCAAGCCGGTTCCTGACGGCAGGGAAAAAAAGCATCAGCATTGGATTCTGTTGTCTGGACCGGTTGTTGTTTAGCCGCCGTGCGCGCTGCAGGCAGGCGCGCTGAGCGGCTAAGCAACTCGTTTCGCGCATTGCGTTTCCAATGTCCCTTACCTGTAGAATTCCGGCTTGTGCGGCCGGACGCCAAGGGCTTCGTAATTGAAACCGGAAGGTAACGGACGATACTCGCCGACCATATCGACCGAACTGTCCGCCCGGATGGACGCTTCCATCCCCAGCCCCCAGTAGACGGCGTTGACGGTCATCCTCCGGACTCCCCCGTTTTCGAAATCACTGGCCGAACCCATCGTGAAATGAAAAATCCGTGTCGGTAGACCCTTGTTGCCCATCCATGTTTTGGTCCAGGCAATGGGCAACGGTTCTTTTTCGGCGTTCGGCGCCGAACCGGGGTTAAGATCCAGCAACGGCTGACCCATCACCAATGCCAGACAGTCCTCCGGGAATGGAAATTTTTCGTTGTGACAGCGGTACACGTCCGACGGACCCCAAATGTCTTCGACGCCAGTCAGGATCGGGTGCTCTCGAAACTCTGGATCCACGATGCCATGGGTTGATTCGCGGTGCCAGCCTCCGTGATGCCCCATGAATGACCCGCCAAGCAATTCACGCAGGGAAACGTTTTGCCCGTCCTTCGTGTATGGCTTGCCCCCCATAAAACCGTGATTGGCGGTTCGCAGGGCAATCAGCGGTTTGCCAGAATCAAAATAATCGTGCCAGTGCTGGAGTTGTTCGTCGGGCAATTGCATAAAACGGGACGACCAAATCACACAATCGGCGCTGGCCAGATACTCCAGGCCTGGAATATTGTGGCGTTTCGTTTTGTCTTTGAACGGCGCCTCCAGCGTCGGGTCGGCTTCTCCCTGGTCGTTGACCGAAAACAGAACCGTACAGTCAAAACCATGGTGTTGCGACAGGATTCTGGCCAGCATCGGCATCGACTGTTCACTGCGATATTCCTGCTCCGCTGCAATCAGCACAACGTGCTTTCCCTTGCCCGGACCATCGCCTCCCGGATAGGTCAACCAAAGTTCACTGGACGGAACCGGATGCTGGCGGGCCGTCGGTCGGGCATTGGCCAGAACGAATTCCACCAGCTTTTCCGACTGAAACCAGCCGGTCCACATGTTATGGCCTTGCCCTGCGACCACCTCCAGCGTCACGTTTCCACCCAACGCCCGGTAGCGATCCGCGAGCATTCCCGAATTGGCTGGTAGCGGAACGACATCGTCCTGATCGCCATGAATATGAAATACCGGAACGTCGGCCGCAGCGAGCGGTTCCAGCCGATCAACCGGATTGTATTGCTTGAGGTCGGCTTCAAGTTCTTCGGCCGACAATCCATAGGCACCACAAGCCCGTTCGATTCCGGGATAGCTTGTGAGATTGCAAACCGGGTAAATCCCCGCGATCCCGGCGACCGATTGCGGATTTTCGATCGCCCAACTGTACAGCATCAACCCTCCACGACTTCTTGCAAGCAATACCGGCCGCTTGCCGAATTCCCGTGTGTTGACCAGGTAGTTAAAGAACTCTGTGTAAGACTTGCGTCCCGCCGGGCTGCCATACGACTCGCCAACGTCGATCCCGGCGACCGCAATTCCCGCGTCCAGGAAGCGTTGGAACATCCACTGTTCCTCCTTTCCGGGATACTGTGGCAATGTCGGTGCGTACCAGACCCAAGGTGTTTCGGAAGTCACTTCGGCTGGCAGAATGATAAAGGCATCGTTCCCGTTTAACTTGAACACTTCGCCCGGTAGCGGAAGCGTCTTGTCACTTTCTGAAACAGCCGCCGCAGGCTGGTCCAGCATCGACAATTCCTCGATCCAGACGTTGCGAAACTGGACCTGGTTATGGTGCCCCTGAAGCTTGATGGGTCGCGGAGAAGAATCCTCTTTCAGCCCCGCCCCGGTTTTCCTGTCCAGCGGCCAGTCGTCATGAATCAGCGTACCGTTGTGAAAAACCGTCACGCGGGCCTTTTCGGTTTTTGTATCGCCATCGAATCGCGCGGCACGAAATGCGATGTCAAACGTTTGCCATTCCCCTGGCGGTTTGCAGACGAACTGATCGGGTTTCTTCATGCCATAAATACAGCCGCAATCGTCGTTTTTGAATTCAGCGGCGGCAACTCCAAACGAATTCAGGATTTGTAACTCGTATCGTTGCTGGATGTAGACCCCCGTGTTGCCATTTCTTTCGCGTGGTACGTCACCGGCATCGTTGATGTTGAATTCCAGATGCATGCGGAAATCGTGGTAAGCCTTCGGGGTCACCACACTGTCCCATTTCGGCGAAGCAGTCAAAACGCCATCCTGGAATGTCCATTGGCATTCCACATCGGACTCGGGAATCATCAGCGAGCCGGATTCGCCCACCAGCTGCAGGGCTTCGGCGGGGCACTGAAAATCGATGATCCCCCTGGTGCTCGCGGTGTCCGGGCTGGACTCATCGCCGGCTGTGGTTTGAGCGCGGGCCCCGTCGGCAAATAGAACCAGCAACGTTGCCAAAACCAGGGTGATACACGGCGCGCGTTTCATGGATCTTCCATTTAGGCCAATAGTTAACGTGCGGATGTCAGGCATTATTTCCCCGCCCGATTCGCAACCGGCATCGCCTCGGCGAAAGCCTTTCCGATTCCGGCCAGTATTTTGGCGCTGCCCAGGTAATGATAAGCCGCATTGGATTTGCCCAGTTCCAGAACCTGCATTTCCCTCGCATTGAATGTCGTCGCACCCAGCCGCGCCAGCAGAGCCTGTTCCAGCTTCCCCTCATTCTGGAGCTGCCGGAAAACCTGCAATTCCTCTTGTCCCAGTTCCCCATCCGCACGGATCTCTTTGACCAGATCGTCGAGTTTTCCCTCTTTTTTGAAGTTGTTCACCCTGTTCCGGATCTGTTCGTCCCGGGCCACGATCGCATCCAGTTCAGGGTCCCAATAATTCTCGGTCAACACGGCAACGACATTGCCCTTGAACTCGTCCAGCCCCGCAGGAGCCGCCATCGCATCGCGGAAGTTCTGGTGAGTCTCCCGGTATCGTTTCTGGTCCGGCGAATAATCCGCGACCGGACCACCAACACCCAACACACCGATCACAACCGGCAAATCAGGTGACGAGAGGTCTTTCCGCATATCACGAATCCAGTGGCCGAGCACGTCGCTGTACGCCTGATAGCCGCCGGGCTCATTGCGCCGGGGATAAGTCCCGTTGTCAACCATATCGTTCCAGCCCTGAAACCAGACCAATCCCGCCAGTTCATATCCCTGTTTCGGATCGTAGCCCGGGTAAACGGTTTTGATATCCGCCAAAACATTTTTGAAGTGTTCGACAGAGCTTCGATAATAGACCCCGGTCGCCTGCCGTTTTTCGGCCTGGACCGCTTCGATGTCCTTCCCTTGATCCCGGAGCCGATTGAGCACATCCTCTCCGAATTCATAGGGACCTGCGCCCGGTGATCGAAAGTCCGTATTGATACTCTTCCCGCCCCACGCCGTCTTGATCAACAGGATCGGTTCACCCAGCCGTTTTTGCATGTAGATACCGAAAGTGAGTTCCGGACCGATTTTGTTTTGATCGGCTCCGAATCCAGTGGTCAATTGGCCCTTCTTCACACCATCGGATGACAGGTACGAGATCCAGACGTCTTCGACAACTCGCGGTTGCCCCTGGTCATCCAGTATCTCATCGAGCATCGGCTTCGTCTCAGGATCCATGCCAATGTGAGGAAGAGTTCGCACGTGGGCATGGCCCTGCATGTTGGACTGCCCGACCAAAACAAATACCTTCAACGGTCTGTGTTGGGCCTGGACCAGGTTAACGGCCAAACCCAGTGCACAAACGACCCCAATCAACAGGGGTTTTTTCAAGCGAGTCATGGGGCGAATATCCAAGAAGTATGAACGGTGCAGGCAACCTTCCAATTCTATGGGACCCCGCGCAGCCATAAAACCAGGCGTTCATATGTTTAACCGTTCAGCGCAGCGCAATCAGGCGAGCCCGGAGGTTGAACATTTCCCCCCTGGTTGGTGCGAAACAATCACGGGCAATCCGGGCCAGAACCCGTCCGGTACCGATCATCTTTCCAACCGGATCGCGGCGTGACGCCCATCGATTTCAACCGGAACTCAGGCACTGCCCTTCGATCCCGAAGGGGATCACAGCCGGTAGCCGGTGATTGAGCGCAGCGACATCACCGGAACTTCTTACCGCCGGCTACCGGCTATTATCCCTCCGGGATTTCAACTGCAATCGGCTACTGGCCAATATCCCGCTGAGATACAACACGAATGTCAATGAACCGGTTTACAATTCGCAGATCCTGACCAAACGTTTTGACGAAAATGGACCAAGATATGATGAAACCAATTCTCAAATGGTCGGCCCTGGCCGCATTCGTCATCACAGGGGTCCCGTTCACTGTTACGGCCGACGACCCAAAGCTTCCGAACATCATCGTGATCATGGCGGACGATTTGGGGTGGATGGATCTTCACTGCCAGGGGAATCAACTGCTTGACACGGCGCATCTGGATCGACTGGCCAGCCAGGGGATGCGCTTCACCGATGGCTACGCAGCCGCCCCGGTCTGCACGCCGACCCGCGCCGCGATGATGACGGGTCTCTCGCTGAGCCCCTGGTCGAAAAATACAGGAATCGCCAGGGTGTTGACCAACCCGTTTACTTCGCCATGATCGAAGCGATGGACCGGGCGATCGGCAAGCTGCTGGCGGCGCTCGAGGAAGACGGTATCGCGAACAACACGCTGGTCATCTTCAAGTCCGACAACGGTTCGCTGTATGGCAACGCTCCCCTGCGGGAAAGCAAAGGCCACTTGTATGAAGGCGGAATTCGGGTCCCCTGGATCGTTCGCTGGCCCGGAGTGGTAGAGCCGGGCTCGGTTTGTTCGACGCCGGTGATCAGCATGGATACTTTTCCAACCATTCTGGAAGCTGCCGGCATCAAGCCTGCCGCAGAAGAATTGCTGGATGGAGAGAGTCTGATTCCCCTGTTGAAAAAATCGGGACCGCTCCGGCGTGACGCACTCTATTTCCACTATCCCAACTACGCTTTCCATAAAGCCAACCGGTTGGGGAGCGCGATCCGGCAGGGAGACTTCAAGCTGATTCGGTATTACGACGACGGATCGCTCGATCTGTACAATCTGGCCAGTGATATCGGCGAGCAGAAGAACCTTGCTGAGTCCAAACCCGGGCTGGCCCGCACGATGCTGGACAAACTGGACGCCTGGCTAAAAGAGACCGGCGCGCGAATGCCCGTCCCGATCGAGCCGGCGCCGTTGGCCGGGCGTTAAACTGTTTGCCGTCCATGCGCAAAAGGGGTCTGACCCTCTAAGAAATCGGCAAACCATTTATCAACCCATTCCAACCCATCAATACGCCGAACAGCGACAACCACTTGCCTCAGGGTCTGACCCCTTTTCAACCAGCGCAACGCTTTCACAGCGATTTCGTTTAACGGCGAGCCAACGGCGACCCCACCCAATAGACAGCGCCTGCTCTGCCGGCGCCGTTGGCTGGGCGTTAAACTGTTTGCCGTCCAACCAGACTGCATAATCAGGTACAACATTCCGTTAACCAGGAGCGCCTTTCTTTCCGTTGATCTGTTGGTCATGTTTGGAAACCGCAAATGATACAACTCTTGATTCGAATCCGCCTGATGAACGCAGTCGTATGTGCTGCTCTGGCCCTGCTCCCTGGCGGCGCTGTCACGGCGGGCCCCCAGGAACTCCCTAACATCGTCATCATCTACGCTGACGATTTGGGGTACGGCGATTTGTCTTGTTACAATCCCAATGCGGCTTACCAAACGCCGCGACTGGACCGGATGGCCGCCGAAGGGATCCGCTTCACCGACGCCCACAGCCCATCCACCATCTGTTCCCCTTCGCGGTATGGCCTGTTCTCCGGACAGCAGATTTTCCGGTCGACCGGCCGGGGCGGAGGGGCGTTCGAAGGGCCCGGCGGTCCGAGCTATCTGAAACCGGGAACGCTAACGCTGGGTGACATGCTGAAGGAACGGGGATACCGGACCGGCGTGTTCGGGAAATGGCATGTCGGGCTCACCTGGATGGACAAAGACGGAAAGCGGCTGGGGGGCGGTTTTGAAAACTCGCTGATGATCGATTACGAACGGAGTACGCCACTGGTCGATGGACCAAACGCACGCGGTTTCGACGAATCGTTTGTTACCCCAAACTGCCCGACGACCGACCCGCTCTACATCCATATTGTGA
>Ga0163150_10002893_pt1 | contig 25244 bp, 21 predicted proteins | sample OliLakLV19P2IB_FD_148628 | JGI IMG/M metagenome (GOLD analysis project Ga0163150, IMG submission 148628) | Freshwater microbial mat bacterial communities from Lake Vanda, McMurdo Dry Valleys, Antarctica - Oligotrophic Lake LV.19.P2.IB | ecosystem: Environmental > Aquatic > Freshwater > Lake >...
TGGCGTCGGCGACGCCGAAGTAGACAGGACCGAGGGGCGTGGTGGCCGCAAGATAGGCGCCGAACGACCGCTGCCACCCGGACAACGAAGTCTCGGTGATGAGTTTGTTCATCTTGCCCGCCTCCACCGAGATCCCCGCCAGCACCGTGAGGCCGTAGAGCGGTGTGCCGAAGTTGAGCCGGTACTGCCCCTCGAGCCGCCCGAACGCGTAATCGCCCCCGCGCATCTGGTCGTTTGCGAAGCCCGAGAGCCGCCGCGGGCCGCCGAGCGTGAAAGCGTCGCCCAGCGGCAGTTCTCCCTTCAACGCCGTGCCGCCTTCAAGTCCTCCCAGCACCACCCACCGGCCGAGTGAATAGGCGGCGCCGAAACGCGCCTCGGTGCGTGAATACTCGGACCCGCCGGCCGTCACGCTCAGCGCGTCGAAGTGCGTGACGTCGAGCTTGACGCCACGCGTGGGGAAAAACGGCTGGTCGTAGGTGTCGATGGCAACGGCCGCCGTGGGCCCTGCGAGGCGCTCCGTGAGGTTCAGGAATGCGTTGGGCCCGGTGTCGAGGATCGCGCCGATGCGCCGCTCCACCCATCCCGCCCGCACCTGGCCGTGCACGCTGAGGTTGGCACCGGCTTCCACACCGCCCGCGTTCTGCTGGATGCGGTAGACCGCCGTGCGATCGCCCTCGAAGTACAGCGGCGCCTTGCTCAGCTGCGTGGAGGCGTAGGGCCGCACGAACCAGCGGTGGCGCTTGTCGAGCGGCTGGTAGAACTCCGTGTCGATCCCCTGCTGGCTGCCGATCTGCCCGCCCACCAGCCACTCGCCGCCAAGCGAGTTCATCCACGTGCTGCGGTAGAGCGCGCGAAAGTTGTAGCTCGAATCGCTGCGAAAATCCGATGCCAGGTTGAGGCCGAAGCGCAGGTAGTTCGGGCCCCAGGGCTTTTCCACCGGCGTGATGCGAAGGATGGTCTTGTCGCGCGTTCGCACGACGTTGTAGTCGAGCGAGTTGAGGTCGCCTTGCTCGAACTCGCGCACCAGGTCGCGCGCCAGCGCCTGCGTGTCGAGCGGTTCGCCCTCGCGCTGGGTGATGCCGCGCCGGATGGTGTCGCGGCTCACGAAACGCGTGGGCTCGACCACCACCTGGTCGACGACGGGGGCCTGGTGCGCTTCGGCCATGCGCAAGTGCGACTGCCACGAGGCGTACACGTTGGGCGCCACGCTGAAACGCTTCAGATCGCCGGCCGCCTGCCGCGCCGCCTTCCGGCCGAGCTCCGCGGCATCGAGCTGGCGCGTGAAAGCGGTGGACGTGATGCCGCCGAGATCCGGGCGGATGTAGACGTCGCCGGGCCTGAGGGCGGACATCGAGCGGGCGACGTTCTGTTCGGTGAGCAGGTTCACGACCTGCCCCAGCACCGTCACGATGCCCTTCACCTCGTCGGGATTGAAGAGCGGCGAGCCCACGTTCACCGCGATGATCACGTCGGCCTGGCAGAGGTCGCGCGCCTCCGCGATCGGCAGGTTGTCGGTCAGGCCGCCGTCGACCAGCTTGCGCCCCTCGCGCAGCACCGGTGCGATCAGCCCCGGCACCGACATGCTGGCGCGCATCGCCGAGGTGAGGTTGCCGCTGCGGATCGCCACGCGTTCGCCGTTGCCGATGTCGGTGGCGATGATCGCCAGCGGCATGCGCAGCTGCTCGATCGGGCGGTCGCCGAGGTCCGCGCGCACCATCTGGTTGAAGAAGAGCTTGAGCTTCTCGCCGGCCACCGCGCCTTCGCGGAACTTCAGGCCCTCGCCCGAGATGCCGAACTCGATGCCGGAATAGAAGCGGTCGTCGAGATCCTTGCGGCGTATGTTCACCTGGTCGCGCCCGGCCGAATCGTCGAACATCGTGGCCCAGTCGGTCTTGCCCACGATGCCGACGATGTCCGCGGGGGCCACCCCGGCGGCGTACGCGCCGCCCACCAGCGCGCCCATGCTGGTGCCGGCGATGCAGCTTACCGGGATGTGCATCTCCTCCAGCACCTCGAGCACACCCAGGTGTGCGCCGCCCCTGGCGCCGCCGCCACCCAGCACCAGGCCGATGCGCGGCGGGAACTGGGCAAGGGCCGGCGCCGAAAGCAACGCGGCGAGGACGAGGAGGACGGCGGCTGGACGGGGCATCTACATCTTGAGACTGAAGGGCGTGAAGCGCGTTCCCCGGTCGTAGTGGTCAACCTGCTCCGCGCGCTTGAGGGCGCCCACGATCAGGTAGGTGACCGGCGTGAAAAGCACCTCCACCACCACCTTGGCGACGAATTGCGCCAGCATCACCATCGGCAGCTTGTCGTTCGGGATGATGCCGGTGCCGTAGAAGGCCAGCGGGTAGAAGAGCAGCGAGTCGACGCCCTCGCCGAAAATCGTCGAGCCGATGGTGCGGCTCCAGAGCCATCGGCCCCTGGTGGCGATCTTCATCTTCGCCAGCACGAAGGAGTTCACGAATTCGCCGCAGAAATACGCAACCATCGAGGCGAGCGAGATGCGCCACGCCGCGCCGAAAGCCACCTCGTAGGCCTGCTGGTTCTTCCAGAACGGCGCCGGCGGCAGGCTTACCACCACCCAGGCCATGAACGATGCAAACGCCAGGCCCGCGAAGCCGGCCCAGATCACCCGGCGGCTGCGCGCGTAGCCGTAGACTTCGGTGAGGATGTCGCCGAAGACATAGGAGATCGGGAAAAACAGGACCCCGGCGCCGAAGGTGAGTACCCCGATGAGCGGCAGGTCCACCTGCGCGATCTTGGCGGGGCCGATGAGGTTCGAGCACACCAGGATCACGACGAACGCGACCATTACGAACTCGTAGTACCTGAACTGGCGGGACTCTGGAGTTTTCAAGAGGTTTCTCCGACTCTTTGGTTTAAGGAACTAACGCCGTAAACACAGAGACTCCGAGGACAAGAGGGCCACGGAGAACGACGCAAGGATGCATGAAGTTCGTAGCCAGGGGCCCATTGCGCGAACTGGCATGATCATTTGCCTTTCCCTCTGTGGCCCTCTTCTCCTCGGAGTCTCGGTGTTTCCGGCTGGTGTTTATCTTACTAGGCGTTGCCGGGAGGCTTCGAACAAGGCAATCGTCCCCGCCGCGCCGGCATTGAGCGACTCGATGCCCCTGGCCATCGGGATGCGCGCGCGAATGCAAGCCGCAGCCCGCAGCTGCGGGGAAAGCCCGGCGCCTTCGTTGCCCACCAGGATGGCCACCGGCGCGCGCAAGTCCACTGCGTAGATCGACCGGTCGCCATCACCGGCCAGCGCGATGGAGGCGCCCCTGAATGCCGCCACGTAGCCGGCGAGATCGGCCTGCTCCACGACATTCACGATGAAGTGGGCGCCCATCGCGGCACGCAGCACCTTCGGCGACCAGGCGAAGGCGCAGCCCGGCGAGAGCAACACGTGGTCCGCGCCCGCCGCCGCGGCGCTGCGCAGCAGTGTGCCGACGTTGCCGGGGTCCTGGATCTCGTCGAGCAGCAGCACCAGCTTCGCATCGGGGCCGGCCGCGCGCGCGGCGGGCGTGTGAATGCTGGCGATGACGCCGGTCGGCGATTCCACCGTCGACAACGCGTCGAAGAGCGTGTCGGACAACAGCGTCACCCGGGCCGGCGCCGACCGCTCCACCAGCCCCGCGATCTCCCGATCCTCGAGCCCGGCGCGGTTCACCATGACCTCTTCGGGGCGCTGGCCGGAATCCAGGAAGGCTCCCAGCAGGTGCGGGCCGTCGATCACCGACAGCCCGCTCCTGCGCCGCACGCCTGCGTTCGAGACCAGCCTGGCCATCGCCTTGAAAGCGGGGTTTTCCCGCGAGGCGACCGTTTTCATCTCAGAACTCGAGCGCCGGTTGCAGCAGCGCCTGCACCGGCTCGAAGCTGCGCCGATGGATCTCGCACGGGCCGCGCAGGCGCAGCGCCGCCAGGTGCTCCGGGGTGCCGTAGCCCTTGTGGCTCGCGAAACCGTAGCCGGGGTAACGCTTGTCCATCAGCGCCATCTCCGCGTCACGCGCCACCTTGGCCAGGATCGAGGCCGCCGAAATCGCGGCCACCAGCTGGTCGCCCTTCACGATGGCGCGGCAACGCAGGTGGATGTCCGGCAGCATGTTGCCGTCGACGCAGACTTCGTGTGGTTCCATGCCCAGCGATTCCACCGCGCGTTTCATCGCCAGCAGGCTCGCGCGCAGGATGTTGATGCGGTCGATCTCTTCCACCGTGGCGTGGGCGATCGACCAGGCGAGCGCGCGCTGCTTGATGCGATCCGACAGCTTCTCGCGCACGTTCGCCGGTATCTGCTTGGAATCCACCAGGCCGTTGATGCGCGGGCGCGCGGGATCGAGCACCACCGCGGCGGCGAACACGCAGCCCGCGAGGGGCCCGCGGCCGGCCTCGTCAACGCCGCAGAGCAGCGTGGCTTCGTTCGGTATGGGGTAGCGGCGCGGCATTTCGGTGCACGGTTTCCTGGAGGTAGGGCTCGAGCGCCTGGACCAGGCGCGCGTCGTGGCCACACGCAAGGCTTCGGTGCAGCCGGGCGAAATGTTGTTCCATGCCGTTGCGGGCCGCCTTGCTGTCGAGCAGGTTGCCAAGCGCCTGCGCCAGATTGGCAGGGGTCGCGTCGGCCTGCAAGAGCTCCGGCACCACGAAGGCGCCGGCCAGTATGTTCGGCAGCCCCACGTAGGGCTGGATGCGCTTGCGCATCACCATGCGGTAGGTGAGCGGGTTGAGGCGATAGGTGATCACCATGGGACAGCGGGCCAGCGCGGCTTCCAGCGTGGCGGTACCGCTGGCCACGATCGCGGCCTGCGCGGCGTGCAGCGCCAGGCGGGCGTGCCCGAACAACATCTCGATCGGCAGCTCGAGGGCTTCCTTCACGTACAGGCGCGACTCGAAGTAGTCGCGTGTCTCGCGCGTCGCGAACGGGACGAAGAAACGCAGCTCGGGGCGTTTCCGGGAAAGGATGGCGGCGGTGTCGATGAGCAGGTCCGAATGCAGCTCGAGCTCGTTCACGCGGCTGCCGGGCAGCAGGGCCACGGGCACCGTCGCCCCCGCCAGGCGAAGCTGCGCGCGCGCTTCGGCCCGGTCCGGGGCCAGCGGCATGGCGTCGGCGAGCGGGTGGCCCACGTAGCTCACCGCGATGCCGGCGTCGCGGTAGATCGCCTCCTCGAACGGGAACATCACCAGCATGCGGTCGACGGCGCGGCCGATGGCGTGGATGCGTTCCGGGCGCCAGGCCCAGATCGAGGGGCTCACGTAGTGGACGGTGCGGATGCCCGCTTCCTTCAGCCGCGCCTCCAGGCCGAGGTTGAAGTCGGGCGCGTCGATGCCGATGAAAAGCGCCGGGCGCTCGGCCAGGAGGGTGCGCGCCAGGTTGCGCCGGATCGCCAGCAGCTCGCGCAGGCTCTTCAGCACTTCCACGTAACCGCGCACCGCCAGCTTTTCCATCGGGTAGAGGCTGCGCGCGCCTTCGGCCTGCATCCTGGGCCCGGCGATGCCGAAGAACTCGAGGTCGGGGCGCGCGGCCTTGAGCGCGCGGATGAGCGCCGCGCCCAGCATGTCACCCGAGGCCTCCCCGGCGACGACGGCGATGCGCACCGTCACCGCAGGATGCCGCGCGTGGATTTGTCGAGGAAATCGCTGAGCAAGCGCACCTCGGGCACCCCTTCGCCCTGGCGCGCGAGCTCGGCCTTCGCGTCGGCCAGCGAGAGCCCGGACTTGTAGAGGGTGCGGTAGGCGCGCTTGAGCCCCGCGATGGCATCGGGCGTGAAGCCGCGGCGCTTGAGGCCCTCGGAATTGATGCCGAACGGCGCCGTGGGGTTGCCCGCCACCGTGACGAAGGGCGGGACGTCCTGGGTGACCACGCTGGCGATGCCGGCCATCACGTGGGCGCCGACCTTCACGAACTGGTGCACGCCGACGAAGCCGCCAAGGATCGCCCAGTCGCCCACCTCGACATGCCCGGCGAGCGTGGCGTGGTTGGCGAACACGGTGTTGTCGCCCACCACGCAATCGTGCGCCACGTGGCAGTAGGCCATGATCCAGTTGTCGCTGCCCACGCGCGTGACGCCGGCATCCTGCGCCGTGCCGCGGTTGAGCGAGCAGTATTCGCGGATGGTGTTGCGGTCGCCCACTTCGAGGCGCGTGGGTTCCCCCTGGTACTTCTTGTCCTGGTTGGCCTCGCCGATGGAGCAGAAATGGAAGATGCGGTTGTCGCGGCCGATCCTCGTGTGCCCGGTGATCACGTTGTGCGCGCCGATGGTTGTGCCTTCCCCCACCTCCACATCCGCGTCGATGACCGTGTAGGGGCCGACGGTGACGTTTGCGCCGAGCTTCGCGCGGGGGTCGATGATGGCGGTTTTGTGGATCGTGGTCATGGATGCAAAGAGCGCTGGAAACGCAGATGGCCGTTCGATCACAGCGCGCGAAGCGCGCACAGCAGTTGCGCCTCGGCGGCGACCTTGCCGCCCACCTTCGCCACGGCGGTGAACTTGGCCATGCCGCGGCGATTCTGGCCCGCCTCGACCTCGAGTCGCAGCTGGTCGCCGGGGGTCACCGGGCGCTTGAACCGCGCACCGTCGATGCCGACGAAGTAGTAGACCCACTTGCCGTCGTTCTTGTGGCCCACGCTCTTGAGCGTGAGGACCGCGGCGGCCTGCGCCATCGCCTCCACGATCAGCACGCCCGGCATCACCGCGTAGTGCGGGAAGTGGCCGGGGAAAAACGGCTCGTTGATCGAGACATTTTTCAGCGCCACGATGCGCTTGTCCTTCTCGAACTCCACCACCCGGTCGATCAGCAGGAACGGATGGCGGTGCGGCAGGTATTCCTTGATCTCCTCGATCGACATCTCACTCACGGCCGTCTCCGGTGGGTTTCCTGGGTATGCGGCGCACGTACTCGTCGAGCCGGCGCATGTGGACCGCGTTCTTCAGCCACTGGGCGTGCGGCATCGCCGGGGTGCCGGAGGTATAGATGCCGGGTTCGGTGATCGACTTGGTCACGAAGGTGAAGCCCGAAATGGTGACCCCATCACACACCGTGATGTGCCCCACGATGCCGACGCCGCCGCCGATCATGCAGTTGCGCCCGATGGTGACGCTGCCCGATATCCCGGTGCACCCGGCGATCACCGTGTGCGCGCCGATCACGCAGTTGTGGCCGATCTGTATCTGGTTGTCGAGCTTCACGCCGTCGCCGATCACGGTGTCGTCGAGCGCGCCGCGATCGATGGTGGTGTTGGCGCCCACCTCCACCTCGTCGCCGATGCGCACCGCGCCCACCTGCGGGATCTTGATCCAGCGATCGGCTTCGCGCGCCATGCCGAAGCCGTCGGCGCCGACCACCACGCCCGAGTGCACGATGCAGCGCGCGCCCACGGAGCAGCCGGCGTAGATGGTGACGCGCGGATGCAGCCGTGTGCCCGGGCCCACCCGCACGCCATCACCCAGGATCGAATGCGCGCCGATCACGGCGCCATCACCCACCTCGCATCCGGCGCCCACCACGCTGAAGGCCCCGATTTGCGCGCCCGCCGCGATGCGCGCCGTGTCCGCGACCTGCGCGCTGGGGTGGACGCCTGGCACGGGCAGGGGCGCGGGGTGGAAGAGGCCGACGGTGCGGGCGTAATACGCGTAGGGATTGGCCGCCACGATCCGCGGCATGGTGCCGGCGTCGCGATCGGCCGGCGACAGGATGACGGCGCCCGCGCGCGTGGCCGCCAGTCGCGGGCGGTACCTGGGATTGGCGAGGAAGGTGATGTGCCGCGGGCCGGCCGAATCGAGGGTGGCCACGCCGGTCAGCGGCGCGCGGACCTCTCCCACCGCTTCTCCGCCCAGGCGCGCGACGATTTCAGCGAGGGTGAGCGCGACCGGCGAGGGATCGGTCCCCATGGCTTACTTGTCGGCGAGGGCCTTGATGACCTTCTCGGTGATGTCGATGCGGCTGCCGGCAAACACCGCTTCCTGCAGGATGAGGTCGAACTTCTCCTGCTCGGCGATCTGGTTGATCACGCGGGTGGCGCGCTCCTGCACGCGCGCGAGCTCTTCGTTGCGGCGCAGGTTGAGGTCTTCGCGGATCTCGCGCTGCACGCGCTGGAAGTTGCGGCTGATGTCGGCAAGCTGGCGCTCTTTCTCGCGGCGCGCCGATTCCGGCATCGTCACGTTGTCGCGCTCCAGTTCGGTCTGCATGTCGCGCCCCTGCTTTTCGAGCTTGCCCAGCTCGGCGTTGCGGGCGCTGAATTCGCGCTCGAGGACCTGCTGGGCGCGTTTCGCCGGCGCGGCCTCGCGGAACACGCGTTCCGTGTTGACGAAGCCGATCTTCATCTCGGCGGCGTTGGCTGCCGAGGCGGACAGTGCAAGCGCGATCGCAACAACGAACATTTTCATGGGGTCACCTGTTTGCCGGCGTTGAGCGGCTCCAGTCCGCTCAAACGACGTTCCCGCTGCTTTCCGAACCACCGCTAGAAAATCTTGCCGAGCTGAAACTGGAATCTCTCTATCTTGTCGCCTTCCTTCTTGCGTACCGGCGCGCCGAACGAGAAGCGCAGCGGGCCCACCGGCGAATCCCAGCTGATCGCCAGTCCGGTGCCCACGCGCAGGTCGCCCGCGGACATCTTGTCCCCCGGACCCCAGACGTTGCCGATGTCGGCGAAAAGCGCCAGGCGCACGTTCCTTTCCTTGTAGCCGGGCATCGGGAACAGCACCTCGAAGTTGCCGATGAAGCGGCGGTCGCCGCCCAGCACGTCGCCGTTGGTGTCGCGGGGCCCGAGCGTGGCGGTTTCGAAGCCGCGCACGGAACCCACGCCGCCGGCGTAGAAGTTCTTGAAAAACGGCAGCGGCTTGCCGCTGTAGCCGTCCGCGTAACCGACCTCGCCGTTCAGCATGAAGGTGAGGAAGGACCACTTTTCCGGCGTGAAGAAATACTGGCTCTGGTAGGTGGTGCGGTGGTACTTGAGGTCGCCCGGCGGGATGCCGACCTCGAAGGCGATTTCGTTCAGCCATCCCTTGGTGGGCCAGGTCAGGCTGTCGCGCGTATCGCGCGAAAAGGAGATGTTGGTGCGTAGCGTGTCGCTGCGTTCGCCGAACTGGTTGATGAAATCGAGGTAGCGCTGCGGCGCGGTGGGATCAACCTGGAGCTTGGTGCGTTCGCCGGTGAGGCCCACGTTGACGGTGTCGAATTCGGTGACCGGGATGCCGAAGCGCATGCCGACGCCGGTGGAATACGTGTTGTACGCGGCGACCGAAAGCGTGGAGGTGTCGACGTCGCGGCGGAAGAAGTCGAAGCCGCGCGAGATGCCGTCCGCGGTCCAGTACGGGTCGACGAAGGTGAACGAATACGCCTTGTTCACCTGGCCGTTGTTGATCTGGAAGGCCAGCATGTTGCCGGTGCCCATGATGTTGGCCTGCGAGACCGAGGCCTGCACCGTGAGCTTTTCCGCCGCCGAATAGCCGACGCCGAAGTTGAGGGTGCCGGTATTGCGTTCGACCAGGGTCACGTTGATGTCGACCTGGTCGGTGGTGCCCGGGACCGCCGGCGTTTCGATGTTGACCTCGGAGAAGTAGCCGGTGCGCTGCAGCCTTTCCTTGGAGCGCGCGATCTTCTCGAGCGAATACCAGGAGCTTTCGAGCTGGCGCAGTTCGCGGCGGACGACATCGTCCTGGGTTTTCTGGTTGCCGGTGACCGAGATGCGGCGCACGTAGACGCGCCGGCCCGGATCGACGAAGAAGGTAAAGGCGGCGACGCGTTTTTCCCGGTCGAGGTCGGGCACCGGGTTCACGTTGGCGAACGAATAGCCGTCGTTGCCCAGGCGGTCGGCGATTTTCTTGGTGGCCTCCACGATCTTCTCGCGCGAGAAGACATCGCCCTGGCGCACCTTCACCATGTCGCGCAGTTCCTGCTCCTTCACGATCAGGTCGCCGCTGTATTTGACGTCGCCGATCCGGTAGACGGGGCCTTCGGTGATCGCGATGGTGATGAAGATCTTCTCGCGGTCGGGGGTGATCGAAACCTGCGTCGACTCGATGTTGAACTCGAGGTAGCCGCGGTTGAGGTAGTGCGAGCGCAGCGCCTCGAGGTCGGCGGTGAGCTGCTGCTTGGAATACTGGTCGTCCTTGGTGAACCAGGTGAACCAGCCCGGGGTGGTGAGCTTGAGCGTGCGCAGCAGCTCCTTTTCCGTGAAGTCCTTCGCGCCGATGATGTTGATGTCGGCGATCTTGGTGACCGAACCTTCCTCGATGTCGAAGCGCAGCGCGACGCGGTTGCGCTCGAGCGGGGTGACGGTGGTCTTGATCGAGGCGCCGTAGTAGCCGCGCCCGGTGTACTGGCGCTTGAGCTCCTTCTCGGCGCGGTCGAGCAGCGACTTGTCGTAGATCTTCGATTCCGAGATGCCGGCCTGCTTGAGGCCGTCCTTGAGCGCTTCCTTGGTGAATTCCTTCGCCCCGTCGATGTCGATCTGCGCGATCGCGGGACGCTCCTGCACAAACACGATCAGGACATCGCCGTCGCTTTCCAGGCGCACGTCGGAATAGAACCCGGTGGCGTAAAGCGCCTTGATGGCCGCCCCGGCCTTGTCGTCATCGAGCCTTTCGCCGACCTTGACCGGCAGGTAGGTGAACACCGTGCCGGCTTCGGTGCGCTGCACCCCTTCCACGCGGATGTCGCGAACGACGAATGGCTGGATGGCCAGCGCGGGCAAGGCGACGGCGAGCGCCATCGCGAGGACGAGGCGTGCAACGAGGGATCGGGAACGGGTCAAGGAGGTTCAGCCCGTGAAGAGGCGGTTTAAATCGTTGTAGAACGCGAAGAAGGTCAATCCCAGCAGCAACGCAAGGCCCAGACGCTGTCCGATCTCCATGGTTTTTTCGGAGACCGGGCTCCCCTTCGCGATTTCGGCGAAATAATACACCAGGTGCCCTCCGTCCAGCAGCGGGATGGGCAGCAGGTTGAGCACTCCCAGGCTCACGCTGACCAGCGCGAGGAAGCCCAGGTAGGTGATCCAGCCCAGCTGCGCGGACTGGCCGGCGTAGTCGGCGATGGTGATCGGGCCCGAGAGGTTCTTCCAGGAAACGTCGCCCATCACCATGCGCCCGAGCATCTTCACGCTGAACACCGACAGGTCCCAGACCTTGTAGGCCGCGCGCGGGATCGATTCCAGCGGGCCGTAGCGCACCGTGGTGGTGTAGCGCTCGAACTCCACGCGGAAACGCGCCGGGATGCCCACGCCCATGCGGCCGAACTTCACGCGTCCCTCGCTCACGGTGTCCGGCGTTCCGACCACCTGCAGCCGGTTGCCGCCGCGCTCGATCTCGAATTCGAGCGCCTTGCCCGCGTTCGCCTGCACCACCGTGGTGAAATCGTACCAGCTGGCCATCGGCTTGCCCGCGACGGCGACCACCCGATCCTCCGCCTGGAAGCCGGCGCGCTCGGCGGCGCTGCCCTTGGCGATGGTGCCGAAAACCGGCGGCACGAACGGGCGGAACGCGCGCAGGCCGATCCGGGCGAAGAGGTCGCGATCCAGGTCTTCCTTGGTTACCGAGGACAGGTCGAGCGCGCGCGTGGCGCGGGCCCCGCCCGCCGATTCGACCTCGACTTCCACCGATCCGCGCTTGACCGCCTCGTTGAGCAGCAGCCAGCGGACGTCGCCCCAGGTTTGCGCGGGCTCGCCGTTGATCGAGCGCAGGATGTCGCCGTCCCTGATGCCCGCCATGGCCGCCGGCGTGTTGGCGGCGGGCTGGCTCACCACCGGCATGTCGCCGGGCATGCCGCTCACGAAGAGCACCCAGTACAGCAGTCCGGCCAGCAGGAAGTTGGCGGCAGGCCCCGCGATCACGATGAAGATGCGCGCCCAGACGTTCTGGCGGTTGAAGGCGCGTGGACGTTCGTGCGCCGGCACTTCGCCCTCGCGCTCGTCCAGCATCTTCACGTAGCCGCCCAGGGGCACCGCGGCGATGGCCCATTCGGTCTGGTCGGCGCCGCGGCGGCGCATCCACAGCGTGCGCCCGAAACCCACGGAGAAACGCAGGATCTTGACCCCGACGATACGCGCGGCGGCGTAGTGGCCGAGTTCGTGGATCACCACGAGCACGCCGACGGTGACCAGGAAGGACAGGACGGTGACGATTGCGGAGCTCATGCCTGCATTCTAGAGTGCCGGGACACGTAGCGGCGTGCCAATACACGCGCCTCGATATCCGCCGCATAGACCTGGTCCAGGCCAACCAGCTCCTCGACCGCGGTTTCACCGAGCACGCTTTCGATGATTTGGGGGATGCCGGTATAGCCGAGCCGCCCGTCGAGGAAAGCTTCCACCGCGATCTCGTTGGCGGCATTCAGCGCCGTGGGCGCCGTGCCGCCGCGCCGGATCGCCTCGCTCGCCAGGCGCAGGCACGGGAAACGCACCGGGTCGGCGCGTTCGAATTCCAGCTTCCCGAGGGTGGTGAAATCGATCGGCTCCACGCCCGCCTCGATGCGCCCGGGCCAGGCGAGCGCGCAGGCGATGGGCGTGCGCATGTCCGGCGCGCCGAGCTGCGCGATCACCGAGCCGTCCAGGTATTCGACCATCGAATGGATCACGCTTTGCGGGTGCACGACGACCTCGATCTGCCCCAGGGGCGCGCCGAACAGCCAATGCGCCTCGATCACCTCGAGGCCCTTGTTCATCATGGTGGCCGAATCGACCGAGATCTTGGGGCCCATCACCCAGTTGGGGTGCGCGCACGCCTGCTGCGGCGTGACGCCGGCCAGGCGATCCACGGGCGTGGTGCGGAAAGGGCCGCCCGAGGCCGTGAGCAGCAGGCGGCGCACCCCGGCGCGCTCCAGTTCTCCCGGGCGCCCGCACGCGAAGCCGCGTGGCAACGACTGGAAGATGGCGGAATGTTCGCTGTCGATCGGCAGCAGCGCGCCGCCTCCTTGCGCCATCGCCGCCATGAAAAGTGCGCCCGACATGACCAGCGCTTCCTTGTTCGCCAGCAGCACGTCCTTGCCGGCACTCGCGGCCGCGAGTGTGGCCGGCAGCCCCGCCGCGCCGACGATCGCCGCCATCACGGCATCAACGTCCGCCTGCGTCACGGCGCCTTCCAGCGCATCCGCGCCGCACGAGACCTCCGTGGGCACCCCGGCCGCCGCCAGCGCCTTGCGCAGCCTCTCCGCGGCGTCCGCATCGGCCATCACGGCCCGGCGCGGGCGATGCTGGATGCATTGGGCGGCCAGCAGCGTGTCGTTGCTTCCCGCCGCCAGCAGCGTGACCTGGTAGCGATCGGGGTGGCGCGCGGCGACATCGAGCGTGTTGCCGCCGACCGAGCCCGTGGAGCCGAGAACCGCCAGGCGCTTCAAGCCGATGCCCCCGGTTGTCCTCATCCCGCCGCATGCCTCGCATAAAGCGCCAGCGCCGCCACCGGCAGCGTGGAGGTAAGCGCATCGATGCGGTCCAGCACCCCGCCATGCCCCGGCAACAGGTTGCTCGAATCCTTCAGGCCCGCACCGCGTTTCATCCACGATTCGAAAAGGTCCCCCACGACGCTCACCGCAACCAGCAGCAGCATCGCGACCACCACGGGCGCCACGGCGCCCGTGAACACATGGGTCAGCGGCGTCTCGCGCGAGGTCGTGAACCATGCCAGCACGATGCCGTAGACCGCAACGCCGGCCAGCGCGCCGTACACGCCCTCCCAGGTCTTGCCCGGGCTGATCGCGGGCGCGAGCTTGTGCCTGCCGAAGCGCTTGCCGGCGAAATACGCGGCGATGTCCGCCACCCAGACCAGCGCCGCGAGGGCCAGCAGCAGCCAGGCGCTGGTGTCGCGCAGCACCACAAATGCAAGCCACGTGGGCCAGGCGACGATCCAACCGGCCACCGCGCGCATGGACGGCGAGGGACGCAGCTTGCCGGCGAGCCACCACGGCGCGCCCACGACCCAGAACAACGTGGCGATGATGAACCCGGTCATCGCCGCGGCGACGAAGTTGCCCGGCACCAGGCGGATGTACAGCAGCCAGAGGAAAGCGCCCACCGCCCCCGAGGCGGCCAGGTAGGCACCCTGCGCGGCGGGGCTGAAGCCACACATGCGCGACCATTCCCAGCACGCGAGCAGCGCGATGCCGAGCGCGAAGAGGGCCCACACCGGCGCCGGCGCGAAGAACAACATGCCGAGGACAACCGGCAACAGGGCAAGCGCGGTAAGGACGCGGGTGAGGAGCAAAAGTCTAGCCCGCCTGGGTGGCGGGTTCGCCCTGCACGAGCTGTTCGCTGGTGCGCCCGAAGCGGCGCTCGCGCTGGCGGTAGGAAGCGAAGGCATCACCGAGCGCCTGCGCGCCGAAATCCGGCCAGAGCGCGTCGGTGAAATAGAACTCGGAATAGGCGAGCTGCCAGAGCAGGAAATTGGAGACGCGCTGCTCGCCGCCGGTGCGGATGAAGAGGTCGGGTTCCGGCGCATAGGCCATCGACAGGTGCGCGGCCATGCGCTCTTCGGTGATCGGCTGGTCGGGCGCTTCTCGCCGGCAGCGGTCCGCGGCCTGCAGGATGTCCCAGCGCCCGCCGTAGTTGGCGGCGATGGTGAGCGTAAGGCGGGTGTTGCCGGCGGTGAGCTCCTCGCTGCGCTGGATCATGTCGACGATGCGCGCATCGAAGGCCGAAAGATCGCCGGCCACCTTGAAACGGATGCCGTTTTCGTGGAGCTTGTCGACTTCCTGTTCCAGCGTGCGCATGAAAAGCTGCATCAGGAAGGAGACCTCCTCCTTCGGGCGGCGCCAGTTTTCGCTCGAGAACGCGAACAGCGTCAGGTAACCGACGCCTTGCGTGGCGCAGGCCTTGACCACTTCGCGCACCGCTTCGACGCCGCGCCGATGGCCGCCGACGCGCGGCAGGAAACGTTTCTTCGCCCACCGCCCGTTGCCGTCCATGATGATCGCGACGTGGCGCGGGACGCTGCCCGCCTCGGGAATCGCCTGCGTGGAGCTGGTGTGGTCGGGCATGGCGGCGGGCCGGCCTAGACGGCCATCAGGTCCTTTTCCTTCTCCTGCACCAGCTTGTCGATGTCGCCGATCGCCTTGTCGGTGAGCTTCTGCACCTCGTCGGCGGCGCGCTTTTCCTGGTCCTCGCTGACCTCGCTTTCCTTCAGCAGGTCCTTCAGGTGCTGCAGCGCGTCGCGCCTGATGTTGCGCACCGCGACCTTGGCGCCCTCGCCGTCGCCGCGCACGATCTTGCCCATTTCCTTGCGGCGCTCTTCGGTGAGGGCCGGCATCGGCACGCGGATCACGTCGCCGCTGGTGGCCGGGTTCACGCCGAGGTCGGAATCGCGGATCGCCTTCTCGACCACCTGGACCATCTTCTTCTCGAACGGCTGGATCGAGATGGTGCGCGCGTCGGAAAGCGTCACGTTGGCGACCTGGTTGATCGGCATTTCCGAGCCGTAGTAGTCCACCCGGATGTGGTCCAGGATGCCGGTGTGGGCCCGGCCGGTGCGGATCTTCGCGAGGTCGTTCTTGAGGGTCTCGACCGATTTGGCCATCTTGTCAGTGGCCTGCTTCTTGATTTCAGCGATGCTCAACTCTTCCTCCGTTTCGCGTCGTTGAGCGGCACACATGTCCGCTCCAACAACCATCCATGGCAGCACCGATCTAGTTGTGAACGAGTGTGCCCTCGTCCTCGCCCATGACCACCCGCTTGAGCGCGCCGTCCTTGAAAATCGAGAATACGTTAATCGGCAGCTTCTGGTCGCGGCAGAGCGCGAGCGCGGTGGCATCCATCACCTTGAGGTTCTTCACGAAGGCCTCGTCGAAGGTGAGCTTGTTGTAGCGCGTGGCGGTCTTGTCCTTCATGGGGTCGGCGGTATACACGCCGTCGACCTTGGTCGCCTTGAGGACGATGTTCGCCTCCACCTCGCGCCCGCGCAACGCCGCGGCCGTATCGGTGGTGAAGAACGGGTTGCCGGTGCCGGCCGCGAAGATCACGACCTTGCCTTCTTCGAGGTAGCGGATCGCCTTGCCGCGGATGTAGGGCTCGCAGACCGGCTCGATGTTGAGCGCGGACTGCACGCGCGCGACCAGGCCCGCGCGGTTCATCGCGTCCTGCAGCGCCAGCGCGTTGATGACGGTGGCCAGCATGCCCATGTAGTCGGCGGTCGCGCGGTCCATGCCGGCCGCGCCCTGCGAGACGCCGCGGAAGATGTTGCCCCCGCCGATCACGACGCCGATCTGCACGCCGAGCGCCGAGATCTCCTTCACCTGGGCCACGATGCGGTCGACCATGTCGCGATTGATGCCGAAGGCGTCGCTGCCCATCAGCGCCTCCCCCGAAAGCTTGAGGAGGATGCGCTGGTACGCCGGCTTCGCCGGCGGGTTCTGATCGTCGCGCGGGGTGTCAGGCATCGTCAGTTCGGGCCTTTTGTCATCGCCGCGACTTCCGCCGCGAAGTCGCTCGGGGGCTTCTTCTCGATGCCTTCGCCCACCACCAGGAACTTGTAGCCGTTGAGCTTCGACTTGCGACCGGCGAGCATCTTCTCGACCGTCTGCTTGTCGTCCTTCACGAACGGCTGGCCCATGAGGGTGTTTTCCGCGAGGAACTTGTTGATGCCGCCATCCACCATCTTGGCGACGATCTCCGGCGGCTTGCCGGATTCGGCAGCGCGCGCCTCGAGAATCCTGCGTTCCGCGGCAACGGCATCGGCCGGGTACTGGTCCTTCGTCATGTACCTGGGCTTGGCGAAGGCAATGTGCATCGCCACGTCCTTGGCGGCTTCTTCCTCGCCCTCGAGGTCGACCAGCACCGCGATCTTCGCGCCCGGGTGCACGTAGGGCACAACCGTGCTGGTGCCTTGCACCCGCGCAAAGCGGCGCACGGTGATGTTCTCGCCGATCTTCTGCACCAGCTTCTGGCGCGCGGATTCGACGGTCTCGCCACCGAGATCGAGGCTCGAGAGCGCTTCGACATCGGCCGGGTTCCTGTCGGCAACCAGCTTGGCGACCCCTTCGGCGAACGCGATGAAATCCGGGTTCTTGGCGACGAAATCGGTCTCGGCGTTCACTTCCACCAGCGCGCCCAGCTTCTTGTCGGCGGAAAGGTAGGTGCCGATGACGCCGTCGGCGGCAACGCGCCCGGCAGCCTTCGACGCCTTGGCGCCACTCTTGATGCGCAGCAGCTCTTCGGCCTTCTTGATGTCGCCGCCCGCTTCTTCGAGCGCCTTCTTGCATTCCATCATGCCGAGCCCGGTGAGACTGCGCAGTTCCTTGACCATTGCCGCGGTGATTTCAGCCATAACCATTCCTTGAGCGTTTATCAGTTACAAAAAAGGGGCGACAAGCCCCTTTTTCTTCACGACCCTCGAAAATCGGGGGGCGTTACTGCTTCGGGGCTTCCTCGACCTCGACGAAGTCTTCGGTCGTCGGCTGGGCCACCATCTCGTTGATCACCTGGCTGCGGCCCTCGAGGATCGCATCGGCCACGCCACGGGCGTAGAGGCGGATGGCGCGCGTCGAGTCATCGTTGCCCGGGATCACGTAGTCGATGCCGTCCAGCGAGTTGTTGGAATCCACGACGCCGACGATGGGGATGCCCAGCGTCTTGGCTTCGGTGACCGCGATCTTGTGGAAACCCACGTCGATGATGAAAAGCGCATCGGGCACGCCACCCATGTCCTTGATGCCGCCGAGCGAACGCTCGAGCTTGTCGCGCTCGCGGCTGTTCATGAGCTGTTCCTTCTTCGACAGGCGCTCCATGGAGCCGTCGGCGACCATCGCGTCCATGTCCTTCAGGCGCTTGATCGAGCCCTTCACCGTCTTGAAGTTGGTGAGCATGCCGCCGAGCCAGCGGTAATCGACATAGGGGGCGCCGGCACGCTGGGCCTCTTCCTTGACGATTTCGCGCGCCTGGCGCTTGGTGCCGACGAAGAGGATCTGCCCCTTGTTGGCGGTGAGCTGGCGCACGTACCTGAGCGCCTCCTGGTACATCGGGAGGGACTTCTCGAGGTTGATGATGTGGATCTTGTTGCGGGCGCCGAAGATGTACGGAGACATCTTGGGGTTCCAGTAACGGGTCTGGTGGCCGAAGTGCACGCCGGCCTCCAGCATCTGGCGCATGGTAACGGACATCTGGCACAGCTCCTTAAGGTTGGGCCTCCCCCGGTGCGACCTGTTTCCGTAGTGGATTCAGGACCTTAAAGTGCCCGGGGTGCGGATTTCCAGGTGCCGGAATGGGTTCCTGGATAGCTCACGAGTATAACGCAAAAAGGCCCTTCCATTCAATCGCTTCATGCGCCCCGGTCCTGGGGGACCCGATGATGGCGCGCGCGCCTGAAGCTATAATCACGCCATGGAAGCAAGACCCAGCAGCCCCGGCATCCACCTCAAGACCGCCCCGGAGGTCGAGAGCATGCGCGTGGCCGGCCGCCTGGCCTCCGAGGTGCTGGATTTCATCACCCCGCACGTGAAACCCGGCGTGACCACCGGCCAGCTCGACAAGCTCTGCCACGACTACATGGTCGAGGTGCAGAAAACCGTCCCGGCGCCGCTCAACTACGCCCCCGCCGGCCATCGCCCGTACCCGAAGTCGATCTGCACCTCGGTCAACCACCAGGTCTGCCACGGCGTGCCCGGTGAAAAGGTGCTGCGCGCCGGCGACATCGTGAACATCGACATCACCGTGATCAAGGACGGCTGGCACGGCGATACCAGCCGCATGTTCTACGTGGCCGAACCGTCGGTCCTGGCGCGCCGGCTCTGCGAGGCCACGTACGAATGCATGTGGATGGGCATATCGATGGTGCGCCCCGGCGTCACGCTCGGCGACATCGGCTTCGCCATCCAGCGCCATGCGGAATCACACGGGTTCAGCGTGGTGCGCGAATTCTGCGGCCACGGCATCGGCAAGCGCTTCCACGAGGAGCCCCAGATCCTCCATTACGGCCGCCCCGGGCAGGGCATCCGCCTGGTGGAAGGCATGATCTTCACCATCGAGCCGATGATCAACGGGGGCAAGCGCGACATCCGCCAGATGAACGACGGCTGGACCATCGTGACCGCGGACCATTCGCTCTCCGCGCAATGGGAGCACACCGTGCTGGTCGCAGCCAACGGCTACGAAGTGCTGACCGTCTCGGCCGACACGCCTGCGCCGCCCGCGTTCGCCACCGAAGGCTCGCGCATCCCGGCCTGAGGGCCCGGGGCGGCGCGTGCCGATGAATACCGAGGCTTCCCCGCAAGCGGCGCTCGCGCAGGCGCGCGAATGCATGCGCGCCCGTGACCTCGACGGCGCCGCCCTCCTCCTCGAATCGCTGCTGTCCCGCCACGACGTTGCCGAAGCGGCGCTGATGCTGGGCGCGTTGCGCGCGGAGCAGTCGGATTTTCCGCGCGCGCTCGCGCAACTCGAGAAGGCATTCCGGCTGCAACCCTCGCAGCCCCCGGGTGCGCGGCTGCTTTACGCCAACGTGCTGCTCGATTCGGGGCAGGACCAGCAAGCCGAGGCGCAGGTTCGATCGGCGCTCGCGCAGTCGCCCAACTCCCCTCTCGGCGAAGCCCGCACGCTTTTCCGGCTGGCGCGCCGCATGCCGCTCGCGATTTCGATCGAGATGCTGCAACGTTCGGTCGCGCTCGACCCCGCCAATGCCGACGCGTGGAACGACCTCGGCAACGCGCTCGCAAATATCGCGCAGCTGGAGCCCGCGCGCCACGCGTATCGCCAGGCGCTGCGTGCCGATCCAGCCTACCACCAGGTGGAAAGCAACCTGCTGGTGACGCTGCACTACGATCCCGATGTCGATGCGCAGGTCATGTTCGACGCCCATCTCGATTGGGCACGGCGTCACGCGTCCGGCATCGCTCCGATGGTCTTGCCGTCGCGCGCTCCATCGCCCCGCCTGCGCGTGGGTTTCCTTTCTCCCGCCTTCACGCCCGGCCCCACGGCGGCATTCCTCGCGCCGCTGGCGAAGCACCTCGATCCAGCTCGCCACGAACTCTTCGCCTACAACGTCGGCCCGGGGCAAGGCATCGAGGCGCGCCTGGCCGGCGCGATCGGAAATTGGCGCCATGCCGCGCACGACGACGATGCCACCCTCGCGCGACGCATCGCGGCAGACTCCATCGACGTACTGGTCGACCTCGCGGGCCATACGCCGGGGGGCCGGCCGCTGGCCGTCGCACGCAAGCCGGCACGCGCGATCGTCGAATGGCTGGATTACTTCGATACCACCGGCCTCGAGAATGTCGACTTCATCGTGGGCGACACCGTGGCGACGCCCGCGGATACGGCGCAGCGATTCACCGAGCGCGTGGTGAACATCGATCCCTGCCGCTTCTGCTTCGAGGCCCCGGACCACGCTCCCGCGGTGGCTTGCACTCCCGCCGCCAAAAACGGCTTCGTCACCTTCGGCAGCTTCAACCGCCTTTCCAAGATGCCGGCGCCGGTGATCGCCGTGTGGGCGCGCGTGCTGCGCGCGACGCCAGGCTCGCGCCTGCTGGTGAAGAACAACGCGCTCGCCGATGCCGTCACGCGGGAAAACTTCATGCAGGCGCTGCTCGATCACGGCATCACGCGCGATCGCGTCGACCTTCGAGGCCCGTCACCACACGCCGCGATGCTTGCCGAATACGCGGACATGGACATCGCCCTCGACACCTTCCCCTACAACGGCGGGTTGACCACCTGCGAGGCGCTGTGGATGGGCGTGCCGGTGCTGGCGCTGCTTGGCGGCGCGATGATCAGCCGCCAGAGCGCGTCGCTGTTGCGCGCGGCGGGCATGGACGAATGGGTGGCCGCCGATGGCGCAGATTTCGTGCGCCGCGCGGCGGCTTTCGCGGCCGATGTGCCGGCGCTCGATCGCGCGCGGGCGCAACGGCGCGGCTCGATCGCGTCCGGCGCGTTGACCGATGGGGCGCGCTTCGCGCGCGCCTTCGCCGCGATCCTGGAGGGCGCGGCCCGATGATGCAGAATGACGAGATGACGGAAACAGGCATCGCAGCGCCCGCGCAAGCCGCATCCGCAACCGCGCTGCCCCTCGGGCAGGAACGCGTCTGGCTGAAGGCGCGGCGCGATGCGCTTTGCCGCGAATATTTCAGGCATCCCGACCCGCAGGAAAACCTCATCCGCAACGCGGATGTGGTCGACACCGTGCTGCGCTCGTTGTGGGCGCGCAATGTCCAGGATACGGACATCGCGCTGGTTGCGGTCGGCGGCTACGGCCGTGGCGCCCTCTTCCCGCATTCCGACGTCGACGTCCTGGTGCTGCTGCCCGACGGCCGCAGGGCCGACGCCGCGGTGGAGGATTTCATCCACGCGTTGTGGGATGTCGGGATAGAACCCGGCCACAGCGTGCGCACCGTGAGCGAGTGCGTCGAGGAAGCGGTCAAGGACGTGACCGTCGACACCAGCCTGCTCGAGGCGCGCCTCATCGCGGGCAACCCGGCGCTGCTGCTGGAGCTCGACGCGCGCCTGCGCGAACGCCGCGACGTGCACGCCTTCGTGGTGGCGAAATTCCAGGAGCAGAAGCGCCGCCACGAACGCTTCCAGGAAGCGGCCTACAACCTCGAGCCCAACATCAAGGAAAGCCCCGGGGGGCTGCGCGACCTGCAGATGGTGATCTGGCTTGGGCGCGCGGCGGGGCTCGGCACCTCGTGGAAGGCGATGGCCGATCGCGACCTCATCACCGCCGCGGAAGCCGCGGCCATCAACACCAACGAGCGTGTGCTGCAGGACCTGCGCATCCGCCTGCATTACCTCGCCGGGCGGCGCGAGGACCGCCTGGTGTTCGACCACCAGATCGAGATCGCGCACAGCCTCAAGCTCAAGGGCAAGAAGGGCACCGCCTCATCCGACGAACTGATGCGCCGCTACTACCTCGCGGCCAAGGCGATCTGGCGCTTCAACCAGATCCTGCTGGCCAACATCTTCGACGCCGTCGCCCCGCGCTCCGCGCGCAAGACGCGCAAGATCGACGACGAGTTCCAGGCCGAGAACCACACGCTGGAAATCCGCGAGGCCGACCTCCTCGAGCGCCGCCCGGGCATGGTGCTGGAGGCGTTCCGCCGCCTGCAGGACCACCCGGAGCTGCTGGGCCTGGGCCCGGTCACGCTGCGTGCGCTCTCGCGCGCGTTGCCGCGCCTGGGCAGCAGCTTCCGCGCGAGCCCGCACAACCGCCGCCGATTCATGGAGATCATGCGCTCCGAGCGCCTCACGTGGACGCTGCGGCGCATGAGCCGCTACGGCGTGCTCGGCAAGTACCTGCCGGCGTTCGGGCGCATCGTCGGCCAGATGCAGCACGACCTCTTCCACGTCTACACCGTGGACGAACACATCCTGATGGTGATCCGCAACCTGCGCCGCTTCCGCATCCCGCGCTTCAACCACGAGTACCCGTTCCTGTCGCAGCTGATGCAGGAGTTCGACCGCCCCGAGGTCCTCTACATCGCCGCGTTGTTCCACGACATCGCGAAGGGACGCGGCGGCGACCACTCGCACCTCGGCATGGCCGATGCGCAACGCTTCTGCCGCGCGCACGGGCTGGCGAAGGCCGATGCGGAACTCGTGGTCTGGCTGGTGGAACAGCACCTCACGATGTCGTCCGCCGCGCAGAAGCAGGACCTGAGCGATCCCGAGGTGATTTCAGCCTTCGCGACGCTGGTGCGCGACGAGCGCAGCCTGGCCGCCATGTACATCCTCACGGTGGCCGACATCCGCGGCACCAGCCCCGCCGTCTGGAACGCCTGGAAGGGCAAGCTGCTCGAGGACCTGTTCCGGCGCACGCGCCGGCTGCTGCGCGGCGAGACCGACTACGCGGCTCCGTGGATCGCGGGCAAGAAGGAAGAAGCGCTGCGCATCTTCCGCCAATACGTGCCCGAGCCCGGCCGCCACGAGCTGTTCTGGGACACCCTCGACGACAAATACTTCCAGCGCTTCGAGGCCAACGAGATCGGGTGGCACACCCGCACGTTGTGGATGCGGGTGACGCCGGAGAAGCCGATCGTGCGCGCGCGCCTTTCCCCCGTGGGCGAGGGCCTGCAGGTCATGGTCTACGCCACCGACCAGCCCGGCCTCTTCGCGCGCATCACCGGGTTCTTCGAGCGCATGCAGTTCGACGTCGCGGCGGCGAAGATCTACACCACGCGGCATGGCTTCGCGCTCGACACGTTCCAGATCCTCTCGCGCACGCGCGCCGGCGAGCACTACCGCGCGCTGATCCAGAACATCGAGTCGCAGCTCGCCGAGCGCATCGCCGCCGCGGCGCCGCTCGAAGCCACGCCCGCGGGACGCGTGTCGCGCTGGGTCAAGCACTTCCCGATCGAGCCGCAGGTGACGATCGTGCCCGACCGGCGCCCCGGGCGCTGGCTCGTGTCGGTGAGCTGCGCGGACCGGGCAGGGCTGCTCTCTTCCATCGCGCGCGTGCTGCTCAAGCACGAGCTCAACATCATCGATGCGCGCGTGACCACGCTGGGCGCTCGTGCCGAGGATGCCTTCGTGGTGGATGGCGCGGCGCTGGAAAGCGAGGCTTCCCGCGCCTCGGTGCGCGACGGGCTCGCGGCGACCGCTAGATAGCCAGGATCGCCGCGGCGGCCTTTTCGCCGATCATCACGACGGGCGCGTGGGTATTGCCGGACACCAGCGTCGGCATGATCGAGCAGTCGGCGACCCGCAATCCGTCGACTCCCCGCACGCGCAGCTGCGAATCCACCACGGCGTCGGCGCCGCTGCCCATCTTGCAGGTGCCCGACGGGTGGAAGATCGTCTGCCCGTATTCGCGCGCGAACTCCAGCAGTTCGTGGTCGGTGCGCACGCCGGGCCCGGGCCGGTGCTCGGCGATGAGGTAAGGCGACAGCGCGCGCGTCGTGGCGAGGCGGCGCGCGAACTTGAGCGCTTCGACCGCGCAGCGACGATCGAGATCGGTCGAGAGGTAGTTGGGCTGCATCGCCGGCGCGGCCATCGGGTCGGTCGACACGAGGCTCACGCGCCCGCGTGACTCCGGCCGCAGCTGGCACACCGAAAAGGTGCATCCCGACCACGGGTGGGGCGAGCCGCCGGCCACATCGGCCGACAGCGTCGCGAAGTGGAACTGGATGTCGGGCGAGCTGGATTCCGGCAGCACGCGCGTGAAGAGCCCACCCTGGTTGATGCCCACGGCGAGCGGGCCCTTGCGCGACAGCAGCCATTGCAGCCCGATCCGCACCTTGCCCGCAAGCGAATTCAGCTCGTCGTTCGTGGTGATCGGCTTGGCCACGCGGAAGATGAGCCGGACCTGCAGGTGGTCCTGCAGGTTCTCGCCCACGCCGGGGAGGTTGGCGACGACGGGGATCGACATGCGCTGCAGCGCCTCGGCCGGCCCGACGCCGGAGAGCATCAGCAGCTGCGGGCTCTGCAACGCGCCGGCCGAGAGCACCACTTCACGCTTCGCGAGCACGCGCCGGATGCCCCCCCCGTGGCGATATTCGATGCCGGAGGCGCGCGTGCCTTCGAACAGGATGCGCGTGGCATGCGAGTCGGTGCGCACCACGAGGTTCGGGCGCCCGCGCGCCGGGCGCAGGTAGCCCACCGCGGAGCTGCACCGCCAGCCGTGCCGCGTGAAGAGCTGGTAGTAGCCGACCCCCTCCTGGCGTCCGGCGTTGAAATCGTCGGTGCGCGGCACGCCCAGCTCCTGCCCCCCGGCGATGATCGCTTCCATGAGCTCGTGGCGCACGCCGATGTCCGAGCACCACTGCGGCCCGTCGCCGCCGTGGAATTCGCTTGCGCCACGGCTGTTGTGCTCGGAACGGATGAAATGCGGCAGCACGTCGCGCCAGCCCCAGCCTTCGTTGCCGAGCGCGGCCCAGCGATCGTAGTCCTCCGGCTGGCCGCGCACATAGATGAGGCCGTTGATCGAGCTCGAGCCGCCGAGGCAGCGCCCGCGCGGCCAGTAGAGCTTGCGCCCGTGCATGTTGGGGTCCGGCTCGGTGTGGAAGCCCCAGTTGTAGCGCGGGTGGAACATCGTCTTGCCGTAGCCGATCGGGATGTGGATCCACGGATAACGGTCCGCCGGACCCGCCTCGAGCAGGAGCACGCGGTGCCGGCCATCTTCGCTGAGACGGTTCGCGAGCACGCAGCCCGCGGAGCCCGCGCCCACGACGATATAGTCGAACGATTCCGGTTGCGGTTCCCGATGCGCCATGGGCCTTATGCTAGCCGAATGCAATCGTCGACCGCCATGCGATCTCTCTGATTTCCATCGTGAGCTACCTGCGTGCGGGCTTGCCGCAGCGATCCGCGCGTTTCACGCAAGCGGCGAGCGCGTCCT
>Ga0163150_10002894_pt1 | contig 25241 bp, 19 predicted proteins | sample OliLakLV19P2IB_FD_148628 | JGI IMG/M metagenome (GOLD analysis project Ga0163150, IMG submission 148628) | Freshwater microbial mat bacterial communities from Lake Vanda, McMurdo Dry Valleys, Antarctica - Oligotrophic Lake LV.19.P2.IB | ecosystem: Environmental > Aquatic > Freshwater > Lake >...
GGGGAATGAATGCGGGCGGGCTTCTGGGATTTTTTTTGGCGGCGGCTAACTCAAAATTCCTCTTAACACACTAACAAATTTATCAACTTCCTCTTTTGTATTATCTGGCTGAAAGGCTGCACGAAAATATTTTGCGTTCGGGTCATTTGGATTTCGGTCAATAAATGATATAAATACACCTTGTTCTGACAGCTTTTCAGCTATTTCTTTTTGATTTTTTCCCTCAATTCTAAAATTGACGATAAAACTTGTTGGATTATCGACTTCTGGAAATTTAATACCGACATTTAAATTTTGTAATTGTTCTGAAAAATAGTTTTTCATCGCTTGTCTAGTCTCAGCGATTTTAGAAAAGTCATTTCCCTCAAGTCCTCGGACTTTAAGTTGATTTATCGCTTCCGAAAATCCAGCAACATCAGCATATGAAATGCTATCAGCAACATTGGGTTTAACACTAAGTCGTGAATCAAAGACTCCGTCAAGAATAACTTGCTCATCGCGATAATAAAGATTGTTCATGCGCTTCAGATTTTCTTGAATTTTCGGATTGTTGGGATTGAAATATAATAATCCCACAACTTCACTTTTCATAGTTTTATGAGGCGTTGCGACATAGGCGTCGCAACCAAGCTCGGCAAAATCAATTTTTGGGATATTTCCCAATGCTTGCGCGCCATCAACTAAAACAAACAAATCTGGGTTTTCAGGATTTTTTTCTCTTTTAATTTTTCTCGCCAAATCAACAATTTCTGTTACTGGCATTTCACGACCAGAATCACGCAAGACATGACTAAATACAAAAACTTTTGTATTCTGATCAATTTGTTCCCCCATCTCACGTTCTAGTTTTTGAATGTCGGCAGTAATGGCCTCTATCACAGCAGTTTCCACGCCAGTTTTATCCGGTAAAACCTCCTCATATTTTTGGCCTCTTTCAGAATACCAAGTCGGCCATGCCGACCAACCATCATTTTTCTTTGGATTGCCGTGATCAAGATGTAATTCAAAAAGTCTCTGAATTGATAAATTTTCTCCGTTCGTCAAAACAGCTTTGTCTCCTTTTTGCAATCCGGCAAGCCAATATACAAAACTGGCGGCCTCCGTTGTGTTTCTTCCAAACACAACTCCGCGTTCATCAGCCAAATTTACAAGCTCGGCGGCTTTCTTTCTCGCCTCACTTAATATTTGCTGTTTTTCTTCATCGGTAAGTTCACTTTCTCTTTCAAAAACTTTTTTTGCCGCCTCTCTTGCTTCCGCAAATGGCGCGGCTATTGCCGCACTATTAAGATGCACACCTTCGCGTTTTCCTTCTAGATATTCTTGATAAACTTTATCGTTGATATAAAAATCTCGTTCAAAAATATTTCTGTATCGTTCGATGTGTTGTTCTATCTCTTTGTTTGAAAAAGAAACACCTACCAATGCTTCGCCAAGTTGTGGTTTTGCCAGCGCGTAAATTTCATCGGCATTTTCCCACGCAAGCGACGAAAACTGATGTGATGTTTCAAAACGAGGATGTCGCCTTAATTTTTCTCGGTAGTCTGGCAAATCTCCTTCTTTTTTCGCGAGTTTTATCCATTGTTCTGTCTCAGGATAAGGCGTGTTGATATTGATTGCTACTGAATTTTTCTCAATATATCCTGCTTCGTACATTTTTTTAACCAAATCAATTGTCTTTTGCCATTGGCTTGGTTTTTCTTCTAGGCCGAACTGCAAAGAGCAACCGACGCGAATGCCTGCCTCGTTAGCAGCCAAACAAACAGCTTCAAATGTTTCCGTCCATGATTTTTTATGAATTAGAAATTTTGACGCTTTTTGCACATGCTCAATATCTGGCTCCGCTTGCTCCAATCCAAAATAAATGTAGGTGCAACCGGCCTCGGCCATCTTTTTGAGAAGTCCTTTTCTTTGTTCCGGATCAACTGACCTAATTGTTGTCTGGCAACCCCATTCAAAATATTCTCCAGTTTCTTTTTGTCTTTCGATCATCAGCTCCATTAGCCGGTTCGTGGTATAAGAATTTTGTGTGAATGTGCTGTCATCAAAAAAGACGGCTTTATAATTTTGCTCTTTGAGCAAATCAAGTTCTTTGAGGACATTTTCTGGTTTACGCTGTTGAAGTTTCGGTACTCCATAAAGTGTTGGGCTGGCAGATTCAAAACAGAATTCACAACTTTCTACACATCCAACACACGCCATAACTTGAGCTGTCTTTTTATTGTTGAAAATTGGATAACGATTTTCTCTGGCCAATCGTGCGCGGAACATGAACGGTAAATTATTTCTGTCTAGTGGCGTACCACTAATTTCAATATCTTGAATTTTCTGTTGCTCACGGTCATAGAAAAATAAATCGCCGCTCCCTTCGATTTTAGATAATTCACCTTTTCGTTCAAAAATTATTTTTTTCAATTCATCTGCGGAAGCGTCGAGATTGTCGGCGATTGTTTTCATCAATTCCATGAGAAGATAAGGTGCGTCGCCACTTACGACAAAATCAATAAGTTCTCTTTCTTCGTCTTTCGCAAAAGTTCTTATCTTTTCCATTTTCAACAAGTGTTCTTCCGACAATTCATAAGTTTCGGTAGGAGGGCGCACTCCAACAAAATTTGGTACAGATTTTGTTTTAACTTGTTCTGAAGCCCTTTTATAGACTTCGGGGTTAGTTCCATCTTCGTGCGCCCCACCCATAACAATTATTGTTTCCGGCGAAAGCCTTTTTATTGTTTCTGCAATTTTTAGCGCAAAATGATGACCTTCCGATATGTTGCTAATTCCAATAACCTTCGGCTTAAATTTTTCAACATACGAAATAAGAGAATTTTCAAATTCTTTATCATAAACAGCAGGATTTAAAACTGCTTTAACATCTGGAGTTTTAAAACTTGGAAATTCGTCTATGCGAGTGTATCTATCCAAAACTGCTGTTGCATACATAAGAGGAGTTGGTTCGCCTCCAAAAGTACCAGAAACGCCAGGTTCGATATGTGGCGCGCTAACAAAAAGTACGGGAAAATATTTGATTTTGTATTTCTCCTCTTCTAATTTTTCGGCGTATTCTTCTGGCGTTTGAAAAGCAGTTTTTCCCTGTTTCTCCATTTCTTCTTGATACAATTTTAATCTCTCTCGCGCCATCTGAATAATTTTTGTTTCGCGATTTTTAGCAAAATCAGACATTACTCGCGGGTCGCCCTCATCTTCAGGACTTAACCGCCAATTTTTTTCATTTTGCAAAAGGTTATTCTCAATTTTTTCTTGTCGTTCATCTATCGCCTGCAAAATATCAACCGCTTCTTGCGGAGTAGAGGCTTCCCATCGTTCAACCATTCCGTCAGCTTTTTTGTTCACTTCCAAAGCTTCCTCATGCAGACGATCTATATTAGGATTTTCTAAGTTTTTCATAGGGAGTTTAAAAAGATAGAAATGCGCGCACGGGTGGGTGGGGTAGGCATTTCTCGCTCTAGTTTAGCAGTTTTCTATATTTTTTGAAACACTATAGCCGCCGCCAAAAAAAATCCCAGAAGCCCGCCCGCATTCATTCCCCAGACCCCTTTCTGCAGGCGGAAAATGCAGTCTCGGTTTTGCCAAATCCAAACCCCCAGAAAATAGTTTGGCAAAACCAAGTCCATTTTTAGCACCACAAAGAAAGAAATTACCACAGAGTGAATTCCGCCAGTTTTTCCCTCAAGGAGAAACCCTTCCCTCGCCTCACCACCGCCATACCGAAAATCAAAAAAGGAAATCGCGCCAAACAAAAAAGAATGGGACGGTGGTGAGGCGAGGGCGGTGCGACACAGCAGAAGCGGAACAGCACGCCCTCTGGCGTGTTGTGGAGCGGATGCTGGGTCGTGGTGGAATGGAGATAGCTCACCGAACTTTATTTTGGAAATAGGTTCTAACTTGGTACAATAAACGCACCACAAACCACTCCCCCAATCAGATCGGGATCGTGGCATGCCGCCAACCAGAACACAGTGACTGGTGTATAGCGAGGCTGTGAATGGGATACAAGAGTGGTGAGTGCCCTGTATCGGAATCCCGATGTCATTGGGATGACTAATTTAGGGCTGTCCCTTGTTCTATTTACTCTACGCATACGTCCCCACACTTTTGTCTTGCCGGAGCGTCAATTATTTTGTATAATGCAATAACTGTTAAAGATAAACTAACTATACATATTATGGGAAAAATGGTCAGAAATATTATTTTTATCCTTCTAGCCTTTTTGTTTATAACCGGGATCTTTGCCGCTTTTAACGGAGACAATAAAGTTCAGAATGTCCCTATTACCGATATTGTAAATGCTGTTGACCAGGGTAAAGTAGAAAGCATAACTGTAAGCGGCAACATGGTGACCGCTAAAATTAAGGACGCGGATGCCTTGGAGTCAGCCAAACTTGCCGCCAATGACACTATTTACGATATTTTAAAAAATAACGGCATTTCGAGCGATAAAATTCGGGCAGTTAAAATAGAAAATAAAGACGGGAGTGTGGCGGCAAACTTGGCCGGCGCGATTTTGCCGTTCCTTATTCCTTTTGTGCTTATTTCCCTCTTTATTTATTTCCTAATGCGCCAAGTGCAGGGCACTAACAGCCGGGCCATGAGTTTCGGGCAAAGTGGAGTAAAGCTTTCGGATGACCGAAAAAATAAAGTGAAATTTTCAGACGTTGCGGGAGCTAAAGAGGCAAAAGAAGAACTGAAGGAAATAGTGGAATTTTTACGTTTTCCCCAAAAGTTTTTGGCATTGGGCGCAAAAATTCCCAAAGGAGTTTTGCTACTTGGCGCTCCCGGAGTTGGTAAAACGTTACTGAGCCGTGCGGTCGCGGGTGAAGCTAATGTGCCATTTTTCCATATTTCCGGTTCTGAATTTGTAGAAATGTTTGTTGGTGTCGGGGCGGCCCGTGTCAGAGACTTGTTCAAGAAAGCTAAAAAGAACGCACCATGCATAATTTTTATAGACGAAATAGACGCGGTAGGACGCCAACGAGGAGCGGGACTTGGCGGCGGGCATGACGAACGTGAACAGACCTTAAACCAAATTTTGGTGGAGATGGACGGTTTTGAAACCGATACGAATATTATTGTTATGGCCGCGACCAACCGTCCGGACGTACTGGATCCGGCCTTGCTTCGTCCGGGACGTTTTGACCGTCAGGTAGTTTTGGATTTGCCGGACATAAAGGACCGTGAGGAAATTTTAAAAGTCCATGCCAAGAACAAACCATTGGCCGTTAATGTGGATTTGCGTAAAATTGCCCAACGCACCCCGGGTTTTTCCGGAGCCGATTTGGCAAACCTGATTAACGAAGCCGCTATTATGACAGCGCGCTTAAACAGGAAAGAAATAGGCAATGAAGAATTGCGGGAATCTATTGAAAAAGTTATGCTCGGCCCGCAAAGGAAAAGCCATATTCTTTCCGATAAAGAAAAGGAAATTACCGCTTATCATGAAGGCGGACATGCTTTGGTAGGTAGTGCCCTGGCTTTTTCTGACCCTGTGCATAAAGTTTCTATTATTTCCCGCGGGCGAGCGGCTGGCTACACTATGAAGTTGCCAGTTGAAGACGTACATTTGCATACCAAACAGAGTTTTTTGGACGAAATTGCCGCCCTGTTGGCCGGTAATGCCGCCGAGCGCCTGATTTTTAACGAAATTACCACAGGGGCATCTAACGATATAAAAGTTGCTACCAATATGGCGCGTCGCCTGGTAATGAATTATGGTATGAGCGAACTGGGTCCGATTGCGTTTGGCGAGCATCATGATATGGTCTTTTTGGGTCGGGAAATTTCCGAACAGCGGAATTACAGTGAGCAGGTTGCCAAGCAAATTGACGACGAAGTCAGTAAGCTCATGAAGCAAGGCTATGAACGCGCTTTGGAAGTATTGACTAAGCATCGTTCCATTCTGGACACTATTGCTAAACGTCTTATTACTGAAGAAACATTGGAGCAGGAACAATTTAACGAAATAGTTAAAGGGATTATTCCTGCGGGGAAAAAGAAAGAACCGGAATTTGAAGCGGTCTTACCGGTAGACGAGTCGGCGCCAGTAGTGCCCGCTCCCGCAACAGCATAGTTTTGAGTACAGACAATGAATGCAGATGGCGGGATGACTGCAGTCATTTTGCCCTCTGCATTTTTAATTCATTACCTTTCATGCTTTCTTATTCCGACATAATAAAAAAATCTTATCGCATAACAGTTTCCCACCTCTGGTTATGGCTTTTTGGTCTGTTTGTTGTCGGAGGCTTTAATTTGAATTTTTTACACTTTCAGGATGTTCCGGCTGCGCGTTTAAGTTCTGAGCTCAGCCTGCGAGGGGCGCTAGGTTTTTTTGAATCCCATCCGGGAACTTTGGCGGCTTTAAGCTTTGCTGTTTTGGTTTTGGCTCTGGTCAGCCTTGTGGTAACCAATTGGTCGCGGATAATGCTGGTGCTGATGACAAATTCCATTATTGGTGTTCGGGTTCCCGAAATGCCTGAACAATGGGTAAAGAGCAGGCAGGCATTAATGCCGGTTATTCGCATGAGCCTGCTAACTGCGGCGCTTATGGTATTGGTAGCCGCCTTTCTTTTTGTTCCTCCCTTTTTTGTGGTCAGTAATCCTAAACTTCTAACTATATTACTGGCAGGGGCAACTGTAGTGTTCGTGCCTTTGGCTTTTACGATTTCCTGCATAAATATATTTTCTTCTTTTTATATAGTATTGTTCAAAAAGCCTCTGTGGATCGCTTTGAATTTAGGGACAGATATGGTTGTTTCCCGTTGGGGGCAGATTTTACCTTTAGCCCTGGTGCTCATGGTAATTTATTGCGTTTGTTTTGTTGTTGGACTGTCTTTAATTACCATTACTCATAGTTTTTTGAGCCTTTTATTGGGATTTTTATTACAGTTTAACATTTTTGCCGTTTCTGCTATGATAATAGCGCTTCGTATTCTATCTGCGGCTATATTGTGGCTACTTTTGGCGGGGCTAAATGTTTTTATAAACACAGCTTTACTACTGCTTTTTTTACAACTCATTACTCCTATTATAGATGAGGGCAGGAAAGAGGCAGAAAAAAGAACAGTTTTAACAAATTTAGCTTAGAAATAGAGTTCTTTTACAAATCGAACCATTTAGGGCATAATGATACTATGAGGTCACAATGGTACGAGTTAAAACCTAAAGCGGTTGATCTTCGCAAGGAAGGCTTTTCAATAAGAAATATTGAAAAAACTTTAATGGTACCTCGTTCCACTTTAAGTGGGTGGTTGAAAGATATCAAGCTAGATTCTACTCAAAAACAGCATTTGGAAAAAAGTAGGCATGAGGCTTTAGCTAAAGGAAGAGTTAAGGCAGTATTATGGCACAGAAATCAGAAAGCTCTGAGAATCGCAGAAGCAAAAGAAAAAGCGACAGAGGTTTTAGAAAGTTTAGATCTTTCTCAGAGGAATATTTTAGAGCTAGCTCTTTCCATGCTTTATTTAGGGGAGGGGTTTAAGTCCTCTCATACCGGAATGGGTAGTTCAAGTCCTCTTATTTTGAAGTTTTTTATTAAATCAGTAGTGCAGATTTATAATTTGCAAATTGAAAAAATTAAATGCGAGTTGCACTTAAGAGCTGACCAGAAGCCAAGGGAAATGCTGGAGTATTGGTCTAAAGAATTGAAAGTCCCTTTAAAAAACTTTACATGTGTTTCTTTAGATATAAGGACCAAAGGTTCTCCCACATATAGCTATTATAAAGGCGTATGCGTGGTACAGTGTGGTAGTGTGGCAATTCAGAGAAGGCTAATGCATCTCGCAGAATCATTTTGTGAAAAAATTAGTTTTTTATAATTTTGGGCGGTTAGCTCAGTGGTAGAGCGACTGATTGACGTTCAGTAGGTCGAAGGTTCGATCCCCTCACCGCCCACCACAAACCACTTGTGAACCGCAAGGTGAGAGATTGGTGAGTACCCTGTACCTGAATCCTGATCTGATCGGGATGAATGGTTCAGGGCTGTACCTTGTTCGCTCGGGTCAAGCCCTAAACCAAAGGTTTAGGGTCGTGGCACGCCACAAACCAGAGACAAGATCGGTGAGTATCTGGTTCCGACTCGTTGGGACGAGCAGTACGGGGCTATCCGCCACTTCAATCTCATTAAGAGATTGGTTTACTGCAAGTATATCAAATTAAACAAAACATTTTAATCCTTGATCGTTCATTTTTGACCCTTTAACTTTGGGTCTAAGGTTTAGAGATAAACGATGAGAGACATCAATATATCATGCCTACACTCAACCAGGCTGAGTTAGAAAAAGTACTCGGTCTTCATATAACAAACTCGGATCTTTTCCTATCTTCCTTTACTCATCGGTCTTATTTGAATGAGAACCGCGGCTTTGGCCTGCCGCACAATGAGCGATTGGAATTTTTGGGCGACGCTGTTTTGGAACTCGTGGCTACTGAGTATTTGTATAAAAATTACCCTCACCCGGAAGGCGAGTTGACAAATTTTAGAAGCGCTTTGGTAAACTATAAAATTTTGTCTGATATTTCCAAACGGCTCAACTTGGAACAGTTCTTGCTTATGTCGCGCGGCGAAGCAAAAGACATGGGCAGAGCCAGGCAAGTTATATTGGCTAACTGCATAGAAGCCGTTATTGGCGCCATATATTTGGATGGCGGATATGAAATGGCAAAAGATTTTATTATTCGGGAAATTTTAGTGGAATTGCCTAACATTATAGACGGCGGTACGTATGTTGACCCGAAGTCCAAACTCCAGGAGTTGGTCCAGGACAAACGCGGCATAACGCCCACCTATGGGGTTGTTTCTGAAACCGGACCTGACCATAACAAGATTTTTGTTGTGGCGGCATATGTAGGCCAAGCTGAGGTTGGCAGGGGCAGTGGTCCTTCCAAGCAGGAAGCGGAACTTTCCGCCGCGGAGAACGCATTGAATAACAATTCTTTCTAAAGGATAATTCAGATCTACAAATGTCTACAAATACGTAGCTTCATGACAGATACAAAAAACAAACTATTTTTCGGGGATTTAAGTCATAAGCTTGCAGGTATTTTGTTTAATGTTCCTAATGAGTTAGGGAGACTTGCTAGGGAAAAACAATATGGAGATTTAATCGAAAAGAAATTAAGTGAAAATAAATTTATTATATAAGAGAATGTATGATTGGCGATAGCGGTAATATTGTAGATTTTATAATAGAAGATTCAATTATTTTAGAGTTAAAATCAAAACCATTCACGTTGGCAGAAGATTATGGGTAGATAAAGCGTTATTTAGATTCCTGTGATCTGCAATTGGGAATTTTGTTTAACTTTCGGCCTAAATATTTTTCTCCCAAAAGAATAATACGTTAAAGGCCGAATTTGTAGACATTTGTAGATTTGACCTCATTTGAAAATTTGATATGTATCTTAAACGTTTAGAAATTCACGGATTTAAAAGTTTCGCCCATAAAACCACTATGGAATTTAGTAGTGGGATTATTGCTATTGTAGGACCAAATGGGAGCGGTAAAAGCAATGTGGCCGACTGTTTGCGCTGGGTATTGGGCGAACAGAGCAGTAAGCTTATTCGTGGAAAAAAGAGCGATGATGTTATATTCGCCGGCTCCGACAAAAAAGTTAAAATGGGCTTTGCCGAAGTGTTTGCCACCTTTGATAACAGTGACCGAAGAATTCCCGTAGACAGCAGTGAGGTAAGCATTGGCCGGCGCATAGACCGTAGTGGCGAGAGCGAGTATTTAATAAACGGCAATAAAGTCAGGCTGTTGGATATAGTTGATTTGGTCCTCAAGAGTAATATTGGGACTTCACGTTATACCGTTATTGGCCAGGGAACCATAGACCAAATGATTTTGGCCGGCCCTTCGGAAGTAAAAAATTTGATAGATGAAGCCAGCGGGGTAAAGACTTATTATATCCGCCGCGAAAAAACCTTGCGTCGTTTGGAACAAACCGCTCAAAATTTAATGCGTGCGGAAGACTTACTCTCAGAAATAGAACCTCGTTTAAAAAGTTTGCGCCGTCAGGCAAAAAAGATGGAAGCTCGCGCGGAGTTTGAAACAGAACTGAAAATATACCAACGTGAACTATTTGCCTCAACCTACGTTAGTTTAAGGAAATCGTTGGACGGTATTTTGAATCAGTTGGATGTTATAGAAGTCCAAAAGAAAGCATTGGAAGGAAAATCCGCTTTTTTACGACATTCGGTTGAAGAGTTGGAATCCCCGAACCCGCAAGGAAACGGAACGTATAAAGAAGCCCAGGAAGAACTGAATAAACTCCAAGGACAAAAGAACAAGCTGTTGGAAGACTTGAGTTTGGTGAGGGGAAAAATGCACAGCCAAAAAACCGCGGTTTCCGGCGACACCCAGAGTTTGCAGGTTGAAGTTCATGCCAAGGCCAGGAAGATAGAAGAAATTGCCGCCAAGATAGCTCAAACAAAAAATGAAACCCTCAACTTGGAGCAACATTTTGTCAGTCAGTTTAAGGCTTTGGAAGAAGTTAATAAAAAATTGAACGAGCTTTCGCAAAAACTAAGCAATCCCGCTCATGTGGATTGGGTGTCGGTAGACAGAGAGCTTACTGCCCTGGAAGAGGTGTGGGGTAATTTTTACCGCGGCCTTTCCCAAGGCCAAGATATAGAGGCAATAAAACAACATGCCCAAGGGGTTAATGCCAGCTTTGCCAAATTAAAGTTTGTTACCAAGGCTGTTGTGGTAGATCCGCAACTGAGTATGTTGGCCGTAAAACAGGAATTGGACCATTTGCTTAAACTGAAAGAGCAACTTAATACCGAAGTCAATACCGCACAGTTGGACATGAGCAAGAGCAAGATCGCCCAGGACTTTTTGGAACGGGAGATTTCTACCCTTGAACAGGAAAAATTGCATTTTGATTTGGAGTTAAAGAAAGCCCAAAGCAGTTCGCCCGATGAGTTTTGGAAGAATCTTTTGGAAGAGGAAGAAAAAATTAAGAGCCGGGTTAACACTTTGGGGCAGGAGATTACCAAAGTAGAAATGTTATTTAGACAGTATTACGAGCAGGAAGACAGCCGCCAAAAACAATTGCGACAGACAGAAGGGGAGTTTAGAAATATTCAGGACCAGCTGTCTAAAGTTAAAGACCAGGAATCGGTTATATATATTGAAAAAGCCAAATATGATACCCAAATGGACGTATTGGCTGAAGAAGTAAAAAGAGTATTAGGCCAGCAGGAGTGGTCGGTGCTTAAGGAAGTAAGTTTGGAAAACCTTACTCCTGATTTGGAAGCAAAAATAATGCGCTTAAAAAACCAACTGGAAACTATTGGTGGAATGGATGACCTAACCTTAAAAGAATACCAGGAAACCGAAGCGCGTTTTACTACCCTGAATTCCCAAATTGAAGATTTAAAACGAGGGCTCGCGGATTTGCGCCAGATTATGGATGAACTTGACCAGCACATTAAGCAAAAATTTAACGAAGCCTTTCATAAGGTTAATGAAAAATTTGAAAATTATTTTAGAGTTTTATTTAACGGCGGCAGGGCTTATTTGACCGTGCTTAAGTCTGAGGAAGAAAAGCAAGAAGCGGGCATGGAGAGTGATAATGACAGTAATGACCAAAATGATCACGATCATCAGTTGGTGGGTGCATTGCGGCCGGAAGAGAAAATTGTGCAAAAATATGAAAAAGGAGCCAACAATGTCTTAGGGATAGACATAAAAGCTACGCCTCCAAACAAAAAATTGGCTTCTATCCAGGCCCTTTCAGGAGGCGAACGTGCTTTAACGGCCATTGCGTTGCTCTGTAGCTTGCTAACGTGTTTCCCTTCGCCTTTTGTAGTTCTTGACGAAGTGGATGCCGCACTCGATGACGCCAACACAATCCGTTTCGGGCAAATTCTTGGCACTTTGTCCCACCAAACCCAATTTTTGACCATAACACATAACCGGGAAACAATGGCTCAGGCCAATATGCTCTACGGAGTTACCATGGGCGACGATGGCATGTCTAAGCTGTTGAGCGTAAAGTTAGACCAGGCGAAACAATATGCAAAATAATTCTTCAAATCTACAAATTCTACTTATCAATATTCGTGATATTTGTAGATTTCAAATTAACTTATATGTACTATGATTGAACACATTATTTCTCTCTTGACGGGTTTTATTGTTAACGTAATCTCGACATTTAGTTACCCCGGGGTGGCTTTTTTAATGGCTATTGAGAGTGCGTGTATTCCTTTGCCCTCTGAAATAATTGCCCCTTTTGCAGGCTACTTGGTTTTTACCGGAAGGTTTAACTTGTTTTGGGTTGCCATTGCCGGCGGCGTTGGGAGCATGGTCGGTAGTTGGGTTACTTATGAGATTGGAAGATACGGAGGCAGACCTTTGGTGGAGAAATACGGAAAATACATATTAGTTTCCAAAAAAGACCTGGACATGGCCGACAAGTTTTTTTATAAGTACGGCGAACTTTCAACTTTTATTGGACGTTTACTACCGGTAGTGCGGACGTTTATTTCACTGCCTGCCGGTGTTGCCAAGGTGAGGAGGGTACCTTTTTTAATTTATTCTTTTATTGGGTCAGTTATTTGGACCTATCTTTTGGCATATATTGGAATGAAATTGGGAGAAAATTGGAATTCACTTAGAGATAGGTTGCACGGCTTTGACACGGCAATTATTGTGCTCATTATTCTCTGCGGAGTATGGTGGATATGGAGACATGTGAAAGAGTCACGGGAAACTGAATGATGTCCACCTTAATCTTTATTCTCTCATGAGATTAACCAGTATACGAATATTAAGATCATAGCAACTAATAATAACGAATGACAACTAATGCGTACTAAATAGGAATTAGTTGTCATTCGTTTTTTTGTCTAGTCATGTCGGCCTATTAGTTGCCCCTGCCACTAACCACTTTCCTACTTACTTCCTTGTGGTTGACTCCGTGCCTTTTCCATGTTAGAATGTTAGCACGCTCAAATGCCATCTTAAACATTCCTGAGGGTTTCGAGTTGCTGCTTAGAATCCTTTTTGGGTGATGGTTTTATATTTTAAACATCTACTGAACATAACTTATGCTTATAATACGTTTACAAAGAACCGGAAAAAAGAACCAAGCCGACTTTAGAATTGTCTTGGCTGAAAAACAGGCTCCGGTTAACAAGAAGTTTACCGAAGTGCTCGGAAGTTATAACCCAAGAAAAAAAGATTTTAAAGCCAAAGAAGATCGGGTTAAATACTGGATTGACCAGCATGTTGAACTTTCTCCTACAGTACACAATCTTTTTGTAGCCCATAAGTTATTGGATGCTAAAAAGGTAAAAGCTTTCAATACCCCCAAAAAGCCAGTTGAGGCAGCTCCAGCCACGCCAGTAGCGCTTGCTGCTGCTGCAGAGACTCCTGCCGAAGCGGCAGAAGCAACAGCAGTAGTGGAAGAAAAGGTTGAAGCTGTAACTACTGAAGCTCTTGCTCCCGAAGTAAAACCAGCCGACCCGATAGCTACAGAATCTACTCCTGAACCAGAAGTATAAAATCATATTTACAAAAAACTCTTTGCTTCACATGGCGGAGAGTTTTTTTGTTTAGGTAGTAGGAAGTAGCCCCGTAAAGCATCGCCACGTGTGAACCAGACAGAAGACGGGTATAATGACAAGATTGGCAAGAATGTCAGGAACAGACTGCAGAGTAACATGACCGGGATTCCTGTCGGAAACACGAGGTCAGCGTTATTCATTTAATTCTTGTCACTCTTGTCATTTCTCTCTGTCTAGCTACTTCCCTACTTCCTACCTGCTACTCACTTCCCCTTGACCCCTGTGACCAGATTTATTATACTAATCCCAAGATAGCCATTGCTACAGAAAGGTCGAAGCTTTAACGAAGCTATCAGAATATCAGTACTTATATGGAACAAGACCAGGAATTTGTTGAATACATTGTAAAGGCTTTGGTTGACCATCCTGAAGATGTGAAGACCGAGCGCGTAGTTGATGAAATGGGTGTTCTTATTACTCTCCACCTCAACTCTGAAGACATGGGCCAGGTAATTGGCCGCATGGGCCAAACCGCTAAAGCTATCCGCACTCTGTTAAGAGTTGTCGGCGCCAAGCGTAAAGCTCGGGTCAACTTGAAGATTTATGAACCAGAAGGTTCTCACCGCGGTCCTCGCCGCGAAATGGGTCATGGCGAAGGAATGGGACACCAGGGCGGCTCTATGAGCATGCCACAGGCTACCACTGACGACTCCATAGACGAATTCAAGCTCTAAATTTATATACCAAAATAAACAACCCCGAAACAGTCTGTCCGTGTGACAGAATCGGGGTTGTTTTAATGCTATAATGACCCTATGAAAAAACCACAAAAACTTTCTATAAAGATTATTACTCTTTTTCCGCCGTTTATAAATAGCTTTGCGGAAAGTTTTGGTATTTTAAAAAAAGCAATTCTTAATAAACTTTTGGAAATAAAAACTATTGATTTGCGCCAGTTCGGGATTGGCCAGCGTCAAATTGTTGACGACAGGCCTTATGGTGGCGGAGTTGGCATGGTATTGCGTGCCGATATTCTGGACAAAGCTATTAGATTTACGCAGAGGTTTCAGAAAGTCAAAAGTCAAAAGTCAAAAGTCAAAGGTTCCAGAATTATCCTCCTTACGCCTCAGGGAAAAAAGTTTTATCAGGCAGATGCGCACAGGCTGGCAAAGTACGATGAACTAATTTTTGTTTGCGGGCGTTATGAAGGGTTTGACGAGAGAGTGCGGTCATTTGTAGACGAAGAGCTTTCTATTGGAGATTATATACTTATGGGAGGCGAGTTGCCGGCGCTGGTTATTTCCGAAGCAGTAATGCGATTGCGTCCTGGGATTTTGGGAAAGCTGGAATCTACTGAGCACGAGTCATTTTCTGGAAGCTTACTTGAGTACCCTCAGTATACCAAGCCGGAGGTTTTAAAATTTAAAAATAAAAAGATTACAGTGCCAAAGGTGTTGCTTACAGGGCATCATAAAAATATTAACGATTGGAGAACAGCGGAAGCGCTTAAGAGAACAAAAAAACGCAGACCCGATTTGCTTACTTGAATTAAGAATTATGAATCATTAAGGGCGTAAACCATAATTCATAATTCCTGATTCATAATTTTATAATATCCCATTCAACTATGACACACACATTTACCGTGGAAGATTTTAAAATCCGCCTTGATCGTTACCTGGCCAAGCAGCTTCCGGAAATTTCTAGGAGCGCTATTCAGCGTGATATAGAGGCAGGAAAAGTTACGGTAGACGGTAAGGTAATAACTATGACTCATTTTGCCGTACGCTTGGGAAATAAGATTGTTTTTCATCCATCAGAAAAAAAATCCGAAGGACTTGAAGCGACCAACACTCCTCTTAAAGTATTGTACAACGACCATGGATTGCTTATTATAGACAAACCCGCGGGTCTTACTGTGCACCCCGGGGCTGGTTTTAAAGGGGAAACGCTGGCTTCAGCGCTACTTTATCACTTCTCCGCTCCGCCTAAGGCGGATGGATCCGACTTTGGCGGAAAAGGTATGGAAGTAGTAGGAGAAGAACATAGGCCTGGAATAGTCCACCGTCTCGACAAGGACACGAGCGGAGTTATTTTAGTAGCAAAAGACCAGGCAATGTATGAGTTTTTAAAAGATGCTTTTGCGGATCATAAAATTAAGAAGGAATATATTGCTTTAGTGGCAGGGCGGATAGAAAAACCTCATGGCTTTATAGACACTCCTATTGGCAGGAGTAAAAGTGATTTTAGAAAATACACTGCTAAAAATCCCGTGTCAGCAAAGCAGTCTTTAACTGAGTATCAAGTTTTGGAGTATTTGAGGCCAAATAGTAATTATAATGAAAGCAATAACTATGGCGGCACCGGGGTTGACGGATACACCCTAATTATGGTAAAATTGCATTCAGGTAGGACACATCAGATTCGCGTTCATCTTTCTTCCATTGGTCATCCTTTAGTTGGAGATCCGTTATACGGAAATAAGACAACAGAGCGAAAAGATTTGCATAGGCAATTTCTTCATGCAAAAAGGATTGAAGTTCAGTTACCTGCCTCGCCTGACGGCAGTCAGGGCGGGCCTGATAAGACATGGATAGAAGCCGAGAGTGAATTTCCCCAAGATTTGAAAAGAGTTTTAACAGAGTTACATTCAAAAAAGGTTAACGAGTTATAAGTAATCATTAAAAATTTTAAATTTTAAATTGAAAATTCGTATGCAATTAGTAAAAAATATTTCGCCATTACAGGTAAGAGATCTGCCAGAATTTAAGCCCGGATATACCGTAAAGGTGCACCAAAAAGTTATAGACATTATAACTGACCCTAAGAGCGGGAAAGTTACCGGTAAGAAAGAACGTATCCAGATTTTTGAAGGATTGGTTATAGCCCGTAAAGGTGGCACAGGGGTAAACGCCACTTTTACTGTTCGCAAAATTGCTTCTGGTGTCGGCGTGGAAAGAATTTTTCCGGTTCACTCTCCTATTATTGAAAAATTGGAAATTAGTAAATCCCCCGACGTCAGACATGCCAAACTCTACTATGTAAGAGACCGTCAGGATAACACCCCCAGAGCCCGAAAAGCAAAAGTGTTTAAAAAACCTGCTCAGAAATAAATGTTAAATCCTCGTTCCGTTTGGGACGGGGATTTTTGTTAAAGGTTTTTTTAAGCTTTTGTTCTATCTCTTTTTGATTCTTCGTTATAAAGTATATTGCTCCCAAATTCCTTATATTTTTTGAACATACTCCTTATTGACGATCGTCAATAAGGAGTATGTAAAGAGATGGGGGGATTAGGGTTAAAATGTGTCCAATGCTTGGTGTTGCAAGTTAAGTTATTGACAAGATATTGTACGGGCGTTAAAATAGCTAAGAAAGCAATGTGAAAATATTTAAATACATATGGTAATGAAGCGAGCCATAATTGAATACCCTAATATACGTGATTCTAAATTAATTTTTGGTTTTATTATTTCCCTATAATCCTCCGCCAGTTGCGGAGGATTTTTTGTGGGCAAATGTTAATCGCAAAAGTGGCGAAAAATATTTTGTCCGCAAGGACGTAAAGGCTACATCGGCCTTAACGATGAATTCCGCAGGAGGACTCATGATAAGCAAAGTGCAGGTTTTGTTTTCCAATGGCACAGGATTGCCTGAGAGTATTGAGGTAGAAATTCTTCTCAAGACTTGGGTAATCTGTGTGGTCGACATGGGGCACGTTGACAGTCGCCCCACAGTAAGCGAAGTGACCAAGCATATTACTAGTATGATGGCACTTATTATGGCTGCAGGATTGAGTGACCGAGAACTTGAGACGGCCAGTCAGTATGCGTACGAATTTGGCCGCGCAGAAGCCTTGCGTGACAAGGCACGCAACCAAGTGCGAACCTCTCAGGAAACTAGCAGTCTGTTTGAAGCCAGACTGCACAGTAATTTCTTTTTGGCCGCTTTCTCTGCTTTCGTTGCAGTAGACTGCACCAGGCGAACGCAAGTGGTTTACAATAACCACAAAAACCAATGCCTAGGGGCCAATGATCCAAGGCCTCGATGCTACGTCGATGGTTACGAAAGCGTGATATTGGACAGAAGTGCGTTTTAATGCGCAACGTAAAGGGACGGCAATTCAAGCCGTACCTATTTTATCTAGATTAAGTAATTTAGTAGAGTAGATTTTTTTTAACGTTTATATTAACTTAAGCACTTTCCACCAGTTTTCTACATATTCAGGTCGGCGGTTTTGGTATTTTAAATAGTAGGCATGTTCCCAGACGTCCAGGCCGATAAGCGGAGTTTTGTTTTCCATAATGGGGGAGTCTTGGTTTGGCGTGGAATAAACTTGAAGCTGTCCGTCTGAAGTTCTAATTAGCCAGGCCCAGCCGGAACCAAAACGAGAAGTTGCTGCCTCAGCAAATTTTTTCTTAAATTCTTCCACTGAACCAAAAACTGAAGTTATTTCGTTAACCAAGGCTTGGTCTATAGCTTTTTCTGGAGACATTATAGTCCAGAAAAATCTGTGGTTTAAGTGTCCGCCCCCATTGTTTTTAAGAACAGTTTTGTCTTTTTCGTCCATTTCAAGTGAACCGAGGTTCTTGAGCAGTTCTTCCAGCGGTTTTTCGCTTAAGTTAGGGTATTTTTCCAGCACGCCATTGAGCTTGTCTATATAAGCTTGGTGATGCTTAGAGTGGTGGATTTCCATGGTTTTTGCGTCTATAAATGGTCCTAAAGCCGCATAGTTATAAGGGAGTTGTGGTAATTCGTATTTTCCACCAGAGGTGGTTCCGCCTTTGGCGGGCATATTTGAGTTCATAATTTGTATTGGTTATTAATCTTTATTATATTGATGACGTTTTGTTTAATTATAACATAGCCAACCTCATGTAGAGGCAAAAACCTTTGAATTGTTCAAGGGTTCATAAAGGTGCAGGTTAAATGAGTAAATAGGGCTTATATAAAGGATTTTCCAATTATATTTAAGTGACTAATTAGACCCTTTACAGACAATGTAAAGATTAAATGTGCATAAAAACCTCATAAATAAAAGCTTATATTATAGTTTTAGGCATTCATGTTAGGATATTGACAAGAGGCAAAAAACCTGCTATACTAGTAAGGTAAAAGTATCGGATAGGCCATACGGTATTGCCAAAACTAGCAATACTGGGCGAAAAAACTTACAAGAAACAAAAATAAAACTAAAATTGCATGTCTCCTCGAGAACAGCAACTTATGCTTGGCTCGGGCCAGCTTATTTCTATGAGCCAGGCTTCGACTTTAACTCCGTACTCCACGGAGTATTTGTCGTTATTGGCGCGCAAAGGCAAGCTCAGGGCGGTTAAGATTAGTAGGGACTGGCTGACTACGGAACAAGCGATTACGGAATATGTTGAACGTCAGCAGGAAAAGCATAGGAATATGCTTTCTAAGTTTAACATCTCTAGCCAAGTTTCTTCGGTTCGTACTAACGAGTACGCGGTAAACTTGCAGGAATCCAAAGTTATTCTTTCCCAAGGCCGGGACAAACAGGAAGGGAGGGTGGTATGAAATTATTTGGAAAAAAACCTTCTCTGTTTACAGGGCCTGACACTAAGTTTGTAACTCCCGTGGCCCCAGTTACTGCAGTTTCTCAGTCTTTGAAAAGCGGAAATAAAAATGTTTTTTTACCGGCAGCGAATTCTATAAAACACTCGCCTATGCATAGCGCGGTGGTGATTTGGGCAAGCTCATTGGTTGCGGTGTTGGGCATTGGTACTGCCGTGATTGGCGTTCTGCTCGCTCCCCCAGGACAAATTATAAACGTGTCTTCCGCACTGCGGACCACAGCGGACAAGCATGGGGTAGCTAAGGTGTTAAGCGTCGCGGTAAAGAGCGGGGAAGTGGTGCGCGCTTCGGTTGAAAGCGTGGTGTCTCTGCGGGCGGAAATGGAACTTCTCCTAAATGAATACTTAGCAGAAGGAAAGTTTCAAGGACAAAACGGAACAAATGGCAAAGACGGTGTGACCACAGTTATTAACCTCACTAACGACAATGCCAACAACTTCACCGGTCTTGCCCAAAATAACAATGGCAATACCTCTTCTGTAGTAGGTGGTAACTCCATAGTGACTATGTTCCTTCAAGTCAGCCCACAGGTTTTAGTGGAGCTTCCATAGCAGGGTTTACCCAGCTGTCTTCCCAAGGGTTTGTGACAGAGACTGCCAAAGTCAACCAAACCTTAAACGTTTCAGGAGCAGCCAGTGTGGGAGCTTTAACTGTAGCTGGAGACACAGCAATCTCAGGATCTCTAAGTGCTGCAACTACCACTCTTACTTCTCTTACCGTTAATGGTACTACCATACTCACTGGTTCTACTACCATAGCCGGACTTACCGTTACTTCCTTTAATCCCGGTCTTACCTTAGGGAGTGTTCCTTTCCAGGGAACTACCGGACTGGAACAAGATAATGCTAATTTCTTCTATGATTCTACTAACCATAGGTTGGGGCTGGGTACGAGCAGTCCAACAGCTACACTTTTTATACAAAGCAATGGCGCCAATGCTTCTTTGACCGTTGCCTCAACCACCGGAGCTCAACAACTAACTGTTTCTCCTTTGGGTAATTTAGGAATTGGAAGTTATTTTTCTACTCATGGAAATGGTGTTACCAATGGGAGCACAACCATTCCCTCCACTAGTTTAGAAATTTCTTATGGAGGCGACCCGACATATAATTATCGTGGTGTTTTTCCCGCAGTGACATCTACTAATATTCCCTTAAGGATAACCCCTTCTATAAATAATGGTTTTCTGTTAAGTAGTACCGGCACCTTACAGACATTGATTCGACTGGATTCTGCTGCATGGTTTGGACTCACCCAAGGGATTGGCTCTTCCATAGATTTTGGTGTAGATTGGCAGCCAACCACAACGCAGGCTCAAATTGCTTTTTACAATGAAATTGCAGGCTCAGCTGGCGCTGTCCTCCAAATGCGGGGAGCCTTGAGTAGCGGAGCATTGGACCTTGGTGTTACCACCGGGTATGGCCAGACATACATTAACTCTCCCAGAGTTGGTCCGGGTAGATACACAGATAGTTTAACCAGTGCCTTAGTCCTACGGGGCAATACCGCAGACAGTTCGGCAGGCGCACTTCGAGTACTGAACTCGGCAACCTCTACGCTGTTTGCTATAAGAAACGATGGCCGTGTAGGCATTGGAACTATTGGTTTTGGTTCCCTCCTTTCCATAGCCGGAACCAGTTCGTCTCCGACTCTGGCGCTTTTGGATATTGCATCGTCTTCCGGAGGTTCGTTACTGCGAGTGGAAGCAAATGGCAACGTGGGTATAGGCACCACTTCTCCCGCGGCAAAACTTACGGTGAGCGGCACTTCTACCGCGCCTACTGCCATGCTATTTAATGTCGCTAGCTCAACAAATGTTTCCTTGTTCAATGTCCAGTCTAGCGGAAATGTGGGCATAGGCACTACGACTCCAGACGTAAGTCTTCTTGTTGCCGGTACACATATAGCTGGAAAAGGTTTGATCCAAGCAAAAGGTATTGGGAGTGCTGGATACATCTCAGTTGATACAGACTCTCCTACTACTCAAGAAGTTGGTCTGGTTTTTCGAGGCACAAGTACTTACTGGTATATGTATAAACCCGCAAATAGTGGTGACTTGCGTTTGTATGACAGTACAGCAGATAGGGTTACTTTCCAAAATGGAGGTAATGTGGGTATAGGGACGACAAGTCCTGCGGCCAGATTGCAAATTTATCCTAATGCAAGCAACACAAAAGCTTTGGTTCTTCAAGGTGACAACAACCAGTCTTCAGTTATTCAGGAGTGGCAGAATTCCAGTGGTACCCAACTGTTGCGGGTGAATGCAGACGGCAGTTTAGGATTTAATGTGGTAATTCAAAACCAACTTACTGCCGTCCAATATGCTTTAACCGCAAACCTTGGGTCTGGACTCAGAACATATTCTTCTACGGGCATTGAGTTAGATGCAAATACTGGTATGGCTATTATTCGGGGAGTGCATAATGGCGACACTATAGTCTCTCCTACCCGCAACGACAGCAACAACCTAGGTGATGTTGTAATTCAAGCTGGCGGCTTAGAGCGTGTAAGGTTTAAAGCAGCGGGTAACGTTGGTATTGGTACAACCTCTCCAACTGCCTTACTCGCTATAACAGGAACTTCTTCCCTTCCGAGCACTTTATTGTTTAATGTTACAAGTTCTACCAACGCTTCATTATTTAATGTTCAATCAAACGGCAACGTGGGTATTGGTACTTCAAACCCAAGCACAACTTTACACGTGAGTTCTACTCTCGGGGGAGCAGGTTTTAGATTGCAAAATACAAGCGAACCATCATTTATTTTTAATGAAAATGGTACTGATAATGCCATGATCCGTTCTACAAGTGGTGCGTTGCGTTTCTTCGGTAGCGGTTCTTTAAATGAATACATGAGAATTTTAAGTACTGGTAATGTTGGAATCGGTACGACAAGTCCACTTGCAAAATTACACGTAGAAGGGTCGGCAAATACAGTTCAAACCATAATACAGGGAAACGCTACTCAAACTGCTGACTTACAGCAGTGGCAGGACAGCACTGGCTCAATTTTGGCAAGAATCCAAAATGACGGTACTTTTAGAACGGCTTCTTCTTCTCGTATAGATGGGGGAATAATTACTCCTAATATTGGTTATTCATTGTCTAACCCAGCCCTTATTAATTTTAATACTGCCAACATTGGTGTAAGAATTACTAGTTTTAATGCCGCAGATACCGGTTTACAAATTCGTGGAGTAGCTGCGCAAACAGGAGATTATTTACGTGTTGTTGATTCAGGAGCAAGCGCAAAGTTCTTGGTAGATGCAAATGGAAATGTTGGTGTAGGTACGACAAGCCCCTCTGCTAAACTAAGTATTAAAGGTGGAGGTACCACGACAGGCCGAGCATTTGTGATTACAAACTCTGCTGATACAGAAAAGTTTACAGTACTTGATAACGGAAATGTGGGGATTGGAACAATAGCTCCGGCAGAAAAACTATCCATATTAGGAAGTGTTAATATTATTCGAGCGAATGGTGTGGCTGGTATTACTCTAACAGATCCTGGAGATAAACTTCATAACAGTAGCAGTATGCATAATGCTTTTGGTGTATGGGTGAGATCTGATGCTACAGGACAATCTCTATATGGTATAGATGGTTCTTCTAACCAGTATTTACATTTATATAGTAGCGGAAATAAAATATTAACTCTGGACGGTTCAACAAGTGGTGTGGGCATAGGTTCAACTGCGGCATACGGGGGGATTGGAGCGAAGCCGACTAACGGATTAATAGTAGAAGGCAACGTCGGCATTGGAACGACTACCGTGGGTAGCAGATTGGTCATACAAGGTACTGGTGCAACATCCGCCACATCAGCTATGCAAATAAACAATAGCGCGGGAACTGGACTGATGACGGTTTTAAACAATGGCAACGTCGGAATTGGGACGACGAGTCCTGCTACAAAACTGGAAATTTATGATACCAGTCCAAATTTAAGATTAACTTCCGCCAATACTTCAGCTACAATAGGTCAATTGGAATTTTATGGGGCATTATATCCTCCGTCTACTTTGATTCAAACTTTGGGTATATGAAGTTGGTTCAGGATGCCACTCTGAATCAAAGTTATCGCACAGCTTTGGCATTTGGCACTAACAGCAATGGAACTTTGGCGGAAGGGATGAGAATTGACTACCAGGGATGGGTGGGAATTGGCACAACGAGTCCCGCCGCTCGTCTAGATGTTCAGCAAAATGCTATCAACTCAGGAATAATTTCAATGACGGGAGGTCAGGGCAATAATGCTTTTGCTAATAATGGTTTAACTTTTAATACTTTACGAAACGATTCGACGGCAAGGAATTGGGCTATAACTTTGGGTTCGGTAACAGAGGGCGATTTATCTTTTGTTGAAAGTAACGCCAAGGGAGGAAACCCTTACACCGCAGGGACATCGAGATTGTATCTAGCACAGAACGGCAACGTCGGCATAGGTACTACAACTCCTGGCGCAGCTCTACATCTTGTTTCTAACATAGGTGCACCGCAGATGCGTTTTGGTTATGACGCTTCAAATTACGTAAATTTTATTGTTGGAAGCACTGGTAATTTAACTATTGCACCTGGTACGACTAACGGGTCAAGGTTTTCAGTTACTTCTAGACAGTTGGATGTGGGATCTAATGCACCACTTAATATTGGTGAAGCTGATTCGGGTTATCCGGGAATTGGTTATAACGTAAATTTTGGTGATACTGCCAATGCATATACATATAAAACAACCGATACGGCATACCTTATAGCGATGGGAAACGGCAATAGGATGGGTTTCAATGTGGCAGCTTCAGGTTCTGCCGGCGCAACTCCCTCATTTACGGAGGCAATGTCAATATTAACAAGCGGCAATGTGGGAGTGGGGACGACCACACCAGATGCACTATTAAACATTACTGCAGGAACAAACACCGCTCTTCGTTTGGTTAATTCAAATCAGAATCCATTTGCTTTAGTAATGAACAATACTTCTTTCGGGTATGGATTAACAAAAGGTTTTGGTTTTAATCAATTAAATAACGGTGTTGGTCAAATCTGGAACAATAATGCCAACGCTATGAATTTTGATATTAATGGCAACGTCGGGATTGGGACTTCAAGTCCGGGACAAAAACTGGATGTGGCAGGGAACATTGCTTTACCTACTACAGTAGATAGCACAACAGGAGTAATTTACAAAGGAGCTAGTAGATTTATCCACAATTTCGCAGGAGCGGGAAGTGATGGATTTAATACCTTTGTGGGAGTAAATGCTGGTAACTTCACAATGGGAACAGGTGGGGGAGCAAGCTACCTAGGTTCGTATAATACTGCACAGGGAGTGAATGCTCTCCTCTCCAACACCACAGGTTCCTACAACTCTGCACAGGGAATGTCTGCCCTCTACTCCAACACCACAGGTTCCAATAACTCTGCACAGGGAATGTATGCCCTCTTCTCCAACACCACAGGTAACCAAAACTCTGCACAGGGAGCGTCTGCCCTCCGCTTCAACACCACAGGTGCCTCCAACTCCGCACAGGGATTGAATGCCCTCCTCTCCAACACCACAGGTAACTACAACTCCGCACAGGGATATGCTGCCCTCTACTCCAACACCACAGGTTCCAATAACTCTGCACAGGGAGCGTCTGCCCTCTACTCCAACACCACAGGTTACCAAAACTCTGCACAGGGAGTGCAAGCCCTCTACTCCAACACCACAGGTTCCAATAACTCTGCACAGGGATTGAATGCCCTCTTCTCCAACACCACAGGTACCAGCAACTCTGCACAGGGATATCAGGCAGGTTATGGTGCAGGTGGAAACGAAGCTTCTATTATTGACACAAATAGTACATTCCTAGGTGCTCTTGCCTCACGACATAGCTCTATTCTCACGAGTACGGTACTAACTAACCTCACTGTCATTGGTTACAACGCAAAAGGCTTAGCAAGTAACCAGGTAGTGTTGGGAAATGATAGTGTTACGAGTACATTATTGAAAGGTAATGTGGGCATCGGGACAACGGGGCCTGCGGATAAATTACATATTAGTGGAAGTGTTGTAGGTGGAAGTACAGGTGTCGGAATGCTTATTAATAATATTAGTGCGCAATCAGGTGATATATCAC